>Ga0116170_10004159_pt1 | contig 13320 bp, 10 predicted proteins | sample AD_JPNHW1_MetaG_FD_89797 | JGI IMG/M metagenome (GOLD analysis project Ga0116170, IMG submission 89797) | Active sludge microbial communities of municipal wastewater-treating anaerobic digesters from Japan - AD_JPNHW1_MetaG | ecosystem: Engineered > Bioreactor > Anaerobic > Digestate | place...
CGAAATCGAATGGATGACGGGTGGTTTTATCGGCTTCGGTTCGTATTCCTCCTTCGAGGAAGAACAGAGCAAAACCCATGTGCTGCATCTTTGCATGCAGAAACAGGATCTGGACCTGTATTTTACTCATAAGAACAAGGCGGACGATTGGGAGATCATGGCTGTTGAATTTGTACCCTCGGAAAAGCAGGATGTCATAACGACTGAAGACACGGCAGCTGACACAGGGGAAAAACAGTACCGGGAAATCAGCGTGCAGGTAGGGGAGGACCCTTATCTGCTGGAGGGAATCATCACACTGCCCAAAGACGCCACTGACCTGAAGCGCGTTCCGGGCGTGGTGCTGGTGCACGGTTCTGGCCCAAACGATATGGATGAGTCCGTCGGACAGACCAAACTGTTTGCGGACATCGCCCAACTGTTTGCATCCAAGGGGATCGCCACCCTGCGTTACAATAAGCGTACCTATACTTACGGAAAAACCATGACGGCAGATTACATAGCAAACCTGACCGTGGAGGAAGAAACGATACAGGATGCGATTTCCGCGGGTAAATTGCTGGCTGCAAACCCTTATGTTGACGCGAAAAACGTTATTCTGCTGGGACACAGCATGGGCGCTATGCTGGCGCCGCGAATCGTTAGTGAGTCCAAAGGGATATTTGCGGGAATGATTCTGGTGGCGGGTACTCCTAAAAGTTTGCTGGACATTATGCTGACCCAGAACCAGGATATCCTGAAAAAGCTTACGGGAGACGATCTGGCAAAGGCGCAGCCCCAGGTGGACGAGTTGGAAAAACAGATCGCCGCATTGAAAAAACTGAAGAAAGCCGACGATGCCAAGAAAACAACGATTGCTGGCGTGAACGGCTACTATTTCTGGGAAATGATGCAAAGCGATCCCTGCAAACTGATTATCAAGTTAAAAAAACCCACGCTGATCGTGCAGGGAAACGAGGATTTCCAGATATCGCTGGAAAATGGGATCGAAGCCTATGAAGATACGCTGCAAAGCCAGTACAAGTTTGTGGAGTACAAATTATTCCGCAAACTGAACCATTTGCTGATGATTTATACCGGGCCCGCGGAAAACAAAGGCACTATTGCCGAGTACAATACGCCGGCCTCATTGGATACACAGGCTGGACGCTATCTGGCGGACTGGGTGCTGGGCGTGAGCCAGGCAGACGACGAGGAGTGAGGGATGTATTTATGGAAATGAGAGGCACAACAATCTGCGCCGTACGGCGCGGCAATCAGGTGGCTATTGCGGGCGACGGTCAGGTGACTATCGGAGAAACGACCGTTTTCAAATCATCCGCCCGCAAGGTGAGAAGGCTGTATAACGGCAAGGTGATCGCAGGGTTTGCAGGCTCTGTTGCCGATGCGTTCGCACTTTGCGAACGTTTTGAGGAAAAACTGACCCAGTGCGGCGGCAATCTGGAACGCGCCGCTGTGAACCTGGCACAGGACTGGCGCGGGGACCAGGTGATGCGCAAGCTGGAATCCATGCTGATTGTGGCGGATAAAGACGCCATGCTGATTTTAAGCGGAAACGGCGAGGTGATTGACCCGGACGACGGTGTGGCCGCAATCGGTTCCGGCGGCAACTTCGCACTGGCGGCAGCGCGCGCGCTGGTGCAAAATACTGATTTGTCTGCGGAGGACATCGCCGTGAAGGCACTGACCATCGCATCCTCGATTTGCGTTTACACCAACGACCATATCTCTGTGGAAACGATTGGAGGCTGACGGAATGAAAGAGCTGACGCCCAGAGAAATCATGCGGGAACTGGACCGCTATATTATCGGACAGGAAGAAGCCAAGCGTGCTGTCGCGATCGCGCTGCGTAACCGTTACCGCCGCTCCCAGTTGGATGAAACGATGCGGGCTGAAGTGAATCCCCGCAACATCCTGATGATCGGGCCAACCGGCGTAGGAAAAACGGAAATCGCCCGCCGCCTCGCCAAACTGGTACAGGCGCCCTTTGTAAAAGTGGAAGCCACCAAGTTTACCGAAGTTGGCTACGTGGGGCGTGATGTGGAAGGAATCATCCGCGACCTGATGGAGAACGCTGTGCGTATGGTGCGGGATGAGTTTGAGAAAAAAGTGGAAACCCGCGCCGAGGTGCTGGCGGAGGATCGGCTGGTCAGCCTGCTGATTAACCCGCCGAAGAAGAGCAGCGGCAATCCGTTCGAGCTGCTGCTGAGCGGAAAAAAAGAACCGGAAGTACCGCCGGAAGAACAGCAGCGCGTAATGGGCCACCGCGAGGAAATCCGGGCACAGCTGAAAAGCGGGGCGCTGGAAGAGCGGGAAATTGAGATTGAAGTGGAAGAGAGCACGCCCCAGCTGGAAGTGGGCGGCAGCAGCATCAATATCGGCGATATGATGGGCGGTATGATGCCGAAGAAAACCAAGATTCGCCGCGTGAAGGTCAAAGAGGCCCGTAAAATCCTGATCGAGGAAGAAGCGGGAAAGCTGATCGACGAAGATGCCGTGCGCGAAGAAGCCGTGCGCCGCGCCGAACAGCAGGGCATCGTGTTTATTGACGAGATCGACAAAGTTGCCGGGCGTTCCACCGGCGGGCACAGCGGCGGTCCGGATGTCAGCCGGGAAGGCGTACAGCGCGACATCCTGCCGATTGTGGAAGGATCGACCGTAAACACCAAGTACGGCGCTGTGCGCACGGACTTTATGCTGTTTATCGCCGCAGGCGCGTTTCACGTTTCCAAAGTGACGGATCTGATTCCGGAACTGCAGGGACGCTTTCCAGTGCATGTGACGCTGAAGAGCCTTACACAGGAGGATTTCAAAGCGATTTTAACCCAGCCTGAAAACGCGCTGACGCGTCAGTATGAGGCGCTTCTTGCGGTGGACAAGGTATTTCTGTCCTTTGAAGATTCGGCCATCGATGCAATCGCGCATGCCGCGTATGTGATGAATGAAACGAAGGAAGATATCGGCGCCCGCCGGTTATTCTCCGTATTTGAAAAGTTGCTGGAAGATATCAGCTTCAACGCGGGTGGCGAGGAACAGCCCAACGTGTACCTGAACATCAGCGAAGACTACGTAATTGAGCATCTGGGCAAGGATGAAGCGGATTTCGATAACAAACGCTATATTCTGTGATGACCATTCAATGGTTCCCCTGGACGGGGAAGGACACAAGGGACCCCCGCTATTCAGAAGATGTCGGCTGACCGATCCGCCGCGCTCGGCGCTAGACCCAAACGGAGCGGATCGGTTCTTCCGCCTCATAAGGGAATGAATTTCCGCTTGACAGTAGATTTATACACCATTATAATATAATAGTTGTTCTGTGGTATCCGGCGCGTTCGTTCGCGAGTGCGCAAAGCCATATGATCATGTAAACTGCAAGGAGTTGTTCTGCTATGTTCCGTACTTTCCAGCCCAAGAAGATCCAGCGCAGCAAGGTACACGGCTTCCGTGCCCGTATGTCCACCAAAAACGGCCGCCGTGTGTTGGCCGCCCGTCGCCGTCGCGGCCGCAAGGTGCTGAGCGCCTGAGGTTGCCAGGCAAGCCGATAGCGAACCGTATGGCCCGCCCCCATAATCCTTCCTTTCGGGTGAAGTGGGTACGGGCTTTTTACGGTACATGGGAAAGCACATCATCCCGCAATCGCATCAGCCCGTTGGTATTACGCACAAACGGGAGCAGCGGCGGACGGGATCAATGTCTTGCTGCGGAGTTCCGGACTCTCCGGGATGAAACCGCGGCAAATGGTACGCAGATGGGGGATTTGCATTGCAGAAGCAGCATCGTCTGGGCAGGAGCCGTCAGTTCGGCTATGTTTATCGCCGTGGGGCTAAGGCTTCCTGCCGGGAACTGACGCTTTTGTATATTAAGAATCCTCAGCAGCGGGTCGGCTTCTCCGTAAGCAAGAAAGTCGGGTGTGCCGTGACGCGTAATCGTACAAAAAGAAGGCTTCGCGAGTGCATCCGGCCGGTTTTACCTGATTTGAAAAACGGTCTGTACGTCGTGGTGGCCCATCCCAGCGCTGCGGAGCGCAGTTACGCTCAACTACGGCAAAGCATGTTCGGTTTATTAAAACGAATGTCCCTTTTCCGGAGTGAACTGCCGCCCGCGCCCTGAATAACAGAATGAAAAAGTTTCTACTTGCGTGCATCCGGTTCTATCGCAGGCATATCAGCCCGCACACTCCGCCGTCATGCCGCTTTCAACCCACCTGTTCGGAGTATGCGATTACCGCTATCGAACGCTACGGAGCGCTGAAAGGCACACGTCTCGCCGTGTGGCGAGTGCTCCGATGCAATCCCTTTTGTAAGGGCGGCTACGATCCCGTGCCGGAAGACCCTACCGTAACCATAAGGAGGAATTAACGCCCGCATGAACGCGATTAATACGTTCCTGGCCAGCATCCTGAGCGGCATCAATGTCGTGGTGAACAACTACGGTTGGTCGATCGTCGTTTTTACCATTTTGATCAAGACGATCCTTTTCCCATTGGATCTAAAAAGCCGCAAGAGCATGCGACGGATGAGCATGCTTCAGCCGCAGGTGGCAAAACTGCAAAAGAAGTATGCCAACGACAAAGAAAAGCTGAACCAGAAAACGGCGGAACTGTATCGGAAAGAGCGTATTAACCCGCTTTCCGGCTGCCTGCCGATGCTGATCTCTTTCCCTGTGCTGATTGCCATGTTCGCCGCGATGCGCATGGTCGCCAATGATGCGCTGGCCCGTCAGGCGATTGATATGATCACCACCGGCACCCAGCACAACGAAGGATGGCTGTGGGTGAAGAACCTGTGGATGCCGGACAGCCCCTTTGCAACGATGATCGCGGATCAGAACAGCCTTAAACAGATTACGGTGGATATCTGGCGGAATGTTTATCAGTCTCTGTCCGCCGATCAGGTTTCTCTGCTGTCCAAACTGCAGATTACCGCTGATACGATCAGCGGAGACACTATCTTTGCCGCGCTGCAGCAAAGCCCGGCCTACATCAGCGAGATGATGACCTGGAGCACGATGCCGGAACTGAACCTGTTGCTTGTAAAACTGACGATCTATGCCAACAACAACGGCTTCTTCATCCTGCCGGTGCTTGCGGGTGTTACACAGTATCTGATGACGTTAACCCAACCGCAGATGGCCGGTGGCGGAATGCCGGATGCGTCGGGCAACACGGCCAACAGCACGAACAAGTTTATGAAATGGTTCTTCCCGATTTTCTCACTTTACATCTGCTCCAGTTACAACGCAGGGTTCTCTATTTACTGGGTGGCTGCGAACCTGATCTCCTGGGTGGAAGGTATTGTGATGAATCGCATCTTCGAAGAGCAGGATAAGAAAAAGCAAACATCTGAAATCGCAGGAGAGGAGAGCATGAGATGAAAAGCATTGAATCGTCCGCAAAATCAATGGAAGAAGCGGTCACACAGGGGCTGGACAAACTGGGCGTGTCTTTAAGCGATGTTACGATCGATATTATTGACGAAGGCTCCAAGGGGCTATTCGGCATACTGGGCGGAAAACCTGCGCGGGTTCGCCTCACCTTGAAGGACACGGCCGAGGAGAACGACCTGCTCTCGTCGCTGTCTCTGCAGCGCGATATTCCGGCTGTGGAAACCAAACCGGCTAAACAGGAGAACCAGAAAACACAGGACAAGGCGCAGTCTGCCAAACCTGCCGTATCTGTGAAATCCGTGGAAAAGAAGGCAGAACGTCCCGCGAACGCACCCGCCAGAGCCCAGATGCCGGCCAAAGCAACCTCCACGGTAAAGCCTGCTCCCAATGCGAAGCCAGCTGAAAATGTCATCCCGGCCGACATTGATGAGATTGTCGAAAAAGCGAAGAATTACCTGACAGACGTTACGAAGATGATGAACGTAACCGTTTCTGTGGAGGCGAAAGCGGACGACGAAGGAAACGTGCGCGTCGATATGCAGGGCGATACGCTGGGCATACTGATCGGGCGTCGCGGCGAAACGCTGGATGCGCTGCAATACCTGACCAGCCTGTATGTGAACCGCGGTCGCGAGGATTACACCCGCGTGACCATTGATACGGAAAACTATCGCGCCAAACGCGAAGAAGCTTTGACACGTCTGGCGAACCGCATGGCAAACCGCGCGGTAAAAACAGGCCGCAAAGTGGTGCTGGAGCCGATGAATCCATACGAACGCCGTATCCTTCACAGCGCCTTGCAGCAGAACGACGCGGTAACCACACACAGCGAAGGGGAAGAACCAAACCGGCACGTTGTGATTACATTGAAGTAGTTACCTGAAAAAGTCGCCAGTCGCCGCCGGATCAAACCGACGGCGTTTTTCCATTATTGTGAAAAAAACGGCAATATGCTATACTATCATCAACATCGTTCCAAAGGGAATTCGATAAGCGGCACGTCGCCGACGTGCCCTGTTCCCGGTACGAAGGGAGGACAATCCATGGCAGGTTACGTTTCCGACGCAGTGATACGGCGGTTGCCTGGTTATTACCGACACCTGAAGGAGCTGGAAACTGAAGGCGTCCGGCAGATTTCGTCACAGGGTCTGGGGGATCGGATGAAGCTCACGGCATCCCAGATTCGGCAGGATATCAATTGCTTCGGCGGTTTTGGCAGGCAGGGGTATGGCTACGATGTGCCGGAACTGCGGCAACATATCGGGCACATACTGGGGATTGATCGTACCCACCGGATGGCAATTGTTGGCGCGGGAAATATTGGCCGTGCCGTAGCTTTGTCGGATTCGTTCCCTGCGAATGGGTTTCAGACCGTAGCTCTCTTTGACGCCGATCCAAGCAAGATTGGCGCAAGCATTGGCGGTATTCCTGTATTGGATGTCGCCGGTTTTGAAGCCTTTTATAAAGACTCTCCCGTCGATATCGTGGCGCTGGCGGTACCAACCGTGATCGCGCAGGATGTGGCTGAACAAATGTATCGTTATGGCGTACGCGCAATCTGGAATTTCGCGCCTGTGGACCTTAAGCTGCCCACGACCGTAACGATTGTGAACGTTCATTTGGAAGAGGGACTGGAAATCCTGTCCTTTAAAATGAAACAGCGCGACAACGCCTGATTCCGACAGGATCGGCGTTTGAGGAGGTGACGCGAATGCCCTGGGACGACGAAGACCTGAACGACCCGGGCCTTTACGCGCCTCGGAACGCTCCGCATGTTCGAAAAGCGACTTCTCCCGGAGAACGGGCCAATCGCGGGGACGCCGGCCGGGGGGAGGCAGCGGGAACCTCCCGCGCGAATTCGGACGAGTACCGATTCGATAATAACGAGCATTGGAACGAGACATTGGACGACTTGCCCGTTCAAAAACCGATCCATAAAACCGGCCGAAACGGGGCACCTGACGGAAGCGATAATCCCTACGCAAGAAAGCGGGCACCCACCGGCAAAGATTTCAATGAACCGCGGGGTGTATGGATACGCAAAGGTAAACCGATTCTGTACGCTACGGTAATCGTATGTTGCATGGCGATTCTCGGTTTTATCGGCGTTATGATGATGCCACAGACAGCTGGATATTTTTGGCGGGATCTGGACAATTTTGCGTTCATCAACGGCGAGATTCTGCGATATGACAGCACGATTGTAAAAAATTACAAACAATATCGTGATTATCTTAAACAGAACCTGATTTATCAGGGAATCTTTATTGATAATACCTACGTCGGGGGAATGTCGGTAGAGGATGCAAGGAAAACGCTGGGTGGAAGCGGAGCCGGAACGGCTAATCCTTTTGCCGTGACCGTCAGCATCGGAAATAAAACCTGGAGCTTCGATAGCACTGCAATTCAGGCTAACCGTGATCTGGATCGGGTTTTACAACAGGCTTATACAATCGGTCGCAGAAATACCACCGACATCATCGGCACGAGCAGAACACCCTTCCGGGAGCGGGTGGAAACTGCGTTGGACCTTTTGGAACATTATGTATACCTGAAGAGCGATTCGACTTATGATCATGACGCGGTGAAAGCCAAAGTGGCCGAAATCGTCGCCTATGTGAACCGTGACCCGGTGGATGCGCAAATCGCTTCCTTTGACTTCAACACGCGAACCTTCACCTTTTCCGATGAGCAGCCGGGTTTGGCAATCGACGGAGATGCGTTGTATCAGCAGGTAATTAGCAAGCTGGATGCCGGAGCGACAAACGAGACGATTACAGTTCAGCCTGTGATTACCTCACCAAAAATCACAAAAGCAGATCTGGCGAATCATTTTAAACTGGTTTCCGCTTTCACAACGGATACCACGTCATCCAGCAATCGAAATAACAACATCAGTCTGGCTTGTCAGGCGATTAACGGAACGGTGCTGATGCCGGGCGAAACCTTCAGTTTCAATGAAAAGACAGGAGAACGTACGGCGGATAAGGGATATAAGATGGCGGGAGCCATTTCCGGCGGTACGCTGGTAGATGATTATGGCGGCGGAGTTTGCCAGGTAAGCTCCACTCTGTTTAACGCTGTGGCACGCGCCGATCTGGAGGTAACCAGTCGCAGCCCGCACGCGTGGCCGAGCAGCTATGTAAAAATTGGCGAAGACGCAACAGTGAACTGGCCATCACTCGATTTTAAATTCACCAACAACAAGGACACCCCGATATTTGTTATTATGTATTACAAGGATCGTCAATGCTCCGCAGAAATCTGGGGACAAACGCTGGGTGATGGCGTAACGATTGATCTGGACTCAAAAATCGTAAAGACGATCGAACCTTCTTCATCGGTAAACTATGTACAGAATACTTCCCTGCCTGCCGGAACCAGTAACGAAACGGTAAAGGCGCGTACCGGTTACGTAGTGGAAACCTATCAAGTCTGGTATCAAAACGGAACGGAAACAAAACGGGTGCTATTGCACACATCCACTTACAAAGCCTATCAGCGTACGGTGGAGTATAACTGACGTGGTAAGAGGGGGGATAAGCGATGATTCAAATGATCGTGATTACCCTGTCCGCTCAACCTTATGTTAAGATTGAGACTGATGAAATTCTGATCAGGGATGCGCAATCTGCGCTGGACTTGATCGCTTCTGTCAGGATGCGGACCGACTGCGACCGTGTTGCGATCCCCCGGGAAGCATTTGAATCCTCATTTTTTCGGCTGAGCACTGGCCTTGCAGGCGAAGTGCTGCAAAAGTTTGTGAATTACCGGATGAAACTGTCGATATTTGGCGATTTTTCTCGGGAGAAAAGCAAACCGCTGATGGACTTTATCAAAGAGACTAACCGAGGAAACCAAATTTTTTTCGTCCCAACTGCGGAAGAGGCGGGTCTAAGGCTTTGTGGTGGTTAAATTTTAAGCGTCTGTTACAGACGCTTTTCTTGACCCTGCCGCATGGATAAGGTATGATGTAACTAGAAAACGAAGGGAGCACAGTCAATGAATCTGCTGGTAACCGGAGCGAACGGTTTTATGGGCAGAAACCTCTGCGAAGCTTTGCTACGCAGGGCTGATTCCGTGATGAAAGTAGACGTGGATACTCCGCCGGAAATGCTTTTGCATATGGCGCGGAAAGCGGATTTTGTATTTCACCTGGCGGGGGTGAACCGCCCAAGAGAAGATAGCGAATTTATAACGGGAAACAAGGATTTTACCGAGACGCTGCTTCAGTTGCTGGAAACGGGCAGGAAACCGCCGGTTTTGATGAGTGGGTCCACGCAGGCAGCACTGGATAATCCCTACGGACAAAGCAAAAAACTGGCGGAAGAAGCGCTGTTCGCGTATGCGAAGCGTACCGGATCGCCGGTGTACCCATACCGGCTGACCAATGCGTTTGGCAAATGGAGTCGCCCTAACTACAACAGCGCCGTTGCCACCTTTTGTTATAATACAGCCCGAGGATTACCGATTACGGTAAGCGATCCGCTGCGGGTAATGCAACTGAACTATATCGACGATATCGTAGCGGAGTTTCTGCGCGCTCTGGAGGGACGTCCGACACCGGGCGCCGATGGATATTATCGCGTTCTTCCCGAACACTCCATAACACTGGGGAAGATTGTGGAGCTCCTCACGTCGTTCCGTAACGCACGGGAGACCCTGAACCTGCCGGATGGAAGCGACGATTTTACAAGAAAACTGTATGCTACCTATCTGAGCTTCCTGCCGGAAGACGGATTTGCCTATACCCCCCTTTCACACGAAGACGCACGCGGCTCTTTTACGGAACTGTTCCATATGGGCGGATACGGGCAGGTCAGCGTTAACCTTCAGAAGCCGCATGTGCTCAAGGGAGAACACTGGCATGATACCAAACATGAGAAATTCGTGGTCGTATCCGGGCATGGCGTGATCTGTTTCCGCAAAGCGACGGGCGGTGAGGTAATCCGATACGAAGTGGATGGTTCATGCCCGACTGTGGTGGAAATCCCCCCGGGATATACCCATAACATCGAAAACCTTGGAGAAACAGACATGGTGACCCTGATGTGGGCCAGTGAGACGTTTGATCCGAACAGGCCGGATACGTATCGCCTGCCGGTGAAACCCGATGAAAACAGAAGGTGCGGGCAATGAAAAAGCTGAAACTGATGACGATACTGGGGACTCGTCCGGAAATTATCCGTCTGTCGGCGGTGATGCGCTGCGCGGATCGTTATCTTGAACACATCATGGTTCATACGGGCCAGAACTATGCACCGGAACTCAACGACATCTTTTTCAGCGATCTGCGACTGCGCAAGCCGGATTATTATCTGGAAGCAGTCGGCGCTGATCTGGGTGAAACGATGGGCGCGATCATCTCAAAAAGCTATCATGTGATGCAGCAGGAGAAACCGGACGCGGTGCTGATTCTGGGCGATACCAACAGCGCTCTTGCGGCTATCTCCGCCAAACGGTTAAGAATTCCAATTTTTCATATGGAAGCAGGCAATCGCTGCTGGGACTGGAACGTCAGCGAAATGATCAACCGAAAAATCGTGGACCATATCAGCGACATCAATCTGCCGTATACCGAACACAGCCGCCGCTATCTGCTCAGCGAAGGGATCGATGGTAAAACAATCTTCGTGACTGGTTCGCCGATGCGGGAAGTACTGGAGAATGCGCTGCCGGAGATCGATAAAAGTGATGTGCTGGAACGAATGGGGCTTACGAAAAGCGGGTACATCCTCGTTTCGGCCCACCGGGAAGAAAACATTGATCTGGAGGAAAATTTCCTCGCGCTGATGAACGCCATCAACAAAATCGCAGAAACCTATGCCGTGCCGGTAATCTACAGCACCCATCCGCGCTCGATGAAGTTTATCCAGAAACGCAACTTCGTATTTCACCCGCTCGTACAGAATGTGAAACCCCTCGGATTCATGGATTACAACAAACTGCAGCGTAACAGCCTGCTGGTCCTTTCCGACAGCGGAACGCTCAGCGAAGAAAGCGCAATGCTTGGCTTTACCGGGGTTCTCATCCGTACTTCAACCGAAAGGCCGGAAGTGCTGGACAAGGGCACGGTCGTCATCGGCGGGATTACGGAAAAGAGCGTATTACAGGCGGCGGAACTGGCTCTGGCTATGGACCGGGGCGGGGAATCGCGCGCAATGCCGGCTGATTATGTGGATACCAATGTAAGCGCAAAGGTGATCCGGCTGATTCAGAGCTATACCCCGATCGTAAACGAGACCGTTTGGTTAAAAAATCCGGTTTCAGCATCGCAAAACGACGTTTAATATAATATAACACACTTTACAGTGAAAACAGCATGACAGTATCCTGCTTGACCAGTATAATAAACAACGTAGGGAAGACCAAGATTAAAGGGAGGTTTTCATGATGAAACACAGAGGCATGATTCGGTTACTCAGCATCGCCGTCGCCTTGCTGCTGCCGTTAGGTGCGATGGCACAGGGTACCGCGATGGATCTGCTGGAAAAGGCAAAAACGGATGGGAAAGAAGTCGTCACGACCGTTACCTTCGAACCCGGCGCGGAACTGGCCAAGGACCAGACTGTCGCAGATATGAGCAAGGCGACCGCGCTTCGCTTTCTCAAACTGCCGGGCGGATATGGCGCATTCGCAGTCGCGCTGAACAGCGTTGATGTGCTTGCCCTGCAGATGCGTGCCAGTGAAGATGGGATTTACGTTCAAAGCGAAATCCTGGGAGACAAACCGTTGTACTTCACGGTGGAAGACCTCCAGAAGGGTTTTGCCGACCTGATGAAAAACAGCGGCATGGATGAGCAGGCTATGGCGCAGTTTAACGAGAGCTTCAACCAGATGATGGGCGCCGGGCTGATTATGGATGTAAAGAGCAACGAAAACCTGTCCGAAGAGGAAATCAAACAAAAGGTTTTCGCGGCGATGGGTGTTGACGATGCCTTCATTGCATGGGTCAATGGCATTGAGGCGAAAAAGACGGTCACTAACGGTGAGTTCACCCTCGGGGACAGCGACAAGGCCGATACCAAGACGGAGCTGACCCTGACAGCGGACGATATGGTCGCGCTTTACGATACGCAGTATGTGAAGGACCAAGTCGCCAAACAACTTAAGGCCGCTGACAGCACGATGACCGAGGAACAGGTTAACGCCAAGACCATCGAAACCCTGACACAGGTGAAGGATGAGTTTGCCAAGTCCGGCTTTACGATGCCGATTATGGTCTATACCAACGGAACGACGGATTTCGTCGCGATGGATATGAGTATGTCCGGCACCTTCTCTTCCGGGGATATTAACACGATTACATATTCCGTACCCGTCGATTCTGCTGATGTAGTGGTTGCTACCGATGATACGGCTGCGGCGGATACCACGGCCCCCGAAGCGACGACTGTTCCGAGCGTACCTACGAAGCTGGACGTCTCCATGCAGATCATCACGAAGACCCCTGAGAACGGCAAGAATTATACCTTTACGATGAACATGGCGCAGGATGACAAGAGCCTGTTCACTATGAACGCAAACTTGAACCGCGCTGACCAGACCGTAAACGGCGCGCTGGCGGTGCTGGATCAGGATGGAAAGTCCGTGATGAATCTGGCGCTCACCGGTGATGCGACGGATCCCAAACACGTCACCGGGGCACTGGAGGGTACTGTGAGCAACGGCGACATGAATTCCGCTTTCTCCCTTGCCATGGATCAGGTGGTAGCGGATACGACCGTTGATACGGCACTAAGCCTCTCCTACGGTGACAGCCTCGAAGCGATTAAAGCGGATGCTGCAAAAGCCCTTCTCGGTACGTTGAATATCAACATGACGGTGCAGGACGATAGCGGTTACTTCGCCGCTCTGGGCAAAGCAACTCCGGATACCAGCCTGGAAATCATGAAGATGAGCGACGCTGACCTGGGCGCATATGTAAAGAC
>Ga0116170_10004161_pt1 | contig 13319 bp, 16 predicted proteins | sample AD_JPNHW1_MetaG_FD_89797 | JGI IMG/M metagenome (GOLD analysis project Ga0116170, IMG submission 89797) | Active sludge microbial communities of municipal wastewater-treating anaerobic digesters from Japan - AD_JPNHW1_MetaG | ecosystem: Engineered > Bioreactor > Anaerobic > Digestate | place...
GGGGATGGGAAGGCCGCAAAAAGCGAGGTGAGCCAGAAGACCTGCCAGTTCAAAATCAACAAAAGTCGAATCTTCGGGAAAAAAGATCGGTGAAAAGCATCTTATCGCATTTTCATTCTGTTTCTTCCGGAATAATTTTTAGAAAAATGAAGTTATTTTCATCGTGGAGCGGTGGCAAAGATTGTATGCTGGCCTTGTACCGCGTCCAGAAATCGGGCGAGCACGAGGTAAAAGTTCTCCTGAACATGTGCGACAGCGATTCTGATTTTTCGCGCTCGCACGGCATCCATAGCAGCATGATTGTGCGGCAGGCCGAGGCTTTAGAAATTGAGTTGCTGCAACCCAAAACCGACCGCGTCAGCTACGAACGGAATTTTAAAGCAGCCATCCTGAAACTGAAAGAGCAGGGAATCTCTGGTGGCGTTTTTGGCGATATTTACCTGTGGGAGCACCGCCACTGGATAGAGCGGGTTTGTGGCGAGTGCGGTGTTGAGGCCATTTTCCCGTTGTGGGATAACCCTGTTCAGGAACTGGCTGTTGAGATTATCCTGTCGGGATTTCGAACCATTGTGGTTTCGGTGAATGCCAAACAGTTAACCGAAAATTTCATTGGACGTGTTTACGATCAGGATTTTGTGTCCGAACTTTCGAAAATCGAGGGTGTTGATGTGTGTGCCGAGCTGGGCGAGTTTCATTCGTTTGTGTTCGACGGTCCCAACTTCAAACATCCGGTGGCCTTCCAAAAGGGAGACGTCAGTTTCAGGGATAATCACTGGTTTTTGGAGATCAATTAGTTTCAGGTTTCAAATTTCAAGTTCCAAGTATGAAAAAGATAGTTTTCCTCAGTATTTTATTGATAGTTTGCCTGTTTGCTCAGGCACAGGAAGCCAAGCGCATCGTTTCGCTGGTTCCGTGGATGACCAAAAGTCTTTACCTGATGGGTGAACAGGGCCGTTTGGTGGGTTGTACCAATTATTGTCCGGTTGAAGCTACCGACAAAATTCCGGTGGTGGCCACAGCCGTGAATGTGAACATCGAAAAGTTACTGATGCTCAAGCCCGACCTGGTTTTTGCGTCGTCGCTCATCAAGCCCGAAATTCTGGATAACATTCGCAAACTGGGCATCAAAATCGAATACATGCCTTATCCAAAATCGTTCGACGAGATTTGCACTGATTTTATCCGCGTTGGCGAATTGGTGGGGCAACAGGCAAAAGCCAAAACTATAGTGGCGCAGCAACGCGACCGGATGGCTAAAATCAAAGCAAAAATACCCGCTGGGAAACACCCGAAAATGTTTTTTCAAATTGGCGCCAAACCTTTGTTTTGTGCCGTACCTCAGACTTTCATGGACGATTTTGTTACGTTTTCAGGAGGAACAAATATTGCAGCCGGGCTTACAATTGGCAGTGTAACACGCGAATTTGTGCTGAAGCAAAACCCCGACCTAATTTTTATCGTCACCATGGGAATTGTAGCAGAAGAAGAACGCGAAAACTGGCTGAAATATCCATCGCTTTCGGCCAGCAAAAGCAAGCAGATTTTCATCCTCGATTCGGATAAAACCTGTAGCCCTACGCCGGTGCTTTTCGTCGATGCGCTGGAAGAAATTGTCAATTTGTCGTACAAGTAGCTTCTCATGAAATGATTACAGGACATGGTGACGACAGTTTTCGCCTGAAATCTCCGATAAAAGCTGATTTTAGCTCCAATGTGTGGTATGGCGGAACATCGCCCGCATTAATCGGTTATTTGCAGCAAAATATTTGTCAGATTGGCAACTATCCCGAGCCCGATGCGGCTTCATTTTGTCGCAGCGCAGCGCAGGCGCATTCGGTTGCTGAGGATCGGTTGCTGGCTTTCAATGGTTCTGTCGAAGCGTTTTATACCATAGCTTTAGCTTTTCGCGGGAAGCATTCAGCACTATTATCGCCCGCTTTTGCCGAGTACGAAGATGCATGCCGGCTACACGAGCACCAGATGAGTTTTTTTACTTCGGAAGAGAAGCTACAGACCGCTGATTTGTGCTGGATTGGCAATCCGAATAACCCCGATGGGCATATTTTTAGTCATACCGAAATTGAGTGCTTTCTGATTGAGCATCCTGAAACAGTTTTGGTTGTTGACGAAGCGTATGCCGGGTTCATTTCTGAATTTCGTTCTGCCATTGAGCTGACTGAAAAATTTGAAAACCTGATTGTGGTTCGTTCGCTCACCAAATGCTGCGCCATTCCCGGGCTTCGGCTGGGTTATGTAATTGCCTCAGAAATGCTGGCTGCAAAACTTCGCAGGTTTCAGCAACCGTGGTCGGTGAATACCCTGGCTCAATTGTCTGGAAAATTTCTGATTGAAAACGATATTCCCAATCGGCTCGATTTGAGAGAAATAATGAGGCTTTCGCAAGACCTTCAGGAAAGTATTGATCAGCTCGACGGGTTTCGGGTAGTTCGTTCGCAGGCGCCCTTCTTTTTGGTTGAGATGCAAACCGGAACTGTCGCTGGCTTGAAAGAATTCCTGATTCAGGAACACGGCATTCTTATCCGCAATGCCTCCAATTTTCGTGGATTGAATGAACGGTTTTTCAGGATTTGCACCCGAAGCGAAGCAGACAATGCGATACTGCTAAAAGGATTGGCAGAATATTTAGAGCGATAAACCACAGAAGCTACAGTGTTCGAAAAGAGTAAAGAAGAGTGCTTTTTTTGTCGATCTCTGTGGTAAAGGCCATCACCATATTTGCTTAAACTTTGACAATTTATTAGGTTGTTTTAGCTAATCCAGATCAATAAACTTTAAACACCTATATCTCAAAGCATATAATTTTATTAATTTTGGATGAGCTATATTTAATAGCATATAATTTACTACATTTGAGCTTGATTATATCTAAAAGCATACCATGAAGAGGTTGGCGGAATTTGTAAAAGAGCACAGAAAAGAGGTAAATCTTACACAGGAGGAATTTGCCGAACGGGCCGGGGTTGCACTTACGGTAATTCGCAAAATTGAACAAGGCAAGACAAATTTGAATCTCGATAAGGTGAACCTGGTTTTGAGTATGTTTGGACATGAGTTGATTCCTGTAAACAGTAAAGAAATAGAAATATGAGGACAGGCAAGGTATTTTATAAGGAGCATTTCGCAGGGATTATCACAGAAACCGATGGTGGGGAATTTGTATTTTGTTATGATGAAACCTTTGTTGCTGAGCATCCCAAAGAGTTTATCACATTTACCATGCCCGTTACAAACAAACCCTATACTGACAAGCGATTGTTCCCTTTTTTTGATGGTTTGATTCCCGAAGGCTGGCTACTGGAGATTGCCTCTAAAACCTGGAAAATAAATCAAAATGACCGCATGGGACTGCTGCTGGCATGTTGCAAAAACTGTATTGGTGCAGTAAGTGTTGAACAAATTCAAGAAGAAAATGAGCAATAAGTGCCTGTATTGTTATCAATTAATTGATGGGGAGGGCGATTTTCATGCGAAATGCTGCACCGAATTCTTTGGAACAGCTAGGCCACCAATCATACCCTATTCGATTGACCAGATGGATGAACTGGCTAAAGACGTTGTTGAACGTAGCGTCGCGGTTCCTGGTGTACAGCCCAAATTGTCAATGTCCGTGGTAAAAGAAATCCGGGAAAATTCAGACACGCGATTAACTGTGGTGGGCGCACTTGGTGGTCAATATATTCTGAAACCGCCTTCCAGTAAATATCCAGGAATGCTTGAAAATGAACACGTGACTATGCGGATTGCCGAAGATTATGGAATCAGGGTTGTGCCGTCCAGTTTAATCCGTCTGGCATCGGGCGAATTATCGTACATCACCAAAAGGATTGACCGCACCGCAAATGATGTGAAAATCCACATGATTGATATGTTTCAAATTACCGAAGCTTTTGATAAATACATAAGCTCAATGGAGAAAGTGGGGAAAGCTCTGCACATGTATTCAAAAAACACCCTGCTCGACAAGCTTTTCTTTTTTGAGCTTTCGGTGTTTTGTTTTTTAACCGGGAATAACGATATGCACCTGAAAAATTTCTCAATGATTGAAAGCAAGTTGGGTTGGGTTTTAGCTCCGGCTTATGATTTGTTGAATGTGACGATTGTTAATCCTGACGATACCGAAGAACTTGCCCTGACACTCGACGGCAAGAAGAGAAAATTAAAGAAGGAACACTTTGAAAAATTGGCCAAAGGGCTCGGTTTAACCGACAAACAGATACAACGGGCATTTCAACGAATGGTAAATAACCGGCATAAAGCAATGGAATGGATTGACCAATCGTTTCTTTCTGCCGAACAAAAAGCGGCATACAAAAAAGTGGTTCACAACAGGTATTCTCAATTAAGCCTGGTTGAATAGCAAAATTGATCCAATGACATCTGACGAACTTGTTACTTATGTTCTCATAACTGGGTTTGTCCTTGATTGCCTGCTGGGCGATCCGCTGTGGTTGCCTCATCCCATCAGGCTTTTCGGGAACAGCATTTCCTTTTTTACTGAAAAATTAAACTGCGGCAAAAATCGTCGGTGGAAAGGCGCTGCAATGGCTTTTGCGTTGGTTGCTTTCACTTATATCTCGTTGAAAGTTGTTTTTTTATTTCTGAAAAACTACGAATGGGCTTGTTTGGCATTGGGAAGCCTTGGCGTTTTTTATGGATTGGCCAACCGCAGCCTGATTTACGAATCGTATAAAGTAATGAAGGCACTGAAAAATAAAGGGCTGGAAGCCGGGCGCGAACAGCTAAGCTACATTGTTGGGCGTGAAACCCAAAGCTTGAACGAACAGCAAATTCGTACGGCCGTGCTCGAAACGTTGGCCGAAAACCTAAGCGACGGTGTGATAGCCCCGCTTTTTTACTACGCGCTGGGTGGTGTTCCGGCCATGCTGGCCTACAAAATGGCCAACACGCTTGATTCGATGATTGGCTACAAAAGCGAAAAATACCGCGAATTTGGCTGGTTTGCTGCCCGCTTCGACGATGTCGTTAATTTCGTTCCGGCCCGAATTACTGCACTTTTGATGGTTATTCTGTCACTTAGCCCTCGCGGGTTGAGGTATATTTTCCGCTATGGTCACCAGCACAGCAGTCCGAATGCCGGTTACCCCGAAGCAGCCTTGGCCGGAATCCTGAATTGCCGGTTTGGAGGCTCCAATGTGTATCACGGTCAGTTGGTCGAAAAGCCTTACATCGGCACGAACCCGCGAATATTAACCGACTCCGATTTCAGGAAAACTTGTTTGCTGAATTTTTTCACGTGTGTGGTGTTTGTCGGACTGATCTGTGTCGGTATGATATTTTTACACCACGGATAACACAGATTCTCATAGAGATAAGAATATTTTGGATTTTTAATCAGTGCTTCTCTGTTTAATCTGTGGTAAAAATCTCTACTTTTACCGCCGGAAATGGTTCCGAAATCGACTTCCGGTCGACAAGGACGAACATGGGAATCCGGTGCAAATCCGGAGCTGTACCCGCAGCTGTAAGCCTGAAAAATACTTTTTGAACTACAAATGCCACTGTTTCGACTAAAACGAGATGGGAAGGCTTCAAAAAGCAGGCGAGCCAGAAGACCTGCCACTTCCATAAGTTAATCATAGCTTTCGGGATAAAAGCAATGGGGTGATCGTTTTCATCTGAATTTATCCATTTGTTCCTTTTTGTCAGCCCGGGATGTATCGGGGAACATGCTGAAAGTTTATGGTCGACATTTTTTTGATGTTTAACCATAAAAGAATGCGTTATGAATTTTAAACAAATGACCTTTGTTTTCATGGGGTTGCTGTGCTCGCTAGGAGCGGCGGCTGAGTTAATCGACTCAACCAAAGTATATCCCATCGACGAAGTTTTGGTGCAGGCAACGCGCATGGACCGCAAACTGAAAGACCTTCCGCAGAAGGTTGAAATCATTACTTCCGACCTGATTCGTTCGCTTCCGGCCGAAAACCTGGCCGAAGTGCTGAAACGAACCACGAATCTCGACATCATTCAGTACCCGGGCTTATCGGCCAGCGTTGGTATGCGCGGCTTTTCGCCCAGCGCCCACTCGCGCAGTTACACCTTGTTGCTCATCGACGGAAAGCCTGCCGGAACAACCAACCTGGCAACCATCAACCTGGACAACGTGGAGCAAATTGAAGTAGTAAAAGGTTCTTATTCGGTGCTTTATGGCTCCGATGCTATGGGTGGGGTAATTAATATCATTACCAAACGCGGAACCGCAGAACCCGAAGGCCACCTATCGGTGGAATCCGGGAGTTTTGGTTACCGCAAACTTTCAGGAAATTTCACCGGCAAATCCGGGAAGAACCTCTCGTATGGCCTGGGCTACAGCCGTCAGGAACAAACCAAGGATTACCGGATTGGACAGAAAAACCTACTGAAAATTTCGGATGTCGATAAGCTTATTCTCGATAAAGCGTCGTATGGCGATGCCATGGACAACTCGCAGTACGAACTGAACTCGGCCAATGCTTTTATCGACTATACACTTGGCAAACAGTGGAAAATTAATGCAGAAGGCGCTTACACCTTTGCTTACGATGTGGAGACTGCCGGAAACTACTGGGGAACGTATGGCCAAAGTAAAAAGGATGTGAACCGCCTGAATTTATACACCACCGTGGAACAAAAAAGTGAACGAAATCATTTCAGGTTTAGTCCGTATTACACCAACGATAAAAACCCGAATTATTCGGATAATACCGATACGGGGTTCATCAGTTTTACCAGCACCGTAAAGGAATACGGCTACCAGCTTCAGGACAATTACCGCCTGAAATCGCTTAGCTTTTTGCTCGGAACCGACCTGAAAGTGTACGATTACCAGTCGAACCGCTACTCGGCCATTGGAACACCAGCCGACCCGTACAAGCCAAACAACCGGTTCACCAATGCTGCCGCTTTTGCCCAGGCCGTTTGGTCGGTGAAAAACCTGGAAGTGAATGCCGGTGCACGTTTCGATCATTTTACCTACCACATCGATGCCAACGAAGGGCTGAAAGCTCCGGATGCCAATGCCGATTACAACACGCTGAATCCTTCGGTGGGCGCGCAATACCGGTTTCTTCAGAATTTCAGGGTTCATTCGTCGTTCGGAACCGCATTTTCGGTTCCCGATGCCTTTAAAGTGGCCGGAAAATATACCGTTTCAGGAAAATCTTACGTGGGAAACCCGGATCTTGATCCCGAAAAATCGAAAACAACCGACTTTGGTTTGGGCTATTCGTCAGACGACAGTGGATTTCGGTTCGATGTAACTTATTTTAAAACCTTGCATGACCATAAAATTGTGGAAGAAAAATTGGCTTCAGGAGAATATACCTACGTGAATGCCAATAAATCGAAGATGGAAGGTATCGAACTGGAATCGGCCTACAACCTGGGGCAATTGTTTGCCAAAAAGTTTGTGCTGGAAGCGTATGCCAATTTTACCTGGATGCAGAAGGACAACTTTACCCAGTTGGTTGGAACCGCTATGCTGACCCGCGATATGCAATATGTCCGAAAGGCAAACGGGAATTTTGGATTGAAGTATCGTGGTCCGCAGAAAATTTCGATGCAACTGAATGGCCGTTACATCGGTTCGAGGCTCGAAAAAGATTCGTTCAGCGCTTTACGTACCGGAATTAAGTCCACCGATTATTACACCCAAGGCGGATATGTGGCGACAGATAAAATTCTGCAACATCCTGAATATTTGTTGTTTGATTATTCAATTGGTTACGCATTTACCCCAAAAGTGAATGTTGGCTTTACGGTGTCGAACCTGTTCGATGTAAATTATTCGGAAAAAGACGGGTACAATATGCCCGGTCGTAGCATTGTGGCCAAACTGGCTTATACATTCTAAAAAATCATCCGTGTGAGCGGATGACCTCGAAATCACCCGCTCACTAAAATATAAAGTCAAATGAGAAGAACAGTTATTCTTTCATTCATCATCTTTGCCATTGCTTTTGTAGGACAGGCCAAAGAGAAGAAGCCGTCGGCACCGAAGCCTATTATCGTGGAAATCGATTTTGGCAACGGACACGAAGTCAAACGCGTGGACGTAGCTTGTAACAAAACCATTACCGCATTGGAAGCGTTACAGAAGGCTGCCGATGTGAAAACTCATCCGGTGGGATCGTATGTTTTTGTGACATCAATTGATGAGGTTGCCGCCGAACGCGGAAAAATGGCCTGGTATTACAAAGTGAACGGGAAGAAACCTAAACTGGCCATTGAACAACCGGTAAAGCCTGGCGACACGGTAAGCTGGCGTTTTGTGGAGGATGTTTGCTCAAAAAAGGTTGACGGACCAACGAAATAAAAGATAAGAAAACTGTAAATGCGACAAGTGAGCGGGTGACTTGAAGCCACCTGCTCACTAAAACAAATTACGAATTATGGCTCAAATCACATTCATCACCGGTGGTGCCCGTTCAGGAAAAAGCCGATTTGCCCAGCAAATGGCCGAAGCAGTCAGCCCCAATCCGGTTTACCTGGCTACGGCCCGAGTCTGGGACGACGATTTTCGCCGTCGCATTGAGCGGCACCAAAACGATCGTGGCCCGCACTGGACCAACATCGAGGAAGAAAAGCAACTTTCGGTCTGCCCGGTTGACGGCCAAACCGTTTTGCTCGACTGCATCACCCTGTGGCTCACCAACATCTTTTTCGATACTAATTTTGATATGGAACGCTCGCTCGAAGAAGCCAAAGCCGAATGGAACCGCTTTGTGCAGAAGGATATGAACCTGATTGTAGTGAGCAATGAACTGGGCATGGGCGTTCATCCGGTGGAAGAATCAGCCCGAAAATTTGCCGACCTCCAAGGCTGGATGAATCAGCACATCGCCAGCCAGGCCAGCGAGGTTTTCCTGATGATTTCGGGTATCCCAGTGAAAATCAAGTAATCAGTCGCAGTGGTCAGTTTACAAATTGTCACCACAATAGGCACATAGGTCACATAGGAAAAACCGCATAATGGTTTTTGATATTGTAACCCCGGATTTTAATCCGGGAGACAAATGGAATATAAGGATTTCCGTCCCTAAGCTGAAGTTTGTGAAAGAGTTGAGCCAATTTTCGGACGGAATAGCGAAAATATCCTTGGGCTATTCAGGGCTTCACTTGAAGTGAAACCCTGAATAATACTCGACAACAATGACAACAAATACAACAACGATAACATTTTAAACACAACCCATGACCCTCGAACAACAACTCAAACAAAAAATCGACTTGAAAACCAAGCCACTGGGAGCACTCGGTCTGCTCGAAGATCTGGCTTTGAAAATTGGCCTGATTCAAAACACGCTGACTCCAGAATTGAAAAATCCGGCTTTGCTGGTTTTTGCTGCTGATCACGGCCTTACTGCCGAAGGAATCAGTCCGTTTCCGAAAGATGTAACCTGGCAAATGGTGATGAATTTTGTGGCTGGTGGTGCTGCCATCAATGTATTTTGTCGCCAAAACAACATTAACCTGAAGGTGGTCGATGCCGGAGTGGATTACGATTTCCCTTCCGGCGTTCCGGTTGTTGATGCCAAGGTCGCCCGCGGAAGCCGCAACATGCGCCTTGAACCGGCAATGACTTCCGAAGAATGTGCGGCAGCCATTCAAAAAGGCCGAAGTCTGGTTCAGGAGGAAGCTGAAAACGGCTGTAATATCATTGGTTTTGGCGAAATGGGTATTGGCAACACTTCGGCATCATCACTGCTGATGCACCGGTTTTTAGGCGTTTCGGTGGAAGAATGCACCGGTTCAGGCACCGGCATGTACGGCGATCAGTTGTCGCACAAGGTGAAAATCCTGAAAGAAGTGGCTGAAAAATACGATCCGAAAACGCCCGCCGAAACTTTGGCTACCTTTGGCGGACTGGAAATTGCCATGATGGTTGGCGCCATGCTCGAAGCCGCTGAACAACGTATGATTTTGCTGATCGACGGCTTTATTGCCACTGCCGCGGCATTGACAGCCATTCAGTTTAATGCCGAAGTACGCAACAACTGTGTGTTCTGCCATTCGTCGAACGAGCGTGGCCACAAACTGATGCTCGAAAAGTTGGATGCCAAACCCATGCTCCAGCTCGATTTGCGCCTGGGCGAAGGAACCGGAGCCGCGTTAGCCTTGCCTTTGGTGCAGGCAGCCGTCAATTTCCTGAACGAAATGGCCAGCTTCGAGGATGCCGGAGTGTCGAATAAAGAGTAAAAATTAAACCTAACAGGTTTCAAAAACCTGTTAGGTTTGGCAACATAAACATGAGAAACCAATTGCACATCTTCCTGAATGCCGTGATGTTCTACACACGCATTCCGGTTCCGCGAAAACTGCCGTATTCCGACGAGATGCTGAACCAGGCTACCCGCTGGTTTCCGTTTATTGGCTGGATTGTCGGCGGCATTGGGGCGGGAGCTTTCTATGGTTTGCAGTTTGTTTTTCCGGTTAATCTGGCAATTCTGCTCAGTATACTCGCTACCGTTTTTGTGACCGGGGCTTTTCACGAAGACGGATTTGCCGATTTCTGCGACGGTTTTGGTGGCGGATACACGAAAGAAAAAATCCTCACCATTATGAAGGATAGCCGGATTGGAACGTATGGTTCCATCGGTCTGGTTGGTATGCTTGCCACCAAATTTTTAAGTCTTTCATCCATCGACGTTAAACTGATTCCGCTGATGTTGGTCGCCGCACACGCACTGAGCCGCCTGATGCCGGTGCTGGTTATTTTTACTTCGGAATATGCCCGCGCCGACCTCGAAAGCAAGAGCAAACCCATCGGTAAAAAAGGAAAAACCACCGATTTGCTGATGGCCATTTTCTTCGGACTGTCATTGCTCGCTTTTCTGCCTTTGTTGTTTTCGGCAATCATCGTTCCGGCACTTTTGCTGGTTACGGTTGTTTTCAGGAAATATATTATCGGAAAACTGGGCGGTTACACGGGCGATTGCCTGGGCGCTTTGCAGCAGCTTTCCGAAGTACTGTTTTACCTGGGCTGGCTGGCCTTTCAACACTTTTCGGCATGATACTGACGGCGATCCGGCATACTTCGGTTGATGTTCCTTCGGGAATTTGCTACGGAATAACGGATGTTCCGCTGGCAGCCACCTTTCAGACAGAAGCGTCACAAATTCAGGCGGAGTTGGGCAATCGGCAATTTGACCGGATTTATTCAAGTCCGCTGACACGCTGCACGCAATTGGCTTCAAGCTTATTTCCCGAGAAAATATTTTTTCGGGACGAGCGGCTCAAAGAACTTGATTTTGGTGACTGGGAAATGCAGGAATGGAATACCATTTTTAATTCGCCGGAAGGGAAAGTCTGGTTCGAAGATTATTCGCGCGCCAGTTGCCCCAACGGAGAATCGTTTGCCTACCTGGTTACAAGGGCAAAATCGTTTCTGGATGAATTGAAGGCGTATGAAAACGAGCCAATTGCAATAATCACCCATGCCGGAGTAATCAGGGCATTGATGTGCCTGCTTCAGCAAAAATCTTCTGAGGAAGCATTTAACACGCCTTTGAAATACGGGCAAATCGTAAATTTCGATTACAACCAACTCGTAACCCGAAACCCGCAACAATTAAACAATGAATAAAACACTGCGCCCCATCATGTTTGTCGGAACCGGTTCCGATGTGGGGAAAAGCATCATCAATGCCGGATTTTGCCGGATTTTTAAGCAGGATGGCTATTCGCCTGCCCCGTTTAAAGCGCAAAACATGTCGCTTAATTCGTTCGCGGGTATCGACGGACTGGAGCTTGGTCGGGCGCAGGCTGTTCAGGCCGAGGCGTGTGGCCTCGAACCGCTCAGCGAGATGAATCCTATTTTGCTGAAACCCACCAGCAACCAAAATGCACAGGTGGTTTTGAATGGAAAACCCATGGGAAACCAGTCGGCCAAAGAATATTTCCTGGGAACCGACCGCGATGCCCTGTTTGCCGAAGCGATGAATGCCTACAAAAAACTGGCTGATCAATACAATCCGATGGTGATTGAAGGCGCTGGCAGCATCTCGGAAATCAACCTGCGCGACAAAGACATTACCAATATGCGGGTGGCGTTGGAGGTGAATGCTGCCGTTATTTTAGTTGCCGACATCGACCGGGGCGGCGTATTCGGCAGTGTTTACGGAACATTGGAACTGCTTCCTCCCGAAGAACGCGCTTTGGTGAAAGGTATCCTGATCAACAAATTCAGGGGCGACATTGATTTGTTTACCGAAGGACGGCGAATGATGAAAGAGCTCACCGGTGTGCCTGTTGTGGGCGTGGTGCCTTATTTTCGCGACATTCATATTGATGATGAAGATTCGGTGGTGATCGACCACAAATCAGGAAAAACACGCGATGGATTGGTCAATGTGGCGGTGGTTTTACTTCGGCACATGTCGAATTTCACCGATTTCAATGTGCTGGAACGTGTACCCGAAATCAACCTGTTTTACACGGCCAATCCCGAAGAAATTGAAAAAGCCGATGTGGTGATTATTCCCGGATCGAAAAATACCATTGCGGATCTCGATAACCTTCGGAAAAGCGGACTGGCCAAGGCTATCCTGAACAGTCTCGCAAAAGGGAATGCGGTTTATGGCATTTGTGGGGGCTACCAGATGATGGGCCGCGAAATCCACGATCCGCAGCATGTTGAAGGCGAAATTGATTTTATGCCAGGGCTCGGGCTTTTACCTGTTGTTACTACGCTCACGGGCGAAAAGCGCACGGTGCAAAGCGAATTTACCTTCAGGAATGAATTGGATTGGTGCAAAGGTTACGAAATACACATGGGCGAAACCTCACTGAAAGGCGGAAGTTCGCTGGCTCAATTGTCAACCGGTCAACCCGACGGCTGTTTCCTGAACGAAAAAACGTGGGGAACTTACCTGCACGGCATTTTTGACAATGTGCAGGTTATTCAATCCATCCTGAGAGTCTGCGGAAAAGAAACTGCATTTCAGGAATTTGACTATGCCGCTTATAAAAGCGAGCAATACGACAAGCTGGCTGACCACATTCGCAAAAGCTGCGATATGGAGTACGTTTACCGGGTGTTGAAAGAAAGTGATAAGTGATCAGTCGCCGTTGCCACAATCGGCAAACGAAAATGTCCAATAATGAATAAACAATATCCAATAACCAATAAAAAGCAGAAGTGCTGTTTACTTGGAACTTTGAACCTGAAACTTGAAACTTTATGAGCGGATTAATACACATTTATACCGGCGAAGGAAAAGGCAAAACCACCGCCGCAGTTGGTTTGGCGGTTCGGGCATTGGGCCACGGACTGAAGGTTTGTTACGTGCATTTTAACA
>Ga0116170_10004162_pt1 | contig 13318 bp, 20 predicted proteins | sample AD_JPNHW1_MetaG_FD_89797 | JGI IMG/M metagenome (GOLD analysis project Ga0116170, IMG submission 89797) | Active sludge microbial communities of municipal wastewater-treating anaerobic digesters from Japan - AD_JPNHW1_MetaG | ecosystem: Engineered > Bioreactor > Anaerobic > Digestate | place...
AATCTTTCCATGAAGCATGATGTAGATAACATCGTCTACCTCAACTCCCGGCTCAATCAGTGTACCATTGAGGTCAGGAACACCAGGACCTCTAGAGGTAACTCTAGCCCAACGACTGTCTCTAGCAATCTCATCAGGAATAACTAGGTCACCTCTTTTGGTAACCTTGCCACCAATTAGTTCAAACAATACTGCATTATTTAATGCTTCAAAAGCCATTCTTTATTCTCCCCATTGTATTTTCAATCTGAGACTATCCATGATAGTCTCTACTTTTGCATTGTACCCAAGCTCATCTAGAGTCTTAAGGACCTTTTCAATCTGCTCACCATTACCCCAATGGTAAGGGTAATGACACTCTTTAGCTCCAGCTTCTGTGGCTAGTAGAATTGCAATAGCAACTCCATAAAGTTCTTGCTTGAATGGGAGTTCACTCCTAGCTTCAACTTTACTTTCCTTAGCTCTAGTTCTAGCCTCTTTAGCTGTTAAAAGAAAATCATTCATCTTCGACTAATACCTCTGTTACTTTGAAGATGGAAACCTTGGCAGTAGGTGTTCTTTCTAAGATAAGAGCTCTCCTCTTCTTAGCTTCTTCCTCACTGAGATGCATAACATCTTCAGGACAGCGCTGGTCAGGATAACTAACCCTGACCAGGTAATACTCATTGGGTTTTGCTAGCTCGTCCACCTAACACTCCTTTATCTCTATCTGCTTACCGAATGGAACTTTATGCCCACCAATAGTCACCCAGATAACAGGGTAGTCAGGCTCCTTGTCCGGGAATTCTCCATAAGTATCTGTGAAGAAGACTAGACAAGCTGGTTTATCAAAACCCTCCTTCCTCTTTTCCTCAATCAGTTTGAAGACTGGAACGAAACTCGTACCACCTCCACCCTCAAGGAGGACTTTCTCCCATTCAGGTTCTTCCTGGTGATCATAGGATTGGAGAGTATAAGTCTCTGCATCACAACAGATGAAATGCAGTCCCATTGGAGTTGTCTTCCTAATAGATCTAAACTCGCCTAATCCTTTTTCAAGAGCTTCATTGCCCATAGAACCTGAGGTATCAAGAGCAAGCCATACATCACCTAAAGCTTCAGACTTTAGTTTTGGGAAGAAGCCAATGTGAGCCCTTCTCGAATTGTAACACCAAGAAAAGTCGTCATTGGTAATATGAGTTCTAATCAGTTCCCTCAGTTCATAGGACCATGGAACCTCACTCTCGCCAATCTTATTGATAACTCTTCCGATCTCAGCAGGCAAATTACCCTGTTGCTTACAGGATTCATAAGAGGTAAGAACAACAGCCCTCATTTTCTGGACATTCTGAGCCTCAGTCGGGTCCATTTCATTTGCATCTTGAGCCTTAGCATCTCCATGCATTTTACCAGCACCCTGGGCTAGGCCTTCAATTAGTTTCTGAAGAGCCTTTCCTGACTTCTTGTGCTCATTCTCCAACTGGTCCATTAACCACCAGTAGATACCAACCCAATCACTTTCATTGAAACCGGGCATGTTGTACACTTTCCACCCAACAGTAAAGCCAGGGGCTGAACTACTGTTGTTGGGTTTAACACCAGCTGGGAGAGAGTCTAGAGAAAGAGTGTGGTCTGTTGAGATGATCCTGTTTATTACAGCATCCTTAGCTATGTTTGCAACATCTGCATTAAATTTACCAGGATCACAAAGATGGTCAAGAGCCACATGTAGGACCTCATGAATCAACAGTGTTTTCCTTGCAATAGTAGGAAGCTTAGCATAACCTCCTTCTGGTTCATCGTAGCCCAGCCAGATTCTTTTTTTGTTGTCAACTGCAGCTACACCACCCTCAAAGACTACAGGGGTAAAGTGAAGTAGGATCATGCCATAAAAGGGAGAATCTTTAATAAGGAGCATTATGTCCTCTTTAAATTGTTCCTCAATGGCTGTGATCCTAGCCTTACTCATTTGAGGTGTATCACTCATTTTAACTTCCAGTAGCTTTTTGCAGCTTAGTCAGAATATTGTTGTAAGCAACCCAAGCAGGGGCCAGGGATTTATTGTGGAAGAAAACTGTTCTCAGAGGTTGACTAATGTCTCTCTTCTGGAACTTATTCAAAAGAACTTTAAAGCCTGGATCAATAGAATCTTTATCAACCCACTTGTAAATGTTATTGATCCCATCCACAATATCCGCCTTAAGCATCAACCCATCAAGAACACCAGCCTTCTCTGTAGGTGGTGCCTGTAGATAAGCAGCTTTCTGAATCAGGGGTTGAATATTGGTGTTAATCCAGTAAACTGCCTCATAGATCAGTCTATAGATAACATCCTGCTCTGTCACATTTAGGTCCTTACCTTTAAGAATGTCAGTGAGCTGGTACTTATCTTTAGTCGTTGTGTAGAACTGGTAGAAATCATGTGCAGGTCCTTGACCTACAAGACCTACTAGCATTGGTAGAGTTGCATCGCTTGAGCCCCACTGTTCTCCAGTAGTAACAATGTCACAGCTGACTTTCTCCCAAACTCTAGGAGTAGCATAAGCTCCACCATTGTCAGGAGGGATCATGTTGAAAAATTCAGTATGAGCCTTCAGGTAGCCAATGACAAATGGAGACAGACCTCTATCCATTGCCCAAGTTTCCCACTCACTGAAAGTGATATTGACAATCAGCGTGTCAACCCTATTCCTAACATTGTTAGGTGTATCATAGACAGCAGCTTTGTCCTCTTTTCTGTTTCCAGCTACTACGATAAAGCACCTAGAAAAGTCAATCTCATAGTCACCAATCTTTCCATCTACGATGTTTGATGCAAGGTTCTGAATAGTAGGAAGTGCTTGTGGCAGTTCATCTAAAAAGAGAACTGCAAACTTCCCATCTGCACTGTCAGGAAGACCTTTTAGGGGAATATTTCTAGGTGGTGCATAAGAACAGACTTTCTTACCATTGAGTTCAAGGTAAACCGGAACTCCTTTCAAGTCAGTTGGGTCACACTGTGCTAGCCTAAAGGGTACACAGATAGCACCTGCTCCACCATTTTCCCTAAGCTTGGCATCTAACTCCAAGGTGAACTGCTCCACAATACTGCTCTTGCCATTACCAGGTGCTCCAATAAACATAGGAGTGTAACGGACACCTGTAGCTTGCTCAATATTATAGCATCTCCAAAGAACTTCCCTAGCTTGAGTCAGAGTAATTTTTGCAGCGAGATCAGCGATTTTAGCCATTGTTTGTAATTTCCTTTATTAGAGCATTGCGGAACTCTTTCAATTCCTGATAAGCCTGCTCAAGCCTTGAACTGACGGTGTACTCTTTCTTTAGAAGAGCTTTAGAAATCAAATCTTCAGAGACACTAGTTGCCTTTGCCAGAGAAGAATAGTGTTGATTGCTTCTGAAAACTGGCACCTCAAAAACATAACCTGTAAACTGAGTACCGTTCCATTCAATAGTACTCTTCTCTAGACTGTCAAAGTTTTCATAGCAGTAGTCCAGGGTAAGTTCCTCTGGAATAGTTGCAAAGTACTGCATAAAAGGTAAGGCTATAGCACCCTTAGAAGCCAGAGTTTTTATATCTAACATCAAGTCTACAGTCTTTGAACCCACCATTGCCTGTTCCTCACGAGGTTGGGCAATGAACTTAACCCCACCTGGCAAGACAAGCTTCAGTCCTCCAGGAAAGGAGACTCTCTCATCATAGACTTCCTCATATTCATGAACAAGTCCAATACCGCCTTTATCTGAGACCAAACCAAGGCTTAGCTCATCATTAGGAACAGTGTTTAAATCTGTAACAGTTCTCCTTCTTTTGTGAACTGCTTTAAGTTTTTCAAGGCCACTGGCAAAGAGTTCACCTGCATCTAAAGCAGGGTGTTTGTAACCTACGGCTGCTACTCTGAGAGTAGTAACAAAAGGCTTAAGGTATCCTTCAACCTTAAAGTCACCATGTTCAGTAGCTAGAAGTCTCTTTGCAGACCTAATTCCTGAGGCCTCTCTCATAACTCTGTCTAAGGGGATTGCTTTGTGAAAACCAAAGTTAAGTTCTTTGGCCAACTCACAGTAACCATCGTCTCCAGCAGTGTAGCAAAGAGCACCAACCTTCTTCTTGGGAACAGCATAGAGGTCTAACTCTACACCATCTTTTTTCAGGTTGGCAGCAAGAGTTTCCAACAATAGAGCTTGGAGCTCTAACTGCTCAAGGAAACTTGCCCTGCTAAGACACTTCTGAACAGCAACTGTTGGACGAAGAAAAACAGTCTGAGAGTAGAGCTTCTCAGAAATAGGATGGGGTTTCCCCGTCTCTACCTCACAGTCTAAGGTAGGAAAGTTCTCCAGGTGCTTGTAGAGTCTAGAAACCTCAAGGTCATCTAGCCGGTCTCTGGTAAAATCTCCCCCATTAGCTTTGTAAGGGTGGGGTTTCAACTCTTGAAGGATTTCTCTTGCACCTAAGATTCTATATGAACCATCAAGGTCATATTCAACCACTGGGCAGAGAGCCTTTTCAGAGGAGGGAATAGTAAATTCACCTTTAGTACAGACTACTCTTGTAAAGGTAGTTGTACCAAACTGTCGATATTCGACTTTGTAAGACATTTTTGCGGGTGTCCTTTTTGGTAGAGTTAGAATAAATCAGTTGGGTTGCAGTGAGGCCCATCACCTACATCTACAAGAAGCAGAGTGGGTTCACTATTGGCATCAAGTTCTAATCGGTAGGAGTGGGAAAGGCCACAGGGGCAGAGGCCATAGAACAGCTGCTCACGTTTGTATTCTTCCCAATCAGAAAAAGAAACTTCCCCAAAGGCTGCTCCCATCTTATCAGTACTAACGTAAGCAGACACTCTGTTTATTGGACAAATGCCACATTGACATTTAAGTTCAAGCTTCTCTACCCTAAGGTAGTGCTGAACGAAAAGGTCTAAGCCCTCGGAAACAGTTTCATTAGTTTGGTCAGACATTGGGCCTCCTTACCTCTAGCCCACCTATTAAGTCTAAGTGAGCTTGCCAGAAATGAGCATAAACAGTGTTAGACTCATCTCTGACATAAATATACTCAGTTATACACGCTACGACAATGCCAACCCCTGCTAAAAGATCCCCCGGTTGAAAGAGGGCTATTTCTTTAACAAGCAATTTAAGCCTCCGTAATGTGTTTAAGGAAAGATCGAAGGGTGGGGAACCTTTGAACAAAGGCCCCAACGTTTCTTATACTACGACTGGTGACTGTGTTAGCAAACCAATCACCATCCTTTTGTGCAAGTTTAAGCTGCTCAGTAACCTTCTTAATGTAGTTAGATTTCTGAGCGATTTGTTTAAGGGTAAATTGCCCCTTTCTAATATCCATTACGAACTCGATGAGTTCAATGGCCTTTGGAGCATACTCTTGCCAAGCAAGATTCATGGGGTGTTGCTGCCCTCTGAACTTAGGAAGCAGTTTGTAAACAGCCCACCTAATTGCATAAGTGGCAGGACCTATCGGTTTGTTGTCCAAATAAGGACCTATCCATTCAGAGAGTTCCTTCTTCTCAACTCTATTGCTTTTCTTCAACAGAGTTTGAAAATCCTCTGGGTCAGCCCAGAGCTCACCAGGTTCTCTAGTGGTAACTATCTCCCTGAACCTGGGCTTACCCTTCTTCAAGGGTCGAATGAAGATTGTGTCTCCATCACAATCACCCTCTAGGTGACCTTTAAGAATGGAGTGGTGAAGAAGGAAACAATCTACAAATGGGATTTCTTCTTCGTCAACCTCTGCGGTGAGAAGATTAGCCAACTCTGGAACACGGACTCCTAGAGTCCTCCATAAATTGTCTATACTCTCCTCAACCTCAACAGAGTTAACTGTGAGCCTTAGCTCAGTGGTAGTGTGGGGGCCAAGATTAGGGAAACGAACTACACTCACAGTCTTAGTAGTTTCCCAGGCCTTATTGTGTTCTACCAACACATCATAAGTTCTCTTGCTAATTACAAGTTCATCAGGAGTTACATTATCATTTGTTTGAGCAAATGACATTGCACCTGGATAAAGCTTGTTCTTCAGCAAGTCGTTCTTAATCAGAGAACTAAGCTCATTATCTACAAAGGACAGTGCATTCTCAAGCTCCTGTTTGTAACTGACGTGCTCAGTTCCAAGTCTAAAAGCATTGAGTAAATGACCTATGGCCTTATGAATCCAACATGCTCTGACAGCAGAACCGTTGTCTTGTAAAAGGTAGTGAACCTGTTTTTCTTTTAGTCTGCTAGGCACACTAACAAGTTCACCACCTAAATTTAGAAAAGCTGGCACATCAAAATCGAGTGTTCGATTTACTGCGGTGAGTTGGTTGTATTCATTAACAACCTCTTCATTGACTGCCATTTTAACCTCCAGTGGCTAGGGAGTGGTTGAGTCCCTAGATCAAAGATGTTGCAAGGATTACAGGAAGACCTTTTCGATCCTGTACTACAAGGCGAACTTCAAAGTTCCTCATGTAGTTATCCTGGATTTGATAGATCTCAGGTGGATTCCATCTCTGATAGATATCAGTGGTGTTATCACAATACGTCTCAATAATGTCACCCTTCTTAACACCCTGCATGTCAGGCATTGAAGACGGGTTAAAGGTGTCGTAAGCTCTACCAACCATCACTAGTACATCAGGTTCATTAACAATGAGACCGTACTGTGGTTGGTGTTCAAGAATGTAGTTGCTTGTAGTAGAGCCTGCAAGAGACCCTTTCTTTCGGAAGCGGGGATCTTTCTCCCCATAAATTGCTATTTCTGAGTCCATAGACTTTAACTCCTCACAAGGTCATTTTAGCTAGACTTCCATCTTTAGCCACGTAATGTACCCTTCTTATTCCACAGGAAGTTAGAAGCTTCGTACATGGCTTACATGGTTTAGAATAGGCTAGTAAACCTTTCTTTGTAATTCTTACTACCAAAACCTCAGACCCTTTCAAGGTCTCTCTCGGAATGTTTCTTACAACTTCTACTTCTGCGTGACGAGAAGGGAAAGCCATAAGTTTTCTCATAAAACCTACGTAGGCAGAGTCATTGCAGGCAGCTGCTATTATGTTTGAGCCAGAGAACAAAACTGCTCCAACTCTGAAAGCATGTTTTGATTCCTCAGCTTTCTTTACAGCTACCTTAACTAAACTCTTATTCATCGGGCCATTCTTTAGCAGCCTCTGCATTAAGACCAGCTGCTACAAAAAGCTCAGCCATTCCCTTGCAGAGTTTCTCACTGCCAAAGTGAACAGCAGCTTTACCGTAGTGGTGGACTTCCCAAGTCTCAGTGGCTGCTTCTGGCTGGTCACACAGGGTTATAGCCATAAGTAGCATAATTACTTCTTGGAAAGAGTGGACCTCATCATTGATGAGGAAAACAGCCCAACCTCCAGTATCAGAGGGTGAGTCAACGTCAAGCTCTTTTAGTTTATGGTTGGTCATTTTAATTAAGAGGGACTCTGCGACAATAATGAATAAAAGACAGAGTCCCCTATCAGAATAGGAGGTCCTGTTTAGAACCGCAGTGTCAAATAAGCTCCAACTCCCCACTCACATTTCTTAGCATGGGTAATATCGTTGAAGTTGGCAGACCAGCCACCCAGGAAACCGAACTCGAAGTCTTTTTTAGCATACAATGGGATGGACATAGCAACACCTAGATAAAGGTCCTTGCTATAGCCCATATCAGTCATGATAAGGCCATTCAGCCGGACATTGCTAGGATTGCCAAAAAGGTCCACAGTCTTGTCTTCCGTAAATGGAAGTGCTGCTCCAGCTCGAATTGAGTGAGTCTTAGTTCCCCACAAAGCCCCTGCTGGGACTGTGAAAGAACCTGACTCAGTAGATGCAAAAGTTGCACATGTAAGTACAAGTGTAAGCACTAGGCTAATCAGAATTTTCTTCATAGTTTCTCCGTTTAGAATGGGAACTCATCCACAACCGTGGTGATGACTATACTTGGAACCTTGTTCCCTTCTTGCCCCAAGTCAACGTAACATTTACTTGTTGGATCATAAACTAATACAAGCTCTTTCTCCTCATAAAAGGGAGACAGTTCATAGAACTTTTTATAGGTTTCATGATCTAAGTAAACGAAAACTAATAACTTTGCCCAAGCTCCTCTAGAGCCGTCTTTCAGCCTAAGAAGAAATGAGCTAGCCTCATCAGCTGTAATATTCTCTGGAGCAATACTAAGAGGTGTTTCAATTTGTAAGAGTGCCTCCACAGTTTCCTCATACAAATAACTCCACCCCTGAGTTCGTAAAAAGTTATCAAGCTTTTCAACGACCTCACTATACTGCATCTAAATGCTCCAAAAGGGCTTCATTGGCTATGGGTGTTCCCCAAGTTATCAGCATTAATTTGGGCTTAATTGCCCACCCTGAAGTTGTTAGCTTAGGGACTTCTGTTTTTAGGATTGCTAAGTTTTGTTGAATTCTTTCCCAATCAGATCTTGTAACTCCTCTTAGTCTAGCCTCCTCCCAAGAGGCAGACTCCACCCCAAAGACAATTGCATAAATACTCTTGCTTGGTAAGATGAATGAAAAGACAGGTGCTTCACCACCACTCAGTGCAAACCAGTTAGTCTTAGCATTCTCAAGAATAGGCACACCTTCAAAATCCTTAGGTCTAGCTGCTGGAAGGTAAAGGTGAAAGAACCTTCGTACAAAGTCTTCCCTTAGCTTAAACTCTTTTTCATTTAAGGGCCTAAGGAGTCTGTACTGAAGTTTACTTAAGAGGCCTACTAACCAAAGAACTAATGTATCCATCAAAAGTCCCTAGGTAAAAGAATGATTGAAGGTCTGTCTAAGGCAGACTCAGGAAAAATGTCTCGACAAACAGTCTTCTTATAGTTGTCTACGATTTGGACAACGTAAAGAAACTCAGCTGTCTTATCATCCATTCCGATATCAATAACGATACCTGTACGAGCATAGTGCGGATGCCCTTTTGCAATCACTTGAACTCTGGCATTCGCTCCGAATTTGGTTGTTCTACTCATTGTTCTTCTCCTAACTGACAAGACTCATCAATAGCATTTAAGGCTATGTACCAGTAGTCTGCTTCAAAACCTAAGGCACTCCTTTGCTGATAAAAAACCCTTGTGTTACCTAGCCAGTAGTCTACATGCCAGAGCTTCTTAATTTCCCCTCGCTCAATCTTAGCTTTTGTTCCTAGGTCTAGGTTTAAGTTCTGGAGTAGGTATTCACTGACTGTAGCATCAGGTAGTTTCAAGTAAGCTTCTTTAAACTTAGAATTGAAAACTACTTGGACTTGCTCTTTGGGACAAAGAATCCGCCCCTCTTTAGTTACAATCCAATCACCAGTTAGATTAAAGGTAGAGTCTAACCCAAAGAAGCTAATGTAGTTCGAATTGTTTACTAACTTTAATAGTGAACCCGCTCTACACCGTACAAAATCAACATTCAAATTTCCAGAACCATCAAACCCTAAGTCAAAGTCTTCCCAAAGAACTAAACTTTGGCCTAAAGGGTTTAAGTAAAGGTAGGGGAGCCTTAACTGGATTAGATTGTTTTGAAGATTTACTTCCCAACAAGAGGAATTACTTCTATGGAAGCTGTGCTGCCCCTCCCTGTAATTAACACAAAAGCCACTCCCAACGCACTGCCCTAGGAGAGCAATTCTAGATGTCAACTGCACTGTAGACACTTTCTAGACTCCTCTCTACACTATATTCTTCTAAGTAAAGCTTTTCAGCCCCTGAGAATGGAACCCGAAAATTTAGCTTCAATTTCTCTCCCATGAATGGGTTGAGACTGTAATGACCAGCTCTTCTTACTTCTGAGACATCAATAGCATCAAATAGAAGAGTCTTAATAGCTCCCTCATCCAACAGAGAGAAGTCTAGGAGAGTTAGGCTAAGGGTCATCTCATCACCATAGCCCGCATAATAAAAGGAGTGGCCAGTAGTATGGCTGTAGAGAACTTGAGGGAACTCGTACTTGCCTTTAAAGATTCCCTTCATTGAAGCTCTTCTCTGTTTATGATAGTTGCTGTTCTCTGTGAATAAGTTATCTTATTTACAGAGCTATCTTCAAAGTCAATAAGAAGCTCTAGTCTAGCACCTAGGTAAGGTAGCCTAGGGAATCTTTCACGAGAGTTTACAGCAAAAGGAAGGTACTCATTTGTTCGGAAAGTAATTCGAGGCTTGGTAAGGTGAGGAACGAGACTTAAGCTAAACTCCCAGTGGTCTTGAACTAACAAAGAATGATACTTTACAATGACAACGTTGTAATATACTTCCTTAGCAAGACCAGCCTTTGCTAAACCGAATGTTTTCATTACATTACAGCAAACTTCTCAATAGCTTCCATAAAGGAAGGGTCCATCCCAACAATGTCTAACATGTTAGGATTGCCCTGTTCTGCAATGGAGAACTCTGTAGCAGTAAAACCTACTACAACCAGCTTAGCCACCCTTCCCATCAGTTTGTTGTATGCAGCAAGGGCTTGAGTAGGGTGGATATTTCCATGCCAAGTTTCATTGTCAGTCAAGACAACAAAGACGTCCACTGGGATCTTCTTTTCTAAAGCATAGATCATGGGCAGAGCACAGTTTGTATAGCCAAAGTTAAGATCAGCAGTCTTAGTCAGGATAGTCTGCATAGAATCTTTAGCAGTGAAACCTAGATCAATAAAGGTACCTGAGAAGCCCATCATTACATAGTTCTTCTCTCTCTTGGCAATGACAGCAGCAGTTGCAGCCGCTGCCTCAGCAGCAGTGATATTGCCACTGCTATAGCTAGACATTGAGCCAGAGACATCAATTCCCAAGAAGAACCTCTTGTTAGTCGGGGGTGAATTCTTGTAGGCCAGTTGAAGAGTATTCTCCAGTGCATCTTCAATTCCTTGAATGGGTTTCCAAATGGTAGCCCCTCTCAGTCCCTGACCATGAGAGTAGTTCTTGATAGCAAGAAGAACAGTCATCGGGTGGATTCTGCTCTTTGCAACAACCTCAGGATTTTCAAGAGTCTCAATTACCTTCAAGGTAGTGGAAGCTAGTGGTGTAAGAGTACCATTAGCTGTCAAGACCCCTAGGTTTCTGATGATGGCTGTGAGACCCATGTTAGGAAGCAAAGCTTCCCAAATCTTAACCTGATTCAGGAAAGGTGTGGGAACCATTTCTCTCTGAAAACCGTGTTCAGTAATCAGAGCACAAGCCTTGTCAATCGAGCCTTCAGTAGTTGGGTCTAGCTTCTGCAGTTCCTCAAAGGCTGTGATTTTAGCCTGTACTGCCTTAAGCTGCTCTCTCTTGGTAACCCAGTTAAAGATAGACTTAGTCTCGGGGTTTGTTGCCACTGGGTGGGCTAGTCTTAGAATATCCCTATGACTCCAACCATCTCTCTGCCTGTACTTCAGAACCTGATCTACCAGAGAGTCAGTCTTCCTATTCAGGTACCAGTTGGCAAAACCTCTCCTAGAACCTCTAGACCAGCCTTTACCCAAGTCTTCAAGGTAACTAGCAAGGTGGAACAAATGGGTACCAATTCGGCAAACCTTTGAAATGCTACTGTAAGCTTCTTGTCGTACTCGGACAGTACCATGAACCATGCACAGAGCTAATGCTATGATACATGAATCATTCTTGATACATAATCCTTTGTCAGAGACTTCGATAATCCGCTTCAGAGCCTTTTCCCCATCAAGCTTAATACAGGCAACAACATTGTCCCCTGCTTTCACAGTGGCCTTAGCCTCTGAACAGTAGTAGGTTCCACCCTCAGTCCCTAGGATGAGAAACCTATCTAGTACAACCCATGGATCAGTTTTGAATACAAAACCACCCGCGTTGTTCTGTACCATGTCTTTTCCAAAAATAGGCTGCCCTTGAGGGGTCTTCTTCGTTGACAAATTTTTACCGTAATTGATTCCCATTTGATTCCTCCATTCTGTTTACTAGAAATGTTTGCTGCCAAGGGGATTAACTTTCAAGGATAACCCTTAGCATCCGTCCCAGTTGAGGATGTTCTACACACTTTGGCTCTTCGACCTGGAGGATGGTAAGACTACTCCTGTTGTAGTCTATTTAAGTGAACTTGTTCACTCACCACCCATACCCGCCATCTCACGATTACGGTGTTAGTGTGTAGGCTACTAAGCTAACCTAGATTAGCCTAATTATTTGTTCGTCTGGTTTTTTGTAATTAAAATAAGGGTTTTATACGTTTTACCAATTAAACTAGCTCTCTCATTTGAGTATTTGGGAGAAAGCCCCGGGCTCGAACCGAGATCTTACCAGTCAATAGGATAACCTTATTTAACCGATCCAGACGAATTCTTACTGATCTTTGGATGTGTTGGTAGAGAGGGAAGTTTAAGTGCCCTAGCCTTTAGACGAACCCCAGTTTTTCCGGGGTACGGGATTCGAACCCGTATTACTTCATTGAAAGTGGTAACCCTCTCTTAACGACCCAAAGATTTTAAATCTTTAACACAAGGTCCCTTTTAAATGGAGCTCTAGATCTGGTGTACTACTGGGGAGATTCAGTTGCAATGTAATTGATAACCCAATAGTTTCGACCCAGAGCTTCATTGTCAAGGAGAACGAAAACACGAAAACCAACCGCTATTCTTTTTTCTCAATATTCAATTTTAATACCAACCTTTCTTTTCATGAAAGATTAGTGCTCTACTAGGCTTACCATAACGATCTATGATGTACCTAATAGTTGCCTTCACCTGACCACTTGCGTCCTTGTAGTCACCATAACGTTTCCTAGTGCTTTTTAATAACTGGCCTAATCCATAGGCAGTACTGTGTTTATTTGCACTGTTAACTTGATTACGGCTTTCTTTCCAGATTATTCTACTGAAAGAACGAGCCTCGTGTCTTGAGGCTAGAACTGTACCACGAGTGTGTCGTAGATACAGTTGCTCAATGTGAGCCGAAGTGAGAGGTCCTTTCGCTGTAGCCAGTAGTACTGTTGACCACAGACAGAGTTTCAGGAACATAGTCCTCTCTCCTATTTTTTCAGTTACCTAAGTAACTTTAGTTTTTAGAGGGAAGCGATGACCTACCTGTCTTCCCAATCAGCATTCTCTGTCACAGAATGATTACATTGGTTATTTTCTAACCAAATTGCTCTAACTGAGCAATTCTTTTTGGACATTAAAGTCCTAAATCGAATGAGTCCATTTGCTTAGTTGTAGTACAAGACAATGTCATCACAACTAGCTTTCTCTAAGTCACTGATTGAGTAGTAGCTTGCTGTAGTAACCCTTAGTTCAAAGAATTTTGGGGACACAGAATACTCAGCAAGAGGCTTAAGGATAGAGAAGAGTACAGCTCCCTGCGGCGTAGTCCCATTTATAAACATTAAACCAAGGTAATCAG
>Ga0116170_10004163_pt1 | contig 13312 bp, 10 predicted proteins | sample AD_JPNHW1_MetaG_FD_89797 | JGI IMG/M metagenome (GOLD analysis project Ga0116170, IMG submission 89797) | Active sludge microbial communities of municipal wastewater-treating anaerobic digesters from Japan - AD_JPNHW1_MetaG | ecosystem: Engineered > Bioreactor > Anaerobic > Digestate | place...
AGCGGCGCATACGCAGCAACCGAGGCGCTGATTCGCGCTGGACACCGCGAGATCGGTGTGATTGCGGGAAACACCCAGCTCCAGATTGGGCGGGAACGAGTGAACGGCTACCGCGAGGCAATGCAGAAAAACGGACTGCCCCTGCGCGAGCCGTATCTCCTGACCGGAACCTTTGACCAGCAGGAAGCCTACCGCCGCGTCAGGGAGCTGATGGATATGGCGGAACGCCCGACGGCTTTTTTTATCGCCAACAACCATAGCGAGATCGGCTTTCTCAATGCGATACGGGACGCGAAGAAGAAGATTCCGGAGGATGTGGCGTTCGTTGGTTTCGACGAACTGCCCGGACAGATGATCTTCGGCTTACCGTTCAGCTGCCTGGACCGCGAGGTAACGCAGTTAGGGACGAAAGCCGCCCGGCTGCTGGTGCGCCGCTTTGAGGAACCAAACCGGCCGGCGGAACGCATGGTGGTCGTACCGCGACTGTCGTTGCGCGGTTCCGAAAAATATCCGAACCACCTGTAAGCGGTCAGAGAAGAACCATCCTCGGTACAGGAAACCCTGCCTGATCGGCGGTTTGGAGCACATTAATATTCTCTGGAACGACAGAAGAGTACGCTGATGCGTACTCTTCTTTTGTACGGACTGCTTGTGAGGCGTGCCGGTTGGTGCTACAATAGGGCAAAAGCGGCCAAAGAAGCCAACAGAAAACATGCCCGGAACCAGCGCCAGACGAAACGGGGAGGAACGAAGTGTGAGAAAAAGGTTCCGTCCGATAGGAATGATTACAACGATATGCCTTGCCTGCCTGATCCTGCTGAACGGTTGCGCGCCTGCCGCGCCTTCGGCGGAGAGCACGGCGGACGATTCGCAGGTTCTGCTGGGGTTTTCCCAGCTGGGGTCGGAAAGCGCGTGGCGGTTGGGCAATACCAAGTCCGTTCAGGACGTTGCCAAGCGGGCAGGCGTCCGCCTGATGTATGAAAACGCCGAACAGAAACAGGAAAACCAGATCAAGGCGATCCGTTCGTTTATCGCCTATCAGGTCGACGTGATTGCTTTTTCACCGATCGTGGAGGACGGATGGGATAACGTGCTGACGGAAGCCAAGAAAGCCGGGATTCCCGTGCTGATTACCGACCGCCAGATTAACACCAGCGATGAAAGCCTTTACGTGGGCTTCGTCGGCTCCGACTTTACGGAGGAAGGCCGTAAGGCCGGGCAATTTGTGCAGAAACGCATGGCGGATGCACAGCATGTGAACATTGTGGAGATCTCCGGTACCGTTGACTCCACGCCCATGAGGCAGCGCGGCGCGGGCTTCCGGGAAGTGCTGGCGGGGGACAGCCGTTTTCAGATCATCGAAAGCGTCTCCGGCGATTTCCTGCGGTCCAAGGGGAAGGAATGTATGCAGGGCTTGCTGGCGAGGCACAAAGACATTGATGTGCTTTACTCCCATAACGACGCGATGACGTTGGGTGCGATCGAGGCGATCGAGGAGGCGGGGCTGACCCCCGGCAAGGATATTGTGATTGTGACCGTGGACGGCGAGCAGAAGGCAATCGACCTGCTTAAACAAGGCAAAATTAACTGTGTCGTGGAATGCACACCGCTGATCGGGGATGTGATTATGATGCTCGCCAAGAAACTGGCGGCCGGGGAATCCATTCCCCGGGAAACCTATTCGCAGGAAAAAGTGTTTTCGGAATTTGACACGAACCTGAACAGCCTGCCCCCAAGGGAATACTGACGATGCGCGCGCTGTTTGACCGGGTTTTTAACCGGATGGGCATGGGCGAAAGCCTTGCCAAACGACTGCGGTTCAGTTTTATGGTGATTCTTGCCCTGATGCTGATTCCCGCGCTGGTCAGCATCTGGACGATGCGTACTTATGCAGACAGTTATCATCAGGCCATTATGCAGGTGGAGAGCGTTTCCTCGCTCAAGCCTGTGGTTAATTCGGGGATTCCGGACGAAATGTGGAGCATTGTCGCCGGAAGAATCACGTTTGCGGAAGGGCAGCAATACGTGATGATGGGAGAAATCAACCATACTCTGGAAACGCTGATGACGACCGCTTCGGGCGGTAATTCCATCGAGCTGACCGTGGCACGCCGAACGATGGATACTCTGAAAAGCTATATAGACCGCATGGGGGAACAGATCGCGGAGGGTGCGCCGGTCGCCGACAACGAAGCTTTGCTGGACGAGGTGCGCAGTGTGTCTTCTCTCGTGGGGGATATGCTGGAGCAGTATATAACCGTAGAAATCAGCGAAACGACGGAAACCAGCCGCCAGATGCAGCAGCAGCTGCTCTTTATCGTATGGATGATGGCGCTTCTGCTGGCGATCACGTTTGTTTTCGCGATGCTGGCGCAGCGTTCGCTGTCACGTACCATCCGAACGCCGATCGCTACACTGGAAAGTTTCGCGGGAGCCATTGCGGAAGGCGATCTGCAGGCGCGTGTGGAAAGGCCGGAGGTACTGGAACTGCGAGGCCTGGCTGAAAGCCTGAACGTGATGGCGGGGAAGTTACAGCGCCTGATCGACGAAAACCGCCGGGAACAGGAAAACCTGAAACGGAGCGAGCTGCGTACGTTACAGGCGCAGATTGCCCCGCACTTTCTGTATAATACACTGGACGCGATTGTGTGGCTGGCCGAAGCGCAGCGCACCGACGAAGTGATCCATATCACCCGGGCGCTTTCGGACTTCTTCCGCATCTCGCTTTCTCAGGGCAGGGACTGGATTCCGCTTTCTGATGAGATTAAGCATCTGCAGGGGTATCTGACAATTCAGAAAATCCGTTACCGGGATATTCTGGATTATGAAATTGATATTCCCCGCGAGTTTTACAATGAGCTGATCCTGAAACTGCTGCTGCAACCGTTGGTGGAAAACGCGATTTATCACGGCATTAAGCACCGGCGCGGGCGCGGTTTTATCCGCGTGAGCGGCCGGGAGGAGAACGGCAGGCTGGTGCTGGCAGTGGCCGATAACGGTGCCGGGATGTCCGCCGAGCGCCTGTGTCAGGTGCGTGAAAGCCTGAACAGCGACGCGCCGAACGAGGGTGAAGGCGGATGTTACGGGCTGTTCAACGTAAACAAGCGCATTCAGTTGTATTATAACCAGCCGGAAGGCGTAAAAATTCAGAGTGATGAAAACGGGACGACGGTATCCCTAAGCGTGCCGTTCGGGAGGAAAGACGATGTTCAAGGTGTTTCTGGCTGACGACGAGATAGTGGTGCGGGAAGGAATCCGAAGTAATTTTCCCTGGGAGCAGACTGATTTTGTACTGGCCGGGGAAGCGCCGGATGGGGAAATGGCGCTGTCCATGCTACAGGATATCAAACCCGACATCCTGATTACCGATATCCGCATGCCCTTTATGGACGGGCTGGAGTTGTGCCGTGCCGTAAGTGTTTCCATGCCGTGGATGTATATCGTCATTTTAAGCGGATATGACGATTTCGCCTACGCGCGGGAAGCCATTTCACTGGGTGTGAAGGAATACCTGCTCAAGCCTGTAAGCGGGCAGGAACTTTTACAGGTGCTCAACCACATCGCGGATTGTATCCGGGAAGATAAACGCCGCCAGGACAACCTGCGCACGTACCGCGACCAGCTGGCTTCCTCCGGGCAGTTGCTGAAAGAACGCCTGCTGGGGGATCTGATCGCGGGAATCCCGGAAAACGAAGTGGTGGAGCGTGGCCGCGCCCTGCAAATGAGCCTGACCGCCGGGCGGTACCTGACAATGGTGGTGGAACTGAGTCGCGAGCCGGTGAGCGCGGAGGAAACACGCGCTGCCGAAAGCCTGCTGTGCCGATTGGCGAAAAGCAGCGGGGGAACGGTTTGCATGTGCCAGGTGCAGGGACGGTTTGTGATGCTGGTAATGGGCGACGACGACGCGGATATTGAGGAACGCACCTACGGTCTGGCCCAGGCGGCCAAGTTTGATGTGGAACGTAACACCAGCCTGAAACCGCTGATCGCGATCGGCACCACGGTACGAACGCTTAAGGAAGTGCCGCACTCCTACGCGGACGCAAGCGCGCTGCTGCGGACCCTGCACGAAGCGGAAAACCTGAACCGTGACCGCCGGATTGTGGGCGTGCTGGATATTGTGCCGCAGGAAAGCCTGTCACTGGTGAATGTGAAAGTGCCGCAGATCTTTGAGAAACTCCGTAATGCCAATCTTTCGGAAATCGACGGGATTTTGGCGGATTATACCCGTTCCATCGGCCAGACGGCGGCGCAGAGCAAGTTGATGGTCAACTATATCTTTGTGGATATTGTGCTGTCCGCATCGCGAATCATCCGGGATTGCGGAGGCGACCCGCAGCGGATCATTCCTTCGGCGTTCCGGCCGGATGGGCAGAGCGCCGCGGTTTCCACGCTGGACGAGGCGATGGCGACTGCGCGGGATCTGCTGCGAACGGCTCTTGCTTACCGTGACGAACAGGGGTCGGTCCGCTACGGCGTGGTGATTCGCAAGGCGAAAGCTTTTATCGACGAGCGTTTTTCCAACCCGGACCTGACTCTGCGCGAAGTGGCGGAACATGTGTCGCTGAGCAACAACCATTTTTGTACGGTCTTCTCCCAGGAAACAGGGGTTACCTTTACGGAATACCTCACGTCGGTTCGGCTGGCCCGTGCGAAGGAGTTGCTTCGCGACCAGCAGATGCGCACATCGGACGTAGCTTTCGCCGTGGGGTACAACGACCCGCACTATTTCAGCTATTTATTTAAAAAGAATACGGGGATGTCTCCCCGCGATTATCGTAAAGGGGATTGATCTTTGGGCGGAAGGCCTTTGGATATGAGGATTTCCGTAAACGTCCCCGATCCTCAGGGGGAGATTTTACCGGTAAAAATTACCACAAATCGGAAAAATATCACCGAACGTATCCGAGCGAAACAATGCGAAAAATAACTTCAAAAGAATTTTAACTTATTCGGGAAACCACTGTCTTTTTTTCGGGAACCTCCTTCGTTACAATACTAATAACAACGGGAAGTACGGACAGCTTTCCGAAAATAAACGAGGAGGTTCCCATCTATGAAGAAACTGATTGCCATTCTGACGGCGTTGGTCATGGTGTTCGCACTGTGCTCCATCGCTGCCGCCGAGGACCTGATCAAGGTTGGTTATGCCCAGGTTGGCCACGAGTCCGACTGGCGCAATGCCAACACCGAAAACTACAAGGACGTATTCTCCGCCGCGAACGGCTTTGACCTGAGCTTCGTGGATTGCGACAACGACAACGCGGTTCAGCTGGAAGCCGTCCGTAACTTCATCCAGCAGGGCCTTGATTACATCATCATCGCCCCCATCGAAACCGCTGGCTGGAATACCGTACTGAAGGAAGCTGCCGATGCCGGTATCCCCACGATCATTGCTGACCGTGCCGTGGATGCTGACGAGTCCGAGTATACCGCCCGTGAAGGAACCGACATGGTCAAGGAAGGCGAAACCGCCGGTAATTGGCTGGCCGAATACCTGGGCGGCAAAGAAGCCAACATCCTTGTGATCGAAGGCTCCGTAGGCGCTTCCGCGACCTTGGGCCGTACTGAGGGCTTTGCCAACATCATGAAGGATCATCCGGAATGGAAGATCGTAGACAGCCAGAGCGGCGACTTCACCCAGGCTGGTGGCCAGCAGGTGATGGAGAGCTACCTGAAATCCTACGCTGGCAAGTTCAACGTAGTGGTTTGCCAGAACGATAACGAAGCCTATGGCGCGATGGACGCGATGGACGCGGCCGGCGTGACCTACGGCGTTGGCAAAGACGTAACCCTGATCTCCTTCGATGCGACCCACGCGGGCCTGCAGGACACGCTGGATGGCAAAATCAACTGCAACGTGGAATGCAACCCGATTCAGGCTGGCATTGTGAAGGACATCATCATGAAGCTGAAGGCCGGCGAGACCGTTGACAAGTTCACCCTCGTAGTGGACCAGGCCTTCGTCGCCCCGGGCATCACCTCTCAGTATGCCACCACGATGACCCAGGAAGTGCTGGACGGCCGCGCGTACTAAGCGACAGCCGCTACCTTCCCTGAACCCAACCCATACGGGAACTGTGGAGAAGTGGGAGAGGGCGTACAGCTCCTCCCACTTCTCTTTATGAAGGGCGCAGGCGGCATGACGCCCGCCCCTTCACAAGAATGACGAAAGGAATGGATGACGATGGAAGATAAGGTCGTCCTGACCATGCGCGGTATCACCATGACCTTTCCCGGGGTCAAGGCGCTGGATCACGTGGATTTCACCCTGCGAAAAGGCGAGATCCATGCGCTGATGGGTGAAAACGGCGCGGGGAAATCCACGCTGATCAAGTGCCTGACAGGCGTGCATGATTTTGAGTTTGGCGAGATCCGGGTGGACGGCATTGAGGAGCCGATCCGTAACCATTCCACGATGGATGCGCAGAGGCGGGGCATATCCACCGTATATCAGGAAGTGAACCTGTGCCCCAACCTGAGCGTGGCGGAGAACCTTTTTATCGGCCGCGAGCCGCTTACAAAGGCACATACGATTGACCGCAAGGCGATTGTGAAACGCGCCCAGAAGCTGGCCGAAGAATTTGAATTGAATTTAGACGTGCAGCAGACGATGGGCAGTTATTCTCTGGCGCTTCAACAGATGATCGCGATTGCGCGTGCTGTGGATATGGATTGTAAAATCCTGATTCTGGATGAGCCGACATCCTCGCTGGATGACAATGAGGTGAGCAAGCTTTTCACCCTGATGCGCAGGTTACGTGATCAGGGCGTCGGGATTATCTTTGTTACGCACTTTCTGGAGCAGGTTTATGAAGTTTGCGATCGGATTACCGTGCTGCGCAACGGCCAGTTGGTTGGGGAGTACCCTGTTACGGCGTTGCCGCGCGTAAAGCTGATCGCCGCCATGATGGGCAAGGACATTGACGATCTAGCGAAGATCAAGCCGGAGGCCTGCGAGAACCGCTGCGGCGATATGCTGATTGACGCTAAAGGATTAGGCCACACAGGAAAAATCAAGCCTTTCGACCTGAATATCCGGCAGGGCGAAGTAGTCGGGCTTACAGGGCTACTGGGTTCCGGCCGCAGTGAACTGGCGCGGGTTATTTACGGCGCGGACCGTCCGCAGACCGGAACGCTGAAAGTGAAGGACAAACCGGCCCATGTTGCGCAGCCGATAGACGCGATGAAGCTGGGCATGGGGATGCTGCCGGATGACCGTAAAGCGGAGGGTATTATCGATGACCTATCCATCCGCGAAAACATTGTTCTTGCGATGCAGGCTCAACAGGGGATGCTCAAACTGATTCCGTACAAGGAACAGTGCGAGATCGCCGACAAGTATATTGCACTTCTTGACATCAAAACGGCGAGCCGGGAAACGCCGCTGAAACAGCTGTCCGGCGGCAACCAGCAAAAAGTGATCATTGCGCGGTGGCTGGCGACCAATCCTGATTTTCTGATCCTGGACGAACCAACGCGCGGGATCGACATCGGAACGAAAACGGAGATCCAGAAGCTGATCATCAAACTGGCCGAGGAAGGGAAGAGCATCCTGTTCATTTCCTCGGAAATTGAGGAGATGCTTCGTACCTGTAACCGGCTGGCTGTTCTGCGGGATGGCGAGAAGGTCGGCGAACTTTCCGGCGATATGACGCAGGAAAGCGTAATGCACGCGATTGCCGGAGGTGAAAAAGGATGAAGCAAATCCGAAAAATCACGAAGATGCGGCTGTTTCTGCCGATCTTCAGCATGGTGCTGGTGATGGCGATCAATATGATTTACGACGTCGCCAACGGCAACGTATTCTATAACTTCTTCACGATCAGCATTCGGAACGGCTTGTTGTACGGTCGTCTGATTGATATTCTCAATCGTGGCAGCGAGGCGGCGATCCTGGCGATCGGTATGACACTGGTCGTTTCCTCTTCCGCAGGCGTTGATATCTCGGTCGGTTCGGTCATGAGTCTTGCAGGTGGTATGTGCTGCATGCTGCTGGCGGGATTTGGCAACGCGAACGTATCGCAGTACGCCATGCCGCTGTGGGTGGGGTTGCTGGCCGGTTTGGCTGTTGCCTGCCTGTGCGGCGCGTTCAACGGTTTTCTGGTTTCCTATCTCAATATCCAACCCATGGTAGCAACGCTGATTTTGTTCTCGGCAGGGCGCGCAATCGGCCTGCTGATGTGCAACAGCACGATCGTCTATATCCGGGAACCGTCCTTCCAGTTCCTCGGCGGATATCTGGGGCCGATCCCCACACCGATTATTGTTGCGATTCTGTGCATTACGGTAATGTCGCTGATCCTGAAATATACGGCGCTGGGTATGTATGTGCAAAGCGTGGGCATCAACGCAAAAGCGGCGCGTATCGCGGGGTATCAGTCCAGACGCATCATCTTTACCACCTTCGTAATCTGCGGTCTGTTAGCCGGAATCGCCGGGTTGGTGGCAACAAGCCGTATCTATTCGGCCGATACCAATAACATTGGCCTGAACTTCGAACTGGACGCCATCCTGGCTGTCGCGCTGGGCGGCAACAGCCTGGGCGGCGGGAAATTCCGGTTGTCCGGTTCCATCATCGGCGCTTACACCATACAGGCGATCACGACCACACTGTATGCGTTGGGTGTCAGTTCCGCTCAGGCGCCTGTATTTAAGGCGGTCATTGTGATCCTGATCGTTACCATCCAGTCTCCGGCAGTGAAAGCGGTTATGGCCAAACGCGCTGCCGCCAAGGAAGTCGCTGCCAGGAAGGGGGCGGTCGGCGTATGAAAACCTCTCCGCTTGCCGGTAACACCCATCGCCGTATGAATAATAACACCGTGCTGATCATGATTACCATTGCTCTGTTTGTGATCATGTACGCGGCCGGATGCATTGCTTACAGTGAGAAGGGCTTTGACCATCTTCAAACGTTCCTGAACATCCTGATTAACAACTCCGGTCTGATCTGCATTGCATGCGGCATGACCTGTGTAATGCTGACCGGCGGCATTGACGTCAGCGTTGGCGCGCTGATCGCAATGGATTGCATGTTCATTGCCGTCGGAATCGAGTACTGGGGCGTATCCTCGCCGATCCTGATGCTGCTGGTGCTGCTGATTGGCGTGGCTTTCGGCTTGCTGCAAGGCTTCTGCGTGGGCTATCTGGGGATACAACCCTTTATCGTAACCATCGCCGGGATGTTCTTCGCTCGCGGCATGACCGCTGTGATCTGCACCCAGCAGGTAACGATTAAATCCGATCCGTTCTTTGTAGGGCTGGCTAACCTGAAGTTCAACATGCCCTTTGAAATTGGTGCGTATTTCAATAACAAGGGCAAGGAAATGATTCCATACTTCCGTTTGCCGGTAATCATCGCGCTGGTTGTACTGGTGGCCATCTTTCTGGTTCTCCGGTACACGCGTTTCGGGCGCAGCCTGTATGCGGTGGGCGGCAATCAGCAATCCGCGGCTCTGATGGGGCTGGATGTTAAAAAGGTTCGCATGAAAGCGTATGTGCTGTCCAGTTTCCTTTGCTCCATCGGCGGCATCTGCTATTGCCTCAACACCATGGCTGGCACCACCACACAGGCGACGGGGCTGGAAATGGATGCGATCGCTTCTTCCGTAATCGGTGGAACACTGTTGACCGGCGGCGTTGGAAACGTAATCGGTTCGTTCTTCGGAGTGCTGATCAACGGTACGATTTCCAGTCTGGTAAAGACGAACGGCAAGCTGATTTCTTCCTGGGCTAACGTGGTATCGGCGATGCTGCTTTGCTTCTTCATCGTGTTGCAGGCTGTGTTCGCGAAAATCAAGGAGCGCAGCAAAGGCTAACCCGGCTGGAATATATGATGAATACAGGCCGAAGGGATCGGTCGTATACGATGATGTATACGCTGCCCCTCGGCCTGTTTGCTGTTTATCTGTGACAGACGGTTTTTTATATCCGTTCCCAGAGCATGGTATGATCGGTAAATTGAACCTGAAGCCTGCCAGCATCTTTATGCCAGGAGAGGAAAGATCGAACGGTACTGCCGACGAGCACGTACTGTTCCATCGTCATGGTAAGGTGATAGGCTTGAAATACGCCGCGCAGAATTGTGTCAAAACCGGCGGCTTCCGCGCACAGCGACAGGATGCAGTCCCCGGCGGAGAGCACCTTTTCGCGGTTCAGATTGCATAATGGCGCAATATCCTCCGTTGCGTCGGCATGAGAGGGAACGAACATGTGCGCCTGCAAGCCGGATACCTTTTCCAGCGTTTCCAGATAGGCCTGCACATCATAAATAAACGGGATTCCATACTTGTCAAGCGTCGTTTCGCTGCTGACGCAATCAGCCAGATAAATGACATCGTCCGGGGTGCGGAACCCGACCATATCGAAAAAATGGCCGGGCAGGGGCAGTGTTTCTAAATCGGCGGGGAATGCCGGATCAGAGAACGGAAGCACATGACTGGCCTGTGCCATCAGAAATTTATGTCGCAGTTCCGCGCAGGGATAACCGCCGTACAGGAACGAGGGTTCCAGCAGCGGAAACTGCGTAAAGCACCCTTCGATTCCTTCTGAAAATATCTTGCAGCCGGTCTGGGCCTGCAGGTACTGGTTACCGCCAATGTGGTCGGCATTGGAATGAGTATTCACGATGGCTTGCAACGCCCACCCCTGGCGATCCAGCACCTGCCGCACCTTGCGGCCCGCGTCCTTGTCGTTGCCGCTGTCAATCAGCACCGTGCGAAGTGGATCCGGTACGTAGAGGCCGATTTTCGCAGGGGATTGCAGATAATAACTGTGGGGAGCCACCTGTACCAGTTCAAACATGAAACACGCCTCCGTGATAAAGGATGAAAGCGATAGACTCAACGGGACCCCCGGCGGAAAACCGCCGGGGGGTGAAGATATTATGAGGATTACTCGTTCTCTTCCGTATTTGGTTCTGGTTTGGGTTCGGCATCCGCAACGGAGGAGTCCGGCTCGACAGGCTGGACATCGCACGGTACCGGTGTTTCTTCACCGGTTTCCGTGTCCCCCACCGCGCAGGAGTCTTCGCCTTCCGCAGACGCGTCAGGGGTTGCATGATCATCCTGCGAAGGGGCATCCGGGGTGGCAACCCGTGCATATTTCTGGGCGCGCAACACACTGAGCCGATCATCAATGTCGCAAAGCTCCACCAGCATCTCGTTCAGCGGTTCGGGCAGGGATACGCCTTTCTGCCACATCTCGAAGGCACGGAGGCTGAAATTGGTCAGAATCTCACGCCTGCGGTTTTCGAGATTGATTTCACTGGCTTTCAGTTTGGCGTTACTGGCCAGGTTGGAGGCGGAGGTTCCGATCGCTTCCATACCTTTGAGGAGAGTAAGCCGAATCTTGCTGGAAAACGGGTCTTTCGCCATCATTTCTCACTCCGTTTCAGTATAGCGGTACAGGTCGTTGCGCAGGCGGTAAAGCGTCGCGCCACGTTTTTTCAGGTTGAATACGTTCACCCACCAGTCAACTGTGGCGTCGGCATTAAACTGCATATAGCCCCAGCGCACGCCGTTGATGCGTTTACCGCGCATGTTGCTGTCCGTCTAGTGAATCATGTCCGTTTGCGGATCGTAATCGCGGATCACAAACAGGCTGTGGGGACCGTTGCCGCCCCCGTAATAACCTACAATTTGCAGAAAGTCGCCCTTTTTGATCTGCAAGAGTAGAGTTCGCGCCAACGCCGCGTTCTCCTCCTCGGTCAGGCTGTCGTCGTACTTGAATTGTGCTGCGATTTCGAACGGGCTTCCGTCTGCAGCGGTTTCGGGTCGCCACTCAATCCCGTAGTCGTAGGGCGCGCAAGCCTTCTTACTGTTGTTTTTTGGCATGTGCAGCGCCAGCGTGGGGTAAGCCAGCATCCGATACCCGGCTCTGTAGGTATCGAACAGACGCATCACGAAATTTTTACAAACGCCGATGTCGGTATCCGTTTCCGCGGGTGCGAACTGGTAACGGCTGTCCTGAGAATTGGCGTAGGCAAGAGCGATCATCTTTTGAATCAGCTCTTCCCTTGGCGAAGGGATGGCGAGCGATTGCTCGGCATAAGGCGTACCTTCAGACTTGGACGGGTCCGCATATCCGCGCGCAATCAGCACCGCCCCTTCCGTTTGCGGTGTATCCAGATGAAAAACGTGTTCCACAGAGACCCCTGCGTTTTCAAAGGTCAGGGTCTGGGTGGGCAGGCGCAGCTCCAGCGTGATCAGGCTGATATTGCGCCCTTCAGCGCGCACTGTAAGCTGTTCTGAACTGTCGTAACTCTGTCCGGCGGAGGGTGCGGTGATTGTGAGAACCGGAGAGGCCTGCTGGTTATCCAGTGATGTGTCGGCGTCGTCCTGTTCTGCCGCCGCCCCGGACAGAACTGAAAGCAGCGTAAGAATTACGGCGCAGAAACGACGAAACGCCATGGACATGCACATCACCTCACGTGCCACCAGTATACCATAAAACGAAGGGTCATGCCTGATGAAAAGGTGTCGGACCATATGAAAAAGGGCCGATACATACTGCTGTGTACGTACAGGCCCTGTGAATGAGTTTTTTTATTACGTTTGTGGAAAGCAGGCTTATTCAGGTTATCCGATGAGTAAGATCATTCGTCTGTCAGGCTTTTCCGGGCCAGTAGGCCAGCAGTGAGGAAGGGCTGCAGGCGAAGGTGGCACTGTCCATGGGGATGATTTCGCCATCCAGATTCAGCCGCATGCCCGGGGATGTGAGGGTGCAGCGCTTCGCCCTGTAATGATGGGCAATCTTCTTTTTCATCAAAGTGCCGCCCAGAATGGCGGGCAGATAAAAGGGGATGCGCCAGCGGGGAAGCGGCTCCACAACCATCACATCCAACAGTCCGTCGTCCACGTTGGCTGCGGGCAGGATGGGGATACCGCCACCGATATAACGCCCGTTGGCGATGGTGCAGAGCATGTATTTCCCTTTCAGCAGAATATCGTCGCCAATTTCCACCAGCATCTCAAAGGGGCGGAATGTTTTAATTGCCGCGATCACCCCATACAGGTACGGCCAGATGCCGCGCAGATGTTTTTTGGCAGTCAGCGCGTAATCCAGCACCATCACATCAAAACCCGTTCCGCAGACGTTGATAAAGAACGAATCGTTAATCACGCCCGTGTCCAGCGGGTGAGCAGGGTGAGTCAGCACATAGTCCAGCGCTTCCTCCCACTTTTTTGGAGTGCCGATCGCTTTGATAAAATCATTGCCCGTCCCTGCCGGAATGATCCCCAGCGCGGTTTTGGTGCCCATAAGACCGGCTGCTGTTTCGCTGAGCGTGCCGTCTCCGCCCACGGAGAGCACC
>Ga0116170_10004164_pt1 | contig 13311 bp, 28 predicted proteins | sample AD_JPNHW1_MetaG_FD_89797 | JGI IMG/M metagenome (GOLD analysis project Ga0116170, IMG submission 89797) | Active sludge microbial communities of municipal wastewater-treating anaerobic digesters from Japan - AD_JPNHW1_MetaG | ecosystem: Engineered > Bioreactor > Anaerobic > Digestate | place...
CAAGACGGATTTGAGCAAATAATGTATATCAGTAAAGAAATTTGTATTTCTCAAAAAATGACAACACGCGCCAACCCACTTTATTTTGCTCAAACAAAATTATTTGAACAAAACTACTAGATCAAAAAAGAAAGTGGGATTTTGGAAATCATAACTTTTGAAACAATGCTCACAAAATGAGCGCGAGCATTATTTTGTATCATTTTTATATCCGTTCCGCTCCTTTGGCTCTGGCTGTGCACGGAGGGATTCGATCTCTCGCATTGCTTGAGACAGCGCCTCGCAATTCTCGCAGGTATTCTGTGTTTGATTTTAGTTTGATGGCGTCTTTAACTGTCTTTGGCATTATCTTTCACCTCTTTACATTCACATTCTCGAAGTTCCTTAATCCATAACCTCACCATGTCAAACGCCAGTTTTATTTCTGTAACGTTGGTGTTTTCAGACGCGGTTTTACATTTGGAATCAATCTCTTTCAGGATCTTTGTGTCGTGAATTGCTTGTGCCGCTTTCTGGAAGTCGGGGTGATAGATACAAATCTCATCACACCCCTGCCATTCGGTGCATCCGTTTTCTTCACAAGGGTTGACTGGATGATGGGGGTGTTTCAAAGACTTGCACGCTTCAACAATTCCAAGCGCCATAGTTTCTATATCTAGGATTCTTGTTTGTGGATTCATACAACACCTTGGAGATATAATCCGATAAAAAGCAAAGACACAATTATAATCCCTATGTAATCGTTCGCCCGTTCCTCTGCTTTGAATTGGTCTAACCAGCTTGGGATTGTCATGGTTTCACCCTGTCGTGGCAATACTGCGGGAGCGCACAATAAATCCAATGGCTTCTCCCCTCTCCTTGGTTCCTGATATTTTCAAATGGGGAGTTTGCGATAAACTCTTTCTTTCGCAGTCTCATTGCATTGGAGTTGCCATTTATCGCTTGGTTGCAGCATCGTTGGTCATCTCGCATATAAATGCAAGGGCAATCGGATCTCATTGGAATCCCTTCGGACACTACCCGTTCTCTCTCAACATACTACACAACCACCCATTCAGATTAACATGTTTGAATGGATCTTTTCCGTCGAATCGGCACAATGGAGAATCGAAATATTCACAATTCATATAGGTAAGTGGAATACTCCGAAGTTCTGGATTATAAGTCATATTGGCAACCCCATACATCTTATGATCTGATGGTATAGAATCCCACATCCGAACGCTGACGTGTGCGTTACGGGTTTCTTTACGAGAGTCATTGATTAGTGCCTCCATATTATTCCTTTACATCGTAATTCTTTACACCATTTTATTACGATGCTGGCACCCACAACGATGCCTTGATCTTTCTTTTCTTCATACCTGCGAATGATTTCGTCCAATGGGCATGATCCGTCGCACCGATTTTTAGAGATGTAATCGTGTAAAAATTTCAGCACGCCCTCTTGCGTTTTTGCTGCTATGAGGGCGTCGTGCTCTTTTGCCATGGACTTCAGGATCTCAATGGTCATATCTCGCTCCTTCTCCCAAATTCCTCATTAGGTACACCAACCTTAACATTTATGTTAATTTTGGTGTACGGGAGGGGGATTCTGGCTGGGCCACGGGAGCGGAGGTATTCGCCAAATCTTCTAATGAACGCCTGTTCATAGACCGTTGATACATCACCAACACCCTCTATCCAATCGTTGAGTCGAATATGCCCGAAATCATCTGGTGTGGCTGATTGCCAATAGATTGTCTTTCGTGTAGGCTCCGATTGCTGCGTTCCTGCTGGCGGGGAGGTCATAGTTCTCCTCCTCGCAGATCCGCAAGAATGTAAGATAACATCACACCACTTATCGATGGATTTCTATCAGACATCTTTTCTGCGCATCGGTCTCTTACTTGGTCCAGCACATCCTCTCGTGCCTTATGGATTTCTGATGATAATGGGCGGGAACGAACACGTTGCAGAAGTTCAATAACGAAATCGTTCTGATCCATATCATCCAAACAATCAAGTTCTCCTTCCATAATCACACACTGTCCTTTCAGCTCAGTCACGATCTATCCACCCACTTCCCATCGATAAACCGCTTCACTTTACCATCTGCAGTAAACCGCTCTCCTCTCAACCCTTCACCGTGCAGCGCGTGGAGAAGGTTGTTGAGATTGCAGATATCCTCCTCCAAATCCCACGCTTTGTGCATAACCTTCTCTGATAAAGACTGGACAAGTTTCCAATCTTCTTCGGGTATGTTTGTTGTTGGGGTCATTGTTTATTCACCATTTTACAATAATACTATATGTCTCAAACGCATTTAATACTTTCGTATGGTTTTATTCAACGGACAATCCTTCCTAGCCTTATTCAAATCCCATATCACTCCACCGTTGATACCACACGTATTATGATAATAAACGCCTTTTCTTGATAATTTCTTTATCGTTATTCTCTCTGGACAGGTGGAGCAGATCATCGGAAAATCCACGGGGGCGCTTTCACTTTCCCCGTTCCATTACAACACCCACAATGTTGAATCATTCCCGTCTTTTCGTTGCGTTGTGTTCCAGTTCCTTTGCAGCACTTGCAATACTTTTCTTTGGGAGTAAATGGGTTGTCGATCATTTCAACTCCTTCAACACAAGACATAATATCCCGTCACGGTTGAGAATATTATAGAAAATGGCAGTATAACAAACAAAATTAAGCACCAATCCTCGTCCCAATCGGTAGGATCTTTCGGATCTTTAGACCATTTCATTTCTACACCCCCTCATATCCAAAAACCACTGTGGGCAACACCGTGGATATGGTTTATTCGCTCTTCTCTTCTTACAAAACTCTTCATACGTGTGGTGTTTGAATATTCCGGGTTGGTTGCACCACGCGCTGAAATCGTTATAAGTCTGCTTATTTTCAGATAACCAGCAGTCGGAATGCCGCATAAAATATGGTAAAACTTTATTTTCTTTGCACCACAGAATGCGATGATAAACATCTTTTTCTATATCCATCTTTGGATTACAATAAACAAAGAATTTGATTTTCCAATCCTTCAAAATATATTTCTTCAACACAGCGAGTTTTTCTTCTATCTTTGACTGCAATTTGAGATCATCAAATGCGAATACATATTCTCCAAAATAATTCAACTTCGAAAGCAACTTTGCATTCTCGTCGTTTACCAATCGGATATCTAACCCCTGATTAAACTGGCACCGTATCTTTTTATCAATGAGTTGTTGCAACAGTTCTTTGTGATTAGGAAGCGCGAGGAAATTGTTATCTAGAAATTTTACTTTCTTGTGGCGAACAATATCATCTATATTAGATACCTGCCTAAGTTTGCCTTCCTTCTGTTGTACCACACAGAACTCACAATTTCTAATACATCCACGGGATATGAACCCCACAGAAGTGTCGCAGCCGGGATAAATAGAATAATCACATTCGCACCGTTCTACTTTTTCTTCTAGTGTTTTGTGGATATCGTCTGACCCAGTCCCACCAATATCTACATTGTCTGGATCGGAAAATGATACTCCTTCCATTGTTCCTCTAAATATCGTAGACACAAAGACACGATAATACCCCTCCGTATTGATAACAATTGGTGCTTTTAGATGTTTGTAAATGGGTATATTTAAACGAAGTAATTCTATTACATATCCACACGACTTGTAATATTCAGATAGTCTCATTAAAGCAATATTAGGAATAGTGCTATCGACGTCCACCAATAAAATTTTTACTCCGTTTCCCATAAATTATCCCCTCAACCCATACCTCATCTTCCTCATATCCTGCCATCCGGCCAGACCTTTAACAAGCTCCCCCTCTCCGTCTATCATTAGTAAGATTCGCCTGATATTTCTTTTCCCAAGCCCCGTCTGTGTTATGAGGTCGTCCATGGTTAATCCGCGCGGAGATAGCCGCAGTGTGTTCTTCACTATCGATTTAGAATCAGTTGGTCTTGCCATAATTCCACCATCTCTCTGGTACTATAAATACTCTTCCTTTTGTTTGATTAGAATAAACTTCAAATTTCATATGATCTTTAAGAACAGTCGTCACTCTGATAATAGTTGCATTATAACTCGCGTTCTTAAAAATCCGATCTTTGTAGATCTCTTCTGCAATATAATATGAAGAAACGAAGCGCGCACCTTTCTTATAGATCTTCTTTATAGTTTTCGTCACCGTTGCTCTAATAGGTCTCCACGATAGTTTTTTCATGATATCACCACAGGCTCATTGCGTTCGTTACGGTAAAAAACACATACAGTCCCACTACGCATTTAATACCGAGAACATCTTTCCACCAATTCTTCCATAGGCCAATCGCCCACATCAATAATATAGGATTGCTGACCATCCACAATTGACGCGCGAGGAGTGGGTCGATCCATATATTATTGACATATGCTCCGACAATACTAAAAATTGTTCCGGCGATAGCAAGTATCGCACCAAAATATTTGAACTTCATGAAACGCATAATGTATTACGCGTTCAAAACATATAAAGGTTACGCGTTGCCGTCTTTTCCATGGTCACATCCGGCAACAGCGATTCCATCGTAGTGTGTCTTTTCTTCATCGTCGATAAGTGCTACCATAATATATCCGCCACCATTGTAGATTCGTTTGACAGACACCATTCTATTGATGTCGTATCTGTTTTTCAATTCGGCGATGAATTGTGAAAGCGCATCAACAGTATAATGCCCAATATATTCGGCGTTATCTTCTGGTTCTACTACGATTGGGGCAACGATAGCGGATCGATTGGCGATGTTTATGATCATTGGGAAACACCTACGTTGTATCGGTGGCGGTCCTTAAGTTCTTGCCTTTTCCCCGAATTCCAACCGGCAACGTCCTGTAAATCTCTGTTGAATCTAGAACGGATCTACGATTCAAATCCAGTTACACGACTAATTGCCAGAACATCATGACATCCACACGGGCATGTGAACTCTCCACAGACGGGGCAGATTGTGAGATTCGTGGTATGATCACTGCTGCAACTGCAGAGATGGTCTTGTGGGCACATCTTCTGGATAAACTTTTCTCCACAGATGGGGCAGTTTCCGTCTACTCTATCCTCTTCACTGAAAATCGTATAACACGTATGACATTTGAACCTATCCATCAACACATCTCCTGCTAAAAACTGAGCTTGAAAGAATAGGTTTTGAAAGTATATTAATGTAACGGGTTATGAGTAGGTTAATGAAAATGCATAATAAAATACTGGGGTTGCGAGAATGATAATGGCCCCCAACATACCCCAACAAATAAATTCGGTTTCATCCATCCCCCCTCGCCTCCTTCCTCTCCTCACAACCTTCACACTTCTTTCCACACTTCCAACAGAATCCGTCTTCCGCAGATTCCTCGCAAGATGCCTTATCGCAACATTTCATAGTTCTCTCCCCATACACACTCCAATCCCAAATGGAACGGTCAGAATCATAATAGCAGCAATAAAATATGAAGAATCGACCGTGTACGCTGGCTGGACAGTATTATATACCATACCTAGTTCCATCATTATGAACATTAGATACGCGATAAAACAACCAAGAAAAACGTGCCAAGATTTTGGGATCATCTTACATCTGCCTCCAATGTTGGTGTCACTTTTGATTCTATTACGCGTTTGAGATAATCACAATGACATCGTTGTTTCGAACACCAACATCCAAGCCTCTTCGCCTCAAACAATTCCGAAATATCTAAATATCCTCCGGTTTTCAACATCCACAATTTGATCTGATAATCAGATAGACCACCGATACGAAGCATTGCGATTACAGTTCTCTCGTTGTTGGGAATCGTTATCTCATTGAGATAATCTTCGTAGAGATCACAAACGCGATTTCTATCTTTGGTTTCATACATTATAAATGGATTTCCCCACTTGGTTTGTCTATCGCAACGAACGTCTCCGGATTTTCCGAAACCGTTCTTTATATTCACCACTTCGATCATTTCCACAACTTGCAAACCTTATCCACAGTTCTCAAATACCCCAACTCCAGCGCCCGATAAGCATCCTGCCCTGTGTATTTCTTATTTGTGACAGATGGGAATTCTTTCTCTATCTTACGTTTAACGTTGATGATAGCCAGACGTATTGGGAATAATACAACGCGTATCACAACAGCGATCCAGAAGACATCTCCGCTCCCTCCAATGTATAATCCCAATCCAATCAGAGCTGCAAATGTGGATAAGATCTCCGGGATTTTGAGTAGCCATAAAACAAGACAAATCGATTCATAACGGTTCTTTGATGTATCTTTCATTCTTTTCCTCCGCGCGGTCGGATTTGATCCAGTGGAACGACATAAGTTTCCGCTATACGCGTTTCATTGATGATAGCAATTACTGCATGACCGGATGTGATATCGGTATCAACGATCTCTCCAGCCTGTTCGAGTCTCGCCTTTGGTATCCAAGTGGGTCTGGACTTGGGGAGTTTCCACCATATCCACGACCCTTTCTTGTATCTGTGGCGATCTTCTTCCATTGTAGGTGTATATGCGCTATTCGATAATAAAGGTTTCTAATACCCATTGCGGCAAGGTATTGAAAATACTGCAGAAGCATACGAATTTATGCGCGCTTTTTGAACTCTAATCGTGAAGGCAATTTCCGATGGCAACTTTTCCTCTAGCACCGATAAAGTAATATATATGTTGTAACTTAAATTATACACAATGAAAAAATTGCGCACGCAAACCTTTAAATAGATAACAGTTGTGATATTATATATGGATTTCGCAAAAGTTAATAACGACATCGACTCTACCCGAAATATTTCAGAAGCTGGATCACCGAGAGTGTTATATACAACTTTCCTTCTTGGATTGCTCAGGGAGTTCTTTGGATTGGTGATGTCTTCGGATGTACCACGCTCGCAGATAGAAGATGGATTTTCGTGTCTAATTGCGTTCTGTCCAGATAAAAATGTTCGTACGAAGATATGGAAAAATTATCTTGAAAGGATCGAAAATTCCGATGATAAAGTAAGGAGTGCTGCTATACAATCAACGGGTGAAATGATCGATTATCTAACATCTGTACTGGATCTAACAAGTGTATCAAACGGAGCATATCTTTGAGCCGGAAAAGATTATTTTTCATATGGATAATGATTCACTACGCGCGCAGTATCAACGATGAGACGTTGCCTAGATTGAATGGAGCATATGGGGTGTTACAATGAGTTCGTCGTCTTCCCCCATAGTATACGATTATATCCCGCTTGGACCAACTAATAGTAGTACTGTTAAAAGATTTGCCAATGTAGTTCAAGAGAGAATTGATTCTGGTTTACCTAACCCAAGATCTCCATTTGCCAGATATGTTGCCGAACGAATCACCAACCCTTTGGACAAACAGGATTTCATCGCCGCAGTCAGTGGTCCTCGTGGATCGGGTAAAAGTTATACTTGTTTATCAGCGTTGACACACGTTGCTGATGAAGTTGCAGATATACGTGGCGGAGACCCATTGGACTACTTTGATCCACGACACAACGTTTTAGCCTTAGATGATGCGCAATCAGTATCCGAACTACTTGCTAGAAAGTCAAATAATAAACACCAATGTATTCTTATAGACGACAATGTTGCGCTTGGGAACCATGACTGGAACACCAAGGCTTCAAAAAATGCAGTTAAAATTTTTATGACGATGCGAACAATGCGAAATTGTATTTTTTTGAATGCCCCGCTTTTCCAGCACCTCGACAATTCTATACGAGATTATTGCCAAATGACAATGTGGATCGCGGGGTCATTTCACGTCGGCGGATTTAACATTGTCAAGGTAAATTATCATGAAGTTTCACAAACTGGAAAAGACTATAAACACAGATTGTCTTTCGATGGGAAGAAAATCGACTATTGGGCGAGTTTTGCTCCCCCACAGCACATATTAGATTATTATGATGTTGCGAGAGAAGAATCCGCAAAAAGGCTCGCCGAGCTGATTTCTGAAACTGGATCTGCCACTAGAGAACGCGATTACACGGGAAACAAAAAATCAGCAGCCGAAAAAAATCTTGAGCGTGCCATGGAAAAACACGAAGACACTATAGTAAAAATGTTTGAAGAAAACCCATATACATCTTTGCGCCAAATATCTTCTAAAATTTGCGTATCTCCAATAGTAGCGTCCCGTATTGTTGATAGACTGGGTTTAGAATTAAAGATAAAAAGAAAAGGTGAACCATGAAACCAAACACAGTTCCATCTGGACTCAAAAATCAAATTGCAGTATTATACTCTGCCGTTTTATCAGAAATTTCACTAGAGCAGAAACTTGTATATGTAAGAAGCCTACTCGGATCTCTTAAAACAGCGGCAGAATTGACAGGAAATCGAAAATATATAGCAGAAATAAATGCTGGCATAAAAATACTCGACGATGAAGTAAGAAATGTCGATAATGCTGGGGAAGAAGCTTCACATCATGAAATGTTCCGGAAAATAAATCGTATTCAGGATTTTATCACAAAAGTTGTTTTTGACCCGACCGGGTATGCTGATTTTTCTGGATCTGATAGATTTGTATTAATAAAACCAAAGGGAGATTAAAATGTCGTTACGAGATCTCTACAATGATGAACCAAAAAAATCACCTATAAGAAGTGGAACGCAGGCTCTTATAGATGAAGCTGAGCAGCAATACGCTGATGAAAATGATGATTCCACCGAAGAAAATAATTATTCGCAGAATCTAGATGATGGGAATTTGCAGTCAATAATGCAAAACACCAATAATCCAACAGATGTCCGATCTATAGACCGATTTATTAAAATCAAGGGTATTCCCCCAGTTAGAAAAGGCGATGCTGATTTAGCACAATGGTCCGATGGCGGATTTCTGGAACAGTTGGTTATCAACAATTTGACTAAATTGGAACAAAAAAGAATGCTTCGGAAATGGAGAGACGTGCGCGATCTTGCTGAATCGGAGGGATCTTATAGCATAATGAAAGCACACGCTGACGCATTAACGTTTGAGACGCTTTGCCACAGAAGTGACGTAGATAATGAGAACACTCCTAATGAGAGGTCACAATTTAATACATCAAACAGTAACATTAGAAGCACCACACGGCAAACAAATATAAGTCATCCTAAATCCGGGGGGATTTTTTCAAAATTGTTCGGGAGATGAAAATTAATCTTCTTTTTCATCTGGATCGAGTGGGCCGCGCGAAAAATGAAAAGATCTGTCTTTCGCTTCTCCACAAAATGGCTCGTGTATATCATCTTTGATCCAATTGGCCAAATCTTCTTCCAATTCTTCGGTCGATTGCATCTTATCACTAAAAACCTTCCCTTGCCTCTCTCTATACGCTTTCAAAAATTCCTCTCTGTCAATAGCAATCATTTCATCTTCAAGAGTTCTTGGTTTCACATCATTTTTCTTTAAAATAACCGTATCATACCCACTCTCGAAATGATGTCTCTTGTGACATTTTACACATATATCGATAAGATTTTCCGGAGAATTGTCTTCGTGAATATGGTTTTTATGATGTTCTTCAAAAAATTCATTCGGGTATTCGGTGTTACACCATGGACAAAGTTTCATAATAATTTCTCCAATAATACTTCATATTCGTTAATCTTCTGTTCCATTCGCATTATACCATGACTAACATTGGGTCGTTTATCATGAGACAAAACTGAATATTCTATCGCAATATCTGCCACACGCTGGGGGATTGCGAACTTCGGTGAAGATTTCGGCATATGTTATTATATGCTGTGATAGTATATAAAGGTTACCTAAAAAAGAATTGTTCGTTTGAATTCTACCCGAACCACGCCATAGCAAACATCACGCCGGAAAGTACCACACACACCAAAAATACAAATATCGCCGCAGTGGTCATATTAAGACCTTTATTATAAGTTCCATTTAATATATTTAGTGCTATTTGTCGAATAAATCCACCACGATCGGCCTGATACCTCTTCATTGGATACGCATTATCAATTCTGACCCATGGGATGGTCACATACAATTTGACATTTTCTGGCGTCTCAATTATCCCTTTATTCATATAATCCCACGCTTTCGAAAAGCTGTGCACCTGATCATCCATGTTACAATCATTGTGCTTATCAACATTCTTCGCTATAGCATCCCTCTCCGGAGAAACTGCCTTCGTCCACCCATTAGCGTCAATTAAAATTCCCGCTGGAATAGACCCGATATTTGTCATTGGTTTCGAATCCCAACTCCCTTGGAGATATTTTGCTGTGTGCACAGCCTCATCCGTGGGCATTAACCACATGCGAAACCTTGTTAATGCATTAGAAGTATCATGAGTAATGGAATTGTATCTTTCCTTATCAAAGATAACTTTCGCTGCAAATTCGCCCATAAGATGAAAATTTAACTTTAAATCACTTACAAATACTACTTCGCTCTGACTATTTATCGCAGACCAAAGACCATGGAAAGGAGCCATCATATTCCATTTCAGATGCACCCACCATACATAAGAAACGAAATACAAGATAACTGCTGGGACTGCACAATATAAATAAATCTGAATTCCAAAGAAGGTGGTATTAAAAATTCCTCCGAAGAATGGTTGATCTACCACTGCAGCCACATTTGCAAATATCAATACACAAAGTGCAGCAATCGCAAGCAACGTACCAAAAATTAATATGGCAATCGTTGGAGGAATGCTATAAAGTGTGGTTTCGAATTTTTTTAGTGTATCTTTGAACATTTTATTACCTCGTAGCCAAGAAACTGATTCCCATAATAATCATACCGCCAAGAATAAGAATCATAGCAACACCATTGTTTGCCCACCAATTTGGCTGTTCAATATTATCTTCGGCGTAATCATTTGCATCTTTTATGATAACCCCACCGTTGAGGGAAGCAGATCGCTGCTTTGGAATATATTTATCCGCTTCATATGGGTCATACTGAGTATAACAGGGGATATCTACACCATTGGGCCAAATTGACTCCATTATAGGGCGGAGTCTTATATAATCGTCAAATGAACTGATTGCCACAGGGATTAAGCCTTCATTAAGTGCCTCTTTGATAGTGCAATCACTTCCATCTGGACGTGTCACCAATATAAGTTCCATTTCCTGTTTAGCGCGAATCCTGTTCTTCGCATCCCCGAACTCTCCGTTATTGAACTTAAAACACGCAGTGCACAATGCAATATCTGCCACTGGGTCTACAACTTCATCGAAACTATCCTTCGTAATCGCCGCAGACAATCCCCCAAGCGTTCCAACAGCGGAAGATGCTCCCATGTGCCACATATCAGTGCGCAACAGATCTTTGAAGTATAAAATACCCTCGCTGTGATAGGTAAGCATCCTAATGAACCACTTTCTCGACTTCGTGAACACAATAACCTGTTGTGCTTCAATAGAACCTGCCATTAGCGCGTCTTTGTAGCCATCGCATGGAGATAATACCGAGTTCTTGCGCCATTGTGAGATATTGAACCAAAACCAGTACAGAACCAATATAGCACCTATATATGCCCACAGTGGTATCATATTCAACCACAAGAAATCAATTCCATGTAATGGAGCAATATCAAAGATGGGATTTAAAGTTGAAGGGGCGGATGGGGCAACATTGGGTATTACTGATCCCTCAACCACTGTGGTTGTGGCATTTTGCACCAAAACCGGCGTTGGCATAGGTGTAACACCCTGTGTTATTGTGGGAACCGGCAAGCTAAAATTAGATACAATAGCACCTGTGATTTCGGTCACTTATTTGCCTCCTCTTTATTAGATGATTCCATATGTTCTTCCACCCTAATATCCGGCACAATCGAATCAAGATACTCATAAATTTTCATATTATTAAAAACTGCCGCGCGTTTTATTTTATTCTTTAGTTTCTCTGGCACACGGATGCCGCGTTCATTAAGCATATTAATGTATTGGTTCTGTATGATATATAAATGTATTTGAAGTATCACGGCGACAGACTGTATACACAACACTTATATACTTTGAAACACATTTACTATAAAAGAGGTATCTAGAAAATGATGAAAAAGGTTATTGATGAATTGAACCGAACACTTGACCAGAACACCAAAGAAATTATGCGCAATAGAGATGCCGCATCTGGTCCTCGCTTCTACACTATAAAAGCAAAAGAACATGATATTATGAATATCCACATTGACGGAATCGATGCCAAGGGCATTCCCGATAAAGTTATGGATACTCATATTCCTAAACACACAAAGACGTATGCTGGCCATAAGATTCCGAAGTGATTTTGATGGCCAGAGATGAAGACGAAGCCCCGGAAGAACTCACCGGGAAAGAATTTATCGATTATATGAATCACAAGAAGGCAGAAAGCGAAGCAACCATTAATAAAGAAAATGCTCCTTCAAGGGCTGGGCAAAATGTCAAAACCAACTATGTTCCACAGAATCAACTTGATCGTCAAGCACTTAACCGAAAATTAAGAGATGAGCAGAAGAAAGAACAATTTAAAAAGGAACTGGAAGAAGATCATCCGACTTTAGTAAAAGGCGTGGCTTATACAAAAAAGATTCTTGGAACTGCTGCTGCGAAGATCAATGCTGCCGGAAAGAGATTTGTTGAAGATCAAGATAAAATTGATGGGGTGAAAAAGACTCCGGATAAGAAAAAACCAAAGAGCAAAAAAGAAAAAGACGAAGAGGAAGAAGACGATGAAGATATGGAAGAATCGTCAAGCAAAAAAATGTCCAGTGGAAATAAACCACAACTTCAATTAGGAAATTATAAACCTGCATACAGCAACGACACAGGAATCTTCGGTTCCAAAAATTATTCTCCTGCGTATAAGTCACAAATCGGAACAGATACTTATCGCCCGGCATATAAAACCCAAACTCCTAGGAAAGAAGTTGCCACAGAAGAATTGATGGATATTACAAAAATTTCTAAAAAGAAGAAATCGGGAGATATCACACCCCGCGCCATATCCACCCCACAGACCGCTACTATAAGAGCACCCGACCGTTTCAACACACAGAACTGGCAGTCGTTAGGATTCCCCAATACACTTCCACAAAACGCGCGCGGTTCTTTATTTACTACTGCGCCACAACCGGCAATAAAGTCTTCAACACACACAGTACCACGATTCGCATCCCCTAGTGCAATATCAATGTCTGGATCAATGCCACGCATTGGTGGGATGTCTTTAATTAATGGAAACTTGCCAACTATTGCCTCTCCTGCTTTAAATTCAGCAAAGAAGTCGGTGGGGGAACTTCCACAACTTACAA
>Ga0116170_10004173_pt1 | contig 13289 bp, 25 predicted proteins | sample AD_JPNHW1_MetaG_FD_89797 | JGI IMG/M metagenome (GOLD analysis project Ga0116170, IMG submission 89797) | Active sludge microbial communities of municipal wastewater-treating anaerobic digesters from Japan - AD_JPNHW1_MetaG | ecosystem: Engineered > Bioreactor > Anaerobic > Digestate | place...
ACATAAACCTTCACTTTTCTCAGTCCAAGGTCAAAAGCTTGTTTGGCACAATCTCCTGCAGCCATCTGGCCTGCATACGGTGTATTCTTTTTGGAGCCCTTGAATCCCATTTTACCAGCCGACGACCACGAAACTACCTGTCCATTGGCATTGGTAAGAGAAATTATAATGTTATTAAACGAAGCAAAGACATAAGCTTTTCCGATGGGATCAACTTTTACGATTCTTTTCTTTGTTGTTTTAGCAGCTGTTTTTGCCATAATTTATAATTGATTTTATGTTATATAAAAAACATTAATTCTTATCCTTTAGTTGCTTTCTTCTTGTTGGCAACAGTTTTTCTTTTCCCTTTACGTGTACGGGCGTTATTTTTTGTGCTCTGGCCGCGTGTGGGAAGTCCGGCACGGTGTCTTACACCTCTGTAGCAACCGATATCCATAAGGCGTTTAATATTCATCTGAACTTCAGAGCGAAGGTGTCCTTCCACTTTTACTTTATCGTTGATGACATTACGGATCTTGGTCTGTTCAGCATCAGTCCAGTCGGAAACCTTTTTATCAAAGTCAACCCCGGCTTCATTTAATATCATCTGAGCCATACTTTTTCCAATACCGAAAATATAAGTCAGCCCGATAACGCCTCTTTTGTTTTTTGGTAAATCTATACCTGCAATTCTAGCCATATATTATTTATTAATATTGATTACAAAATCTTAACCCTGTCTTTGTTTGTATTTTGGGTTTTTCTTGTTGATGACATACACCCTGCCGTTTCTTCTGATGATTTTACAATCAGGGGTTCTTTTTCTAATTGATACACGTACTTTCATTGTTTTGCTTATTTATATCTGAATGTAATTCTACCTTTAGTTAAATCATAGGGCGAAATCTCCACGCGCACCTTATCTCCCGGCAATATTTTGATATAATGCATACGCATTTTACCAGAGATGTGAGCAATGATGACATGGCCGTTTTCCAACTCAACCCGAAACATCGCATTTCCCAGCGATTCCAGTACTGTTCCGTCCTGCTGAATTGAACTTTGTTTTGACATTCTTATTAATTTATACTTTTTATATTTACGTTATTAACACTTTCAATATAATCAAACGTCGATAAAACTTCTGCTTTGTTCTTGCGCACCACCACGGCATGTTCAAAATGTGCCGATGGTTTCCCGTCTTTTGTGCGGATGGTCCATCCGTCGGCCTCTTGTACAATCTCTTTTTTTCCAAGGTTGATCATCGGTTCAATACAAATAACCAAGCCTTCGGAAAGCTTCGGACCGGTTCCCCTGCGTCCGAAATTTGGCACCTGAGGTTCTTCGTGCATCTGTTTTCCTAATCCATGCCCGACCAGCTCACGCACAACCGAATAGCCAAAGCTTTCTACATAACTCTGAACAGCATAACCAATATCGCCCACCCGGTTTCCTGCCACTGCTTTTTCAATTCCCTTATCCAGCGATTCCTTTGTTTTTTTAAGCAGTTCGACCACTTCCGGTTTTACATCTCCTACGGGAATTGTATAGGCGGAGTCACCATAAAATTTATTCAGAATAACGCCACAGTCAACCGAAACAATATCACCATCGCAGATTTCCTTTTTCCCCGGGATGCCATGCACGATCTGGTCGTTAATGGAAATGCACAGGGTTGCAGGATAGCCTCTGTAATTTTTAAAGCCCGGAACTGCACCATTATCCCGAATATATTCCTCGGCAATTTTATCAAGTTGTGCAGTCAGAATACCGGGTTTAATATACCTGGCCACTTCAGCTAAAGTTTTACCAACAAGCAAAGAACTCTTTTTTACTAACTCTATCTCTTCTTCAGACTTTAAATGAATCATCTGAAAAAATTTTACATCGAAGCCTGCCCATACCCCATGGCAGAGCGGCCTTTTATTCTTCCTGATTTTGTCAATCCATCATAGTGACGCATCAACAAATAACTTTCAATCTGCTGCAATGTATCAAGTACCACACCAACGAGAATCAGCAGGGAAGTTCCTCCAAAAAACTGTGCGAACTGACTGTTGACGCCCATCAAACGAACTAATGATGGCATAATAGCCACAAAAGCCAGAAAGATAGATCCGGGTAACGTAATTCTTGACATCACATTATCAATAAATTCAGCGGTTTTCTTTCCGGGTTTAATACCGGGTATAAAACCACCGTTTTTCTTCATGTCTTCGGCCATCTGGTTCGGATTGATCGTAATAGCTGTATAAAAATAGGTGAAGGCTATGATCATCAAAGCAAATGTAAAATTATACCAAAACCCATTAAAATCAGAGAATGTCCTAGCGAAACCGGATAAGGCTTCTACATTGGCAAACCCCGCAATAGTTATTGGGATAAACATGATTGCCTGCGCAAAAATTATTGGCATTACACCGGCTGCATTTACTTTTAATGGAATATACTGACGAACACCACCATACTGTTTATTTCCTACGATACGCTTGGCATATTGTACGGGGATTCTTCGGGTACCCTGTACCAGAAGAATACAAACCAAAATTACCAGAACAAGCACCACAAGTTCAACAACAAAAATAATCAGGCCGCCACCCTGCTGTTCCATACGAGAAACAAATTCACCCACCAATGCAAAGGGTAAGCGTGCAATAATGCCAATCATGATTATAAGGGAAATGCCGTTTCCAACACCTTTGTCGGTGATGCGCTCACCAAGCCACATGACAAACATGGTACCTGAAACCAGAATAATTACTGATGACAGCCAGAAGAAGGTGGATGGTGAACCTTCTGACATAAAAGGATAAATTGCTTCGTTTGGCAATTGGCTTGTAATATTACCAATATATGCCGGAGCTTGCGCCGCTGTAATAAGAACGGTAAGAAAACGGGTGATTTGATTCATTTTTTTTCTTCCGGATTCTCCTTCTTTCTGAAGTTTCTGGAAATAGGGAATAGCCATTCCCAATAACTGAATAACGATAGAAGCAGAAATATAAGGCATGATACCCAGAGCAAAGATCGACGCATTGGAAAATGCACCTCCCGAAAACATGTTCAGCAAACCAAGAAGCCCGTCGCTTGACTGCTTCTGTAATGCTCCGAGCATATTTGGGTCGATACCGGGTAAAACTATAAAAGAACCCAGGCGGTAAATGAGTAGTATACCCAGCGTATAGATGATCCTTTTACGAAGATCTTCTATCCTGTATATATTTTTTATGGTTTCTATCAGTCGTTTCATTCATTAAATTTTTGTAGCGGTTCCACCTTGTGCTTCAATTATTTTTATGGCAGATGCCGAAAAAGCGTGTGCCGTAACATCAAGCTTCATTTTAAGTTCGCCTCTGCCTAAAATTTTGATAAGTTCATTTTTGGATGCAAGCCCGTTTTCGATCAGTGTAGTCACATCAATAGCTGTAAGATTTTTTTCTTCAGCAAGTTTTTGAAGTGTATCTACATTTATCCCGCTATATTCTACCCTGTTAAAATTCTTAAATCCGAATTTGGGTATTCTTCTGATCAACGGCATTTGTCCGCCTTCAAAAGCCGGTTTTCTTGAATAACCGGATCTAGCCTGAGCACCTTTATTTCCTTTTGTCGATGTACCGCCTTTTCCCGAGCCTTGTCCTCTTCCTAAACGTTTGGAAGTCTTCGTTGAGCCTTTTGCCGGTTTCAGATTACTTAAATCCATGATATATAAATTATAATATTCTTAAATTAAATTTCTTCTCTAGTTACTAAATGTCTGACTTTTCTGACCATGCCTTCAACCTGTGGGGTTGCTTCCAACTCAACAGCCTGATGCATTTTTTTAATTCCTAATGCCAATAAGGTCCTTTTTTGTATAGCCGGTCTGTCAATACCGCTTTTTATCTGTGTTATTCTTATTTTTTTCATGTGCTTTTATTTTTTAAGCAAGCTATTAACCATTAAAAACTTTACTCAATGATATGCCTCTTAACTGTGCCACAGTATACGGATCTTTTAAATTGATCAGTGCATCCATTGTTGCTTTCACAACGCTGTGAGGGTTTGATGAACCTTTGGATTTTGCCAGTACATTCTTTACACCGACACTTTCTAATACGGCACGCATAGCGCCACCGGCGATAACACCCGTACCAGGAGAAGCTGGTTTTAAAAACACGTACGCACCGCTATATTTACCATATTGTTCGTGAGGAACCGTTCCGTTATATACAGGAACTTTGATAAGGTTTTTCTTGGCATCGTCGATACCTTTTGCGATGGCGGCGGTAACTTCTTTAGCTTTCCCAAGTCCATAACCTACTACACCGTTTTCGTTTCCCACAACTACAATAGCAGAAAAACTAAAAGTTCTACCCCCCTTGGTAACCTTGGTTACTCTCTGGATGCTGACTAATCTGTCTTTGAACTCGATTTCGCTCGACTTAACTCTTTTGATGTTTGCGTTTGACATAACTTATTATTAAAATTTTAAACCAGCTTCCCTTGCTGAATCAGCTAATGATTTAACTCTACCGTGATATAAGTACCCGCCTCTGTCGAATACAACAGCACTGTAACCGGCTTCAACAGCTTTCTGTGCAATTGCCTTACCGACTAATTTTGCTTTTTCTTTTTTATCGCCTTTTGCAGCTGTAATTTCAGGGTCTAATGATGAGGCAGCCAGCAGTGTTTTGTTGTTGCCATCATCGATCAGTTGCACATAAATATTTGTGTTGCTCCTGAATACGGATAATCTTGGACGTTCTGCAGTACCTTTTACGATCTTCCTGATTCTGTATCTGATTCGCTGCCTTCTGTATTCTTTTATATTCTTAGTAGCCATTACCAATTAATTTTTAATGTTTTACATTATTTTTGTACGGCCGATTTGCCGGCTTTCTTTCTTATTACTTCATTCTGGAATCGGATACCTTTGCCTTTATAAGGTTCCGGTTTTCTAAGCGAACGAATCTTCGATGCGATGTGTCCTATAAGCTGTTTGTCGTTCGATTCCAATATAATTGTAGGAGGTTTTCCTCTTTCATTAACTGTTGTAACTGTTACTTCAGGAGGCATCTTAAAAAAGATATTGTGCGAATATCCTAAAGAAAGTTCAAGCAAGTTATTCTGAGCATCGGCTTTATAACCAACACCCACAAGTTCCTGAACAATTTTAAAACCATCAGATACTCCTTTGACCATGTTTGATATAAGAGAACGATAAAGTCCATGCATAGCTCTTACTTCATCATTTGCTCTTTTTAATTCAATATGATCTCCATTAACGCTAACTTTAATGGATGGGTCAACTTTCTGTGTAAGCTCACCTTTAGGTCCCTTCACGGTTACGATGTTGTCATCGCTGATAGTGATCTGAACTTTCGGGGGTATTGCAATCGGTAATTTTCCAATTCGTGACATTATTTTTTCTCCTTTTATTAACTGACGTAACAAATTACTTCACCGCCAACTTTATTTTTTTTGGCTTCTTTGTCTGTCATGACGCCCTGTGATGTTGATATGATGGCAATACCAAGTCCGTTCAATACTCTCGGCATTTCATCAGCACTAACATACTGTCTTAATCCGGGGCTGCTGACTCTTTCAAGTTTCGAAATAGCGGAAGCTTTTGTTGTCGGATGGTATTTTAATGCGATTTTTATTGTCCCTGGTTTAGGTGCATCTTCAAATTTATAATTCAGAATATATCCTTTTTCAAAAAGGATTTTTGTAATACCTTTTTTCAGATTTGAAGCAGGTATTTCCACCATTCTGTGATTAGCCATCACGGCATTTCTAATTCTTGTCAAATAATCTGAAATAGGATCCGTGTTCATTTTTTTATTTGTTTTTTGTTACTACTACTTTTCAATAATTTTCTACCAGCTTGATTTTTTCACACCCGGGATAAGTCCGGCCAGAGCCATTTCACGGAAATTAATACGTGAAATTCCGAACTGCCGCATGTATCCTTTCGGACGTCCTGTTATTTTGCAACGATTGTGCAAACGAACCGGGGAAGCGTTTTTTGGCAGTTTCTGCAATGCTGCATAATCACCGTCTTTTTTCAACTGAAGCCTTTTTTCTTTGTATTTTTCAACAAGCTTTTCTCTTTTCAGTTCACGAGCTTTGATTGATTCTTTTGCCATATTATTTCTGAGTTTTAAAAGGTAAACCAAATTCTTTTAATAAAGCGTATGCTTCCTGATCATTAACGGCTGAAGTAACTAATGTAATGTTCAACCCATTAATCTTACCAACTTTGTCGATATTTATTTCCGGGAAAATGATCTGTTCAGTAATGCCGAACGAGAAGTTACCTTTTCCGTCAAATCCTTTATCATTGATGCCGCGGAAGTCACGGATACGTGGTATTGTCACGGATATCAGCCTGTCAAGAAATTCATACATTTTCTCATTGCGAAGCGTTACCCTCACACCAATTGGCATTCCTTTTCTGAGTTTGAAATTTGAAATGTCTTTTTTGGATTTGGTCTGCACCGATTTTTGACCGGTGATCATCGACATTTCTTCGATGCCTGTTTCAATCATTTTTTTATCAGCGATCGCGCCTCCAATGCCCTGATTGAGAGAAATTTTTACCAGCTTAGGCACCTGCATGGTATTTTTATATTGAAATTGCTGCTTAAGTGCCGGAACAATTTCCTTATAATATTTGTCCTTGAGTCTTGGTACGTATTCCATTATTTAATTGTCTCCTTTTTTTCTGATTTTTTTGAATACCTTACTGTTTTGCCTGTTTTTTCATCGGTTTTTCTGCCTGTACGCGTGGGCTTCCCCGAAGAGTCATGAACCATAAGATTCGAAACGTGTATAGAAGCTTCTTTTTTCAGGATACCGCCTTTTGTGTTTTTTGCATTGGGTTTGGTATGCTTCGAAATAAGATTCACTCCTTCCACAAGGGCTTTGTTTTTTTCAACAATAACTTTCAGCACCTTACCCTGTTGACCTTTCGAGTCACCGGCAATTACGGTTACTGTGTCACCTTTTTTTACATGTAATTTTGGTCGCATATCGTTATTTTTTATAGCACTTCCGGTGCCAGTGAAATAATTTTCATATATTGTTTTTCTCTGAGCTCTCTCGCTACGGGTCCGAAAATACGTGTGCCACGTAATTCGTCGGTGGCAGTAAGAAGCACCACTGCGTTATCATCAAAGCGTATATATGAACCGTCGCTTCTTCTTACTTCTTTCGAAGTTCTTACGATAACGGCTTTGCTTACCGTTCCCTTTTTGATATTCCCGGCAGGGATAGCACTTTTTACGGATACGATTATTTTATCGCCAAGGGAAGCATATCTTCTCTTGGTACCGCCAAGTACTCTGATGCAGAGAACTTCTTTGGCACCGCTGTTATCGGCTACTGTTAGTCTTGATTCTTGCTGTATCATGTTATTTAACTCTTTCGATGATTTCTACTAACCTCCAGCATTTGTTTTTGCTTAAAGGCTTTGTTTCGGCTATTTTCACGGTATCGCCAATGTTGCATTCGTTGTTCACGTCTTCCGCCATAAATTTGGTACTTTTCTTCACGAATTTTCCGTATTTAGGGTGCATAACCTTTCTTTCAACATTCACAACAATGGTTTTCTGCATTTTGTTGCTTACTACAACACCAGTTTTTTCTTTTCTTAAATTACGTTCCATGTCGGTTTTTACTTTTTGCTGTTTGTCTTCTTGGTAACTGTTTCAGCCTGGGGTATTTCTCCATGCATTTCTCGTTTGCGCAATTCAGTGAGCATACGTGCAATGGTTTTCTGGTAGTCCTTTATTTTCATTGGATTTTCCAGTGGGGAAATAGCGTGGTTCATTTTCAGTTTTGCAAACTGTTTTTTTTCTTCTTCCAGTCTTTCACGAAGCTCGGTCGTTGAAAGTTCGCTGATTACTTGCTGTTTCATTGATTATTGTTTTTGTTCTTCGATGAAATCTCTTCTAGTGATGAATTTGGTATGTACAGGAAGTTTCTGTGCACCAAGTCGCAATGCTTCTTTAGCAATATCAAAAGATACGCCGTCTATTTCAAACATTATTCTGCCGGGTGTAACACGGGCAACGTAATACTCAAGTGCTCCTTTTCCTTTACCCATACGAACTTCTGCAGGCTTCTTGGTAACGGGCTTATCCGGGAATATCCTGATCCACAATTGTCCTTCACGTTTCATATAACGGGTGATAGCCTGACGGGCAGCTTCGATCTGGCGTCCGGTAATCCAATATTCGTCAATGGTTTTTATAGCAAAAGAACCGAACGCAATCTGATGCCCGCGATGAGCATTGCCTTTCATGCGTTGCTTTTGCATTTTTCTGTATTTCGTCTTTTTAGGCTGTAACATTACAGTAAGTATTAAAAATTATCTTTTAATTTATTTATTTCTTCTTCTTCTTCTTCCCTGTTCTTTTCCACCACCAGGTATTTCGTGTTTGCTTTCTTTCACGTTGGCTGAGGTCGGGACAATTTCTCTTTTACCATAAATCTCACCTTTACAAATCCACACTTTTACACCTATTCTTCCATAAGTAGTGTGAGCTTCGGCAAGTGCATAATCTATATCAGCGCGCAGGGTATGCAAAGGAATACGCCCTTCCTTGTACTGTTCGGTACGGGCCATTTCAGCGCCGCCAATACGACCGGAACACTGTATTTTAATACCTTCAGCACCCATACGCATAGAGGAAGCGATGTTAGTTTTTATGGCACGACGGTATGAAATACGTCCTTCAATCTGTTTTGCAACCGAACTGGCAACGAGATACGCATCAAGCTCGGGGCGTTTTATTTCATTGATATTGATCTGTATTTCTTTGTTAGTGATCTTCCTGAGTTCTTCCTTCAGTTTATCTACTTCCTGCCCGCCTTTGCCGATGATCGTACCGGGGCGTGCAGTATTAATAGTAACTGTGATAAGTTTCAATGTGCGTTCGATGATGATCTTTGAAATGCTGGCTTTTGACAAACGGGCATTTAAATAGATCCTGATCTTTTTGTCTTCAATAAGTTTGCTTTCGAAACTTTTTCCGCCAAACCAATTCGAATCCCATCCCTTGATGATTCCCAATCTATTACCTATTGGATTTGTTTTTTGTCCCATCGGGTATTATTTTATTTTGGTTATTATTTAGTTTTTTCTTTTGGTTTTTTTTCCGCTGGTTTTTTCACTGTCTTTTCTGCCTTCGGAGCTTTTTCTGTTTTTTCCTTTTTCAGAGGTTTTTCTTTTTCCAAAGGGACATTTACTTTCGGTTCTTCAACAACGTTTTCTATATTTCTCGAATTAAGAATCAGCGTAACGTGGTTTGAACGTTTCTTAACACGGTGGGCGCGTCCCTGAGGAGCGGCTTGTATACGTTTTAACTGGCGGCCACTGTCCACAAATATTTCGCTGACAAAAAGGTTATTGTCTTCAATACGTTTCCCTTCATTCTTAACCTGCCAGTTCGAAATAGCTGAAAGCAAAAGTTTGTGTAAACGTCCTGATGCTTCCTTTGGTGATAATTTTAATAAAAACAATGCCCTGTCAATATTTATCCCCCTGATCTGATCGGCTACCAGACGCATTTTTCTGGGCGATGTGGGACAGTTGTTGAGGCGTGCAAAATATTTTGCTTTTTTAGCTTCCTTGGCTTTGTTTGCACTTATGCGTTTTCTTTCTCCCATGATGTTTTCTGTTTTGAAGCAGTTTTATTATTTTTTATCTTTATTTCCGGCATGACCTCTGAATATGCGTGTTGGAGCAAACTCTCCAAGCTTGTGGCCAACCATGTTTTCAGTAATATATACCGGAATAAATTTGTTCCCGTTATGAACCGTAATATTATGTCCGACAAAATCAGGAGAAATAACAGAATTTCTCGACCAGGTTTTTATCGAACTCTTTTTCTTCGATTCATTCATCAGAAAAACCTTTTTTTCAAGTTTTTCATTTATATACGGACCTTTTTTTAACGAACGACTCATATTTTTTTATCTAAACGGTTATTGTTATTTCTTTCTTCTTTCGATAATGTACTTATTAGACATCTTCTTCTTGTCACGAGTTTTATAACCTCTTGACGGTATACCTTTTCTGGTTCTCGGAAGTCCGCCTGATGCCTTACCTTCGCCGCCACCCATGGGGTGATCAACGGGGTTCATAGCTACACCTCTGTTTCTCGGACGGCGTCCCAGCCATCTGGTTCTTCCTGCTTTACCAGAACGTTCGTGGCTGTGATCAGGATTAGAAACCATACCTACTGTTGCTTTACAAGATTGAAGTATCAAGCGTGTTTCTCCTGAAGGTAATTTTATAACGGCAAATTTGCCATCACGTGACATCAGTTGTGCAAATGTACCGGCACCACGAGCCATTTTACCGCCTTCACCAGGACGAAGTTCAATGTTATGAATGATTGTACCAAAAGGTATTTCACTCAAATACAATGAATTTCCTACTTCCGGAGCCACACCTTTACCGGCTACCAATTTCTGGCCGATTTTCAATCCCTGAGGTGCAATGATGTATCTTTTTTCACCATCAGCGTATGCCAATAAAGCAATGCGTGCACTTCGGTTCGGATCATATTCTATTGAAGAAACCATTGCAGGAATGTTTTCCTTATCGCGCTTAAAATCAATAAGTCTGTATTGTTTTTTATGACCGCCGCCGATATAGCGCATAGTCATTTTTCCCGTATTGTTTCTGCCACCGCTTCTTTTCAAACTAACCAGTAAACTCTTTTCGGGCTTATCGGTAGTGATATCGTCAAACGCATTAATTACTTTAAAGCGCTGACCGGGTGTTGTTGGATTAAGTTTCTTTAATGCCATTTTTATTAAATATTGCTATAAAAATCTATTTTTTCTCCTTGTGCTAATGTAATGATAGCTTTTTTTGTTGAATTTTTACGACCCGAAATATAGCCGGCCTTCGTGTACCTTGATTTTGATTTACCCGCGTAAACCATGGTATTCACTGATTCGACTTTTACTTCATACATCTCTTCAACAGCTTTCTTTATCTGTAATTTATTTGCCTTTTTGTCTACTAAAAAAGCATAACGACCAAGGCTCTCGCCCATGGCTGTCATCTTCTCTGTAATTACCGGCTTTACGATCACACTCATTGCTCAGTTTTTTAATTATTTTTGAAACATTTCATTTATTTTCTGCACAGAACTTTCCACAATCAGAAGGTTTCCTGCATTCAGTATTTCATAAGTATTCAATGATGCCGCAATCAGCACCTTTGCCTTCTGAATATTGCGTGATGACAGGTAAACTTTTTCGTCGGTTTGCGGAAGAACCATCAGCGTTTTCTGGTCAGCAACTTTTAAATTAGACAATAGGTCTTTGTAGTGTTTTGTTTTTACTTCTTCAAAAGTAAAATCTTCAACAACTACTATCTGATTTTGTTTTGCTTTATATGTAAGTGCTGATTTTCTTGCCAACTGTTTAACTTTCTTGTTCAATTTAAAGTTATACACCCGGGGATGCGGTCCGAAAGCTCTGGCGCCGCCAACAAAAACCGGAGAGTTGATATCACCTGAACGTGCACCGCCGGTACCTTTCTGGCGTTTCAGTTTCCGGGTACTGCCCGACATCTGCGAACGTTCTTTTGAACTGTGCGTTCCTTGTCTTTTGTTTGCAAGATGCTGTTTTACATCAAGATAAATAGCATGATCATTAGGTTCAATACCAAAAATGGTATCATCTAATGCTATCTTTCTGGTAGTTGCGCTACCGTCAATTTTATGAACTACTAACTCCATCTTTCTATTTTTAAATATGAACCTTTGGGTCCGGGTACGGAACCCTTTACAATAATCAAATTCTTATCAGGGATAATTTTAACAACCTGACTGTTAATTACTTTTACTTTATCACCACCCATTCTTCCAGCCATTCTTATTCCCTTAAAAACGCGTGAAGGATAGGATGAGGCACCAACTGAACCGGGAGCTCTCAAACGGTCATGTTGTCCGTGGGTTTTTTCCCCGACGCCACCAAAACCATGACGTTTTACAACGCCCTGAAAACCTTTACCTTTGGATGTTCCAACCACGTCAATGAACTCGCCTTCAATAAAAACATCTACCAGCAAAACATCTCCGAAACTTTTTCTGTGTCCTTCTTCAAACCTTGAAAATTCAGCGAGAATTTTTTTAGGAGTGGTTCCTGCTTTTGCAAAATGGCCTTTCATGGGTTTGTTGGTTCTGCTTTCTTTCTTTTCATCAAAAGAAAGCTGAATGGCATCATAACCGTTCGTTTCTTTAGTCAATACCTGAGTTACTACACAGGGGCCAGCTTCAATAACTGTGCACGGGATATTTTTCCCTGCGTCATCGAAGATACTGGTCATTCCGATCTTTTTTCCTATTAAGCCTGACATTATTTGTCTTTTTTATTGATTGAAATAATACTATACTTTTATCTCCACTTCTACACCGTTCGGAAGCTCCAGCTTCATAAGAGCATCGATAGTTTTTGATGTAGTGCTGTAAATATCGAGCAACCTTTTATACGTAGACAGTTCAAACTGTTCTCTTGCTTTTTTATTTACAAAAGTTGAACGTAAAACTGTGTAGATCTTTTTGTTAGATGGTAATGGTATCGGTCCGTTTACCACTGCACCCGTCGATTTCACGGTCTTTACAATTTTTTCAGCCGATTTGTCAACCAAATTGTGATCGTACGATTTTAATTTTATTCTAATCCTCTGATTCACGTTATTTTATTTTAATTATTTATATTATTTATTGGTAAATATCCTTTTACTTTATAGATCACCTCATCGGAAATTTCTTTGGGGGTTTCACTATAATGTGAAAACTCCATCGATGATGTTGCCCTTCCGGAGGTAATGCTGCGTAAAGTTGTTATATATCCAAACATTTCTGATAAAGGAACCATTGCTTTAACAATCTGCACCCTGATGCGTGCTGTAACATTTTCGAGATGCGCCCTGCGTTTGTTTAAATCTCCCGTTACGTCTCCTAAATATTCTTCAGGTGTAACCACTTCAAGACGCATGATGGGTTCCATCAATACACATTTTGCCTTTTTGCAGGCTTCTTTAAATCCATAACGTGCCGCTATCTCAAAAGCCATAGTATCAGAATCTACGCTATGAAAGCTTCCGTCAATCAGTCGGACTTTTGCCGATTCAAATGGGAAGCCGGCAATCACACCATTCTGCAGGGCAGATTCAAAACCTTTTTGGGCAGCCTTTATAAACTCTTTTGGCAAATTGCCGCCTTTTACTTCATCAATAAACTGCAAACCTTTCACTTCAGGTCCTGCCGGAGAGATTTCAAAATCGATATCGGCAAAAC
>Ga0116170_10004175_pt1 | contig 13282 bp, 7 predicted proteins | sample AD_JPNHW1_MetaG_FD_89797 | JGI IMG/M metagenome (GOLD analysis project Ga0116170, IMG submission 89797) | Active sludge microbial communities of municipal wastewater-treating anaerobic digesters from Japan - AD_JPNHW1_MetaG | ecosystem: Engineered > Bioreactor > Anaerobic > Digestate | place...
GACCGCGTGGTGCAGGGCGTCCGCGGCCTCTTCGATGCGCGTGAGTTCCGCGAGCCAAGCGGCGAGGTCGCGCCAAGCCGCCGCATCCTCGGGCTTCAGCTTGAGGTAGGCGGCGAGCGCGCGAACGGCCTCGTCGCCCTGGTGCGCCTGCCAGCAGGCCAAGGCGAGCCCGCGCCAGGCCGTTTCGTCTTTGGCGTCCATGGAGACCGTCCGCTGAAAAGCGGCCTGGGCCTCTTGCGTTTTTCCGCTGTGCTGCAGCACCAGCCCGTATTGTCGCCAGGCGGCCGGGTAGCCCGGGTCGACGTCGACGGCCCGTCGCGCCAAACGCTCGGCGTCAGCGGTCTTTTGGGCGGCCAGCGCGGCTTGCGAGTCGCGGATCAGTTGGGTGACGTTGGTGGCGGTCTGGGCCTCGAGGCGAGGCGCGATCGACACGAACACGCCGATCAGGGTTGCGATCAAAAAGCGATTTGTTTTTTTCATGGTTGCGCTCCTTTCGTCGTACAGGCGGGCCGGGTCAGGGTTTTTCTCCGCAGAGGGAGGGGAACCCCGCGCTGACGAGGTTCGGCGCCAGCGCGGCGGAGTCGGGGTCGCGCCGGGCAACCCGGTTCGCGGGGACGGCGCGCAGCAGCCAGTCGGCCGCGCGGTCGGCCTCGGCGCCCGTTCCGTTGATGACCAGAATTTCGTCGCGGCTCTCCTGCGCGATCGAGCGTCCCCATTTCAGCGCTTCGTCGGGCGTCAGCACATGCGCCACGCGGTAGCGCCGGTTGCGGAGCTCGCCGACCAGCGCCGGGGCGGGGCCCTCTACGGCCAGGCAGGGAACCAGCGGCTTCATGTCGGCGCGGACGAGCTCGGCGTCGATGGCTTCGGCCCAGCCGCGCGCGGCTTCGTCGTTCAGCGTTCCGGCGCCGGAGAGCAGCGGATAAGTCTGGACTCCGGAGACGGCGGACTGGAGCAGCTCTTGCTGCGCCGCCGCGGGGAAGGCGGGCGGTTCGCCGGCGCGGAAACAGCCGGGCAGCACCGCTTGCACCTGCTCGCGCTGGTCCGCCGGAACACGCTTGATGCCGTTGAAGAGAATCCAGCGGGCGGAAATCGGGTGCGCGGAGAACGCCGTCACGCGCAGATCGCCGCGCTCGGTGCCCACGCCGATGCGGCCGCGCCGGGTCTCGTGCGAAAGCGGCAGGTTTTCGGCCACCGGCTGCCCGTTGAGCCAGACCCAGGCCCGGTTGTTGCGCAGGCGCAGCCGGATCTGCTGGGCGCCCGCAACCGCTCCGGCTGGCGGGCGGCGGCACAGCGTAAAGAGCCGGTCGCCCATGTGCTCTTGGACGCACAGCCCCTCGGCGTCCGCGGTGACGCGGAGCCACGAGCGCGTGCCCGTGTAGCGTGCGTACAGGGCGGCGCGGGCAGCAGCGGCCGGATGGAGCTCGGCGCTGACGTCGGCGTCGCTCCACGCTTCGGTGCCGCGCAGCCACGCCGCGGAGCCGTCGGTCAGATCGAGCCCGCCTTCTCGCACGTCGCCTTTCCGCTCGAACGCCCAGTCTTGCGCGCTTCCCACGGAGGTTTGCGGTGCGTGGCGGGGCTGGTCGGCGTTCAGTTCCGCCAGCAGCCGCGCCGGAGACCAGTCGCCGGGAACGCGCAGGCGCGTCAGAGACCACGGGTCGCTGCCCGGGCCGTTGAACGCATGGCCCCCGCCGACGAAGGCCAGCCCGAAGTTTCGGGTGACGGCATCGCGGTTTGCGGCGGCGGCCAGCGGATCGGCGCTCGGGCTCTGTCCGGCCTCGGCGAAGGGATAGAGGTAGAGCAGCGGCGGCTTGCCGGTGGCCTCTTCGAGCAGGCGGCGGGAGAGGGCGTAGTCCTCCCCGATGCGCTCGCGGAAGGCGTCCGCGCTCTCTTCCTGTCCACTGGCCAGCCGGGCGCGCTGGGCGAGAAAACGCCCCTCGTTCGCGCCGGAGCTGCCGGGGAGCGGGTTGATGGCCTGATGGCCCATGCTGCCCGCTTGCCACTGCGGCATCTTCACGATCTTTCGGATGTCGGAGCGCTTCAGATAGAAGCCGCCCCACAGGTCCATGACCGAGGTTGGGACTGCGATGACGGCCGAGAAGCCGGTGCGCTGAAGCACGGGCGTGGCGCGGATGAACGCCTCCTTGCGGCCGCCTTCGAAGAGCAACAGCAGGGCCTTGTCGGGGAGCGGCGCACGCTCGTCCAGAAAGGCGCGGACGTCTTCCGGCCGCACGGTCCGATAGCCCGCCTCACGCAGCGCGGCGAGCTGCGCCTCCAGCCGCTTGACCGTGGGATAGACGGGGGAATCGTTGCGTGCGATGCCGGCGTAGGAGAGGACGGTCACGCCGTCCCAGTTCCGCCACGTGTCCGGCGCGTAGACCGGTTGCGGCGTGGGGCGGAGCGCGACGAAGGCCACGCCTGCGGCGAGGGCGGCCAGAGCCAGCCACTGGGCAAAAATAGAAAGTTTGTTCATGGTGCACCTCAGTTTCTTGTGGCCCATTCGTTACGCCAGGAGGTCAGCACGGCCCACGGCGTCTGCCAGACCAAGACGAACATGTAATAGAAACAGAACACGGTGCCGTAGAGCCAGAGCTTCGAGCGCTTGTAAAGCAGGTAGGTGCTGCTCATCAGGGCGCTCATCAGGGTGATGCCCACGATGTACATCAGCGGCGAAGTGTGCTGCACGAGCGGCACGTAGACCAGCGCCCGCACCACGATGGCGGGGCCCATCAGCGGCAGCAGGAAGCCCAGGTAGAACGACAGGGCCATGAGCGGCTGCCGCCGCCACATGAACGACGACGCGATCAGGCTCTCGCGGAACCAGGAGCGCTTCCAGCGGAGCTGCTGGCGCAGGAACACCGCGTGGCTTTCGGGCACGAGGGTCGTGACCCGCGCCTGGGATTCGTAAACGACTTTGTAGCCGCGCCGCAGCAGGCTGTTGGTGAGGCTGCGGTCGTCGCCGAAGGTGGCGGGGCGGCCCATGAAGGTCTGGTTCAGCCATTCGGGCAGGATCTCTTGCAGCACCTCTCGGCGGTAACCGGCGATGGGGCCCGAGAGGCACGAGACCGAGTCGAAGACGCTCTCGGCGGCCTTCATGACGCGGAAGGCCACGAAGTAGCGCACGGTCTGCATGCGCGTCAGGAGGTTGGTCCAGACGTTCTCGACGTCGCAGTGCCCGGTGACCGCGGCGACCTGCGGATCGGAGAAGCGGTTCACCAGCTGCCTCAGCGCGTCGGGCTGCAGGAAGCTGTCGGAGTCGATGAAGGTGATGATCTGCCCGGTGGACAAGGCGACGCCTGCGGCGAGCGCGTGGCGCTTGCCTGCGTTCTTCTCCAGCCCGAGGACGACGAGGTCGGGGTAGGTCTTCTGCAGGTCACGCATCACCGGCAGCGAGCGGTCGGAGCTGCAGTCGTCCACGGCGATCACCTGCAGAAGGTTGCGCGGGTAGTCGCACTCCATCAGTTGCCGAAGGGTGCGCGTGATGTGCTCTTCCTCGTTTCTCACGGGCACGACCACGGTCATGGTCGGCAGTTCCGCCAGCGGTTTGGATTCGCGGTAGAACGCCGCAAAGAAAAACCGGCTGAGCAGGTAGCCGCCCACCAGCAGGCTGTAGAGAAAGACCGGCACGTCGAACCAGAAGTAGTAGAGGTTCTCGTACTTGATCACGGCGATCAGGCTGGCGGCGACGAACAGCACGGCCGCGGACAGCCACCTCAGGTAGCTCCACGCGGTGCGCTGGTACCGCACGCCGAGGTCCTCCTCGAAGGCGAGGCCCAGCAGCGATGGGTTGGCCGCGCGGTGCCTCACCTCGGCGGTCGTTGAGACGACGCCCTGAATGAACGCCTCGGGCATCACGCCTTCCGGGATGCGGAACTCGACGCGGATGCGCGTCTCGTCCGTCGGCACGTCGGGGGCTTCGATCAGCAGTCCTCCGCTGGAGATGTCGTGCACCGTGGCCGGATATTCTTTCGCCCGATCGCCCTGGCCCACAAAAATGCGGGCGGGAAAGTCCGCGAGATAGCGCGTTGACGCACGCCGGTCCGAATAGTCGGGTCGCGAGCGCGACCGCAGGCGCCGCTCGGGCGCCGGCTCCGGATAACTTTGAGAGTTAGTTTTCATGGTTTCGCCTCTCTTTCTCTTGCTATTCAGTTACACTTTATCTTCTTTGCCGCCTATTTTGTTCGGGGCGCGTCTCGGAGTCAAGCAAAAAAGTTAGCCATGTTTAACTTTTCTGAAAACCTCAAAACCGCGGGCCGCTCAAGCCCCGGCGCGGCCTCGGCGGGAGGACGCCGTGCGCACCGCAGGCGCCGCGTGCTCGGCGGCGCACGGCCGGCCTTCGAGCACGGCCTCGAGCCTGGCTTGGCACGCTTCGAGGGCCGCCACAACGGCGGCGTCGAAGTGAGACCCCAGGAGCCGGCGAAGTTCGCGGAGGGCGGCCGCAGGCGAGCGCGGCGGTGCGTACGGGCGCCCGGCCCGCATGGCGTCGTAGGTGTCGGCCACGGCCAGGACGCGCGCATCCAGGCCGATCTTACTGCCTTTGAGCCCGCGCGGATAACCGGACCCGTTGAGTCGCTCGTGGTGGCAGAGGACCGCTTCGGCCAGCAAGGCCAGCTCGGGAGTGGTGCGGAGGATCGTGTATCCGGTGTAAGCGTGTTTTTGGACCCGCGTTTTTTCGGCGGCGGTCAGGGGGCCAGGCTTCTGCAGGATGCGCTCGGGCACGGCGATCTTTCCGATGTCGTGCACCAGCGCGCTCTGCGAGATGCGCGCAATCTGATCCGGCGGAAGCTTCATCGCCCCGGCCAGCGCGGCGGCCATGCGCGAGACGCGTCGGCAGTGGGCGGCGGTTTCCGGGTCGCGGGCCGCGAGCATGGCGAGCAGTGGGGCGTAGGGTTTGGGCTGTGGCTTGGGTGTGGCGCGCGTCGCCGAGGCCGCCGGAGTGGCGCCGTCGGCCGACGCGATGGCCATGCCGTTGCGCCCGTTGCGCTTGACCCAGTAGAGCGCGCCGTCTGCCTGCTGCATGATGCGGTCGAGCGACTGGCCCGCATTGGGCCATCCGCAGGCCGCGCCGATGGAGGCGGACACGGGCCCGTGCGCGAGCCCCTTTGAGAAGTCGTGCTCCCGGACGGCCGCGAGAAGTCGCCGCGCGGTGCGCTCCGTGCTTTCGGCGTCGGACAAGGGCAGGGCCACCACGAGCTCGTCGCCGCCGTAGCGGCAGACCAAGTCGCAGGCGCGCAGCTGCGAGCGCAAGAGGCTGGCGAAGGCTTTCAGGATGCGGTCGCCCGCCGCGTGGCCGCACAGATCGTTGAACTGCTTGAACCGGTCGATGTCGATCATGAGGACGCCGATGCCGAACCCGTCGCGTTTGGCCAGCGCTTCGAGCCGGCGGGTTTCGGCGGCAAAGCCGCGCCGGTTGAGCAGGCCGGTCAGCGCGTCCTCCTGCGACTGGCGCTGCAGCTTGTCCCGGCTCAGCGCGAGGGCGCGCGTGGCGTTCGCCAGTTGGCGGCACGCAACCTGCAGCTCCGCTTCGTGTTCGCGGAGGGTCTCCACGGTGGCCCGCAGCTCCGCCTCCAGCCGTTTGCGTTCGGTCAGATCCTCGGCGATTTTGAGGTAGTGGCCAATGCGTCCCGCCGCGTCGCGGACCACGGAGATGGAGGCCTGCTCCCAGTAGAGCTCGCCGTTTTTTCGGCAGTTGTGAAACTCGCCGGTCCAGTGGCGGCCCTGGCGCAGCTGCCGCCAGAGCGCGCGGTAGCAGGACTCCGGCATGAGGCCGGACTTCAGCAGGGAGGCCTTCTGGCCAACGGCCTCCTCGGCCGCATAGCCGGTCAGCTCGCAGAACGTCCGGTTGACGTATTCTATGGTGCCTGCCGCATTGGTGATCACCACGGCGGCCGGACCGTCCATGACTGCGGACGTCAGGATGTCCGTGAGCGTCGATCCGTTTGGCTGGAGCGAGTCGTTCGCCTGGCTGCGCGCGCGTCGTTTAGTCATAGTCTCATGATAGGCGAAACGGCTTCGAAGGTAAAGATGTCGCTGCGCGAAAGGTGCGCGCCGCGTCGATTCGTGTTGCCGCGACGGGCCGGCGTGCCATAAAATCGGAGCCATGGAGACAAACATGAACACGACGCGCCTGTGTGTGTTGGGCGCAGTTCTCGCCTGCGCGTGGGGGGCAGCTGCGCAAAGCGGGGAGCCCAAGCGGGGCGGACTGGTCCTGCAGTTCGACGACGGCTGGAGCGCGTGGCGCACCGAGGTCGCGCCGCAGCTGGCGCGCTACGGCGCCAAGGCGTCCGGCTTTGTCAACAACCAGAACATCCACAGCGGGCGGATCGGCTTCGCCGACCTGCGCGCGCTGCAGGACGAGTTCGGCTGGGAGATCGGCTGCCATACGTACAACCACCTCAACGCCGTTCGGTTCGTCCAGCAGCGCGGAATGGACGCCTGGCTGAACGAGCAGATGGTTCGCGCCGTGGGCGAGCTCAAGGCGGAGGGCCTCCGGGTTCAAGACTTTGTCTTCCCCTTCAACGCCTACTCGCCCGAGCTGAGCCGCGCCGTTCTGGACCGCGGCATGGGGTCCTATCGCCGCGCCGACCCGCTGGCGCTCGCGGACGGACGCCGGGAGGACGGCTCGCTGCCGGGCACCTCGATCGACCTCAGCCGCTATGTGCCGCTCGCGGTGCTCAAGCAGTGGGTGGACCTGGCCCACACGCGCGGCCAGCTGTTGTTCCTCTACGGGCACCGGGTGCTACCCGACAGCGCGTTCGCGCGCGGACGCGTGGCGAGCGTCACGGCGCAAGAACTGGTGGCCGACGCCGACGTGACGTTGCCTTCGGGAGACGACGTGGTGCTGGTGCCCGACGCGTCCCGCCGCAGCACGGCGGCCTCCGTCGGCGGGCTGAGCGTGGCGGACGGCCGCCGCATCCGCATCTCCGAGACGGGCACGGATTTGACCCGCCTGACGGCGCCCGGCGCGGAGTTTCTCATCGGCTCGTCCTATGGCACGCGGCTGTCTGAATTCACGAATCTGATCGAGTACGCTGCGCAGCGGCTGACCTTTTACACGGTTGCGGAAGTTGTGGCAGGGAAAAAGTGAATTAAAGAGCCTGGCCTGAGCGGTGGGGAGACGTGTTGATCGCTGTCGGAAACGCGGGAGGGTTCTCATGGTGAAGAACGGGGTGCTGGTGTTGTTGGCAGGTGCGGTGTGCGGCGCGAGCGCCTCCGGCGGCGCGGAGCCGGCGGTGTTCTGGGCGAGCGACCCCGTGCGGCCGGGCGAGACCGCCGTGGCCATCGGCGAGGACTTGAGCGAGCGGCCCGCCGTCGAGGTCGTCCGGGTGTCGGACGGCCGCGCGGGCCAGCCGCCGCGCGCGGCGTTCGCGTGGCCCACGCGCGGCACGCGGGTGGAGCCGCTTCAGGCGAACGCGCAGTCGGTGAAGTTCGCACTTCCGCCGAAGGATGACGTGGGCCTGTTTGCGGTGCGCATCGCGACGTCCGGCGGCAAGGCGGAGCGCGTGCTGAACCTGCCGCAGGTCTGGTGGGTGCAGGGCGACGGCGGCACCGCGGCGAGCCCGGGAGGATGGATCCGCGCGTTCGGCAAGAACCTCGGCTGGGACGCGAAGGACGGGCTTCGGAGACCGCTGCTGTGGCTCGACGGGCCGCGCGCCCTCTCGCTCAAGGTCGTTTCGGACAGCCATTCGGCGCGCGCCGAGCTGCCGGCCGAGCTGCCGGAGGGGACCTACCGGCTCTACCTGCACAACGGCGCAGGCGGCCGGGCGGGCTGGAGCGATCCCGTGGCGCTGACGGTCGCCAAGAAAGGCGCGTGGCCGCAGACGGTCTTCAACGTGACGAACTTCGGCGCCGTGGCCGACGGCGTGAAGGACGACACGGCGGCGGTGCAGGGCGCGCTGGCCGCGGCGGCGACCACCGGCGGCGGCGTCGTGTTCTTTCCTCGCGGCCGCTATGCGCTCTCCGACGCGCTGAACATTCCGGCGCGGACGGTGCTGCGCGGCGAGAAAGAGGAGCTCGTGGCGCTGGCGTGGCCCGATCTGCCGAAGCCGCCGGAAACGCTCGTTCAAGGCTCGAACACGTTCGGCGTCGCGGAGCTCACGGTCTACGCGAACCACCACCAGCACGTCATCGCTGCCGACTTGGGCGACCGGCCCGGCGCGGGCGACGTGTTCCTGCGGCGCGTGCGCGTCCGGGCCGACGCCTACCGCGGCCATCCGACGGAGGCGGACGTGGACGCGCGTTTCCGCGAGTCCATGAAGTGGTCCACCGGCGGCGGCGACACGGTGCGGATGGGCGGGCGCAACGTCGAGATCACCGAGTGCGACTTCTACGGCTCGGGACGCGCGCTGTTTCTGAGCCGCGTGCGCGGCGGGCGCGTCGCCGGCAACCGCTTCTTCAACGGGCGCTGGGGCTGGTACTGCATTTCGGGGAGCGACGGGCTGATCTTCGAGGACAACGAGATCACGGGCGCGGACCTCATGTCGACGGGCGGCGGCCTGAACTGCCTCGACGGCTCGCGCTTTTCGCAGAACGTGTTTTACGCCAACAACCGCCTGCACTTCATGCACGGCTGGGACCGCGAGGCCATGACCTCCGACGCCGGAGGCGAGGCGTACTCCGGCCGCGCGGGCGCGGTCGGCGGCACCTCGCTCGCGCTGGCGGACAAGCCGAAGTGGAACGGCGGCGACTGGCGCGGCGCGGTGGTCTTCGTGATGTCCGGGCGCGGTGCCGGCCAGTACCGGCGCGTGGCGGGGCAGGGCGAGCAGAGCGTGCAGATCGACCGGCCGTGGGACGTCGCGCCGGACGCGGGCTCGACGATTTGCATCACCATGCACCAAGGGCACTACCTGATCGTCGGCAACGACTTTGCGGACTGCGGCCCGATGCAGTTCTTCGGCACGGCGGTGGAGAACGTGGTGGCCGGCAACACGGGCGCGCGCATGTCCGGGTTCCGCAGCATCGGGCTGTGGTACGACGGCTACCAGCCGAACTGGTTCTGCGAGTTCCGCGGCAACGCGGTCACCGAGGGCAACTACTACCACTGGTCGTCGGCGGCCGACAGCCTCCTCGAGATCACGGGGTGTTGCCACACGCCGTACATGGGCCCCATGAACCTCGGCGCGGTGGTGCGCGGCAACCGGCTCGAGGGCAACGCGCACATCAGCATCGACGGCGACACGCGCGACGCGGTGGTCGAGGGCAACCGCGTCGCCCACTCGGAGCAGGGCGTCTTCGTGAGCCGCAACGCCACGAACGTGTGGGTCGGCGCGAACGCGTTCGAGGACGTGCGCACGGCGCTCACGGACGAGGCGGCGCTGCGCCGCGCGGCCGAAGAGCGGCTCCGCCGCTACCTCAACCGCGTCGAGCCGGTGGCGGTGTGGAACTTCGAAGCGCAGGCGGGCGGCAAAGTCGAGGACGCCTCGGGCAACGGCTTCCGCGCCGGAATCGGCAGCGGAGCGTCGCTGGTGTCCGGCGGCGTGAGCGGCCGCGCCGCGCGCTTCGACGGCACCGGCTGGCTGCGCGTGGACGAGCCGGCCGTGTTCAACGCGCCGGATCTGACGGTGTCGCTGTGGGTCAAACCCGACACGGTCGCCGGGCGCCGCGGCTGGGTGGTCAAGCGGTTCGCGGGGGCCGAGGCGCCGTTCGTTCTGTCGCAGTGCGGCGCGGGCATCGGGTTCGAGGCCACCGACGCGGAGCACCGCTGGTCCTTCAACTTCCAGTCGCCGCCGGTTCTGAAGGCCGGCGAGTGGACGCACGTGGCCACCGTGGCCCAGCGCGGCAAGGGCATCTCGCTCTACGCGGACGGCAAGCTTGTCGCCGAAAAGCTGAATCCCGCCGACCGCATGCCCAACGACGAGCCGCTGATTCTGGGGCGCGAGCAGTGGGGCGGCGAGCCGCCCCGCGGGGAGACGCCGGGCCTTTTCGTCGGCCTGATGGACGACGTGAAGGTTTGGACGCGGGCGCTGACGCCGGACGAGATCCGCGCGGAAGCGGGTCGCGGCCCCGCGCAGAAGTGAAGCGACTTCCGACCGCGCACGCGGTTGGACGCGCCTTTTCCTGGTTCAGAGACGCGCTGTCTGCGGAGACAGCGTGACGCCGCGCGGTTCTCCGGCCATCAACTCTCCGGGACGGTTTGCGGAGGGGGGTGTAATCTGATACACTAACCTTTCTCTTTTGTGCGGATCAGGTCTTTTGAGCAGAACAGATGAAATGTGAACTGTGCCATAAAGCCGAAGCCGAAAAGGCGATTCGGCGGTCGGTCGAGGGCGAGGAGCAGGAGCTGTACGTGTGCGGCTCCTGTGCGCAGGAGGTTTCGCGCGAAAAGAAGCCTTCGCCGGCCGAGGCTTCTGGCGAGACTCAGCGGCCGTCGTCGCCGGAGGCGGGCCTGCCTCCGCTGCCGCTGATGGGGATGATCCTCGACGCCGCGTTCGAGATCGTGGGGCGCGCGGCGAATCCGCAGGCGGAGCAGACCTGCCCCGCGTGCGGCATCACGCGGACCGAGTACCGCAAATCCTCGCGGCTGGGGTGCCCCGCGTGCTACGAGGCGTTCGCCAAAGAGCTGGACGCGGCCGTTCTGGAGATGCACCGGTCGCTGCAGCACGCGGGAAAGTCCCCCGCCAAGGCGCGCGCGGCGTGGCAGCGCCAGCAGATCGAAAAGGCTTTGGACGAGGCGGTGAAGGGGCAGCGGTACGAAGAGGCGATTGATTTGAGGGACCGACTCCGGCGCCTGGACCACCCGGAGACGCAAGGAGGTCCGACGTGATTCTGAATTTCGAGGCGGGCATCCTTTCAAAAAAGGCGCGCGAAGTGCCGAACAGCGACATTGCGCTGAGCTGCCGCGTGCGGCTGGCCCGCAATCTGTCGGGCGCGCGCTTTCCCGACTGGGCCACGGAGCGCGACCGCGAACGCGTGTTCGCCCAGGTGCGCGATGCGCTGAAGGCCGAAGCGCCGGAGTTCCGCGTGGAGCCGGTGGCGGTCTACGAAGAGCAGGAGCGCGAAATCCTTTACGAGTCGCACCTCATCAGCAAGGACCTGCTGGAGCGGGCCGCGGGCGGCGGCGTGGCGGTGGCGCCGGACGGCTCGGTCTGCGTGATGATCAACGAGGAGGACCACCTGCGCATTCAGGGGTTCGCGGACGGGCTTGACATGGAGGCCGCGTGGCGCGCGGCGGACGCGCTCGACACGCGGCTGGAGTCCCACTTGGAGTACGCGTGGTCGCCGCGGCTGGGCTATCTGACGGCGTGCCCGAGCAACGTGGGCACGGGGCTGCGGGCGAGCGCCATGCTCCACCTGCTGGGCCTGCGGCTGCTGGGCGAGCTCGACGCGGTGGTGCGCGGGCTGGAGCGCATGCGGCTGCTGGTGCGCGGCATCGGCGGCGAAGGCTCCGAGGCGGCCGGCCAGATCTACCAGATTTCGAACATGGATTCGCTGGGCCTGGACGAGCGGGCGATCGTGGGACGCGTCTCGCGCATCTGCGCCGAGGTGGTCCGGCAGGAGCAGAACGCGCGGGTGCGCCTGATTCAGGAGTCGCCCCTGATTCTGACGGACTGCCTGGCGCGCTCGCTGTCCGTGCTGCAGAACGCGCGGCTGCTCGCGACGTCGGAGGCCTTGGAGTTCCTTTCGGCCATGCGGCTGGGCGCCTCTCTGGGCCTGTTCTCGCGGATCAAGGTGCCCGAGGTGGACAAGCTGATTCTGACGATGCAGCCGGGCCATCTGCAGAAGGGCTCCGGGCTGACGCTGACCTCCGATGAGCGCGACGAGATGCGGGCGGAGTATCTGAGTCGCAAAGTGGCAAACGTTAAACTGAAGTGCTGAGGGCGAACGATGAACGGTTTCGGAAATTTCACGGTGCGCGCTCAGCGCGCGATACAACTGGCGGCCCGCGAGGCGGACCGCTTCAACCACCCGTACATCGGCACGGAGCACATACTGCTGGGGCTGATCGCGCTGGGCGAGGGCGTGGCCGTCGAAGTGCTCGAAGAGCTGGGCGTGGCGCTGGACGACGTGCGCATTGCGGTTGAGCGCATGGTCGGCTTCGGCGGCGAAACCAAGACCAAGGGCGAGCTGCCCTACACGCCCCGGACCAAAAAGGTGCTGCAGCTGGCCGTGGCCGAGGCGCACGCCATGCAGCAGCAGTTCGCCGGAACCGAGCACTTGCTGCTGGCGCTGCTGCGCGAGGGCGAGGGCGTGGCCGCCCAGGTGCTGCAGTCGCTGAACGTCCGGCTCGACGACGTGGTCGAGGGCATCCGCCACTGCCTGGAGTCTGACGCCGAAGAGGACGCCGCCGAGCCGTTCGGCGGCGGCGCGCCCGAAGGCGAAGGCCCGGACGGCGCGGGTTCGGGCGAGGCGGGCTCGGCCGGAGAGTTTCCCGGCCTGCCGCAGGGCGGGGCGCCGAAGAAGGGCGGCAAGGAGCGCCCGCGGACGCCGGCGCTGAACGCCTTTGGCCGCGACTTGACCGAGCTGGCCAAAAAGGGCGAGCTGGACCCCGTGGTTGGCCGCAAGAGCGAGCTGGAGCGCGTGATTCAGATCCTGTGCCGCCGCTCGAAGAACAACGCGGCCCTGCTGGGCGAGGCGGGCGTGGGCAAGACCGCCGTCGTCGAGGGGCTGGCCCAGGCGATCGTGGCGGGCGAGGTTCCCGAGCGCATGCGCGACAAGCGCGTGGTGGCGCTGGACATGGCCCTGATGGTCGCGGGCACCAAGTACCGCGGCCAGTTCGAGGAGCGCATCAAGGCGGTGGTCGACGAAGTCCGCCGCGAGAAGAACATCGTGCTGTTTCTGGACGAGCTCCACACCATCGTGGGCGCGGGCGGGGCCGAGGGGGCGATGGACGCCGCCAACATCATCAAGCCGGCGCTGGCGCGCGGCGAGCTGCAGTGCATCGGCGCCACCACGCTGAACGAGTACCGCAAGCACATCGAGAAGGACGCGGCGCTGGAGCGGCGCTTCCAGACCGTGCGCGTGGAAGAGCCGACCGTGGAGGAGACGATCGCCATCCTCAAGGGGATCGCGCCGCGCTACGAGGCGCACCACAACGTGCTGTACGCCGCCGACGCGCTGGAGGCGGCGGCCAAGCTGACCGCGCGCTACCAGCCCGGACGGCAGCTGCCCGACAAGGCGATCGACGCCATCGACGAGGCCGGCGCGAGGGTCCGCATGCGCGTGGCCGTGCGTCCGCCGGACGTGCGCGAGTACGAGCAGCGCATCCGCGAGCTCGGGCAGAAGAAGGACGTGGCCATCCGCGACCAGCACTTCGAAGAGGCGGCGGCGCTGCGCGACGAAGAGCGCA
>Ga0116170_10004177_pt1 | contig 13278 bp, 14 predicted proteins | sample AD_JPNHW1_MetaG_FD_89797 | JGI IMG/M metagenome (GOLD analysis project Ga0116170, IMG submission 89797) | Active sludge microbial communities of municipal wastewater-treating anaerobic digesters from Japan - AD_JPNHW1_MetaG | ecosystem: Engineered > Bioreactor > Anaerobic > Digestate | place...
CATAAACCGCTGCTGCACGTTTAGAAGTTCAAGCCGGCGTTAAGATAACATCTAAATGTGTAAAACAACCAGCGGTCTTGAATTCCTAACTCAGACTCCAATTCGATACGCTACGCTACCAACACTCCCAACCCATTTGAATGGGTTTTTAGACTAGAGGCGGTGGTTTGAACCACCGTGTACAGACGCTAATCTGCCAACATCCTGTCCCATTTGAATGGGTTTCCAGACGTTGTGAGGGTTTCTAACCCGAACCTTCTTCAGATAGACTATCCTCAGCCCCAGCCCCCATCCCGATCCATTCGCTGAGTTTATCTTCAATGACAGCCCTCTCCTCTGCAAAGGATTGTGTCCGATGGTGTTCTTCCTGGTGCAGAATATAGTTTTTCACCTTTTCCAGATTATCGGGACTGACGGTGAGGACATCGTAGCCGTCCTGCCATTTCAGCATGGTTTTTTGGTCGTGAACTTCGTGATTGTACCAATATGAACTCCTTCCCTTGATCAGCTTCATTGTTTCGGAGATCGATATGTGTTTGGGCAGGAGGCAGAGAATGTGAATATGATCTCTCTGCCCGCCAACAATTATAGGAGTGCCGCCGATGTTTTTGATGATCCCGGCGATATATGAATGAACGCGGGGTTGAAGCGAATCCGCGATGACCCATTGCCGTTGTTTGACGCTGAAGATTATGTGATACAACAGGTATGAGAGCGAGGATGAAGCCATGGATACCTCCGTATTTTTCTGTGGAGATAGGATAAATGAATCTCGATTGTTGTAAAGAATTTTGTTCGGGTTAAAACCCTCACAACGTCTGGAAACCCATTGAAATGGGGTGGTGTGTCGGTTCTGGACATCAGTGCACGGTGGTTGAAACCACCGCCTATAGTCTGAAAACCCATTCAAATGGGTTAAGGGCGTTAATATGGGACGCATGAGAACGGTGTTTCAAACCACCGCCTTTAGTCTGAAAACCCATTGAAATGGGTTATCATGTTGTAGCCGTGGTATCCCTCCGGCGGCTTTCAAAACTCTATCCCCTCTCTATCATCTTACGTCATGACATAAGATGATAGAGAGGGGATAGCAAGATGATGCTCTCCGATGATGAGGATGGCACGAGCCAGAAAAAAATAGAAAAACTAAAAAATCTGCCGAAACTGTCCCTGAATTGGCAAAACTGTCCCTCCTTATATTAGTAGAGGAGAACATTATGAAAGTGACATTGAAATTCGAACAGCAAGCCTATCACGGGAAAATGAACGACCTGGTCTATTACTGGCATCCCCGCGCGCAACGCATGATCGCGAGACGGAAGCCGCTTAAACAGAAAACCACAGCTCAAAACGAGCGGATGGGGCAGATCGCCATGAGGCTGCGTGAGATCGCGCCCTCGCCCGGCTATGCGGAAGACCTGAGGATCTATCTGCGTCTCTGCGAGGCAGAGGATCACCCGCTGAGGATCATGAGCTGGTACGCGCTCTACACCAAGATCATGTGGGAAATGCAGCGGGCACAGCCGGAAACGGTCGATCTGGCGACCATTACCAGAGCCCAGATCGGGACGGAAAACCTGCCTTGCAGGTGCCTCAAAGACGCCATCGAAGCCGGGCTCTTACCCCCGGTCAAAGGCTATGAACGTTTCACCGAGATCATCTGATGAAGTGGCAGCGACATCCTGTCGCTGATAATACTGCTAACTGAACAAACTCTGTGTCTCCGTGTCTCTATGTTAAAAAAAAGTGCAGATCCTACCGGGAATCAGAACAGCACAGTCGCCTTGATGAAAGGAAGAGCGATCAAGTCGCCCCAATCCTCGGTCAGTTGGCGCATCGCGCCGAAATCCCAGCTGACTTTCTCGCCTTTGAGCCGGACGCCCGCCAGGAGGAAACAATCAGCCCGGACGGAATCTTCTGAATCAAACAGCTCAGTATCGTTATTAATGAAAGTAGTGTCCAGCTCAAGCATCCCGGAGACTCTAGGTGTGAGGCCGTGGATGATTCCCGCGCCGATCGCGGTAGCGGTGACACCCTCATCCATGGAGACCAGCGCGCCTATTCCCAGGTGCGCAGAGGTCCTGCCGTTGCCTCCGCTGAAGATATTTCCGACAGTCAGCAGCTTGGGATCGGGTGAATATGAAGTCCAGAGGGCGGTGGCGAGTCTCTCTGTAGAATAGTATTGATATTTAAAGCCCAGGGAGGCGGTTCTGAACATATCCTTGGTCACGGGGAAGACCATGCCATAGGAAAGATGCAGCCTGTCCACGGGCGCGTAGGCAAATTGGAGCAATGCCACTTCGTAATCGGTGAAAGCGAAAGTCCCTGCCGGCATGGTGTAAGCCGTGGGCAGCACGAAAACTGATTGATCCGCGGCGTAGAACTCCTGTTCCTGCGCCAGAAGCGGTAGAAAGCTTATGATGAATACAAATATCAAGGTAAATTTCATAGTGTCTCCTAATCAAAAAACTGGTTCTATATACTAAGATAAGCGGTTTTGGCTCTTTGCAAGGAGATTTTTGGGTGAATCATGCCCCACGTATTAATATCAAGTCACACTATCAATTACTGATTGGTTGGAACATAGTAGAACTAGTCTGGTTTTGACTCAGAAGCCTCTACTGGAGGGGATTGTTTCAATTGCTCATTTTTTTGCTGGAGTAGGTCATTTATGTCCAACATTGGCAACGTAAACTTGCCGAAAGGCAGAAATATTGTCATACTCTGTAAATAAGCTCTTGCCTCATTTATAACACATGGTAATGCAGCTCTTTTTACAAAGTCTTGAAATTCTTGCGATGAAGGGGCTAAATCCGGTGAGATATCAAATTCGGATCCAGTCTTCAACAGGAGCACATATCCAGGAACTTCTTCGTTCATATTGCCACGAATTGTAAGAATGATCCTCAATTTGTGAGGAGTTTCTAAACTCTGATATATGTCGTAATCTAAGTCAATTGGGGATTTTGAAGTATCTATCTCAGTTGTATTATCCGGAACGAATAGCTTTACAGATGCCTCAAGGACAACAAACTGAGATTGCTGTATGGGAGAGTTAAGTGGTATCATAATCAGGCACTCACTCTTCGAAAATTGATAACATTCGATACATGAGATGCTTCCCTGTTTTTTGCTGATATTTGCATGACGCGATCAAAAAGTCTTTTGTCAGTCTGGTTTTCTTCCCGAAACAGAAAATCAATTCTGAGATTAAGGGCGTCAGTTATCTTCGCCAAAAAGGCCATGTTGATCCTTTTGTCTCCTCTCATTATTTGAGTGATATAAGCGGGAGAAGTGCCAATCAGCTTTGCTACTTCTTTTTTGCTGATTCCCTTTTCCTCAATGTATTCGGATAGCTGCAAAGCTATCTTCAAACTGATCATATCAGCTATATGCTCGCATTTCTCCTGTTCGTCCTTATAAGTGAGTAAATCTTCCAGAGAAGTTTCAACTTTCGAACTCATAACTATATCCCCCTATCTGTTCTATCATCTGTTTTATATCTTTACTAACCTTCATTGTCTTTTTATCAACGTACTTAATCAAGACAATCCTCTTTATCCCCGTGGCAAAAAACTCTTTGCAGTAAATTCTGTGATTCCCAAGCACATATATCTTGATCGCACAAACGTCTTTAGCTATTTTCGAGATATCTTCATGGCCATAAATATCATCCCTGTATCTGTCAGACAAGGCGAATTCTGCCACCATCCGGAATTTCTTGCGAATTGCCTCACTAGATAATAGCTGACGTAGTTTCTTCTCGAACTTTGTATCCACGTATAAAATAACTTTCCTGCCTGTAGCTGACTCTAACTGCTTGCTAGAAGTTGCTATTGGCAAGTGTTTTGCTTCTCTATTCACAAATTAACCCCTGGCTTAATTCTGTCAAGTGTATTTTCATTCCATATCGTTTACCCATGATCTGCCTCTGTTCAAAAAATTCAACATTGTCTGATCCCTAATTGAATTATAATCAGTCAATCTACTAAACACCAATGGTGTTAAAATGGGGCTAATCACATGTTCCAGGCTCCACGACGATAAATCACTCCTACTGTGTAAGGCCTGTTGAAGTCGTTAAACACCGCACTCATCAACCACTTTCACCGTTAGTTATAAACGAATACTTATCCGGAATCTGTCAACTTAAAAAATACCATTAAGGTTTATCCATTTTTGCTGCGATTGAGTATCTCTCTTCCAAGCTTGAGCAAATTATTGATTGACAAATTCAGCCCCTTATAGCTTTGTCTTAGCTTAGATAAAAATAAGAATCACGATAGCTCATGGAGGATAAATGACTGCTATTAAACGTGTTTACACTTTCGGAAACGGAAAAGCCGAAGGTAAAGCCGACATGAAGAACCTGCTGGGCGGAAAGGGCGCCAACCTCGCTGAAATGAACCTGATCGGCGTTCCCGTCCCCCCCGGATTCACCATTACCACCGATGTCTGCACCGAGTACAACCAACTTGGTCCGGATAAAGTTAGCGAATTGCTGATCAGCGACGTCAAAGCCGCCGTCAAGCAAATTGAAGAACTCATGGGTATGAGTTTTGGTTCAAACACCAATCCCCTTTTAGTCTCAGTCCGTTCCGGCGCGCGCGCTTCGATGCCAGGTATGATGGACACCATTCTCAATCTGGGGATGAATGATGACGCGGTCGTCGGCATTGCCGCCAAGACCGGAAATGACCGTTTTGCCTGGGATTCCTATCGCCGTTTCGTGCAGATGTACGGTGATGTCGTTCTGGGGATGAAACCCGCTTCCAAAGAGGAAGAGGATCCCTTCGAAGTGATCATCCATCAGGTCAAGCATGAGAAGGGCGTCACGGACGATCTTCAGCTTACCACAGATGATCTGAAAAGACTTGTCACCCTCTTTAAAGCAGCCGTCAAGGAAAGAACCGGACACGACTTCCCGAACAACCCCTGGGATCAGCTTTGGGGCGCTGTCTTTGCCGTGTTCGACAGCTGGATGAACGACCGCGCGGTCTATTATCGCGCACTGAATAACATCCCCGAAGAATGGGGCACTGCCGTTAATGTCCAGGCGATGGTCTTTGGCAATATGGGCGAAACCAGCGCAACCGGAGTGGCTTTCAGCCGTGACGCCGCCACCGGCGAAGATATGTTCAATGGTGAATACCTGATCAATGCCCAGGGCGAAGATGTCGTCGCCGGGATCCGTACACCCCAGCAGATCACCAAGATCGGTTCGATGCGTTGGGCAGAGCTTGCCGGAGTCTCCGAAGCCGAGCGCGCAGCCAGTTTCCCCTCTCTGGAAGAGGCAATGCCTGCCGCATACGCAGAGCTTTTTGCCATCCAGGAAAAGCTGGAAGAGCATGCCGTGGATATGCAGGATATGGAATTCACGATTCAGGAAGGTAAACTGTGGATGCTGCAAACCCGTAATGGCAAGCGCACCGGCAGCGCCATGGTCAAGATCGCCATGGACATGCTGCGTCAGGGCATGATCGATGAAAAGACCGCGCTCAAGCGCATCGAGCCCAATAAGCTGGACGAGCTGCTACATCCCGTCTTCTCCAATGAAGGTCTTGCCAAAGCGACCGGCATCGCCAAAGGGCTTCCCGCCTCTCCCGGCGCTGCCACAGGACAGATCGTCTTCTTCGCCGATGAAGCTGAAGAATGGGCTGCCGCGGGCAAGAAAGTCATCCTCGTCCGCACCGAGACCAGCCCGGAAGACCTGCGCGGCATGAACGTCGCCCAGGGCATCCTTACCGCCCGTGGAGGCATGACCTCGCACGCCGCAGTGGTTGCCAGAGGCATGGGTAAGTGCTGCGTCTCCGGCGTTGGCGCGATCCTGATCGATTACAAAGCCAGGACCATGACGGTCGGCTCAAAAGTTTATAATGAAGGTGACTGGATCAGCCTCAACGGCTCGACCGGTCAGGTCTATGAAGGCAAGATCGAGACCAAGGCTGCTGAACTCTCCGGAGATTTCGGCGCGATCATGGATCTCGCGGACAAATTCACCCGGATGCACGTCCGCACCAATGCTGATACCCCGAAGGACGCCCGCGTCGCCCGTAGTTTCGGCGCTCAGGGCATCGGACTCTGCCGTACGGAACACATGTTCTTTGAAGGCGACCGCATCAAAGCCATGCGTGAAATGATCCTCGCCGATGACGAAGCCGGACGCCGTAAGGGGCTGGACAAGCTTCTGCCGATACAGCGCGGAGACTTCGAAGGCATCTTTGAAGCCATGGACGGATTCCCTGTGACAGTGCGTCTGCTGGATCCCCCTCTGCATGAATTCCTGCCTCACGAACTGAACCAGCAGGCTGAGATCGCCGCGGAACTCGGTATGGACACCAAGAAGGTCACAGATCGGGTCAATGCTCTGCACGAATTCAATCCCATGCTGGGACACCGTGGTTGCCGCCTGGGCAACACTTATCCCGAGATCACCGAGATGCAGGCGAGAGCCATCATCGAAGCAGCCCTGAATGTCGCTGCACGTGGCATCAAAGTCCTTCCCGAGATCATGATCCCCCTGATCGGCACCGCCGCTGAATTCAAGCTTCAGGAAAAGATCATCCGCACCACCGCGGAACAGGTCTTTGCCGAACGTGGCGCTAAAGTCGAATACCTCGTCGGTACCATGATCGAGATCCCCCGCGCGGCATTGACGGCAGATCTGATCGCTGAAAGCGCTGAGTTCTTCTCCTTCGGTACTAACGACCTCACACAGATGACCTTTGGTTATTCCCGTGACGATGCCGGCAGCTTCCTGCCCATCTACCTGCAGAAGAACCTGCTCAAGAGCGATCCTTTCCAGATCCTGGATCAGGAAGGCGTCGGGCAGCTGGTCAGAATGGGAACCGAAAAGGGACGCTCAACCCGGCCGAACCTCAAAGTCGGTATCTGTGGAGAGCACGGAGGCGAACCAAGCTCAGTGGAATTCTGCCACAAGGTCGGGATGAACTACGTGAGTTGCTCACCCTTCCGCGTACCCATCGCCAGAGTCGCAGCCGCGATCGCAGCGCTGAACGACTAAATAACTAATAGTTAGATAGATAAACAAACGCCGGATACTTGAAGAAAGTGTCCGGCGTTTTAACTTGGGTCGATAAACAGATGAGTAGATTAGCAGAATATCAGATGAGGCAGGTCAGTCCCTTCCGCTGATAAGGCGCAGCAAACCGGAGATCTTTTCCGGTTTGGCAGGCAGGTTCTTCTTGTCCTGGTTGTACTGCAGAATGGTCTGCCAGGCGATGTTTTGCAGGAAGGTCGCGCAGGTTCTGCTGATCCCCGCCGGGACGTAGTTGTTGCCAACGGGAGATTCATTCCAGATCGCTCCATAGAAGGTGCAGGCTGCCAAGTAGGTCCCCAGCATGCTGGGATGATAGTTATCAGAGGCATAAAGATTGATCGTATCGGCTGCCGCTATTGCGTTGTAGAAAGAAATACCGCAGGGGCTTACCATGGCATCCAGGTAAGCTCCGATATAGCTGTAAGCATTGACGATGGGGATATGCATCTCCGGGTTGTTACGCCATGCCCAGGTCATGTAGAAGCCGGTGTCCGCTCCGGTCTGAACGATGAGGGAATCCAGAAGGATCGCGTATTGGTAGAATAGCTCGGGTTCTTCCATGGGGCGACTGCTTTGCTCCTGGAGAATGACCATATCCCAGTGCCCGGAACTGATGGCAGTGTGGGCAGCGGGATCGTTGAAGTGATTCTCAAGGGTTGCTCCACCGACCGTATAGGCGGAGATATTGGTCGCCCAATCAGGATGAGCGGAGTGCACGAGGTTATTTACGTGATATTCGACACCGCCGTTATAATAGGTATGGCTGTTGCCCACGAAGAGAACTTCCCGGATGTTTGTGGGGACCATATCACTCCAATCGACATTGACGACGAGCCCCCCACCCAGGAAGCTCAGAGTGATATTGACAGTGGATGTGTGTCCGGGGATGACCTCGCCGATACCCTGACCGGTGGCAACCAATGCCGTGGCGTCATAGACTTGAACGGCAATGGCATAAGTTCCGGCATCCAAATCGGTAAAGTTCCCGCTGGCATTATTGCCGGAAATCGTCAGATCGAGAGTTTGGGTAAAATCTCCGCGAGTGATAGTGACGCTGACCTGAGTGATCACGAGATCGTAGGCGGCAGCAGGACTCAGATCCATCAGGATGGGAAGATTGCCCTGGGGCTCAGGTTCCGTCGTGTGGTCGCACCCGGCGATGAGCATCAGGACGATGCCGATAAGGAAGAAAAACTTGATTCTTGTATTCATGGATACACTCCTCAGGATGTTCTCAGGATATAGGATAGCCAGATTTGAATTTCAGGCTACTTTTTTGATAGGTAGAGAGCCCGAACAGACGTCAAAAAAGATTGACTGATTTTGAAAGTAAAAAAAGAATGAATTAATGGAGGTGGTTATGACAGATGAAATTCTCGAAAGCCGCGAAATGCCGGAATCGGAACAGGAACAAGTCAAAGAAAAGATCATCGATATGGATGAGAAGAAGATGAAGTTCTATGAGGACTTGCGTGCCAAGGCAAAAGCATGGTCTCAAAAAGGCGGGAAGTCCGGAAACAAGCTTGCGGAGTATCTCTTTCTCCTGCCGGATTTCTTTATGCTGCTGGCAAGACTGGCTGTGGATAAGCGGGTTCCCAACAAAACTAAGCTCATGGCCGGTGGGATCATTGCCTATGTGATGATGCCCCTCGATCTGATCCCTGATTTTATCCCTATCATCGGGCATGTGGATGACCTTGTCCTTGTGGTATTGGGCTTGAACATGATCCTGAACGGAATAGATCAGAAGATTTTGACGGATAACTGGAGCGGAGAAGGTGATCTGCTCGAACATATGCAGGCGATCACCGCCACAGCCGAGAAGTTCCTCGATAAGAACCTCCTCAGCAAGATCAAAGCCTGGCTCCGTAAATAGGATATGCCAAGCAAGCTTCTGATCGCAACCCACAATCCGGATAAACTCGTCGAGATCAGGAAGATCCTGGGAGATCTTCCCTGCGAGCTTGTCTCTCTCGCAGACTATCCCGAGCTTCCGCCAACCGTGGAGGATAGGGATACCATTGAAGGAAATGCCATGAAGAAAGCCCTGGAAGCTTCCCGGGCGACCGGTCTGCTCTGTCTCGCGGATGACACCGGTTTATTCATCAAAGCTCTGGACAACGCGCCGGGTGTTTTCGCGGCACGCTTTGCCGGTGAGGATTGCAGCTACCGGGACAACCGTATCAAGGCATTGACGCTGCTCAAGGGAGTGACCGATCGCTACGCGGAGTTTCGCACCGCTGCGGCGTTTGCAGCATCGGACGGGATCATCAGCCTGCAACTGGGAGTTGTCAAAGGCTCCATCGCGACAGAGGAGAAGGGAGATAATGGCTTCGGCTATGACGCTGTCTTCATTGTGGAAAGCCTAGGACGCACATACGCTGAACTTACCGATGAAGAGAAGAACCAGATATCTCACCGCGCGTTGGCGCTCAAAGCCATGCTTCCGATCCTTCAAAGATTAACAGATGAATAGATCAGCAGACTCGAGGGATTAACCCATTAACTTATTAACCTATTAACTCATAGAAAGAGGTGATAATGATAAACGCTCAGATATTCAGACAATATGATATACGCGGGATCGTGGACGAAGACCTGACTTCCGAATCCATGCTCCTGATCGGGAAAGGTTTTGGCACGTACTTGCGTGAACGTGGCTACAAGACGGTTGCAGTGGGTGGAGATGCCAGGCTCAGCACTCCCGGTTTCGTTTCAGAATTCTGCAAGGGATTGCTTTCCACCGGTTGTGATGTGACCAATATGGGTATAGTTGCGACTCCGGTGTTATATTTCTCCATATGGAAGCTCCAGACCGATGGCGGCGCCATGATCACTGCGAGCCACAACCCTTCGCAGTATAACGGGATCAAGCTGAATCTGGGGCTGGGCTCGGTCTACGCCGAAGAGCTCCAAAAGGTTCTCCGTATAATCCAGAAGGGCGAATTTGCCCAAGGTGAAGGAAAATATAACGAGCATCACGGCATGGATGATGTCTATATGGACTATATCGTGGAGAACATCCACCTGCAGCGTCCGGTCAAGGTCATCGTGGATGGCGGGAACGGGATGGGCGGACCCTATCTGCCCAAGATCCTGCGCCGGTTGGGTTGTGAAGTGATCGAGCTGTTCACTGATCCGGACGGAACTTTCCCGAATCATCACCCGGATCCCACGATCGAGAAATATATGACCGTGCTTTCCGCGCAGGTTGTCAAGACAGGGTATGAGGTCGGCGTCGGTCTCGATGGAGATGCGGATAGGATCGGCATTATCGACGAAAAGGGCAAGATGCTCTATGGCGATCAGATCCTGAATATCCTGGCACGTGACTATCTCATCGGGAATCAGGGAAAATCTATTATCGCGGACGTTAAATGCTCGAAGAATCTCTATGACGATATCCGCAAGCATGGAGGCAATCCGATCATGTATAAGACGGGACACGCCAATATCAAGATGCGCATGAAAGAGATTGGCGTGGAATTCGCCGGAGAGATGAGTGGCCACGTTTTCCTCGGAGACCGGTATCTGGGGTTTGACGATGCGATCTATGTCAGTTGCCGGTTCATCGAGATCGTTTCCAAGACATCCGCTCCAGTCAGCAGCTATCTGGCGGATCAGCCCATGATGTACAACACTCCCGAATTGCATATCGCTTGCTCAGATGAGACGAAATTCGATGTCGTTGCCAAGGTCTGCGCAGAATTCAAAGCCGAGGGCTATGACGTCAATGATATAGACGGCGCCAGGATCACCTTTGAGGATGGCTGGGGACTGGTTCGCGCTTCGAACACGACTCCCGTGCTGGTCACGCGTTATGAGGCAACTTCCGGAGCTAGGATGGAAGAGATCCGCAAGCTCATTGAAGGGAAGATCGAAAAGTACCTGTAGACTATGTGATAAGTTTAGGAAGATCCCGCCTGGCGGTAGCGCTTGTGTGCTTACGATCGGGTGGGATCTTCCTGAAAGCTATTTGATCAGTTGCTTGCCAGCTTGGAGGGTAGCTCGGTAAGGCTTAGGCTGACCTGTTCTCCGCTTTGCATGTCCTTGAGCATGACCATGCCGGTATTGACTTCGTCCTCGCCTACGATCAGGGCGTATTTTGCTCTGGAGTTATTGGCTGCCTTGAGCTGAGCTTTGAACGAAGCTTTATCAGGATCGTAATCCGCCCTGATCCCTGCCCGGCGAAGTCTGCCAAGCTCCGGCAGGATCATGTCCCGCGCTGCTTCGCCCATGGCTACGACATAGAGATCCGGCAAGGATTCTTCACCGAGACTGATGCCTTCATTTTCCAGAGCTAGGAGTAGCCTTTCAATTCCACCGGCAAAACCGATTGCGGGAGTGGGCTTTCCCCCTGCTTGTTCGATCAGCCCGTTGTATCTGCCACCTCCGGCAATGGAGTTCTGCGCGCCAAGTCCTTCGTAGATGACCTCAAAGGCGGTGTTTGTGTAATAGTCCAGCCCACGAACGATCTTGGGATTGATCACGAAAGGAACTTCTAGCTTGTTCAGATAATCCTGAACTGCCTGGAAATTGTCTTTACAGGCGTGGTCTAGGTAGTCCAGCTGGGAAGGAGCTCCGGTTGCTATTGCCTTGCAGGCCGGAACTTTGCAATCCAGGAGACGGCGTGGCTTTGTCTCAAAACGCCTCTGGCAATCCGGGCACAGCTCGGGGAGATGAGGCCGGAAATAGGTTTGGAGAGCTAAATCATAATCTTTGGAGCAATTGGGACAACCCACGCTGTTTATCTCCAGACGCAGGTTCTTTAGGCCCAAACCACTAAGGAAGGACCAGAGGAAACTGATTATCTCCGCGTCAAAATAGGTATTGTCACTGCCGATGAATTCCAATCCGTACTGATAGAATTGGCGGTAACGACCTGCCTGGGGACGGTCGTAACGGAACATGGGACCCCAATAATAGAGCTTGTTGTTACCCTTCTGATCGAGATGATTTTCGATATAGGCACGCACGACCGGAGCGGTGCCTTCAGGGCGGAGAGCGAAAGTGCGTCCCCGTTTGTCAGTAAAACGGTACATCTCTTTCTGGACGACGTCGGAGCTCTCACCAGAGCTGCGTTCGAACAGATCGCTTTGCTCAAAGATCGGGGTCGTAATCTCCTCGTAGCCGAAGCTGCGGGCTATCTCGCTAAAAATACGGCGAAGTTCCTGCCAGCGCACCGAATCGGCGGGCAGTATATCATAGGTTCCACGGGGGGCTTTGTAATCCATATTATCCTCTGGGCTCAAAATATTCAGGAGGGTATTTGACGTCAATCAGATATAATCCTCCGGGCGGGGCTGGAACGACAAGAGTCTGCTTCGGATGGGCTTCCGCGAGGACTTTCGCGATCGTCCCGGGATCAAGGTTCTTGGTGCAGCAATTCGCCAGAGTTCCGACGATCCGGCGCACCATATTGTGTAAAAATCTATCCGCCGTGATGATGAATTCAAAGTGTGTTTCATATTCGGTGATACGGATGTTCTTGAGGTCGCAGACTCGGTTAGGGATCTCAGGATTGGGCTGGGCAAAGGAGGAGAAGTCGTGCTTACCGAGCAGGGGTACGGAAAGCTCAGCCAGCTTGGTCAGGAACAGGCGTTGATTGACCATGTAGCCCATATAGAGCCTCTGAAAAGGAACGATATCCTTTGCCAGGAGATACTTATAGCTGCGCTCATAAGCCTGGTAACGCGCATGGAACTCCAGCGAGATGTTCCGGGCTTCCAGTACCCGGATATCATGATCAAGGAGGCGATTCAGCGCTTTTACTATCTGTTCGGGGCTCATCCTGCCCTCATAATCGAAGTGGGCGTATTGGGACGTGGCATGCACTCCCGAGTCTGTCCTGCCGGAGCAGACAAGCTGCCGATCTTGTCCGGTCATGCGCTTGATCGCTCGTTCCAGGGTTGCCTGGATGCTGTGCTGGTGATGTTGTTTCTGCCAGCCACAGAAGCCTGAACCATCATAAGTAAGCTTGAGCAGAATACGCCTGGTCTCGCTCACATTGCCCCCACAAGAACCAGAACGGTGAGGAAGCATATCGCTACGAGATTGGGAAAGCTGAGTAAGTCCCTGCCCTGATGTGTCTGTTCAAAACTTGTCTGGATCTGCTCTTCTACAGCAAGCGCCTGCGCATAGTTCTCCTTTACGAGCAACGCGAAAGACGCCATCACGCCGGAGATGCTGTCTCCCCGGTTAGGTTTGCGCTCTCCCAG
>Ga0116170_10004180_pt1 | contig 13274 bp, 9 predicted proteins | sample AD_JPNHW1_MetaG_FD_89797 | JGI IMG/M metagenome (GOLD analysis project Ga0116170, IMG submission 89797) | Active sludge microbial communities of municipal wastewater-treating anaerobic digesters from Japan - AD_JPNHW1_MetaG | ecosystem: Engineered > Bioreactor > Anaerobic > Digestate | place...
CGCAATAAAACGCATCAATGATGTCATTCCCGGTTCAGAGTCGGTATACATTAATTATTGAATCGTGCATAAATAAACTTGAACCTGTAATTCGGCCTATTCAAATTTTCTGCCGCCGATTAACACGGATGGACACTGGTGTAATCTACAAAATCCGCTTTAATTCTGCAGTTGTCAATAAATGCCTTTGCTCTTTGAATGACGAAGCTTGTTGACGCTAAACCCGATTTGGGCTAATCTGCAATTCACACTCAACAAACTCGCCATAGAAACGGTTGTATGCAAAGTCTTAAAAAAATGCTGTGCTTGTCGTCACCGAGCCAGGCCAGCCTGAGAAAACGATTCTTCTGCGAAAACCGGCAACAGGGGTTGATGGTACGTCAGGTTAGAATACCCCGACATGGCCCGAAATTCGAACTTTTTATGCTGCTGGAATAAATGGAATATTTTGCCGGGTTTGGCCATATCGGGCTATTTATCGCTGCTTTTCTGGCGGCGACGGTTTTGCCATTAAGCTCAGAAATTGTTTTGAGTGCCCTGCTGCTGAATGGTCTGTCGCCGGTAACGCTGGTATTAACTGCCACGGCCGGCAACGTGCTGGGTTCGCTGACCAACTATGGCCTGGGTTTCTGGGCCAACCGGGTAGTAATCAAGAAATGGTCAGGCATGTCAGAAGATGATTTTGCCCGGGCCGAGCAGCGCTTCGTTAAGTATGGCATCATCTCGCTGTTTTTTGCGTGGGTTCCGGTAATCGGCGACCCCTTAACCGTAATGGCCGGCGTTTTGCGGGTTCGTTTGCACTGGTTTCTGATTCTGGTCACCGCCGGCAAGTTTCTGCGCTACGTCGTGATCAGCCATCTGGCCCTGAAAGTATGAGTGCAGACTATTAGAATTAAAGCGATTTTGCGGTCTGGTGTTTAATAAGGATCTTGCTTAATCCTGAGTTCTGTAATATATATTAAATAGTATATATTTTTAGGAGTTGAATATGAAAACCGCCAAAATTTTTATAAATGGGCAAAGTCAAGCTGTGCGCCTGCCAAAGGAATTTCGGTTCAGCGGCAAGGAAGTTTTTATAAAAAAAATCGGCAATGCGATTATGCTGCTGCCCAAGGATGACTGGTGGGGCCCAATGGATAGAAACATCGGCAAGTTCACTGATGATTTCATGTCTGAGCGCGATCAGGGAGTCGTTGAAACCCGCGAGGAACTTTTCAGCTGATGAAATATCTCCTTGATACCAATATTTTCATTTATTTATGCAAGGGAACGTTTCCGGCGATAGCTGAACATGTTAGAACTTATGGCCCTGGCGATGTTGTCATTTCGTCAATAACCCTTGCTGAGCTGGAGTTCGGCATTGCAAAAAGCACAAAACCCGAAAAGAATCGAAAGCATTTTCAAGAATTTCTGCTTCCGTTTGAAATTTTGCCTTTTGACGCAGGTGCCGCAGTTGAGTATGGAACAGTCCGGCATTATCTTGAAAAAGCCGGCTCGCCGATTGGGCCGCTCGACACTCTTATTGCCGCGCATGCTCTGGCCGCCGGAGTTTGTCTGGTAACAAACAACGAGAAGGAATTCAGCCGTGTTCCGGGGTTGAAAATCGAGAACTGGTGCCACAAACTTAAGCGCCCATGAGGCATTTTTCTGGTTCAATATTCACCCTGAACACCAACGGTGATAATGGAACTGCCTGTCACCCCAAAAAGCCTGCCGAATTTGGAAAAGATCAGTGGGCCATATAGGTGCTCGGCAAACGACTCGCACCAAGAATAAAAAAACCTCATAACCGCCCAAATCGTTAGTAATAAAAGAATACTTTGTTTATTGAATTCTGAGGGATACGAACTTGACAATTTCTTTAATAAAGCTTAATTCAGTGATTAAAGATAATAATTCGGGGCCAAATGATGAAAAATCTACCAGCAGGACTCTATGATCTGCTTTACACTGCTGACTTAAAAGAACGTCTTGAGATTGCAGGTCTTCTAGATAAAGCCATTTGGTCTAAGGTAGACGTTGAAGAGCTTAAAAGGCTTTTGGCCGTGCCTCTTGCCAGAGAAATCGCATCCTACATTGGTCAGATTTTGAGTTCTTGCCCAGATGAAGGCCTTGTCGAGACAATTTCAGAAAATTTGTTGCGCCATGACGCAATTATCTCAATAATTGAAGCATTGCGCCCGGTTGCAATGTCAGTTTTGAGGCAAATTAAAACAGCCGACCACTGTCATATTGACACCAGGCCAGACATCCCGCTTTCAATATCGGCACTTTTAACTGGTTCTTCCCGCACCCCATCCCTGAAATCACAACTGACGAAAGAACTTTCCTGCTGCGACCGGTCTGATTGGTTGGTTTCATTTATTAAGTTGTCTGGAATTATGCCCTTGATGCCAGCTTTGCAGGAATTTACCAGCACACCAACTCCTGATGGTAAGCCCCGGTTAAGAATTGCTACAACTTCATATCTTGGGGCTACGGATTTTAAGGCCGTAAAGCTTCTTGTCGAACTTCCGAACACAGAAGTCAGGGTTTCATATGACACGAAGCGAACTCGTCTGCACGCAAAATCTTATATTTTTCACCGCGAAACTGGCTTTGGTTCTGCATACATTGGTTCAGCCAATATTTCCAAGGCTGCTCTTGATGATGGCTTGGAATGGACTGCCAAAATCAGTCAGTATGAAACAGCCCATTTATGGCAACATGCTTTAGCGGCATTTGAAACACACTGGGAGGACACATCTGAGTTTACCCTTCTAGCCAAAGAAAACCTGAAAGAATTCGAAAGCGCCCTGATTCATGAAAGGGGTAGTGATACTGAAAATATTGAAACCCACTTTTTTGATCTGAGACCTTTTGGCTTTCAGCAGGCGATTCTTGAAGATCTTGCTACCGAAAGGGAAGCCGGCCGGAAAAAGCATTTAATTATTGCAGCTACTGGAACGGGTAAGACCATGGTAGCTGCTTTTGATTACCGAAATTTTTGTGCCGCGCATGGTGGTTTACCCAATTTGTTGTTTGTTGCTCATCGAGAGGAAATTCTTACTCAAGCAAGGTCGGCCTTCCGGCAGGTATTGAAAAATGGCAGTTTTGGTGAGTTATTGGTAGGCAATTCCAGGCCAGAAGAATGGCGGCATGTGTTTTGCTCGGTGCAGAGCTGGAACAGCAGAGACTTAACCAGTTTCAAACCAGGGCATTTTGCCTATGTTGTTTTAGATGAAGCACATCACGCAGCTGCAAGTTCGTATCAAAAATTGATTTCGCATGTAAAGCCCGCCTCTTTGCTCGGCTTGACTGCGACTCCAGAGCGCAGTGACGGGCAAGATATCAGAACCGATTTTGATGGCTCTTTCACACATGAAATCAGGTTGCCAGAAGCAATTGAACGTGCCCTGCTTGCTCCTTTTCACTACTACGGGGTGCCCGATCTTGAGGGCATAGATTTTTCGCTCATTGAATGGAAGCGGGGGGCTTATGATGTCGGGCAATTAGCATCTCAGATTGAGAATAATAACTCTCGTGCTGAATGGGTTCTGGGTCAGGTTGATCGCTATTTACCTGATTTACAAAGCGTGTGCGGTCTCGGCTTTTGTGTAAGTGTCAGACATGCCTGTTTTATGGCTGAATTTTGCACTCAGAGAGGTTTACCATCGTTGGCCCTAACGGCCTCAAGTTCCGATGAAGAAAGGTTGAATGCCAGGCAAAGACTAGATAATCGTGAACTTCGTTTCATTTTCACGGTTGATCTTTACAATGAGGGCATTGATATTCCACGGGTCGATGTAGTGCTGTTTTTGCGACCAACTGAGAGCTTGACGGTTTTCCTGCAACAGCTTGGAAGAGGTTTGCGCCTTCATGCTGAGAAGTCTCATTTGACTGTGCTTGATTTTATTGCTCCCCAAAATCGTAATTTCAGATTTGCAAGGCGCTTTCGGGCATTAACCTCTAGGCCGGAATTACCCATTGACCGGCAGATTGATAATGGCATGCCTTTTATCCCGGCCGGTTGCCATTTTTTCCTCGAGAAACAGGCAAAGGAGCACGTTCTAAACAATATAAAAGCTGCAATTTCCGGTTTGCGCGGTCAGAGACTTGTAGCTGAATTGGCTTACTTGCGAGAGCACATCGGTAATATGTCTTTGTCGAAGCTTATGGAGGAACTTGGTCTGGAAGAACCACAAGATTTATACTCCAAAACTGGCTGTTTGCCGCATCAGCTTATTAAAAAGGTTGTTGGGCAGGAAGTTAATGAAGAGGAAATGGAGTGGGGGCAGCGACTCTCAAAAGGTTTTCAGAGGTTGTCACTACTTGAGGACTGTTACTTGTTCGAAGAACTTGTTGAAAACATCAATAAGCCCACACAAAGGTCTGTTCCTTTGGAAATGCTTCATTCTGTTCTCTGGGGTAAAAATAGGCCGGAAGGTGGTAATTTAGAAAATTTACATAACTTTATCGCCAGCCGGCCGGGTTTTGCAAAAGACCTTCGCGAGCTTTTGTCTTGGTTATTGCAGCATCGTTCGCCTGTTTCCAGGCAAAGATTTTCGCAAACCGGCATTCTGAATCTTCATGCCAGATATACACGTGAACAGATATTGCTTGCTCTTGGCCAGGGAACTTTTGAAAAGCCAAAAAGCAGTCGTGAGGGTGTTTTACATGTTGAAGATCGTAAAATTGATCTTTTTTTTGCTGATATTAACAAAACTGAAGCTGACTATTCACCAACAACCATGTATGAGGATTATGCTATTACCGAAAATCTTTTTCATTGGCAAAGCCAGTCACAAATAAGCGAAAATTCTCCGACCGGCCAACGCTATATCAAACATCGCAGTATGAATTTCACACCAATGTTGTTTATCAGAGATCGAAAAAAGCTGCTTAACGGTTTGACTGCTCCCTATTTTTTTGCCGGCCCACTAAATTATAGGAGTCACAGCGGCGAAAAACCAATTTCTTTTGTTTGGGAACTTGAACACCCACTCCCGGCGCGAATTCTTCCTTGGGCCCGCCAGGCTGCTTAATAACTTTTAACCGAAATGCTTAATGAAAAGGAAAAGAGCAGTTCTATAAATAATTAATGAGGCATAAATAGAGCGAATGATTGCCAATGAGAATATAACTGATAAATTTGCCGGTCTCAGGGTCTGGGGAAGGGGAGATCAAAGGGCCCCTCATAAGCCTTTGCTTGTTTTACTGGCCCTGGCAGATTGTTTTGCTGGTCGTAACCGTTTGATGCCTTTTGCTGAAGTAGCTCCCAGATTGACCAGATTGCTCGAAGAATTTGGTCCTTCCAGAAGATCGGTGCGGCCGGAATATCCTTTCTGGCGTCTCCAAAAAGACGGAATTTGGGAAATACCTGAAGCCGGAAACATTATTGTTGGCCCGTCTGGAGATCCTTCAAAAGCCGCTCTGGTGAATGCAAAAGCGCGGGGTGGACTGAAAGAAGAAATTTTTGCCAATCTTGTTAAGCACCCGGAATTGATTTCTCTTATTGCAAAAGACCTGTTAACACAGCATTTCCCAGATTCATGCCATGAAGACATTCTTCTTGCTTGCGGCTTTTCAGCAGATGAAGGTATTTCGGTGGCTGTTCAACGAAAGAGAGACCCGGAATTCCGTTTCAGAATTCTTTCCTTGTATCAGGCGAAATGCGCAGTTTGTGGCTTTGATCTCAGACTTGGTAATAATTCCATCTGCCTGGAAGCCGCTCACATTAAATGGCATCAGGCTGGCGGGCCAAATATAGAACAGAACGGGCTGGCCCTTTGCTCGATGCATCACAAGATGTTCGACAGAGGCGCTTTCACCATTGAAAAAGACATGAGCATCAAAGTTTCGGAATACGTTGCTGGAAATTATGGCCTTGAAGAATGGCTCATGCGGTTTTCAGGACAAAAGCTGCAGCTGCCTCTTTCCAGTAACTATTTCCCTGATGTAAAATTTCTACAATGGCATTTTAAAGAAGTTTTTCGCGAGTATGTTCCGGCAAAAGCTACATAAAAAGCTGCCGGCTGAACTTCATTGACGGTGGGCGCTAATAGATGTTTGCCGGCTTAAGCATCGCAGAGACTTTTTGCGGGGCGCGACTAATTTGGCCCGAGGCCTGAGGCGATGAACGCCAGCACCAGGGCATTCACGCTGACGCCTTCGCGCTCAGCACGTTTTACCAGGCGGGCGTGGATGTATTTCGGCAATCTGGCCAGAAATCTGCCGGAAACGTCTGCCGCGACATAGTCTACGGTCTTTCCTGCTGGCTCTGGTATGTTTTTTCCCTGATCTATTCTTGCCGAAACCCATGAAACAAAAGCATCCCGGCCATTGGCCAGGGCTTCTTCTTCGGTTTCCCCGTCTGACTTGCAGCCCGGTAAATCTGGAAAAGTCACGAGAAAGCCGCCGCCCTCTTCATCTGGCAACCGGCTTAAAACCCTTGTGTAGGCCTCAAAAGCAAAAGGAGGCAGAACTTTTACAATTTTCTTCATAAAATCCTTCACAGCATCAACCAATGCAAGAAACTTGCGAATATAAACCGGCTTAATTGGCCGCTTGTATGGCACCGTAACATCCTCATCGATGCCCGGAAACGAAAAAACATGATGGCTGCCGTCACTGTTGCGAACCTCAATACCCATACGCCTGGCGATGGTCTGTAGATTTGCCATGGTCCAGTCACCACAAGGGTAACTACGCATCTTTTCAGGCAATTGCTCAAATGATCCCATAAAATAAACATATCACTGGCAATATCATTTTGCAAAAACACCGAAGATACTTGATCTCGATAAAAGTTCGATCGGCCAGCTAGTTAGGCTGTTGCGAGCGCTCATGAGGAATTCTTGCCAGGCCAGGCATTTGAAATATCTGCACGAATGATGTAGCTTGAAAAGAGAGGTGGCAAATCGTTTGAACGGTTTACTTGCGATGATTTGCTGATTTTGAATGCGTGACCGGCCGAAGACTTAGATATAGCTGAGAACTGTTTTCGGCGGGCGGGGGTAGTGATGAGAATCTTGCGATGTTGGCTGCTGATGGCTTTTGTGATGATCTGTGCGGCGGGGTGGGGGCTTTCGCCTGCCGCGCAACAGAAAATCTTGCAGCTTAAAGAAAAATACCGCCGCGAAAACGGGGCGAATGGCTCGACTGACTACCGTGAAACGGCGCGGCTGTTGCGCGAAAAACTGCAGAAACAGGCTGATGCCGGGTTGCGGGCCGAGGCGGTCGATAACGCGGTGGCTGTGCGTGCAGTGGCCGCCAGAAAACCCGAAACTGCCTTGCCGCCACCTGGCGAAGCGCCTCAGACAAAAGAGAAGCCCGCTGCCGAAGCTGCGCCGGTCGGGCCGCAGAATGAGAGCCGTGCACCCGGTCTGCTTGCCGAAAAATACGACCACATGCCGGCTGAACCAGAACCCGCGGGGGCGGCGGGCCCGGGGGCTTATTCCGCGCAATCAGGTGGCACCGGCAGTCAGAAGTATGGCTTCGGCGAATTTCTTGGGGCATTTTTCGCTTTAATTTTTCTGGCTTCGCTGACCGGTAATCTGGCTGGTCTGGCGGGGCCTTCAATGGGCGGCGGCGGTGCAAAAGAAGTGCTGCTGCTGGCGGGCGGCGGTGCATTGCTGATCGCCATTGGCATGCTGGTGGTCGGAATATTGCAGAATTTTATGCCATTTCTGGCGGTTCTGGGGTTCTGCATGCTCTTGCCGAAGGCCATCGAAAAGGGTCTGGGCGAGGGCCTCGGTTGCCTGGTAACCATCGCGATCGTGTTTGTTGCCTTGCCGTTAATTCTGGGCGGTAATCTGGGCGTCTTAATGGTTTGCTTTTTTCTGCTGTTCTTTTTCAACGGCCGCCGCTGAAAAGAATGCCGTCTGAAAATAGCCTTCTTTGTCTTCGGTTAAAAACTGCACATTGGAATTGTTTTTCAAAAAACTTGGAAAATTTTTCCCTTTTTTCTTCTGAAATTGATTTATCTGTGGGGCCAGTTTTTAAGGCCCGCAGAAATCAGCGGAGGAAAAATATGGCAAGACCGAATGCAAAGCCAGTGTTGAACGGCGAACCCAGAATTTATTCGTTTTTGAACGACTTTGTTTTTAAATGGATATTTGGGCAGGAAAAGAATTCTAAATTCACCATCTGTCTTTTGAATGCGCTTCTTCACCTCGAACGCAAAAGAAAAATCAGGGAAGTAACAATTCTTAACCCGTTCAATGAAAAAGAATTCAAAGAAGAAAAACTATCGGTAGTCGATGTAAAGGTGCAGGATCATTTGGGGAGAATATACATTGTCGAGCTGCAGGTTCTGCGTGACCGAAGTTTCGTGCAGCGTTCGATATATTACCTGGCAAAGGTTTACAGTCGCCAGCTTAAATCAGGGCAGCATTACCGAAACCTGCAGCCGGTAACTGCTATTTCGATTCTGGGTTTTAACCTCTTCAAGCGCTCAGGCCAGGTCCAGGAAGTTTTTAACTTTGTCAATCAGGAGGGTACACTCAAACTCGAAAAAACGCTTGAATTGCATTATCTCGATTTAACCAGATTCAACAAGAATAAGCCAAAAAGTTGCCGAACCAGGTTCGAAAAATGGCTGCATGTCTTAAAATTCGGGCATCTGTATGGTAAAATGGAAGCTGAACTCGATGAAGAGTTAAAAGCTGAAGAAGGAGTCTCTGATATGGTCAGTGAATTCAAGAAAATCAACGCCGATGAAGAAAAGCGGCAGTTGATGGAAGCGCGCGAAAAAAACCGCGATGCTCTGAAAATTATCAAAGGCGATTCCTTCACCCGCGGCCACAAAAAGGGCCTCCAGAAGGGCAAAATCGAGGGCAAAATCGAGGTGGCCCTCAAAATGCGTGCGGCCGGCCGGTCAGTCGAAGAAATAAGCGACTTCACCGGCCTTACACCAGTCGAGCTGCAAAAGCTATTCTCACAATCATAATCGAAGCCCACGCCGCCGAAGAAATCTCCAATAATGGCTCATCCAGCCGGTTAACCTCGGGGCTTTTAAGCTGGCAATTGCGGGCTGCAGAAAAAAATCCCGGAAATGCTTTGCGTCGCTGCGATTGAGTTATTGCTCTAATTCGCGACGCGACAAGGCATTCCGGGCATTGTTCAGTATCTGAAGCTTTTTTTTTGACTTCAGGGGTGACTTCGGGGGTGGTGCCTATGATTGCGCGGGCGGGCGATGACCCTGAATATATTTGAATCCTTCAAACCAGAGAAGGCTGAATGCACCTGCTGCAATGCAGATTAACAGATCAAGCGGGTGCAGAATTGAAAACTTGAACAGTTTCTGCAAAAATGGCAGGAAAAGCACCAGACCAAGAAAAACGGTTCCGCCACCAATTACCCACCATTGCGCCGCGTTCGGGGTATATAGACTTGCGATTGCTGATCTTGTCCAGGAACGATTGATAACGATGAGGCAGATATTTGCGACAATCAATGTGGTGAACGTCAGGGCACGGCATTCATCGGTCTGCATCTTGAATACGCCGCTTGAAACAAGATAGACGGCCAGAACCACCACAAAAACACTGAAGCCCTGCATCAGACTGAGAATCAGGTTGCGTTTTCCGAATAAAGGCTGATCTGGCGATCTTGGCGGCCGCAGCATGACGTCATCTTCTTCAGATTCAGCTTCGAAAACGATAGAACAGGCTGGGTCAATGAGAAGTTCAAGAAAAACGATATGGACCGGCAGAAGAATCAGCGGCCACTTGAAGAGAATCGGTATGAGAGAAAGGCCGGCGATCGGCACGTGGATAGCAAAAATGTAGGCCATGGCTTTTTGCAGATTGTCGAAAATGCGGCGGCCAAGCTTGACGGCGGCAACAATCGAGGTAAAGTCATCGTCGAGCAGAACGAGAGAGGAAGCTTCGCGGGCTACGTCAGTGCCGCGTGCGCCCATGGCGATGCCGATATGAGCGGCACGCAAAGCCGGGGCATCGTTAACCCCGTCGCCGGTCATGGCGACGACTTCGCCGTTAGCCTTCAGAGCCTGAACAAGCTTGAGTTTCTGTTCAGGAACAACGCGGGCAAAAATATTCACATTTCTGATTTTTTCAGCAAGCTCGGCTTCGCTCATGGTTTCGAGTTCAGGGCCGGAAATTACCGCCTCGTTATTGGCCAGGCCGATGCGTCGGGCTATACTGCGGGCGGTGCCGGGGTAATCGCCGGTGATCATGATAACCCTGATTCCGGCGGCATGGCACTCTCTGATGGCGTCAGGAACCGTATCCCGAACAGGGTCGGCAAACGCGAGAAGCCCAAGAAATTCGAATGGAAAATCATGCTGATTCGTGGGCAGGGTGTCTGACTTAAAAGCAGCCTGAGCAACCCCGAGAACCCGCAAGCCCTGATCAGCCATCTGGGTGATCGTTTCTGTCAGCTTGTCCTGTGAAGCCTGGTCGAGATGGCAGAGGTCTCCGATTGCTTCAGGGGAGCCTTTTGCGGCGATCATCAGCTGGTTGCCGCTGGGGGATTTCCAGACATGGGAAAGAGCGAGCAACTCTTTTGATAATGGGTATTCTCGAATCAGAGACCAGTTGTCGTGCAGGTGTTCGGTTTTTGCCAGGGCCAGCGAACCGAGCGAACGGATGGCTTTGTCCATGGGGTCAAAAGGGTTCCGCTGGCTGGCCAGCACGCCGTATTCAACCAGAGGGTGAAAGGCTTCGGGGAGCGAAGAAAGGCCTTCGGGTGGCAGATCGAGAAATTGCCCTGCAGCATAAAGTTTAACCAGTGACATTTTGTTCTGGGTCAGGGTTCCGGTCTTGTCGCTGCACAGAACTGTCGCTGCGCCAAGGGTTTCAATTGCTGGTACCCGGCGGGTAAGCACATTTTTGCGTGAGATTCGCCAGGCGCCGAGGGCCATGAAAATAGTCAGAACCACCGGAAATTCTTCTGGAAGCATTGCCATAGCCAGGGTTATGCCGGCAAGAAAGCCTTCGGTCCAGTTGCCCCGGGTTAATCCATAGACAACGACAACCAGCGTGCACATCAGAAAGCCTAGAATCGACAGGCGTTTGACCAGTATGGCGGTTTCTTTTTTTAAGGTTGAATCTTCGGGTTCTACGGTCTGCAGTGCTTTGCCAATTTTGCCCAGTTCGGTTTTTATACCGGTGGCCAGCACTTCGGCGGCACCCTGCCCAGAAACGGCGAGGGTTCCAGAAAAAATGAATGGCAGATCGTCGCCGCCAGGTCTGCCCATGACGGCCGGAATCGGCAACGAGGCGGCCGATTTTCTTACCGGCACTGCTTCGCCGGTGAGCAACGACTCATCGGTAGAAAAATTAATTGAATCGAGCATGACGGCATCAGCAGGAATACGATCTCCTTCAACCAGAACGAGAAGATCGCCGCGGGCTACTTCACGGCCCGGGATGCGGCGCTGCACTCCATCCCTGATGACCAGAGCGCGTGGGCTTGATAAATCTTTTAAAGCTTCGAGAGCTCTTTCGGTTTTGCGTTCCTGAAAAAAGGTGATGCCCATAATTACAAAAACAAACCCGAGCAGCATCAGGGCTTCTTCTTTGTCTCCGAGCATGAGATAGAGCAAGCCGCAGGCAACGAGCAGCAGAAACATGGGTTCACGAACCACGTCGAAAGCGATGTGAAAAACCGTGCGTGGCTTGCTCGAAGGCAGTTCATTTGCCCCTTCGGTGGCGAGTCGATGCTCAGCTTCTTTTTCAGAAAGCCCGCTCAGCGAATTTAAATCTACGTTAGCCATTTTGCTTTTCTCTGGGTCTGAAGACGGCAAAGTCTCAGGTTCTGGCTTTTAAAGCTCTCTTCAGATCATTCTTTCAGCTTATTAAGTGAACGACAAGTATAAGATAGCCAGACCCTGTTGTCAAAATAAGAATTGAGATACATTTCGCTCATCAAAGCCTCTGTTAAATTCAGCAGTCAGATTCTCAGCCAGATATACCAAGTTTGAATCGTATGACTTTCTTGATAATTATACGATTATAGCGTATAGCTTGATGAAATTTAAGAACGCCCGCTATTGCCGGCAATTAGCCGCAGACAAATGCGTCCTGCATCGTCACCCGGGGATTGACAAAATATCGCGGTGACGGTAGTATGCTTCAAGGCGATGGAGTTCGCCATAACTGCCTTAAAAAGCTGATGACTCCTGCGTAAGAATGCTGCGCAGGAGTTTTTTGATTTAGCAAGATTGGCAAGATTGAGGCGTTTGCTACGTTTGCTACGATTAGAAAGACCAGGAGACCTGGAATGACGCTGTTATGAGTATCAACGCGATTGCTGTGATTATATTGCTGGGCGGTTGGCTCTCAGCGAGGGTTTTTGCGCGTCTGCGGCTGCCAGAAGTGCTCGGTATGGTCATGTTTGGCATCATCTGCAGCCTGACCATCAAAGAGCAGGTTCCGAAACTGCTCTGGGATATCGCGCCGTTTCTGAAATCCCTGGCGCTGATCGTCATTCTGCTGCGTGCAGGCCTCGGCATCAGGCGCAAGAATCTTGAGGCTTCAGGGGGCACGGCGGTCTTGATGTCGCTGCTGCCATGCCTTTGCGAGGGTGGCGCTCTGCTGTGCTTTTTCGTTTATGGTTTTGGTTTTTCGCTGCCGGTGGCCGGCATGACCGCGTTTATGCTCTCGGCTGTTTCGCTGGCGGTGACGGTGCCGGCGATGCTTGAGCTTCGCCAGAACCCTGCCGCCGCAGAGAGTGGCGTGCCGACAATCGTGCTGGCAGGCTGTTCAGTCGATAATGTGCTGGCGATCACCATGTTTTCGGCTTTTCTGGGTATGGCACTCAGGGGCGATGCCAGCCCCGGCAGGGCGTTGGCTTCGGTGCCGTTATCAATCGCGCTTGGGGTGGGTGCTGGTCTGCTGGTTGGTATTCTGCTGGTCAAGTGGCTTGACAAGCGCTATCAGACGATTCGCGCCACCGAGAAGACGCTTATCCTGCTGAGTTGTTCGATTCTGCTGGCCGAAACGGGCAGCATATTCAATATGGCGGCCCTGCTTGGCGTCATGACGATCGGCTTTGTCATGCTGCAGCGTTCCGAAAGAATCGCGCACGAAATCGCCGGCAAGCTCAGCAAAATCTGGGTTTTCGCCGAAATCATTCTTTTTGTGCTGATTGGCCTGTCGCTCGATGTTTCGGTGGCCGCCCAGGCGGGTGGCAAAGGGTTGCTGGCCATCGGCATTGGCCTGGTTTTTCGCACTTTCGGGGTTCTGATTGCCACTTCATTCAGGAAAATGTCGCCGGCCGAACGTCGCCTCTGCGTCGCGGCCTATCTGCCCAAAGCTACCACGCAGGCC
>Ga0116170_10004181_pt1 | contig 13273 bp, 6 predicted proteins | sample AD_JPNHW1_MetaG_FD_89797 | JGI IMG/M metagenome (GOLD analysis project Ga0116170, IMG submission 89797) | Active sludge microbial communities of municipal wastewater-treating anaerobic digesters from Japan - AD_JPNHW1_MetaG | ecosystem: Engineered > Bioreactor > Anaerobic > Digestate | place...
CCCGGAACAGACATTGGCCACAGCGAGTGGGTTGAAGGCCGGGACCTACACGGTAACAGTAAAGGATGCGAACAATTGTGAGTCGAAGGCTTCGGTAGTGATTACCGAGCCGGCAAAAGTGAATGTTGTGATCACAACCCCTGTTGCTGTTTGTTCTCCTACAACCATTGATTTAACTTCACCAGCAATAATATCAGGTTCTACTGAAAGTCTGACTTATACCTATTGGACCAATGTAGGTGCAACTGCAACTCTAACAAATCCATCAGCAGTTTCGACTTCTGGCGTTTATTACATAAAAGGAGCTTCTGAAGCAGGATGTTTCGATATTGGTACCGTGACCGTGACTATTAATACACCGCCTGTTTGTTCTATTACTGGGGTAACTACTTCTATTTGTCCTGTGTCGTCATTTATTTATTCGGCTCCAGCAGGTATAGGCACGTACTCTTGGACAATATCCGGGAATGCTTCAATTTTATCAGGAGCGGGAACACAAACGGTAACAATTAGAACAGGGGCAAACTGTAATTCCCCTTTTACTTTGAAGTTGACAGTTACAAATAGTAGTGGTTGTAGTTCAAACTGTGAGCTAACAGTAAACGTGAACGATAATAATCCGCCTATTATTTCAGGTAATTTGGCGATACTGAATATTGACGGCTGTTCTGCATCTGACGCACCTGCTCCTGTTACTTCTGTGTTGGCATTAGAGAATATGAGTGTACAAATCACAGATGCTTGCACCTCCGACGCTAACTTAACTGTTTCAAGCAGTGACGTCACCAATGGAGCTTGTCCTATTGTAATTACCCGTACTTATTTGATTACTGATGCTTGTGGAAACTTTGCTACCGTTGCACAGATAATTAATGTAAAAGACAACACAGCCCCAGTAGCCAAAGGAAAGAATATTACATTGACTTTGACTTCGCAAGGAACGGTTTCCATGACAGCTAGTGCTATCGATGGTGGTACTACAGACAATTGCAGCGTGAAAACTTTAATCGCTTCGCAAACCTTATTTACATGTTCTGAGATTGGAGCACATACAGTGACTCTGACAGTTATTGATGGATGTGGTAATACTTCAACAACAACTGCCGTTGTTACTGTAATTGATCCAACACCAGCTTCACTTTCGATAAAAGATGTGGAAGTTAGAGAAGATGCTGGTACAGCGACATTAACTGTAAGCTTGTCAACTCCGAGAGCTTGTGATGTTTCATTTACAGTTAGCACGGCAGATAATACGGCGATGGCGTCAAGCGACTACTTAACAGTAACTTCTACAGTCTATATCATTCCCGGAGGATCAACCTCGGTTACTGTTGTAGTTCCTATTGTAAATGATAAGATTTCGGAGCCAACAGAAACGTTCTTTGTAAATATTTCTAATCCGGTTAATGCAGTAATTTCTGATGGCCAGGGAGTAGTGTCAATTATTGACGACGATTCTCCACCAACTGTTTATATCGGAGATGCAAGTGCAACCGAGGGAGATAAGTTATATTTCCCAGTTACTTTGAGTAATATTAGTTCAGGGGATATTATTATTACTCTCGGGTTTACACATCAAACTACTTCAGATCGCGATTTCGACACCACTCCTGTAACGGTGACATTTGCGGCAGGAACGATCTCTGCAACGGCAGTGGTACAGTCGTTCGATGATTACATTCAGGAAGCTGACGAAACTTTCATTGTGAAGGTAGTAGGTTCGACCGGACCTGTGGGTAACACCAGTGATACCGGAACAGGGACAATTTTAGATAATGATAAAAAGCCTATTGCAGTAGATGATTATATATCGGGCGAAGAAGATAAATTGCTGCCTGGAAACGTCGATATTAATGACCACCCGAATATGCAACCGGGTGACGTTTGGTCGGTGCTTACTCAGCCTTCTCATGGAACAGTTATCTTGAATCCGGATGGAAGCTTCGTATATACTCCTGATGCAAACTATAATGGGAATGATAGTTTTACTTACAAACTATGTGATTCTGATGGCGATTGCGATGATGCAACAGTATATATTACTGTAAAATCAGTTAACGATTTTCCAATTGCTAATGACGATACATTCAAAGCTTATTTGGATGGATCAGTTGACGGCGATGTCGCTGAAAATGATGTTCCAAGTGGTGATGGTGGAAATGTTTGGACAATAGTAAAACAGCCTACCAACGGGAACGTAGCATTAAATCCAGACGGAACATTCGTTTATACACCGAATATTGGCTACCTGGGTAATGACTCGTTCTCGTATAAACTGTGTGATATTGATGGCGATTGCGACGAAGCTGTTGTGAATATTGTTGTTGAAGACATTGAACCATATCAGGTATTTACACCGAATGGCGATGGTCAGAATGACACATACCATGTTAAAAATATTGAATTTTATCCTGGAAGCCGAATTATGATCTTCAACCGTTGGGGAAATAAAGTATATGAAAAGACTGGTTATCTGAACGATTGGGATGGGTATTCTAATGTTAGTAAAGTGGGATCTAGTCCTCTGCCTGTCGGAACATATTACTATGTGATTGATTACGGTGTAAATCGCCACAAAACAGGCTTTGTATATCTTCAACGATAGTTAAGGAAAATTAAATAAAACTGAAACTCATGATGAATATTAAATATCTAAAAACGATAAGAATCAGCTTGATTGTAATTTTCCTCTCTTGCTTGATTACTAAGGTATCGGCGCAACAGGATCCGATGTTTACGCAGTATATGCACAATCCGGTATCGATAAACCCAGCTTATGCCGGGAGTAGAGGAACTTTAAACGTGGTAAGTGTAAACAGGCAACAATGGGTCGGGATAGATAAGGCTCCAAGAACATATGCGTTATCATTGAATAGTCCATTTATTTCGTATAATGTAGGTGTTGGGCTGAGCATTTTAGTGGACCAGTTAGGGCCAGCCAAGGAAATAGGTATGTATGCCGATTATTCTTACCATTTAAAGCTTAATCAACGAACTAAGTTGGCGTTTGGCTTGAAAGGGGGACTTAATATTTTCGATATTAATCTTTTGTATCTGACTAGATATGAGGATGATGACTTGATTTCTATGAATGGTGCGCAAAAATTGTATCTTCCTAATTTCGGATTTGGCACCTACTTGTATTCAAATCGGTTTTACATGGGAATTTCAATTCCTAAACTGCTTCAGAATGATTTATCCGATGGTAGCAAGACTTTAGTTGGCAAGGAACAAAGACACTATTTCTTTGCAACTGGAGTTGTTCTTGATGTTACTGAAGATATAAAGTTCAAGCCTTCGACAACTGTTCGTGTTGTTGCCGGAGCGCCTGTTTCCGTTGAGTTGTCGGCAGCTGTTTTGTTGCACGATAAATTATGGTTGGGAGGTATGTATCGCAATGGAGATGCGCTTGGTGGTATGGTAAAATTTGATATTACCAATCAGCTCAGTTTAGGATATTCATACGATTATACCTTATCGGAACTGAGGCCGTTTAGCCAAGGAACGCATGAAGTGTATATTAGTTACGATTTTATGCACAGAAATAGAAAGACATTATCACCACGTTACTTTTAGAAATATCCCATACTATGAAATATCTTTACAGCAAGACCGTATTATTAGTAATCTTATTTAATGCTTTCGTCTTGATGCCTGGCATTACAGAAGCTCAGTCAATTAAAGAAAAGAAAGCTGATAAGTATTACGAAAGCTTTGCATATAGTAAAGCCGTTGAAGTCTATCAGGATTTGTTCGCTTCAGACAATGCCAATCCGAAGTATATACAACGCATAGCCTATTGTTACAACAAAATGTTGAAGTACAGACAGGCTTTGATTTTCTATTCAAGGTTGGTGCAGTTGGATATTGCTCAACCGACAGATTATTATGAGTATGCACAATTGCTTCATACCGATGGGAGAGATGCGGAAGCGAAGTTATGGTTGGAAAAGTATATGATAAAATCGCCGGGAGACCAAAGAGCGATAAAGCAACTCGATAATATCAACAGGGGAGGTTACAGAACCTCGATTGACAATGTGACCGTTAAGAATTTGCCTGGAAACACCCGGTTTACTGATATGTGCGCCACATATTTTAAAGACCAGCTGGTTTATTCGTCAGCGAAAGACAGTTTTTCTATGGTAAAAAATGTTTACGATTGGGATAATCAGCCATTCCTCGATATGTACGTTACAAAACCAGGCGCTGGTCCTGCCGAAAAAGACAGTCGTTCAATGTTTGCATCGGTAAATACCAGATTTCATGAGGGAGCTGCAAGCTTCACTTCGGACTGGAATACGATGTATTTTACCCGAAACAATTATTTGAATGGCAGGCTAATGAATACGCCGGACGGAACAAACAACCTGAAAGTTTTTGTTGCTGACTTTAATGGCAAGGAATGGAAAAACCTGAGAAGTCTGCCGTTTAACAGTGAAAAATATTCAGTTGGGCATCCAGCGTTATCTCCAGATAATAAAACACTGTATTTTATTTCTGATATGCCAGGCGGATTCGGCCAGACTGATATTTATAAATGCGAATGGAACAATGGCTCATGGGGAAATCCTGTTAATCTGGGTGAGACAATCAATACAAGCGGAAAGGAAATGTTCCCTTATGTTGATAAGGAAGGCATCCTTTATTTCTCATCAGACGGACATCCCGGTCAAGGCGGCTTAGATGTTTTTGCTGCAAAAGAAGAAAAACCCGGAGTTTATAAGGTTGTGAATGTAGTTGCCCCGATTAATTCGGCATTCGACGATTTTGGACTTGTTATCAATAACGATTCGCTCACCGGATATTTTACTTCTAACAGAACTGGAGGAAAAGGTCAGGACGATATTTACTCATATGTAATCAATAAAATCGATTTGAGAGTATTGGTTTATGATGACTTAACCAAACAAATCTTGCCCGGATCGAAAGTTGCATTGAAGTCGGAAGGAAACGTTATCGATACGCAGATGGCGGATAAAAACGGTGCTGTAATGTTCAGCGTAAAACCAAGATCAAAGTATCAGCTACTTGCAGAAAACACAATTTATTCTCCACAGACAAAAGATATTCAGGTTAAGGGTTCGTTGTTCGACTTTGTTCAGCATGAAGATATTTACCTGAAACAAGCTGCTCCTTACCTGACGATAGAGGTTATCGACAAAGAATCTGGTTTAATTATTCCGCATGCTTTGGTTGATATTACGAAAGGAAAGTATAACGAGTCGGAGTTGGAAGACAACAACGGAATCATAAAGATGAAGTTAGCGGAGAACACCGATTATGCATTCAACGCAACTGCTGAAGAATATTTCGACAAAACGGCTGAGTTTACTTCAAAAGGAAAACCTGCCGGAGAGTACACGCTTACCATCGAGATGGAGAAACTATCAACAGGAAAGCAGTTTGTTCTTGAAGATTTATTCTACGATTTGAACAAATACAACATCAGGCCTGATGCTGCCATCGTATTGGATAAATTAGCGAAGATATTGAAGGATAATCCTTCAGTTCGAATCGAGATTGGATCACACACCGATAGTCGTGCAACTGCAGAGTACAACCTGAAGTTGTCGCAGAACCGGTCTGAATCTGTTGTTGCTTACCTGATTAGTAAAGGTATTGATAAGAGTAGGCTGGTTGCCAAAGGATATGGCGAATCTCAGCTGGTTAACAAGTGTGCCGACGGTGTTCCGTGTACCGAAGAGGAACATCAGGCTAACCGACGAACTGTTATCGAGATCCTGAACCCAGAAATTCGTAGAGTTAAACGTGGTACGAAGAACGTTTACTACTTCTAACAGAAAAAGAAAAAAACGAATAATACAAAAGACCTTTCAACTCGGAAGGTCTTTTGTATTTTATGCCGTTCAATATCTTCGATGAATTCCGATTGTTATGTCAAAAAGTCTTTCGATTGAATTTTTTACTGAAATAATTTCCTGGTTTAATTCTCAAGGAAGCCAAAATGTCAAGTTCTCCGTAAAAAGATTAGTTGGCAAAAGGTTTGCTGCTTTTGCGGTACAATTAAAAAGCAGAAACAATAAAAACAGAACATATGAATTTTAACAATTTTACAATTAAGTCTCAAGAGGCCATTCAGCAAGCCTTTGAGGTCGCTCAGGCGAAGCAAAACCAGGCTATTGAAACTGGGCATATTCTGAAAGGTCTTTTTCAGGAAGCTGAAAATGTAGTCGGCTTTTTGCTGAAAAAAGTTGGAGCAAATCCTGCAGTGATTCTGCAGACTGTTGATCGCATCGTTGATTCTTATCCCAAGGTGTCGGGCGGTGAAGCTTATTTATCATCCGACAGTAATAAAGCGCTTCAGAAATCAATCGCTCTTATGCAGGAAATGGGCGACCAGTTTGTTTCGGTTGAACATATCCTGATGGGAATACTCGAAAGTGGCGATACCATCAGCAGAATGTTAAAAGATTCAGGAGTTATAAAAAATGATTTGCTGGCTGCTGTTAAAGAGCTTCGGAACGGAGCAAAGGTTGACAGCCAGACTGCAGAAGACAAGTTTGATTCGCTGAATCGATTTGCAATAAATCTTAATCAGCGTGCCCGCGACGGGAAACTAGACCCGGTGATTGGCCGCGATGACGAAATTAGGCGTATTCTTCAAATTCTTTCGAGGAGGACAAAGAACAATCCGATTCTAATTGGCGAGCCTGGCACAGGTAAAACAGCTATTGCAGAAGGATTGGCTCAGCGAATTGTTCGGGGCGACGTTCCTGAAAACCTGAAGACCAAGCAGATTTTTTCTCTTGATATGGGGGCCTTAATTGCCGGAGCAAAATACAAGGGAGAGTTTGAGGAGAGGTTAAAGGCTGTAGTAAATGAAGTTATCAATGCCAATGGCGAGATTATTTTATTTATCGACGAAATTCATACCTTGGTTGGAGCCGGAAAAAGTGAAGGCGCGATGGATGCTGCTAACATTTTAAAACCTGCTCTTGCTCGTGGCGAGTTACGTGCGATTGGTGCCACTACCTTGAACGAATACCAGAAATACTTTGAAAAGGATAAAGCTCTGGAACGCCGGTTTCAGATTGTAACGGTTGACGAACCGGATGTGCTTAGCGCGATTGCAATTTTACGTGGATTGAAAGAACGGTACGAAAATCACCATAAAGTCAGGATCAAAGATGAAGCAATCATTGCGTCGGTTGAACTGTCGCAGCGGTATATTACCGACCGTTTTTTGCCCGATAAAGCGATCGACTTAATGGATGAGGCTGCTGCAAGGTTGAGGCTCGAAATGGACTCTGTTCCGCAGGAATTGGACGAAATTGACCGTAAGATCATGCAGCTCGAAATTGAACGTGAAGCCATCAAGCGGGAAAAGGACGAAAAAAAGCTTTCGTTACTCAACGAAGAAATTGCCAACCTGAAACAGGAACAAACCAAATTCAGGGCTCAATGGCAGTTGGAAAAGTCGCTCATCGACGGTATTCAGCAGAAAAAGCAGGACATTGAAAACTTGAAAATAGAAGCAGAGCAGGCAGAACGGTCCGGAGATTTTGGTCGCGTGGCTGAAATACGATATGGGAAAATTCGCGAGGCTGAAGCTGAAATCGAGAAACTGAAAGCTGAATTAAGTAACAACAAGGATCAGCATTTAATAAAAGAAGAGGTTGATGCCGAAGATATATCGGAAATTGTTTCCCGTTGGACAGGAATTCCGGTAGCCCGAATGTTGCAGAGCGAACGAGACAAATTGCTTCATCTTGAAGACGAGCTGCACAACCGGGTTATTGGCCAGCACGAAGCCATCAGAGCGGTGTCTGATGCCGTAAGGCGAAGCAGAGCCGGGCTTCAGGACGAGAAGCGACCTATCGGGTCCTTTATTTTCCTGGGGACAACCGGAGTTGGAAAAACAGAGCTTGCTAAAGCATTGGCTGAGTTTTTATTCGACGATGAAAATATGCTTACCAGAATTGATATGTCTGAATATCAGGAAAAATTTTCGGTTACCAGGTTGATTGGTTCACCTCCCGGATATGTCGGCTACGAAGAAGGCGGCAGCTAACTGAAGCGGTTAGAAGGAAGCCGTACTCGGTAATTTTGTTCGACGAAATTGAAAAGGCTCACCCCGACGTATTTAATATTTTGTTGCAGGTATTGGACGATGGTCGTTTAACTGACAACAAGGGTAGGGTAGCCAATTTCAAAAATACGATCATAATTATGACTTCGAATTTAGGCTCGCACTTGATTCAGGAGCGGTTTGAAGCCATAAACGACCGAAATCGCGCACAGGTTGAAGAAGCAACCAGAACTGAATTGTTCGAGTTACTTCGAAAGACCATTTCTCCTGAATTTCTGAACCGGATTGACGAAGTAATCATGTTTACTCCGTTGACAAGAAAAGATGTGCGGGAAATTGTGAAACTACAGTTCAACCTGATTTTGAAAAGAATTCCGGAGGACAAGTTTACCATCGAGATCACAGAAGAAGCAATTGACTGGCTTGCTACTGTTGGGTACGATCCAACGCACGGAGCTCGCCCGGTAAAACGAATGCTTCAGAAATACCTGCTTAACGATTTGTCGAGGGAGATTCTCTCCGGAAGAATGGATAATCGGACAAAAGTGAAAGTGGATGTGGAAAATGATGAGATTGTTTTTCGGTACGAATAAATAAGTTGAATTATCTGGAAGCGGTAATGAAAGTGGATCATCCATTTTCTTGCCGCTTTTTTATTTCGTGGGTTGCACAGCTCCGTTGAAGTTTGTATGTTGCGAAGTCTTAAAACCATTGGTATATAAAAGATCGCTTATGGCGCAAACCTATCGGCCGCTTACCTCAGTGTTGGTAAAGCCTTCTGGCCCAGACTGTAATCTCGACTGCACATATTGCTTTTATCTTGAGAAGGAAGCGCTTTTTCCTGAAACAAAAACACATCCGATGAGCCCGGAAATTCAGGAAGAACTGATCCGTCAGGTGATGCAACAGTCGTGCGAATCGGTGTCGATTGGCTGGCAGGGTGGCGAACCGGCTTTGATGGGTCTCGGTTTTTACAAACGCGCCATCGAACTGGAAAAGAAATACGGGCATGGGCAGTCCGTCGGTAATGGTTTTCAGACGAACGGAACTTTGCTTGATCGCGAATGGGCAAAATTCTTCAAGGATTACGACTGGTTGATCGGACTTTCGCTGGATGGTCCGCAACATATTCATGACAAATACCGATTGGATAAAGGGCAGCATCCAACCTGGGATAAAGTGGAAAGCGTAGCCCGGATGTTGCTCGAAGAAGGTGTTGCCGTCAATGCCATGTGTTGCATTACTGATTATTCATCGGATTTTGCCGAAGAATTGTACAATTATTACAAAAATATCGGGTTAACCTGGATGCAGTTCATTCCGATTGTTGAAACCGATAAACAGGATTCGAGCCGGGCTGCTTCATTTTCGCTGACAGATGAAAAATACGGTCATTTTCTGGTTGAATTGTTCGATTTGTGGTACAACGACATTCAGGATGGAGTGGCCAGCACTTCGGTGCGCGATTTTGATTCGCTGTTTCATCATTACGTTGGGCTTGAACCTCCGGAATGTGTTCACCAGAAAGAGTGCGGCCCGTATGTTGTTATCGAACACAACGGGAACGCCTATTCGTGCGACTTTTTTGTTGAACAGCGTCACCGGCTGGGCAATATCCGTCACAACCGGATTATTGACATGTTGAATTCGAAAAAGCAAGACGACTTCGGGAAGGCCAAATCTTTGTTGCCCCGAAAATGCAAGCAATGCCAGTGGTACCGCAAATGCTATGGCGGCTGTACCAAAGACCGGATAAAAGATCCTCAGGACCAGCGCCAACCACGGTTTTGTTTGGCTTACCAAATGTTGTTTGAACATGCCGACCAGCGCCTCAAAAAATTGGCTGACGATTGGCAGATACGCCAGTCAGACTACGCTCAAAGTCAGCGAACCGGGGGTGTTTTTGATGCCTCTGATTATTTTCTGAAGAAACCTTGATCGTAAACTTCTCGGAGAAGATAAACGCAACTCAGAAGAGGCGATTTGACTTTTATTTGTCTGGTATCGAAAAATGAACCAACTTTGGCCAGCTTGTTGCGAAACTGTTACGGTAAACAAAATATCATAAAAGTAAATTTAGGTAATATGAAAGTTCTATAAAGCAGTTAATTACTGATAAAATTCCAAAAACCAACTTTTAATTTAATAATCATGAAGAGAAACAATTCAGGAGCTTTTTCAATTATGTCGGCTCTTGCGATGATGCTTAGCGTGTTGTTCTTATACTCGTGCAATGAAACTAAGAAATTAACACCGGTAGTCACCACCAAAAACCTGCGAGCGCCGGCCTATCCTTTAGTAACAATCGACCCTTATACCAGCGCGTGGTCAACTACAGATCAGTTGTTTGATGGTCCGGTTCGCCACTGGACCGGCAAACGCCATGGATTGATTGGCGCCATTCGTGTTGACGGAAAGGTTTACCGCTTCCTCGGAAAAGAAGAACTGCCTCGCAAAGCAATCGTTCCAATGGCCAACGAAGGTGCATGGGATTGCGTTTATACCAATGTAAAACCAGCTATCGGATGGGAAAAGCCAGGATTCAATGCATCGAAATGGTCGGCCGGGAAGGGCGCTTTTGGTACTGAAGGCATGCCCGACTTGGCAACTCCATGGTTAACTTCTGATATATGGGTGCGCCGCGAGTTTACACTTGATGCCAACTTGCCGGGCCTTCCGTTGTACATTATTTATTCGCACGACGACAACTTTGAGCTTTACCTAAACGGAACTAAACTCATTGAGACGGGGTACGCATGGGGAAACAACAAAATTTTTGTGATGGACGACAAGGCCAAAGCCTTGTTGATTAAAGGCGGAAAAAACATCATCGCCGCGCATTGTTTCAACAAAACCGGTGGCGCATTGGTCGATTTCGGATTGTACCAGGACAACGAAAAACAGGAAATTTTTACTCAGACGGCTACCCAAAAATCGGTTTCTATGTCGGCAACTTCAACTTTCTATGTATTTGGCTGCGGACCGGTTGATCTGGACCTGAAATTTACATCTCCGCTGTTGCCACAAAATCTGGATGTGTTGTCGCGCCCGGTGAGCTACGTTAACTACGAAGTAAAATCGAACGACGGAAAAGAACACGATGTTCAGGTTTATTTTGAAGCAACTCCCGAATGGGCTGTTGACCAGCTTTCGCAGGAAGTTTCGATTGAAAAAGGAGAAACCGATGGATTAACGCACTTCAAAGCCGGAACGACCGAACAACCGGTTTTGGCAAAAAAAGGCGACGATCGTCGAATTGACTGGGGCTATTTCTACCTCTGCGGACCCAAAACTCCGGAAATGAGCTATGCGCTCGGAACCTACCAGTCAGAAAAAGAAGGATTTGCGGCTGACGGAGTTTTGAAATCGACGAGCGAACAGAAGATCACAACCAAAATGATTCCGGATATGCCGGTAATGGCATGTGTTCAGCAATTGGGCAAAGTTTCAGCAAACGGTTCAACCGGTCGCATCATGATTGGCTACGACGATTTGTATTCCATTCAATATTTCAACGAAAACCGCATGGCCTGGTGGAAAAAAGACGGTCAGGTTACAATGGACGCTGCACTGAAAGCTGCCAATGCCGAATATGACCAGTTAATGGAAACTTGCGCACAGTTCGACAACCAGTTGTGGAACGACGCTGTTAAAGCCGGCGGCGAAAAGTATGCTGATCTGTGCGTTCTGGCATTCCGCCAGTCGATTGCCGCCCACAAGCTATTTAAAGATAAGGAAGGCAACACCATTTTTCTTTCAAAGGAAAACTTCAGCAATGGGTCCATTGGTACGGTTGACTTGACCTATCCTTCTGCGCCATTATTCCTGATTTATAATCCTGATTTAGAAAAAGGTATGATGAACCCGATTTTCTACTATTCTGAAAGCGGAAAATGGACAAAACCATTCGCTGCTCATGATGTCGGTACTTATCCGCAAGCTAACGGACAAACTTACGGTGGCGACATGCCTGTTGAAGAATCAGGAAATATGTTGGTTTTGGCCGCAGCCATCGCACAAGCCGAAGGAAATGCATCTTATGCCGAGAAACATTGGGAAGTACTTACTGTTTGGGCCAATTATCTGGTTGAAAATGGTTTAAATCCTGAAAACCAATTGTGTACCGACGACTTTGCCGGTCACTTTGCACACAACACCAATCTTTCGATAAAAGCCATTATGGGTATTGCCAGCTATGGAAAATTAGCAGACATGTTGGGCAAAAAAGACATCGCTGAAAAATACACCGCCAAGGCTAAAGAAATGGCCGGGAAATGGGTTGAAATGGCCAACGACGGCGATCATTTCCGTTTGACATTCGACCAACCCGGAACCTGGAGCCAGAAATACAACCTCGTTTGGGATAAAATTCTTGGTTTCAACTTGTTCGATCCGGCCGTGGCCCAGAAAGAAATTGCCTATTATCTGACCAAGCAAAACACCTACGGATTGCCATTGGATAACCGGAAAACCTATACCAAATCCGACTGGATTATGTGGACAGCCACGCTGGCAAACGATCAGGAGACATTTAAGAAATTCATCGATCCGCTGCATAAAGCATTCAACGAATCGCCAACCCGCGTTCCGATGACCGACTGGTACGAAACAACAGATGCCAAACAGGTAGGTTTTCAGGCTCGTTCGGTAGTTGCTGGCTATTTCATCAAAATGTTGGCTGAAAAGTCGGCTAAGAAATAAGTCGAAGAGCTTTTAAGCCATCACGGCGAGTAAAAAGGCATGAATCAACTGGATGCTCCGGTGGTTCATGCCTTTTTCTTGCGGAATAATGTCACAGCTATTCGTTTATATCAGATTTTTAAGCGTTTATTCGAGCTTCAGCAATTTGGATGAGCTGAGATTTTCGGTTTGCAATTTGTAGCCCTCCGGAACTTTTACCGAGTAGCGGATCAGGTTTCCGGTGCGTTTCCATTTCAGTTCCACAGTTTCATCAGCAACCGGAATCGTGCCACTACATTCGTTCAGATTGATGTCGGTAAAGCGAATAGTAACTTCTTTTTTGATGTAATCAATCTTGCTGATTCCCAGAATGTCGCGATACAAGACGTGCCCCAGGTACGATGCAAAACCGTGGTTGCAACTGGCTTGTGTTCCCATGTTTTCCCACAGAGTGCCGGTAATTCGGGCCATGTTGTAGAAGGAATCCTGAATCTCGTTCAGCAGTTGGTTTTGCAATCCGTAGCCCGAGAGAATGTCGAG
>Ga0116170_10004182_pt1 | contig 13270 bp, 11 predicted proteins | sample AD_JPNHW1_MetaG_FD_89797 | JGI IMG/M metagenome (GOLD analysis project Ga0116170, IMG submission 89797) | Active sludge microbial communities of municipal wastewater-treating anaerobic digesters from Japan - AD_JPNHW1_MetaG | ecosystem: Engineered > Bioreactor > Anaerobic > Digestate | place...
CCGACAGTCGGACGTCACGATCGTGTCCATCTACGTCAATCCTGCCCAGTTTGGTCCCAATGAGGATTTTGCCGCCTATCCCAGAGACTTGGATCATGATCTGGAACTGCTTTCACGGTATCAGGTGGACTATGTCTTCTTCCCTGTGAGCGAGGAAATGTATCCTGAGGGATTCAAGACACGGGTCGAGGTTTCGGGACTATCAGATATTCTCTGCGGAGCGAGCCGTCCGGGACACTTTAGCGGAGTCGCGACAGTCGTGCTGAAGCTGGTGAATATCGTCCGTCCGAACCTGATGTTCATGGGCAGCAAGGACTTTCAACAAGTGACGGTGCTCAAGACCATGCTCCGGGATCTGAATCTGGATACTCAGATCGTAGCTTGTCCCATCGTGCGGGAAGCCGATGGCTTGGCGCTTTCCTCCAGGAATATCTATCTTGATGCGGTTCAGCGTCAGCAGGCTCTCTGCCTCAGCCAGGCGCTTACGCTGATCAGGAAGCTCTACTTGCAGGGTTCGAGAGATACTGCAGAGATGATCTCGGCTGCGAAGAAACTTATCGAGAGATCCGGAGGCAAAGTCGATTATCTCACGATCGTCGATGCTAACAGCCTGGAAACTCAAGCTACTGCCGATGACTCCTCCCACATCGTGATGGCGGTCTATATCGGCAGAACGAGGCTGATCGACAACTCCTCAATCTTGGCTTGACAAGAGACAACAATTCAAATAAATGGCATTGCTAGTTTACCCTACGATAGATATGTTATATTTTGTGAAGTGTGCGAAAGTGGCGGAATTGGCAGACGCGCTGGACTTAGGATCCAGTGGGGAAACCTGTAGGGGTTCGAGTCCCCTCTTTCGCACCATAAATTGAAGAATAAACCAAGGAGAATATAGTGCAAGTAGAATTCACACCCATCAATGCATCCAGCAAGGCGATCACTCTGACGGTAGAGCCGGAGCGCGTGGATAAATATTACCAGAAATATCTGCAGAAGGCAGCCAAAGAAGTGGTCGTACCGGGATTCCGCAAAGGCAAGGCTCCTCTTGCCATGGTCGAAAGAATGTACGCGGACAGGATCGAAGACTACTTTATGAAAGACGTCGTGGACGATGTTTTCGATGAAGCCGCGAAGGAACATGACATTCACTATCTCCTCTATCCCGAAGTCAAGGATATCAAGTGGGAAAAGGGCACCGAGATGGTGATCCAGATAGAGATCGAGATCGAGCCTGAACTGGAATTCCAGCAGATCGAAGGCTTGAACGCTCCCTATCAACCCGCATTGCTGGAAGATGAAGTCAATAGATATATCGATGAATTGAGAAACGAGAACGCCACCATGGTGGACGTCGAGACCGCCGGAGAAGGCGACGAAGTCGAGTGCGAGCTGAGCGTGGAACTGAATGGCGAGATGGTCGTTCAGACCGTCAAACTCACCGCCGGAGAGCAAAGCCCGCTGAGATCACTGCCGGAATTGATCGGCAAATCCACGGGTGACGCGCTTGAGCCCACGATCTCCGGAAGGCTCCTGCGCTTCTCCCTCAAAGACGTCGAAGGCATAGATATCGAACAGGATTATCAGGTCAAGCTCCTGGTCAACAGTGTGCTGCATTCCCAGATCCCCGCGCTGGACGATGAATTTGCCAAGGATATGGAATTTGACGATCTGGAAGGCATGAAAGCCAAGATCGCTGAAGACATGAAGCTGAAGAATGAGCACGTCAATATCAACATCAAGAACGCAGCTATCATCTCCAAGCTCTATGTGGATAATAACTTCCCGCTGCCGATGAAGACTCTCGAGCATATCGCCCAACAGCAGATGAAGGGCATTGACGATCCTCAATGGAGAGACTATTATCTCTATCAGGTGCGGATGCAGCTGGCGCAGGAAATGATCAATCTGTATATCCTGAACAACCTCAAGCGTCTCATGCCGGTCGAACTGACGGACGCAGATATCGATAACTACATCATTCATCAGGCGATCCTCGAAGACAAGACGGCGGAAGCTTTCAAGGAAGCTCACAAGTCCGAGCTGGAGACCGAGGACTTTGCCGAAACAGTGAAGAACTATACACTGCTGGTGCGTTTGGCGAATACCGCGACCTTCTTCGTTCCAGAGCCGGAAGCCAAGCCGGAAGAGCAGATCGAAGCGGCTCAGACGGTAGATCAGGAAGAAAAAGCCACTGAAGAGCCAAAACCCAAGAAAACCAGGAGCAAAAAAGAATGAGCATCCCTATCCCCTTCGTTATCGAGCAGACCGGAAGAAGCGAAAGGTCTTATGACATCTTCTCCCGCTTGCTCAAAGACCGCATCGTCATCCTGGGCGGTGTGATCGAAGACAACCTGGCAAACCTGATAGTTGCCCAGCTTCTGCACCTCGAAGGTGAAGATCAGGAACGCGATATCTATATGTATATCAACAGTCCCGGTGGAGTCATCTCCTCCGGTCTGGCGATCTATGATACCATGCAATACATCAAATCTCCGGTCAGCACGATCTGCATCGGGCAGGCTGCCTCAATGGCTGCCGTTCTGCTCGCCGCGGGAACGCCGGGAAAGCGTACCGCTCTTCCCAACAGCCGGATCATGATCCATCAGCCTCTGGGCGGAGCTCAGGGACAGGCTTCGGACATCGAGATCCAAGCCCGCGAGATCCTCTATCTCCGTGAGCGGATGAATGAGATCCTGCATCAGCATACCGGACGCCCGATGGACAAGATCATCGATGATACTGACCGTAACTTCTTCATGAGTTCAGAAGAAGCCAAGGAATATGGCATCATCGATGAAGTCATCTCCAAACGTAAGTGACCCTAAAGGATCCTGGAGGATTTTTTGGATAAATACAAGAATCTAAGCTGTTCCTTCTGCGGTAAAGCCGAGAATGAAGTGGACAAACTGATCCGGGGTATTGCCGGCAATATCTGCGATGAATGCATCCAGATGTGCTACAATATCATCGAAAGCTCCGCTCCGGAGATGGCACAGGAAGAATTTGAGCTGCCCAATCCCAGCGATCTGAAGAAGTATCTTGACCAATACGTGATCGGCCAGAACCATGCCAAGGAGATCATCTCCGTGGCGGTTTACAACCATTACAAGCGCATCTTCAAGCAGACGCATGACGATGGGATCGACCTCGAGAAGAGCAACATCCTCATGATGGGACCCACCGGCAGCGGCAAGACGCTCATAGCTCAGACTCTGGCGCGCTTCCTTAAAGTGCCTTTCGCTATTTCTGATGCCACGACTCTCACGGAAGCGGGATACGTCGGCGAGGATGTCGAGAACATCCTGGTTCGCCTCCTGCAGAACGCTGATTATGACGTAGCCAGGGCGGAGAAGGGGATCGTCTATATCGATGAGATCGACAAGATCTCCCGCAAGAGCGAGACTCCTTCGATCACACGCGACGTCAGCGGTGAAGGAGTCCAGCAAGCTCTGCTCAAGATCCTGGAAGGGACGAAGGTCAATGTTCCTCCCAAAGGCGGAAGAAAGCACCCTCAGCAGGACTTTATCGAAATGGATACCCGCAATATCCTCTTTATCGCAGGCGGAGCCTTCTTCGGTCTGGATAAGATCATTAAGGAACGCATGGACAAGAAGGCGATCGGGTTCGACGTCAAGCTTGGCACCAAGGCTGATGACGCGAACATCTTCGATCACACAAATTCACACGATCTGCTGAAGTATGGCCTGATCCCGGAACTGATCGGTAGAATGCCGGTCATCTGCACTTTGCACGAGCTCTCCGAAAGCGCTCTGGTCGATATCCTGACTCAGCCTCGGAACTCCATCTGCAAGCAGTACAAGAAGCTGTTTGAACTGGACGGGGTCGAGCTGTCCTTTGAAACAGACGCGCTCAAAGAGATCGCCAGGATCGCCATCAAGCAGCAGACAGGAGCCAGAGGACTCAGATCCATCATGGAAAAATTCATGCTGAAGATCATGTATGAGATACCCGATCGTAAAGAGATCGAAGCGTGCTTGATCACTGCGGGAGTCATTACCGGAGAATCAGAACCGGTATATACGATCACCCCGGCGATCACCAATAAACGTAAAGTAGCAAATTAACAAGTTCTTATAAAGGAGTTGTCTGATGATTAGACCAGTCCTTAGCCTGTGCCTCATCGCAACAGGGCTGTTGCTCTGTTCCTGCTTCATTCAGGGAGAATTACGTGTGCGCAACCGCAGTACGACGGATATCGACGTTTCATTTGATTATGATAATGAGGTCATCCTGCCCAATGAGGACCTGTCCAGATTCTACAATTCGGACACGACCGTGCACGTCGAATATGACGGACTTTATGTCTTCAAGGGCTATTCGGATGTGTATGTCGAACTGGGTAGTCGGGAAGTTATCAATATCGTGTCGGACGGAGGAGCTATCCAGGTTGTTAACAACAGCCCCCATACGATCGATCACGTGTATCTGGCAACTCAATCGGCGACATCCTGGGGTTCAGACGACCTGATCGGCAATATCCCTCCCGGCGGAAGCGCCATCTGGACTTCCAATCCCGGTATCTGGGACATCAAGATTGTCAACAACCTCGATCAATCATTCTATTCCTACAACCACGATGTAGATATGGATACGACGGAAACATACCTGTTTGAGGAAGGCAAGAACACATCAGACCAAAAAGCCGGCAGTGGGATCGAACCCACCGGAGCGAGAACGGAACAAAAAGACCAGAGGATCAAGAAATGAATAGTGAGATAACATCCACCCGCAGGAACAAACTCGGAACATATATCAACGACCGTGAAGCGGTCGTTCTCTTTGCCAATCGTGAAGGAAACCTGGAGAAATTTACCCAGGAGAACAATTTCCTCTACCTGACCGGATTGATGGCGCCGGACGCCATCCTGTTCCTGACCAAGAATCAGGATATGCTCACCGAACACCTCTTCATCGAGCGTGGCATTCCCGAGCGCGAAGTTTGGGATGGTAAGAAGATGACCAAAGAAGAAGCCGTGGAGATCACGGGCATCACGAGAGTGCATTATCTGGATGAGTTCTACGACTATCTGGGAAGCTATGCCGGTTCCCTGACCAAGATCTTTGCCAATATCGGCATGCCCAGCCTGAAAGAACCTCCGACCTTCGCTATGTTCACCCTGCAGCCTCTGCGGGAAAGATTCCCTCTGATCGTGATCCAGAACGTCACGGAACTGATCACCCCTCTGCGTAAGGTCAAGGACAAGTGGGAGATCATGCAGCTTCAGCGCGCCATCGACATCACCGGTAAGGGCATCCTGGACATCATGGAAGGTGCCAGAAGCGGGATGATGGAATTTGAGCTCGAAGCTATGCTCTTTTACAGGATGCAGAGAAGCGGTGCCAAGACCTGGGGATTCGCGCCCATTATCGCGACAGGGCTCAATGCTGCGACACTGCACTACAAGAAGAACGAATGCAGGATCGAGAATGGCGAGGTCATCCTCCTGGATGTCGGTGCTGCCTATATGAATTACAGCGCAGATATAACCAGATGCTTCCCCATAGGCGCAAGCTTCAGCGAAAGACAAAGAGCCGTGTATAACGCTGTTCTCTCCGTCCAGAAACAGATCATCGAACTGATAAAGCCTGGTGTGACCCTCAGCCACCTGCAGATCACAACCCGTGAGTTGATCACTGAAGCCCTGATCGGACTCGGTCTGATCGAGAACCCCGAAGACTTTTCCAAGTACTATATGCATGGTGTGAGCCACTTCCTGGGGATGGATACGCATGATCTGGGCGGCAGAGAAGCTGTTCTGGAACCCGGCAATGTGATCACCGTCGAACCCGGGATATATATTCCAGAGGAACGCCTCGGCATCAGGATCGAAGATGACGTCCTGGTCACTGAAGAAGGCTATTGCGTTCTCTCCCAGAACATTCCCAAAGAAACCGCCGAGATTGAAGCCATCCGACAAGCAGCTCTGGCTGAACAATGAAGAAAGCCCTGTACCCGGGAACCTTCGATCCCATCACCAACGGGCATCTGAACATCATCGAGAAAGCCAGCAGGATATTCGACGAAGTGATCGTCAGTGTCGCGGCATACACCGGGAAGCAAAGCTGTTTCAGCCTGCAGGAAAGATACGAATTAGCGGTTGAATCCTGCAAGAACTTCCCCAACGTCACGGTCATGACCTTTGAGGGACTCGTGGTTCAATTCGCGCGGAGTCAGGACTGTTCCATAATGATCAGGGGCATGCGCGCCGTATCGGACTTTGAGTATGAGCTTTCGCTCGCGCTTACGAATACCAAGCTGGATTCTGGGATCGAGACCCTTTTCCTGGTTCCCAGTCTCAGATATATGTATCTCTCATCCTCGATGATCAGGCAGATCGCAGACCTTGGCGGAGACCTGAAAGATTTCGTTCCTGCCTGCGTCGTGAATGCTTTCGCCGAGAGAGCTAACTTGATAAAGAAGGATTAACCTGATGGCACGCAAGAAGGAAGAGCAGAATCTCGAACTCGTCAAGATCTCGGATCGTTCCCTCCCCTCAGATATAAACGCTGAAGCAGCCATCCTTTCCGCGATGCTGATCGATTCAGAGATCGTCAGCAAGGGTATGGAAAAGGTTCGCGAGGAGTACTTCTACCGCAACGCGCATAAGGCAATCTTCCGGACGATGCAGGAGCTCTTCAACGAAAGTATCGAGATAGATGCCCTGACCCTGATCGACCGTTTGGAGCGCAACAACCTCCTGGAGAAGGTCGGCGGGATCCCTTTTATCAACGATATCATCGATACTGTCGTCTCCAGCGCCAACTTCGATTACCATCTCAGGATCGTGACCGATCAGGCTTTGCTGCGTCTGCTTATCGTCGCCGCGAACGGCATCATAGAGAACTGCTACAGCTCTGCCAATCCTGCCAAGACCATCGTCGATGAAGCAGAACAATCGATCTTTTCCATCGCCGAATTCCAGCAGCGCCAGGGATTCCTCCGCATCGACGAGATCAGCCGTGAAGTTCTGGATACGATCGATCAGATCGCCTCGACCAAGAAGCCCGTTGTCGGCGTGGGGACAGGATTCCACGCCCTCGATCATCTCTGTGGGGGTTTCCGGCCGGGTCAGTTCATCATTATCGCCGCGCGTCCCGCCATGGGAAAGACCGCTCTGGCGCTCAATATCGCTACTCACGCGGCTGTCAATCTCCAGAAGAAGGTCGCCATCTTCACTATGGAGATGGCAGCAGATGAAGTCATCATGAGGATGTTCGCCTCCACTTCGGAAGTGAATATGGAATCCATGCTCAAGGGTTTCGGCATGAACGAAGAGCGTCTTATCCGCATCATGCAAGCCTCGGAAGTTCTCTCCACCCGTCAGATATATATAGATGAATCGGGTACGAACAGCCCTCTCGAGATCCGTGCCAAGACCAGGCGTCTGGCAGCGGAAGTGGGCGGGCTTGATCTCATCATCATCGACTATCTGCAGCTTATGACCCTTCCCCGCGAGCGTGACAACCGTCAGCAGGAGATCGCCGAGATCTCCCGTGCTCTGAAGATCCTCGCAAAAGACATGAAGATACCCGTCGTCGCTCTCTCGCAGTTGAACCGTGGACTTGAATCCCGCGAGGACAAGCGTCCCCGCCTGTCTGACTTGCGTGAATCAGGAGCTATCGAGCAGGATGCCGACCTCGTGATGTTCATCTACCGCGATGAATATTACTATCCGGATAAGACCGAAAAACCCGGCGTCGCCGAGATCATCATCGGCAAGAACAGACACGGCTCGACCGGAAACGTGGATCTGGGATTTGTTAAGGAGATAACCCTCTTCCGCAATCTCGACACGCAACATGAGTCTTAAGTTCCTCACCTCCCTGGGTGAGTACGTGATCTTTGTGGGGAAAGCCTTCAGCGCGATTCCCAAACTTCCCCGGAGACGTCACGAATTTCTGATCCAGATGCAGCATATCAGCTTTGATTCGCTGCTCCTGGTGACCCTCACGGCTGGCTTTACCGGAATGGTGACCGCCCTGCAGGCAGTCTATCAATCCAAGGGCTACATGCCGGTGCATCTGCTCAGCGTCCTCATTGGTAAGTCCACTATGATCGAACTGGCACCCGTTCTGACCGCTCTGGTCATGACCGGGAAGGTCGGAGCAGCCCTCGCCGCGGAGATCGGCACCATGAAGGTCAGTGAACAGCTCGATGCCCTGGAAAGCATGAGCATCTCCCCCGCTGAATTTCTCTATATGCCGCGCATCGTCGCCGGGATAATCTCCTTCCCCATTCTGACCATCTTTGCCGATATCGTTAGCATCTTTGCCGCCTGGTACTTTTCCTGGCTACGCTATGGAATTCACTATCATACCTTCTTCGTGAACATGCGCAGCTATTTCGGACCCTCCGATCTCTGGGGCGGATTGGTCAAGTCTGTGGTCTTTGGCTTTATCATCACATCTTTAAGCTGCTATTTCGGCAACAGAACCCGCGGTGGCGCGGAGGGAGTCGGCATCGCCACGACCCAAACCGTCGTCTATTCATCAGTCCTCATTCTGGTTATGGACTTCATCGTCGCCTGGGTACTCTTCGGAGGATTTTAATGAAACACTATCTCATCCCTATCCTGGCACTCCTGCTCTGCTTCGGAGCCTGCGGAAAGAAAGCCGGGAAACCAGCTCCCGCCAAACCTAAAAAGACTCGTCCACTAACGACACTTACAGTCTATTCCACGGATAGATACCGCTCCTCCGGACTGGAGAAGATCATCAGCGACGAGTTCTTCAAGCGGACGAACTGTCGTGTCACGACCGTTATTTGCGGAGAAACGGGAGACCTGATCCGTAGCATCAGCACCGTGCAGGATAGCAACAACATCGATCTTGTCCTTGGCATCACGAATAGCTTCGCCTACAACGATACCCTACTGAATGAGTTTATGCCGATCAGCAAGCTGGGCGTCAAGAGCCTGGACACCAATGCGGAATTTGACCCCGGTAACCGCCTGATACCCTATGGATTCAGCTATCTCAGCCTGATCTACAACACTGCCCAGATCAGCGAGCCGCCTCTCTCCTTCGGTTCTCTGCAAGGATCGGAATACATCAGCCAGATGGCTGTCTGCGATCCCAACGACAACGGTCTCGGACGCGCCATGCTTCTCTGGACGAGAGCTCTGGTCGGAGAAAGCGGTTACAAACCCCTATGGAACACCCTGAAAAAGAGCTGCAAGCTCTTCCCTACCTTCGATGAAGCTTTGACATCCCTGCGGAACGGCAGATATTCCATGTTCCTCTCTTATCACAGCCTTTCAGCCTGGCTCAAGGAACAGGACCCGGAGCATGACACCTTCAAATCTCAGATCCTCCAGGAAGGAAGCTTCCGCTATATCGAGGCAGTTGGCATCCACAAACGTAGCGCCAATCCGGCTCTGGCACGCGAATTCATCGAATACCTCTTGAGCCCTTCAGCGCAGCAGATGGTCATGTACAAGCTGGGACTTTCTCCCGCCAATTCCAAGACTCCCCTGCCCCAGAGTTTTGCCCGGATCCCGCTCTATTCCTATTCCGTCGATGACCGCCTCACTCAGCAGATCGTCGGTGAGGGGATCAAGTCCTGGTTGGAATTCTGGAACAGCCTCTTCAACACAAGCTATCTTCCTTAGATGAAACTCCTTAGCCCCTCCGGACTGCACATCGTCCTTTACCAACCGGAGATCCCGCAGAACACCGGCAATATCGGCAGACTCTGCGTGGGGACCGGCTCGACCCTGCATCTGATCAAACCCATGCGTTTCCTCCTGGACGAGAAGTCCCTACGCCGTGCCGGACTGGATTACTGGCAGGAACTCGATCTGCAGGTTCATGATGATCTCTCTGAGATCTATGAGCTCTTCCCGCCGCAGCGTATCTACCTCTGCACCACGAAGACTGACCGGGCTTACAGCGCTTTGGACTACCAACCCAACGATGTTTTCGTCTTCGGTCCGGAATCGCGTGGCTTGCCTGAATCCCTACTAAAAGCTCATCCCGGGCAATGCGTAACCATCCCTATGACCGGCTCGATCCGTTCGCTGAACCTGGCAAACTCCGTGGGGATCATTCTCTACGAGGCGATAAGACAGATCTCGCAAGCCTAGTATCAGCTTTTGTTTGTGTTCTGAGGATGGGGATTGAACACAGAGACTCAGAGACACAGATAAGTTAATGAGTTAATTGGTTAAAGGTTAATGGCTTGTAGTCGTCTGAGTTTGGAGTTCAAGACGGCTAAACAGGCTTCACCAGTGCATCAATCTTAGCGCCGTCCTGGACTTCAAAACGATCACCATCCGTTCCTTTCTTTACAAATGATCCTCCGGCTATCCTCTCTCTATCATCTTACGTCATGACATAAGATGATAGAGAGAAGATAGCATGAAGAAGAAGTAGTGGCGACATCCTGTCGCCTTTGTAGTCGAATCATTATTACTCAGCCAAGATACCAGCTAACCGACTATGACTACTTCTCCACATAGTCACCTGGAATTACAACCCGCTGCGTCTCTGTGCCTCAGTGCTTCTGTGTAAAAACCTACTGCGCCGTTCTCACTACCCTGAAACCGGTAAAGTTATTGGCATTGAAGGGTTTGATATACTGACGGTTGGTATTGCGCATATCTGAGGCGGGGTGGAACCAGCTTCCTCCGCGGATAACCTTATCTGTACCGCGTTCCGGACCACTGAAGAGATTGGGAGTTTTGTAGCTGTAAGGGGCATACCAGTTCCAGGTCCATTCGTAAACGTTTCCGCTCAGATCATATAGCTCATAGATGTTGGCTGCCTTACGCCCGACAGGATGCACTGCCGCGCCGGAATTCAGGGAATACCAGCCCGCTTCATCGGGATCGTTGCTTCCGGAATACTTTGTGAAGCGTTCCTGTCCGTTGGTCTTGGCGGCGAATTCCCATTCCGCCTCGGTCGGCAGGCGATAGCCATTTGCGCTGAAGTCACACATCACGTCGTTCTCGATATACTCGTAACAGGGATTGTAGCCGTCCTTGAGGCTCTTGTCGTTGCACCAGTCGATGGCGTCGTAGAAACTGATATTGGTGACCGGCAGGTCATCATCCTGGATCTTGGAAGGATTATCCTGAAAGACCATCTTCCACTGCCTTTGGGTGATCTCTGTCGGGGAGATATAAAAACTTGGCACCACGACTCTCACGAGCGGGAATTCATCGCTCTCGGCGTCCGGTTCGATCGAGCCCATGCTCAGTGTATCGCCGGAGATCTTCTGCATGGTGAGCTTGACGTTGTCGATGGTCTTCTGCCGTTCCTCGGTCTTGTTCTTCTTTTCCTCGGTCACGGATTTGAACTTCGGATCACGCTTCATCAGACCATGCTTGAGCACAATGAAAAGCAGGATCGCCAGGGAGACCATGAAGAGGATGGTGAAGAGCTTGCGGGTGGAATTCCATTTGTCCTGATCAGGCTCAGGCTTAGCAGATTCAGGCTTCCAGGGATGCGTGCGGGGAGTGGCTGACCAGAGAGGCGCCTTCTCCTGCTGCGGGATGGTAACCGGTTTTGGCTGAGGTTTCGGCTCGGAAGACACAGGCTTGGGCACAGGAACAGGTTCGGGCTCTGGCTCCGGCTCTGGCTCCGGTTCTGGAACTGGAACGGGTTCCGGCTGTGAGATAGGTTCGAAAACGTCTCCCGGAACAGGCACGATGGGTCTGTAGTATTTTGGGAATGTGTCTGTTATAGGTTCAGGTTCAGGTTCAGGTTCAGGTTCAGGTTCAGGTTCCGGCTCGGGCTCAGGTTCAGGCTCGGGATCAGGCTCTGGCTCCGGTTCAGGTTCAGGATCAGGTTCAGGATCAGGTTCAGGTTCAGGATCAGGCTCTGGCTCCGGTTCAGGTTCAGGTTCAAGTACTGGCTCTGGCTCTGGCTCGATCAGAGGTTCACTTAAAAAAGGATCTGCCGGGATGATCACTGGCCGGGTTAGCACTGATTGATAACGGATCTCCTGCTCGCTATCGATGGCGAGTAAGACATCGATCGGGGTCTGCAGCCGCAGAGAGGGATCGAGCATCAGGCTGGCATTGATGATGGAAAAGAGCCAGTGCGGGATGCGGATGCCCATCATGTCCGGATCGAGAACCGGACGGGCAAAGCTCTGTTCCTTCTGCTCCAGGGCAGAGAAAGTCTTATTCGTGTTCCAGGGCAGGAATCCGGAAAAGACCTGATAGGCGATCACGCCGAGGGAATAGACGTCGCAGGCGGGTCCCATGGATTCGCCCTTATACTGCTCCGGCGCGATGTAGAACACGGGATGAAAGCCGATGGGATCAAGGTCTTGCCTGAGCCAGCCCAGCTGGGCTTTACCAAAGCCGGTGAGTTTTACCTCTCCCGAAGTTGATATCAGAATGTTGGAGGGATTCAGGTTCAGGTGCAGCACTCCCTGAGCATGAGCATAGGCAAGGGCGGTGAGAACCTTGCGGATCAGCTCCATGCCCCTGGCATGATCCAGCCTGCCTTTCTGCTCGCTGAGGAGTTGTTCGAAGGTCGTGCCCTCGACGTATTCGCTGACGTAATAAAGATTGTTGTCCTCTTCAAAGACGCTGTAGGAAGCCCGGATATTTTCGTGCCTGAGCTTCATGCCCGTCTCCGCTTCAAAGCTCAGAACCTGTTTCAGTTCATACTTATCCTGGTTCTTGGGGTCGATCGTCTTGATCACGGCTTTCTGTCCGGTGAAATAGTTCTTTGCCAGATAGACGATGTACTGCCTGCTGCGGTGCAGAGTTTCCAGGATCACATAGGCGTTGGAGCCGCTCTCAGCCATAAAACCTTCCGGATGAATATATTATCGAGCCTTTCTTGATCACGGTCTGCAGGTGCGAGCTTCCGAAATGATAAGGAATGAAGTCCACCGAAGGGATGTCCCACAGGGTGATATCTGCCTGTTTGCCAACCTTTAGAGAACCGATGCTGTCCTCTCTGCCCAGGGCCCTGGCGGCGTTGTAAGTCGCGGCGCAGAGAGCTTCCGCGGGGAGCATGCCCATCTGCAGGCAAGCGAGGGTCATGGTGAAGGGCATACTGTCGCAATTGCAGCTCCCGGGGTTATAATCCGTGGCGATGGCGACCGGAAGTCCCGCTTCGATCATCGCTCTGGCACGGGCATAGGTCTTTGCTCTCAGGGAAAACAGAGTTGCGGGAAGCAGACAGGGGACAACTCCTTTAGCAGCCATAGCCCTGATGCCCTCGTCACTCGCGGCGCCGAGATGGTCAGCTGAGACGCAGCCCAGTTCCGCGGCTAGTTCCGCGC
>Ga0116170_10004184_pt1 | contig 13265 bp, 9 predicted proteins | sample AD_JPNHW1_MetaG_FD_89797 | JGI IMG/M metagenome (GOLD analysis project Ga0116170, IMG submission 89797) | Active sludge microbial communities of municipal wastewater-treating anaerobic digesters from Japan - AD_JPNHW1_MetaG | ecosystem: Engineered > Bioreactor > Anaerobic > Digestate | place...
ACAGCTCATGAGCAAGGGAATGCATTTCCTGCGGAAGCTTTTTCGATAAATACTCAGCGGTTTCTCCGCCATGGGCAGCTCCACCCACGCCATCGATGACCGCAAAGAAGGCTGCCTCAGGACAAGTGACGACCGCATCCTGGTTTGAGGTGCGCACAGGCCCTTTTTCAGTTCTGCTTCCACAACAAAAGCCATATTCAAAGGTTTCGGAATCAAAACACCTGAAAGAAGTCTGATCTTCAACTTGCTTGTTGGCGTCTGGAGGTAAATTTTCATCGGCGAAATTGTCAGTCACTGTCGATTTATCTTCCAGAACATCGGTTACGGTTTGTTCGGACTGTATGTGGACGATAAGGGAACACTTGCTGCTGAGCTTCACAGTGTCGCCATCAGAAACATTCTTAATCGGCCCCGGATTACTCTGATAAAGCGCACTGCTACCTATCAGTATGTCATTTATGAATGTGCCATTCTTGCTTCCACAGTCACGCACCGTGACTTTAGGTGGGGAAAAATTGAATTGACAATGGCGACCGGATACGGTATTCTCTGGTATGACGATATTGCATCCAGAACTGTGGCCAAGCGTCACCTCCGCTTCCGTATAATACGGGAAGCTTTGCCCGGAAAGCGGGCCATTGATAAACTCCAGAGTCACTAAATCTCCTGAAGAATTGGGTGAACTACAGAAAGAGGGCATGAAGGGGCTATTCATATATGCTTCGTTCTTCAGTTGTTCCAGCATAGGAACATTGCACGCCGCAAACGCAGAGGTGCATTTGTGGCGATACTTATCATCGGAAACAGCATATCTAAGGATCGCCTGGACTCTTTGCAGCTTCATTTTCATTCCGCCGTTAAGCTCAGTTTTTTCAAGATGAATTGGTAGCACCTTTCGGTTTTTAGAAATGGCGAAGTCTATTTCGTCCTGCACATTCTCTGATTTCGCGGATTGAGGAGTCAAGAACACGATAAACAGCGAGCAGTTTGAAATGGCGTTCGCAATTTCATCGCCCCATTTATTGCCGGCTTCAATTCCTTCATCGTACCAGATGGGATACCCCTGACCATGAAACCTTACAAGCTCCGCAAATACCTTGTCAGAATCTGCATGGGCATAACTTGCAAAGATATAGGGCTTATTCCCTCGATAGGCGGGGAACGGTCTGTGGTTCAAATATGACTGATCTAAACCATTCATCATGGATCCCTCCAAACTCATTCGACAATAAAAACGCCGCTTCTTTTGCATTTTCTGACGATAAGGCTGTAATTGAAAGTGTTATGGGTCTCCACCATAGCAGAAGCCACCCGTCAGATCCTAAAGGTTGCCAGTAAGAGGAGCGAAACAACCTTTGGCGCTGACGCGCTCTTCTACCCAGTCATGTAGATATGTCTTTTGGGATTCGCCGATCATATGAAGGCTTCCTTTTTCATTTTGCCTAACGCCATCATGGCATTTCGATGCTTTTGAGCTTTTCCAATCCGAAGCTCCGCAGAACTCCGTTGCCGGTAAGTGCCATAATATTGAACCGGCGACTGAAGGTAAAGCGGTTCGTCTCTCCGTTTTTCAGCTCCACCTCAATTTCGGCTTCCGTAAGGGGGCTAAACATAGCAGCGGGCTTTATCAGCTTTGCCACAGACAGCTTTTTGATACGCTTCAAAGTTAACGGAAAACCGGCTATCGGTGAAAGATCTGTTGTCAGCTTCATATCAGGAATACCGCTGCTGTTTAGATCGATGTTGAATACTAGGTATGCAAAAGGTGAAAACACCTCGTCGTCCTCGAACTTTATCTTGCAAAAGCTCACTTCGAAGTCGGGCGTTCTCGTCCTATCAAAGGTCATTTTCTGCAGATCATCTATTGCGACGCTGGTGAATTTCTTGCAGTCGCTTCCGTCTATAAACCAGAGCGACATTTCTTTAACAGGGTGGATAATGGTCGTTTCATCGGCATAATCAAGCACAGCCAGTGTATCGTTCTGTCTGGAGACCGATTGCATATCTGAAAACAGCACCATTTTTTCAAGCTGATATTTTATATCATTGGTAGGATTGTCGAATCCGGAATACAGCCGTTGATAGTTTCCAGCATTTTTTTCGATGCCTACTGCACAACAGAGGAGTGAGTTTGCGATAGCTTCCCGAACAGTGCCGTCCACAAGTGTGATATGAGCCGTACCTTTCGGGACATAATCACCCCACGCATGTTTTTTCCCGGCGGCAATAGTGGGATCGATAGACACCTGCGAGCTGCGCATGTCAGTATCCGGCTCATTCGGCGAAGCCTGTACCGCCTCTTCAAAAAATATTATATTTCCGGAAAACGTTTTCCGTAAATTTTCGTGAGTAACAGAGTTTCTTCTACATTGTACCGTCAGCTTCGGGCACTGCGTGAAAGCGCCGGGTTCATCGATTCTAACATGATCATTTTGAATCACCACGAGCTCCAGATTTCGGCAGTTGTAAAAGGAATCCGCATAAAGATCAGTCACGCTCTCCGGCAACGTTACCTGTTCGATAAGATCGCTGTTTTTGAAAGCATAGGAGATGATTTTCACAGCCCTTGCCGGTATTGTAAAGCGCTTTTTAATTCCGTGATATGCTTTGACTACCGAGCCAATCCATTCAAAATCATCCATGGATGCCTGCGAATTCTGAATGCGCTGGATTTCATGCTGCCAATAACGCTCTCGTTCAGCTTGCTGCGCGGAACCACTGGCACTATTTTCATCTTTCTCTTCGCCGTCGTCGAAAAAGGAAAGAATGCTGTCGCTCTTGAAGATTTGTGAGAGGCAGTCATGCGTAAAAGAACCTTTATGACATTTTATTTTTGCCTTTGGGCAAAAGGAAAACGGGCCAGGAGCCTCGATTTTAGTATGGAGGCCATTTATAGTGACAAGCTCCAGATCCTGACACTTTTCAAAGGCGAGAGCATCAATGGAAACAACACTTTCGGGAATGTCCACCGATACAATTCCTGAATTCTGGAAAGCCAACGCGGAAATTTTGCTCGCATAATCCGGTATTCTGATATGGCGGTCGTTTCCATTGTATTTTATCAGTATGCCGCTACTCCACAGGCTGTCCCGATCTGACAGTACTGTGACGCTTCCGGACGACGGCGCAGTCGTCTTAGTCGCTGCACCGGCGTCTGAGATGGTAATGTCGCTTCGCACCTTGTCAGGCATGGGAATACCCAATCGTTCAAAGGCTGAAGTGTATTTATAAATGTATTCGTTTACCGTCATATTGTGCTTGAGTATCGCCTGCTTGGAGCCTATCTGCAGCTTCAGCCCGCCGCGCAGAGCCGTCTCCGCAAGGTGTATCGACACAAACGGCTTTTTTTCGTCAAGCGCATAGTTAATCTCGTTTCGTACGTTATGAGAATTGGCGGCATTCGGAGTCATCATAACAACGAATATCGAACAGCCGGATAGCGCGTCGGCAATCTCTTCCGTCCACTCGTTGCCCGGAGCGATACCTTCATCGTACCAAACATGATATCCCTGCTCGTTGAAACATTTGATTTCAGGGAACACGGTGTCAGAATCAATATGGGCGTAGCTGATAAATATATACGGTTCCTTGCCGCGATAAGCCGGAAACGGTATGCGGCCGACGCCTGGGACAAGGGTGTTCTCAGGCACAGCCGGAGATGCGGCCGCGGTCTCCGGCGATTTTTTGTTTTTTTCTCTGTCGAATAAACCCATTCTATTTCCTCTACCATAACAAGTCAATTCTGTTAGCGCATTCTGTATATCGTCAGCCCATCGTATTCTCTTATCAGTACCAGCATCTGTTCCATCGAGTCGGAATCCTTGATTTGCTCCTCCGCTTCAAGATTGGAATATTCGTTCAGATCATGATGCAGCCGTATGCGTTCGCGCATGATGTTGTCATTCTTCTTTTTGCCGTCATCGAGTGTTATTGCTCCAACATGTACGGTGCCATAGTCCCAGCCCATGGCGCGTTTTTCCACGCACCAACGCTCGTGCTCCGCGATGGCGATTTTCGTAAGGTCGTTCTCGTGTCCCGGCTCTCGGATCAGTGCATTGAAATCAGTGACCGGAATATAATCCACCGGACGGTCGGTATAGAAGCAGCCAATGGACTCAAGCTGTGCAGCAAATCCTTTGGCCTGTGCGATGTTGGAGAGTTTATATTCCAGCGACAGATTCTCTTCAAACGCCTTTTTCATCTCGTCCACCGACTTTACCCCGGCATACCGCCCGTTTAAGGCAAGAGCAAAGGCGTATAGATTGATGTAGTTACTATCGGACAGATAAAGCCCAGTCTTTTTCTGTTTTCCCTCAATGTGGACTTCAATTAGATTGCTGGGATCAGGTGCTTTGACATCCGGCTCAAATGCCGGGACGACGTTCTTCACGCAGATGATCTCGTCGATATCATCCACGAATTTGCTGCGATCATTTCTGATTGCGCCGGACTTTTTCGTGTAACCTTTGTACAGCATATCCTTATAGGATTTTGCAGCGAGTACCTTGCTTTCGTAAGTCTTGTCGTAGAAATAGGTCCAGCGCATCCCGTCGTCCGAAAACTGCATATCAAAGTCAAAAGCATATATTCCGCTGCGGCTGTTCTGTCCGTAAGAGGCTCGGTCCCAACATTGTAGTTCATCACAGAGCATCAACAAGTAGGAAAGCGGCTGACCGTCTGAAAGGCGCAAAGGCTCTCTTGTGTGCAGGAAAGAGCGTATTGTAAATTTGAATAGGGTGTTGTGCAATATTATCGCACAAAAGGCATCCAGTAACGGAACGGGCAACTTACCGAAACTATCGATCTCTTTATGGCGCGCGAGAAAAGTTTTTGCCATCATCAGCCCGCTGAAATAGGCGTGATCCATATAGAGATAATCCTTTTCATCTGGGTTTTCGTGAATGGCGCGATCTTTGAGCGTCTTGCGCAGGCAGTGCTCTGCATAATACGGCTCGATCTCGGTGCGGCTGAGATAGCTTTCGCTAAGTCGTTCAATAATAGCTCTGGCATACATGTCGTTCAGATCGCCGAGCCGCGAAATCGAAAACTCATCCATATTCCGGTAGGATACATAAGGCGCGAAACCGTAATCATCATTACAGCTTTTATCGAGCTTGCAGACATACGCCTTCATCTGCTGGTGTGCTATCTCGAATGGATAGCCGATGTCGTGGAAAAGCGATGCTAATCCCCAAAACTCAAGAAAGTGACAGGCAGCCTCTTTCCCTTCTGTAAAGCCGAATTTCGTGTTGTAGGTGGTGCGGAAGCCCGTGTGGTTTTTATATATCGCAAGCCCTATCAGAAACACATAAACGCTGTGAGAATAATGATCGCGGTGCTTCATTAAAAGCGAGCTAGCATTCGATTCATGTTCACTTAACAGCTCAAGCAGTAGACCCGTCGAATCATAACCCGCACCGAAGGGTTTAAATATTTCACAATAGCAGTAATAGATGTCAAAGGCATCCTCTTTTGCACCAGAGGCTAAGAATCGTCCCACGGCCGTCTCAAAGCTCAGTCGGTCGAGGTCGCGCTCCATATTAAAAGGTATTTGGTTTTTTCCTGCACTTTTACCGCCGGTATCGACAAGAGCTTTCCTATCTGGGTTGGTGACATCGAATTTCAAATCCTCGCAGCAATCACGGAGAAAGGAGAGGGCTTCCTTCCCATACTGCCGTTTAGACTTCGGCAAATCCGGGATGCGTACGGAATCCTGCATCCCATATTGGGATCGGTTCAGTTCCTTCATTTTTAGCAAAGCGTTATATCCCATATCTATATTTCCTTTCCGCCCGGCTCTGCCAGAGATGTTTCTTTCACATATTGCATAACTTCGCCGAAATTTCAGTCCAACACATCGCAAATTCTTTCGAGAATAGCAAAGTTGAAGGGCTCATCTTAGCGAAGCTTCGTCCTCGTGTTGGGGGATATGGCGGCAGTTTTCCGCAGATCCGCTTTGCTCATTTACTTGTCCACAAGCAGTTTCCACATTCGATTGTATGAGATTGCCATTGGTTTTCTCCTCTTTTGAGTAGCTGGGGAAGAATTAACAACAAAAATATATCATAATCAAGCTGCATACACAAGATACTTTCCCATATTATTGCGATTTGTAGTGCGCTTATAAGTATTCCGTCATAATTTTTTAGAAACGTGAAACCGCAAATCCGAAAACTGGATATTTGGTTTAACCATGATTTTTTAGTAGCTTTTACCACTTCCTCGATAGTATCATGCAGCTTATTTGCACAGGCTTTATCCTTATAGATATCGCCAAAAACATTCAATCGGATTCAAGTCAGAACATTAAGGTGGCTGCCAAATAACGATAAGTCGATCCTCAAACAAACTTAAAGCTGCCAATGCTAATCCGTTTTTATGATAAGTAGCATTGTCCATCATCAAAATAATCCGTTTTCCTGGAGATTTCATAGAAAGCTTCAACCGTCAGCTTCGGAAGATTACGAAATCTAAGGCAGTTTCTCGTCTGATGATAGCCTTCTCAAAATACTTTACCTGGCTATGATGAATATTACAAAAAAATAAACTGGAAAACAGTCAGACTGGTTTATTATCCATTCCCAATTAGAGGTGCATTTCTCTGACAGACTCAGAAAATGGAATTACTGATTTTCCATGCTGATCCGTTGTCCAGCAGCCCTAAAACCTTTTTTCGGTTTTGTCAAAGTTCATGGATATGGTTCTTATCTGATCTCAGAACCTCAATCATCTTAGAATTGAAAGCTTCTAACAGTCTATTTACTGCCTATATTTATGCAGATAATATGTCCGTAATCAAAGCTATTTGGTTTGCACAGTTATTAAAACACACCCCCCAACAGCGATTTTTGGCTTTTCTTGCGGAAGCCGATCCCTTGTCTTTCAACCTCTGAAGCTCTGTTGCGACCGCGTCGAACCCGTCTTGATACAAGGGTTTCAAAGTGTCAGGGACATTGAGGTCTTTCCTATAAGCTTCTCGAATGGCTTTGTTGATGTGAAACGGATCTATCACGCGCTCGATCTGTTTGGCCTCGACCCAATCGAAACTGGAACCCACCCATTTGCCGCCCTCATCGCCTACTGCCAACAGATTGATACTTCTCAGATCATATTTCGAATAGACAGGTTCGCATATCATCTCCTGCCATTTTTCGGTAGTGACATCCATCGCCATAAGGCTCATCTTGTTCTGCAACCGATAGCGGTTCCCCGAGATCCATTGCTTGCCGGTGCTGGCTTTTGCCATCCGGATTTCTGCTTTATGCATTCCATCATTACTGCCCGCGTTTCTCGACCAAGCACTTTCAATCTCTTGGCTTCTTCCTTCCGGATCTGATCATCATAACTTTCTAGTACCGCCTCTCCCGTTATCTTCCTAAAATGATCCGATTGAATCACAAATTCGGCGGTCATCTTTTGGCCATTTTCGATTTCGATGGTTATACTTATCTTGACATCTTTTGTCATTGGAAGTTCCTTTCTTGTTTTTATTTGCAAAAAATTATTGTATGGGAACTTCCTTTTTGGTCATTTTTCCTTAACTATGGAAATTTGAAACGCAGACCCCATGTTCTGTTTTTCTTGACATTGAACAATTGTTCTGCTATATTAGTTTTAGAACAATATTATTCTTTGTTATCTTGTGTAAGATAGGAGTAGATTATGTCCAGAACGGGAAAAATGATGAATGATCGGCATCGGAAAATTATGCTATTCCTGGAAGAATATCAAAAGAATAATCAATTTGCACCATCCATTCGCGAAATCGGAAATGCGATCGGGGTAAATTCCACCTCATTGGTAGATTATTATTTACGGCAATTAGCTCAAATGGGTTATCTGGAACGTAACGATCGGGTCTCCCGTAGCATCCGAATTTTAAAGCCGTTTACGGAAGAATCACAGACCGCAAAAAACACGATTTCATATTCGCGACAGGAAGTACTCCGCTACCCGATCTTGGGAAGAATCGTTGCGAGCGAGCCGATTCCGGTCCCCGGTTCCGATTTGGCATATTTCGATCCGGAAAGTTACATTGAAATCCCCAAGAAAATGATTCCCGCAAGTGAAAAAGAGACGGAGCTCTTCGTCTTGGAAGTCTCCGGTGATTCAATGGTTGACGCCATGATCAACGATGGAGACAAAGTTGTTTTTCGCCAGGCAAATCAGGCTTCGAACGGGGATATGGTGGCTGTCTGGCTATCCAACAATGATGAAACCACACTGAAATATTTTTATCGGGAAGGATCAAGAGTTCGCCTCCAACCGGCAAATCCCACAATGGGTCCGATTTATATTGATGATCCGGAACAAGTCCATATTATGGGAAAGGTCGTGATGGTTATTCGTCATCTATAAACCGCTTCAACCGATCGGTTTAGATTCTTCAGGTACAATCGCAAATTGAACAATCAAGCTCAGCAAAAGAAAATTGCCATCATCTCATCTTTATACATGCCTCATCTCGGAGGCGTTGAAAAATATTCCCATTCTCTGGCTCGAACACTGACAGCGGATTATGAAGTTCATGTTTTTTGTATGAATACGGAATCCGTTCCCGCGGAAAGTCGTGATGGGGATATTTTCATTCATGCGTTGCCTTGCGGCGGTTTTTTCAAAGGTCGGTTACCCGTTCCCACCCCAAAAGCCATCCGCCGGACCAAACAAATTTTTCGAGAGACCGGATTTCACTTCGGAATCATCCAAACTCGCCTTTATCCTTTTAATTTACAGGCGGCAAAAATTTTGAAAGAATATCAAATTCCCTTTTTCCTTATCGAACATGGTTCAGCTTACGTAACCTTTGGCAATCGACTGATTAATCTCCTGTGGGAATATTATGAACGCTATCAAACAAATGCATTGAAACGCTATTGTTCAAATTTTTATGCAGTATCTCAGGCAAGTCTCGATTGGTTGAATCATTTCGGAATTCAAGGGAAGGGGATCATCCACAACAGCATCGATCCACAGGAATTCGAAGGAATTCCTTCCAGTTGGCGCAAATCGGTCGGCATCCCTTCGGAAGCGATTCTCCTCACGTTTGCCGGGCGAATCATTCAAAAAAAAGGAATTGTCACTTTATTGACAGCGGCCGACCGGATTAAAGAAGAAAGGCTTCATATCATAATTGCCGGAGACGGAGATGAAACGCTCTTAAACCCCTGGAAACAAAATCCTCAAATCCATTTTCTCGGCAAAGTTCCTCATCGTGTATTGCTGGAAATACTCAAAGACAGTCAACTTTTCTGTTTGCCGACAACATATCCAGAAGGGCTGCCGACCGTCATTTTAGAAGCCGGTTATTTCGGTGTCCCCGTAATCGCAACCGATATGGGAGGAATTAATGAAGTGATTTCCGACAATAAGACTGGAAAGATTATTCCTCCGGATGATCCGGAATCGTTGCGGTCTGCAATTCTGGAATTGATACGAGACGAAGAAGAGCGGAACACGTTAGGAGCGGAATTGCAAAAAAAGATCTCAGCGGAGTTTACTTGGCAAAAGACAGCACAGGAAGTGAAAAAAATCATTGAATCCATCTGACCCAACCCGTATATATCGAATTTTTCAGATTGTCTATAAACTCCCTTATTGTTAGTTTCACGGATTTCGCGTTAAAATAGCTCAATTGGTTTATTTCAATTAAGTGGAAATGCTTGGGAGGGATTTTGAAGTTTTTCGTTTCTGGTGTAGCAGGTTTTCTCGGAACACCACTTGCCAATCAACTCGTAAAGGAAGGAAATGAAGTTATCGGCTTAGATGATTTTTCCGCTGGCAATGCAGAGGGCTTAGATCCGGCTGTTCGGTTAGTGCGGGGAAATATCACGGATCGGGAACTCCTTTGGAAATTGCTTCAGGGGGTTGATTGCGTTTATCATCTGGCAGCAAAAGTTATTGTCCCCGATTCAATTTTATATCCGAGCGAATATGAAAAGGTGAATGTCGGAGGAACGGTAACATTGCTGGAAGCGATGCGAGATGTTGGAATCCGTCATATGATTTTCTCTTCATCCGGCACCATTTACGGATTTCAAAAAGAACAACCTTTAAAAGAGGAAACAACCAAGCCCAAACCCGCTTCACCCTATGCGGTATCAAAAATAGCATGCGAATATTACATCAACACCATCGGAAGATTATGGGGATTGGAAGCCGTTTGTCTGCGCATTTTTAATGCTTACGGTCCGCGGCAGGGTTTTTCATTCACCCATGCACCAGTTATTCCGACTTTCTTAAAACAATCTGCGGCACGCGGTACTGTTATTGTGCATGGGGACGGCCATAATACCCGTGATTTTGTATATGTTGATGATGTCGTTTCAGCCTTAATTCTGGCTTCCAAAATCACAAATCCTCAAGAATTAGTGATTAATATCGGCAGCGGCATCGAGACTTCGGTCCAGGAGGTTCTGGATTTGGCAATCAAGATTACCGGCTCAAAACCCGAAATCGTTTATAACCAACGTCGTCTCGGTGGACCGGACCGAATGTGTGCTGATTTAACCCTTGCTCGGAAATTACTGAATTATGAACCGAAAGTTTCGCTCGAAGAAGGTATGCGATTGACTTATACGTTGGACCGACGATTGCATAAGCAGAGCGCCTAAATTCAAAGAGCTTTCATAAAAACGATCAAAATCTCCTCCGTTTGAACCGACCTTCTTTCATTAAATTCAAAAATAAGAAATTTATTATCTTTTTCTTCATCAAGATCGGGTAGGTTATAATCAAAAGATGGATTTAACAGACTGGTTGCTTTGTTTGGGCACGGCTGCGGCATTCGGCTTTGCATTTTGGATTCTGCTACCCCCATACGGTTGGATAGCGGGAATCGCAGTAGCGGGATTGATGTTGTATCGGGCAAAAAAGAAGCGAGACGATCTGAAATAGAAATAATATATCGGAGTTATTAAATGGAAAACAAAATTCCCGCTGGAAATAATAAGGTTGTCAGCCTTGCTTATACATTATGGGTTGACGGAGAACCGATCGATTCGGCTGATATAAATAATCCTTTGGTTTATTTACACGGTCATGACAATATTATCCCCGGTCTTGAAAATGAATTAAACGGATTATTCCCGGGCGAAAAGAAAACCGTTATCGTATCCCCGGAAGACGGATACGGCGAATTAATGCCGGATTCAATCGTTGAGTTGGATCGTTCCTTGTTCCCAGAAGATTACATCCCGGCTCTCGGAAGCGTTTTACATTTACAGGATGAATCCGATCAAGTGTACACAGCTTATATTCAGGATTTCAATGAAAATTCGGTTATCGTGGATCTCAACCATCCGCTAGCCGGGAAAGAATTGAAATTTGATATCGAAATAGTGGAAGTTCGGGATGCCTCCGAAGGGGAACTTAAAGCGGGACACATCCATCATGATTGTTCATCCTGCGGCGGCTGCGAAGACGGTTCCTGCGAATGAAAAATTACAAAATTCCGATGGTCCCTGGCCCGGTTCGAGTGACTCCCGTTGCTTATCGGTCCTTGACATCTGATTTCGGTGCCGGATATTGTGAAGATGAATTCTTTGAACTTTATCAGACTGTCGGGAAAAAACTGGGCATTTTGCTCGGAACTCAATCGGAAGTAATTATTCAATCCGGAGAGGCAATGTCCATTCTCTGGGGTGCCATTAAAAGTTGTGTTCTTCCCGGTGAAAAAGTATTGGCAATCAGTACCGGATTTTTCGGAGAAGGTTTTGCAGACATGGCACGGGCGATTCACGCTGATGCTCAATTGGTTGAATTTGGTTATGATGAAACCGTCCATGATTTGGATCGAATCGAATCCGCAATTAAAACTTATCAACCAAAGGTCATTACGATCGTTCATTGCGAAACACCGTCCGGTACGCTTAACCCGATTTCTGAAGTGGGACAATTAAAGAAGAAATACAATGTCCCGATAATGATCGTAGATGCGGTAGCATCGGTTGCTTGTACAGAAATCGAAGGGGACAAATGGAATGCCGATATTGTCATGGGCGGATCTCAAAAAGGACTTTCTCTACCTCCCACTATTGGTTTTTGTTCGGTAAGCGAACAAGCGTGGGATATTATCCGGAAAGTTGATTATGCGGGGTATGAAGCATTTTGGTCTTATCACAATATTCCGCAGAAACATGACCACCCCAATACACCGGATTGGCCGGGAATTGCGGCATTAAATGATGTGTTGGATGATCTGATGATCAACGAAGGTTTGTCGAATGTTTTTGCCCGCCATCAGGTTATTGCAGAATTTGTCAGGAAATCTTTGACAAAAATCGGATACCGTCTGTTCCCGAAACCGGAAGCGATTCAATCACCGTCTGTTACGGCCGTCTATGTTCCCGCCGATCGAACTTTTGAAGCTTTTGATCAACAGGTTCGAGCCTTTGGAATGGGTATCGGCGGAAGTTATGGAAAAATTGCCGGAAAGGTCTTCCGTTTGGGACATATGGGAACTCAGGCAACCATGACAAACGCACGAAGTGCTATTGACGTCCTGCGACAGGTGATTTAATCGATTCTCCATGAAACCGCTGAATGTCATTATCATCGGTGCTGGCTTGGGAGGTCTGGCTTGCGGAATCAGGCTGGCTGTCGAAGGTTGCAAAGTAAAAATTTTTGAAAAAAACCTTTTTGCGGGCGGAAGCCTCGGATCAATCCGGTTGAAAGGATTTACGTTTAATACGGGGGCGGAATACATCTCCGCCCCTTTTTTATTTGATCAGCTCTATGAATATGCGGGGAAACGCAGAATCGATTCATTCAAATTTCGGGATTGCGACCCGATATTCCAAGCAATTTTTCCTGATTTTAAGCGCTTTGCTCTTTATTCGAACCCTGTCGAAACCGTAAAACTGAACCCTATGTTATCCGGGGCAGACTTGAAAGGTTTTAATGCTTTTACGGAGGAAAGCGCCGCGATTTTCGATGATATTTTTTTCGATTATTGCGGTCGACCGGTTGATGAAAGCACTTTTCGATTTCGTACGAATTTATGGCTGCGAAGAATGAACCCGCAGATGACTTGTGAAGAATATGCAAATGAAAAATTTCAGACTCCAGAGCTACAGCAACTTTTCGGTTTTTGGCCATTAATCGGCGGCGGAAATCCCAAAAGCGCGACCCATCTTTTTCGGGCTTTTTCACAAATGTTTCAACGGTGGGGAACAGCCGTCCCGGACGGCGGTATGGATAACATGGTTCAAGCGATTGTACGGTTGTTCCGAGAATCGGGTGGCGAGATCTTCTATGGAACCGAGGTA
>Ga0116170_10004187_pt1 | contig 13263 bp, 7 predicted proteins | sample AD_JPNHW1_MetaG_FD_89797 | JGI IMG/M metagenome (GOLD analysis project Ga0116170, IMG submission 89797) | Active sludge microbial communities of municipal wastewater-treating anaerobic digesters from Japan - AD_JPNHW1_MetaG | ecosystem: Engineered > Bioreactor > Anaerobic > Digestate | place...
CCGGAAGTCCGGCTCCCTGTTCTTGTAGCCGAACTTTCCGAGCTCCAGCCAGAGCCGCTCATACAGCGCATCCAGCTCAGGCGTCAGGTCGATTCCGGCCCAGAGCGTCTTGGGGTTCCGCTTGGTTCCGAAGAATCCGAAGCCGTAGGCGCGGCATTTGAAGGCCGGAAGCGCCGCGCAAACGCGGTTCGCGGCCTCTGTCAGGTGGGGCAGGATCGCCGGCGAGACCTCGCCCAAGAAGGCGAGGGTCAGATGGAACTGATCCTTGGTGCACCACTTCACCTCATGGGCGAGCGGCGCAAGGCGTTGAACGGCCGCAGTCAGCTGGGCCTTGACTTCGTCGGGCAGGGGGATGGCTAGAAAAGTTCGCATGGGGGAAAGATACACGAACGGCCCGCGTTTGAGGAAGCCGGAAGTTCGGGAAGATTAGACGCTCACCTCTCGGGCGTTTCTCGGCAAGGGATCGAGCACGGCGTGCCGCCCGGTGCGGCACGCGAGAATCATGCCCATTTTAACGTCGCGGAAGGCCTTCGCCTTCACTATAGTAGCGATGTTTCATGTGGCGAAAGAGGAAAAGGGGGCCGCGATGAATCTGGAGACTCGTCTGGTGGCGATATGCAAGGGGCGGGGGGTGACGCTCGCGACGGCGGAGTCCTGCACGGGCGGGTTGGTCGCGGAACGGATCACCTCCGTGCCGGGGTCGTCGGCTGTGTTCCTGGGCGGCGTGGTCAGCTATGCCAATGCGGTGAAGCGCGATTTGCTGGGCGTGCCGCAGGAGATCCTGGGTCGCGCGGGGGCGGTCAGCGCCCCATGCGCGGAAGCCATGGCGGCCGGGGCCCGCGATCGGCTGATGGCGGATGTGGCCGTGTCGGTGACGGGCATCGCTGGGCCGGAGGGCGGCACGCCGCAAAAGCCGGTCGGGCTGGTTTTCCTCGGCCTCGCGACGTCGGCGGGCGTGCGCTCCGAGCGATGCCAGTTCGAAGGCGACCGCGAAGCGGTGCGTCGGCAGGCCTCCGACCGGGCGCTGTCCCTGCTGGCGGAGTCCGTCCAGATGGCCGGTGCGTGAGACGCCCGGCCCGGCGCTTGCCGCCTGTCTCAAGCGGCGGGCGCCGCGGCCCCTCGGGGCTTCGGCCGGCCCCTCGATCGCGTTCGAAAGCATGCGCCGCCTTCTAACTTTCGTTCGCTTTTCTCTGCTTATTGCTTGACATCAGCGGGCAGAAGGGTTTTCATTTCAATGGCGTTCTGGACGGCATGTCGTTCGAACTCCATGCCGTGTCAGGTGTTCACCACCCGCGCGCCGGAGGGAGGCTGCCATGAAAACCGCGCTTGCCATTCCGCATGGAAAAGAGTCGGGTCATCGCGTTCGCCAACATGCCACTTCTTTTGTCCATGAGCGATGTGCGCCGTGGGCCCTCATGTGCCTGCTCGCGGTGCCTTGGGGCGGGGTCGCCGGAACAACGCATTTCTTCCGCGAGAACCTGATGCTTCCGCCGGCCGGCATGTACGTGTCGACCAGCCAGTGCTTCAGCGTCTTTGCGAACGGCGTCGTTCTCAGCAACGTCGCTTTCCGCACCCCGAGCCAGAGCGTCGCCCCCCCGCCCCGGGAAAAGGGGGCTTCTGTCGAGCACGCCTTTTACGGGCAGATGGAGATGGCGTTGTCGGGCGATGGCGGCCTGACCTTCGCGCCGGTCGCGACCGTCGCGACGATGACCTTTCGTCTGACTTTCGTCAAGCTGAACGGCGATGAAGCGGTCTACGACGGCGAGGTGCTGGCGCTCGACTTCCAGCCGGTTCCTCAATTCCTGATTCGGGAAAGCCCCACGCTCGCGTCGCTGGGGCAGACGCGCATCCTGCCCGTGGCGGGCGGCTATATGATCGACAGCTTTTTCGACGTCTTCCTCGAGGCCAGCACCGACTTAGGCGGAAGTTGGTGGCCCGCCGCGGCGTCCGCGCGCCTGGAATTGAAGGTGGACCCGGCGCTGATCGCGCCGGTGGCCGCGCCGCGGCCCGTGGCGCCGATGCCAAACGGGCAGTACGTCGTGCCGCCGGGCGGCTGGCAAGGCTACGCCAACGGCGTTGTGATCCGCAAGGCGCGCCAGCGCCTGTTCACGCAATGGCAGGAGCCTCCGCCGTTCGGCGTCACGCAGGCCCACATCTTCGATTCGCAGGTGGACTTTCAGCTCTCGATGGACGGCGGCGCGAACTGGACGGTGGTGCGGGCCCCCGGCACCGTGTCGTTCGACTGCAAGAACGCCCGCGAATTCGCCGGGCAAACGACCTATGAGATGCTTGTCGCGGGAATGAATGCCGCGGGCGGCGGCCTCCCCGCCGGCGTGATGCTCCGCGAAAGCCCGACCAAGGCCTCGGAAGGCGGCGGCTCGCAGACCCTGGGCGGGGGCGGCGGCGCGTCCGCCTATCAGGTGAGCAGCTTTTTCGACATCTACACCGAGGTCAGCACCGACGCCGGCGGCAGCTGGTGGCCGGCGACGAACGGGCCGATGCGCGTGGAACTGGCCCGCGTGGCGGCCGCGCACGAATTCGAGTCCGACCTTCAGCCCACGCCCTGTGGACAGTACGTGGCGGAGGGGCCTTGGTTTTCGTATTATGCCTTGGGCATCGTGATCAGCAATCTCACCTGCCGGGCGTTCTCCGGGGCGTTCCCGCCGCCGCCGCCCGGCCAGACGACCAACCTCGCCTTCAGCGCGGAGGTCGACATGATGATCTCCTTTGACGGCGGAGGCCTCTACAGCCGCGTGGTCGCACCGGGGACGCTGATCCAGCGGACCACGGGACGGACGGGGGGCGACGGCCTCACGGCGTACTACGACACGGAGATGCTGCAACTGGACGTCAGCGGCGGAGGACTGTCGCCGGGCGTCTGCATCCGCGAGAGCCCGACCCGCGCCTCCCTCGGCCGCACCACGGCCACCGCCCTGACTGGCGGTGGGTACGACATCGACAGCTTCTTCGACATCTACACCGAGGTCAGCGTGGACGGCGGCTCCAGCTGGTGGCCGACGCTGGCGGGACCGGGAGTCGTCACGCTGCAGCCGCCGGATCCCCTCGCCGTCGCTTGCCCGTCCAACGTCACGGTGCGGGCATCGGCGCGCACCGGCGCGGTTGTGAGCTATCCGGCGCCGACCGTCTCCGGCGGATGTCCGCCCGTCACCGTGACGTGCGCGCCGCCGAGCGGCAGCCTGTTCCCGCTGGGCGTGACGACGGTGAGCTGCGTGGCGAGCGACGTCTGCTTCCACGTCACCGGCTGCACCTTCACGGTCACGGTGCTGCGGCCGATCAGGAAGCATTTCTTCCGGGAGAAACTGCTGCCGCCGCCGGGCGGCATGTATTTCCCGCCTGAGACCCAGACGATCCACTATGCCAACGGCCTCCTGCTGCGCGCGCCGGCGCACCGCCTCTTCGGCGCGAGCGTCCTGCCCCCGCCGTCGCCCGGCGGGGAGCTCAGCCACGCGTTCGGTTCCCGCGCCGAAATGGAGGTCTCGCTGGATGGCGGGCTGACGTGGATACCCTTCGTCGCCGACGCCCTCGTGAAGGTCCACATCGCGAACTCCGGGCCGGACGGCAGCGACACGCTCTTCGCCACGGAGATGCAGGCGCTGGACATCAGCGGCGGCACGCTGCCGCCGGGCGTGATGGTGCGCGAGAGCCCGACCCTCGCGTCGCTGGGCGAGACGCGCATCGAAGCGGTGGCGGGCGGATATATGATCGACAGCTTCTTCGATATCTACACGGAGGTCAGCGTGGACGGCGGCCTCCATTGGAGCGAGGGCTTGGAAGTTTGTTCCATGGAACTGAAGGCGGACCCGGCCCTAGTCACGCCGGCGTCCGCGCCGCGCACCGTGGCACCGATGCCCAACGGGCAATATGTCTCGCCGCAACGCGACTGGCAAAGCTACACCAACGGGGTCATGATCCGCAATCTGCGGAACAGGCTCTTCACGCTGTGGCTGGAGCCGCCGTTGTTCGGCGCCTCGCAGACCCACACGTTCGATTCGCAGCTGGATTTCCAGCTCTCGATGGACGGCGGCTCGTCGTGGGCGGCCGTGCGGGCGCCCGGCTCGATGTCGTTCGGCAGCAAGAACGTCCGCGAATTCGCCGGTCAAACGACCTGCGAGACGGGGGTGACTCGGCTGGACATCGCGGGCGGCGACCTTCCTGCCGGGGTGATGATCCGCGAAAGCCCGACGCGGGCCTCGGAGGGCGGTGCCTGGATGGCGGCCGGCGGAGGCGGGGGCGGGGGCGGCGCTTACGCGGTGAGCAGTTTCTTCGACATCTACACGGAAGTCAGCGTCGACGGCGGCGGCAGTTGGCGCCCGGCGACGAACGGCCCGGCGCGCCTGGAGCTGGAACGGATCGCGCCGGCGCGCGAGTACGCCGCGAATCTCTTGCCGCCGACGAACAGCGGCTACGTCAGCCCCCGGCCGCTGTGGGCCTTTTATTCTTCGGGAATCGTCCTCTCGAACGTGGTGGCAGGTCATTTCACCGCCTCGTTTACGCCGCCGCTCCCCGGCGAGACCTTGTCGCACACCTGCGGCGCTCAGGTCGAGATGGAACTCTCGGCCGATGGCGGCGCCACCTGGCAGCACGCCTCAGCCCCGGCGACGCTGAGTTGGCAGACGACAGCGCGCTTGGGCGGCGACGGCGTCACCGCGTACTACGACACGGAGATGACGCAGCTGGACATCAGCGGGGGGGCGCCCGCGTGGCTGCGCGCCCGCGAGAGTCCGACCCGGGCCTCCCTCGGCCGAACAACGGCCACGGCCCTGACGGGCGGCGGGTACGACATCGACAGCTTCTTCGACATCTACACGGAGGTCAGCGTGGACGGCGGCCAGAGCTGGATGCAGACGGTGTCCGGTCCGGGGACCCTCGCGCTGCAACGGATCGATCCGCTGCAGATCGTTTGCCCGGAAGACATCTCGGTGCGCGCCACCAACTGGAACGGTCGTGCTGTGGCCTTCCCGCCGCCCGGAACCAGCGGCGGCGTCCCGCCCGTGACGGTGACCTGCGCGCCGCCCAGCGGCAGCGTTTTTCCGCCTGGCGAGACCCTCGTCGAATGTGCGGCGGTCGACTTCGTCGGCGAAAGCAACACCTGCGCCTTCACCGTCAAGGTCGTCAGCAATCCGGAGATCGATGGGTTCCCGGCTTCCGTCGCGCGCCTGACCCTTCTGGGACCGACCGGCGGAAGTGAGACCGTCAGCCTCGCGGGGATCTCGCGCATGGAGGTGTACGTCGGGACGCTGGGTGAGGCGGAAGACTCGGACGGCGACGGGCTCGACGATGTCGCCGTCGACCTGGCTGAGTATGCCCTGCGCGGCTACAGTTCGACCTGGGGCGCGCCCGTCGTGTTGCGGCGCGCGCGCGGCGCGAGGACGGCCGGACAGCACGAAGAGCGGGCGAACAACACGCCGGGGACTCTCGACGTTCCGCCGTTCACGGCGGCCGGCGACTGCGACAGCTTCTTTGACATCTTCTTGGAGATCGAAGTCGGGGGAGCGGTGCTGCATCCCGCCTCCTCCGTCCCGATCCATTCGGTGATCACGCACAAGCCGCCTGCTCCGGGCGAAACCTACGCGTCCCCGCAACAGTTCGCCGTTCCGCTCCTGACGGAACAGGGACAGCCGTCGGGCATCACGCTCACCGGCCTCGAGTACACGCCTTCCACGACCGACGAAGTCGATCCGTTCGCACACATCGACACGTTCCTCACGCTTCGCCTTCCGAGCGGCTTTGTCGAGTCCGTGAGGCTGACCGGTGCGGCCAAGACCCACGTCTATTTCGAGGGGGGCGAGGGGCAGGCCGTGGACAACGACTGCGACGGCCTTGACGAGGTGCTTCAGCAGATGACCGGCCTCGCTCTCAGCGGCGTCTGCAGCGAGGGCCCCATATCCCTCAGCCTGGCGCTTGATCCGATCTCGTTGGGACAGCTCGAAGAGCAGGTCAACACCAATGTCGGTCTGCTCGACGTGCAGCCCTTTGCGGCAACCGGCATGTGCGACAGCTTCTTCGATGTCTTCTACGTGCTGACGGTCGGCGGGCAGGCCTACCACAATGTCCTGCCGTGGCGCTTGGCCGGCGCTGTCGCGCATAAGCCGCCTCGCGCGGGAGAGCTTCTGATCAGCCCGCCGGAGTCGCCGGTCGCGATGGACGACGAATGGGGTCGGCCCTCGCAAGTCCAGCTTGTTCAGCAGTGGTTGGTCCTCGGCCAGCCGGACTTGGACATCGAATCCGGCGTGGCCCCGGCCATGCTGATTTCTTGGCCCGACCCGTCGACGGGCTATCTGCTCCGGGCTTGCACGAACCTGGTGCCGCCGTGCCTGTGGCTGGACGTCACGAATGTGCCGCTGGTGGGCGGGGGCCGCAAAACGGTCACGCTCGAACGGGCGTTCACGAACCAATTCTTCAAGCTGTACCGCCCTTTGCCTTAAGTGGCGCGGTATATCCGCGCGGCGGCGGGCTTTCGGCCGGAAAGCCCGCCGGCGGGTGTGCGCCCGTGCCCCGCCGGAAAAGGTCAAAGAAAAATGCGGGAGAAACCTGCGTTCCGCTTGTTTGCACGCTTGTCGGCGCTTGCCGACATACGGTATGATCTTGGCACATTTATTAGGCTCAAAGAAAGGGTGGAAGGATGAAGGGACTGGTGATTCGGTGGCTTGGAGCCGCGGCCATGGCCGCTGGGGCAGTTCAAGGGATGGCGGAACAGCCGGTTTATCAGGCCGTCAAGGCGGAGGAGGTTCGGGCGCGAGAAGGCGTCGGGAACGTGATGACGAAGATCCGGGCGGGCAAAGAGGTCACGGTGGCGTACCTCGGAGGATCGATCACGGCGATGAACGGCTGGCGCAACAAGACGACGGACTGGCTGAAGGCGACGTATCCGCAGGCCACGTTCAAAGAGGTGCATGCGGCCATCGGTGGAACGGGAAGCGACTTGGGGGTGTTTCGTCTGGGGCATGACGTGCTGGAATATCACCCGGATCTCCTGTTTGTCGAGTTCGCGACGAATGACGGCGGTCAGCCGCCGGAGCAGATCTGGCGCAGCATGGAGGGCATTGTCCGCCAGATCTGGAAGCAGGACCCGCTGACGGACATCGTGTTCACCTACACGATCACGACGGCGTTCACCAACGACTACTGCAAGGGCCTGTGCAACCGTTCGGCCTCGGCCATGGAGATGCTGGCGGATCACTACGGCATCCCGTCGATCAACTTCGGCCTCCGCGTGGCGCAGCTGCTGAAAGAGAACAGACTGATGATGGACGCGAGGGTGATCGAGACGGCCGTGCCGAAGGAGTCGCCGGATCGCGACAAGCAGATCCGCGAGCGGCTGGCCGCGGACAAGCGCATGCTGTTCGCCAACGACGGCGTTCATCCGCGCGACGAGGGCCACGAGCTATACAAGGCGGCCATCGTCGCGGGCCTGACGCAGATGAAGGACCTGCCGGCCGCCGACCACAAGTCCAAGCTGGCCAAGGCGTTCGTCGCGGACAATTGGGAGTCGGCCAAGATGGTGCCGCTGAACGCGAAGATGCTGACGGGAACGTGGAGGCAGCTGCCGGCGGACGACGGCAAGCAGAAGGCGTTCGGCGGGCGCATGGGGCAGATCTGGACGTCGGAGCAGCCCGGCAGCAAGTTGCACTTCAAATTCAAAGGATCGGTCGCCAAGGTCTACGACCTGCTCGGTCCGGACGGCGGCCAGGTGACGATCACGGTGGACGGCCAGGCCGGGGCCAGGCCGGTGCCGCGCTTCGACAGCTACTGCACCTATCATCGCATCGCGACTCTCGGCGCGGTGTCCGGCGGCGACATGGGCGGCGTGCATGAGGTGACGATCGAAATCCACCCCGAGCAGCCGGACCGGAAAAGCGTGGCTTTCCGCCTGAAGGATCCCGAGAAGGAGCTTAAGGAGCCCAAGTATCAGGGCACCCGCGTGTGGATGAGCCAGCTGATGCTGCTGGGCGATCTGGTGGAGTAGCGGAGCGATCCAGAAAGGATCATATGCCGGTATCCGTGGGGTTTATCAGTCTCGGGTGTTCGAAAAACCTGGTGGATTCACAGGTGATGGCGGGCTATTTGAAGAGCGGCAAGATCGCGCTTGCGCCCTCGCCGGAAGAGGCCGACGTGATCCTGATCAACACCTGCGCCTTCATCGACGCCGCGCGCGAGGAGGCCGCCGAGGCTATCCTGAGGGCGTGCGAGCATAAGAAGCAGGGCGGCTGCCGCGCCGTGGTCGTGACCGGCTGCATGGTGCAGCGCTACCGGAGCCGGCTCAAGAAGGCGTTCCCGGACGTCGACGCGTTTCTGGGCGTCGACGAACTCGAGAAGATCAGCGAGGTGGTGCGGCGCGTCGCGGAGGGCAAGGCCTGCGGGGTGATCGTCGGGGAGGGCGCGCCGGTCAAGGTCTACACGCCGACCTATCCCACGCTGCTGTTCACGGGCGGGCCGTTCGCGTATCTGAAGGTCGCGGACGGCTGCAACCATCGTTGCGCGTATTGCGCCATCCCCAACATCCGCGGCCATTTCCGCTCTCGCCCGGCCGACGACCTTGTCAAGGAAGCCTCCGCCATGGTGAGCGCGGGCGTCCGGGAAATCAATCTGATCGCCCAGGACGTCCTGCAGTACGGCATGGACAAGCAGGGCGCGCCGTCCATCGCCGGGCTGATGCGGCGCATCGACGCGCTGGAGGGCGATTTCCGTTTCCGCCTGCTCTACGGCTATCCGGCGGGCGTGACGGAGGAAGTGCTGGAGGTGCTGAACACGGCGCGGCACGTCTGCAAATATCTGGATCTGCCGGTGCAGCACAGCCACCCCGACATCCTGCGCGCCATGAACCGCGGGAAGGCGGTGGAGGCGACGCAGGATCTGGCCGCGCATCTGCGGAAGGCCGTGCCTGGCGTCGTGTTGCGGACCACCTGCCTGGTCGGGTTCCCCGGCGAGACCGAAGCGCACTTTGAGCATCTGATGGAGTATGTGGCGGAGGCGAAGTTCGACCACCTCGGCGTGTTCGCTTTCTCGCCGGAGGAGGAGACCCCCGCCTTCGCGATGGACGGCACGCCTGCCCCGGAAGTCGCCGAAGACCGGTGCCAGCGGCTGATGGCGCTGCAGAGCGCGATCGTGCGGGAGCACGCGCGGGCGCTGAAAGGAACGATGGATACGGGCTTGCTGTTGAGGCCGGAGGGCAAGTCCTGGGTCGGGCGCCTGCCGCGCCAAGCGCCGGATGTGGATGGCGAGACGTACGTGACGGGCGTGCCGCAGCACGCGACGGTCGGCGATTTCCTGCGCGTGGAGATCACGGGCGGAAAAGGCTACGATCTGGAAGCGAAGGCGGTTTAAAGGAAAACGATGATTATTCAGGCGTTGAAAGTTGTTTTGGAAGAGGCCCAGATCGCGGCCAGATTGAAGGACGGCCTGGCCGCGGCCAACCAGTTGAAGGACGTGACGTTCAGCCTCGTGCCGGGCACGGTCAAGGTGGGCGGCAAGTTCCAGGTCGGCTTCCCGATCCCGTTCGAGACCCAGTGGACGGCCAGCGTGCTCGAGAGGGACCGCAAGCTCGCCGTCCGGCTGGCGCACGTCTCGGTGGGGATGATCGGGCTGAGCGCGTCGATGGTGACTTCGCAGGTGATGAATGCCCTGTCGCAGAAGCTGCAAGACGTGCCCGGACTGGTCGTGGAGAACGACACGATCATCCTCGAGCCCGCGGTGCTGTTGGCGGCCAAGGGCATCCGGCTCGATGCGCCGGTGCGGCGCGTCGACGTGATGCAGGGCCGCGTCGAGATCGAGATCGGCTAACGCCGCGAGGAGGCGGCGCGGGTGAAAGGGGACGACGGACGGCTGGGGCCGGACTGAGGGCATATGGATACAAACTCGTTCTTCCAGGATCTGGCTGTCATTCTGGTGGGAGTCGGGATCGTCTCGGCGGTGTTCATGCGGTTGGGGTGGCCCAAGGTGATCGGTTATATCCTTGCCGGGACGATCATCGGCAAGTACACCTTCGGCGGGTCCTTCGTCATCAACCAGAACAGCATCGACGCGCTGGGTCAGGTCGGCGTTGTCTTCCTGATGTTCACGCTGGGGCTGGAGTTCAGCGTGCAGAAACTGAGGAAGGTCGGGCATGTGATCTTCCCCACGGCGCTTCTGGACATGGCGGTGATGATCTGGGCCGGCCATTTCGTGGGCACGAAAATTCTGGGGTGGGGCTCGGTGCAGAGCCTGTTCCTTGGCGCGGCGATCAGCGACTCGGCAACGACGCTGCTGGCAAAGACCATCCAGGAGATGGGGTGGGGGACGCGGCGTTTCACCCGGTTCATTTTCGGGATCACCATCACCGAAGACATCCTGTGCGTCGGCGTGATCGCGCTGCTCACCGGGCTCGCGAAGTCGGGCGCCATGCATCTGGGCGCGATCGCGTACAGCATGGGGGGGCTGCTGTTGTTCCTCACCGGCGTGTCGGTCTTCGGGCTGCTGCTCGTGCCGCGCGCCTTGAACCGCGTGGCGCAGCTCAAGGACGACGAGTCGCTGCTGTTGACGATGCTCGGGTTCTGCTTCCTGGTCTCGTTCATTGCGGCGAAATTGGATTACAGCCTGGCGCTGGGGGCGTTCCTCGTGGGGGTGATGGGGGCGGAGTCGGAGCCGCTGAAGCGGATCTACCAGCAGTGCGTGCCGCTGCGGACGATGTTCAGCGCGATCTTCTTCGTGACCATCGGCCTGCTGATCGACCCCGCGCAAATGCTGGCGAACGGGCCGGCCATTCTGGGGATCACCCTGCTGGTGATCGTCGGCAAGAGCGTCAACTGCACGCTGGGGGCGCTGCTGACGGGGTTGGATATCAAGAACGCGCTGCAGACCGGCGTCGGGCTGGCGCAGATCGGCGAGTTTGCCTATCTGGTGGCGCTGATCGGCCTCACCATGAAAGCGGTGGACGGCTCGATGTACCAGATCGCCGTCGGCGTGTCGGTGCTGACGACGCTGCTGAATCCTTTCCTGCTGCGGGCGTCGGAGCCTTTCTCGGACTGGGCGGAACGCCGGCTGCCGACGCGTTGGAAGGGGTATCTCGAAACCTATGCGAACTGGGCGGATCGTTTCCGGCACAGCGCGGCGAGCGGCGCGACAACCACGGCGATCCGGTTCAATCTGACGCTGGTGCTGCTGCAGTTGGCGCTGGTGGCGGTCGTTTTCATCGCGGCGGACATGCTGGCGCGGGTGGACTGCTCCAGGTTCTCGCCGGTCGTCGAGGCCAATAAGGAGACGCTGCTGTGGGGCGCGGCCTGCCTGCTGACGGTGCCGAACGCGATCATCCTGTTTTTCCGGGCGCGGGCGCTGGGGGGCGCTGTCGCCGATGCCTTGATCCCCGCGAAGGTCGTGGGAACCTTGTGGGCGCTCTCCTTCAGGCGGTTCACCCTCTTGATGTTCTCCGTGTCGGGGCTCGCCGTGCTGTTCGTTGAGTGCGCGTTGCTGAGCGGCACCATCATGCCGGAACAGGGGTGGGCCCGCGCTTTGATGGTCGGGACCTTGCTGGTGATCGGCGTTGTGGGGTGGCGCTGGTTCCGGCGCCTGGGCTCGGAATCCCTCGAAACGCTGAGGGGCGTGCTGACGAAAGAGACCGAGACGGATCCGACGGACTCGACGGCGGAGCTGCTGGACATCCACACGGACAAGGTCAGAGTGGGGCAGGCCTCCCCGGTGCGCGGGCGCTCGCTCCGGGACATCAATTTGCGGGCGCAGGTCGGCGCGAGCGTGATCGGCATCGAGCGCCGCGGCGTGACCATCGTGAACCCCAAGGCGGACGAGGCGCTTGAGGCGGAGGACGTCGTGCTGGTGCTGGGGGATGACGAGCAGATCATGGAGGCTCGGCATATGCTCGCGTGAGCGGGCGCGAAAAAAGCCGGGGGCGCGGCGGACTGTCCGCGGGGCACCGGTAGTCGCGAGAATTTCCAAAGAGCCCGCCTGTCGGCGGGAGAGGGAAGCAAATGAAGACGGCGTTGTTTGATTTGGATGGCACGTTGATCGAATCGCGTGCGGATTTGGCGTTCGCGATCAATCTCACGCGGCAGGATTTCGGGCTTCCGCCCCTGCCCATGGAGACGGTCGTGGCCTGCGTGGGCGAGGGAATGCGTAAGCTGGTCGAACGGGCGATTCCGGAGCGTCCCGAGCTGTGGGATGCTCTGCTGGCCCGGCAGCGCGAGAACTATGGCGCCCATCTTCTGGACCGGACCGTCCTCTATCCCGCCGTGCGGGAGACGCTGGAGGCGTTGCGCGGCCGGGGTTGGAAACTGGGCGTGGTGACCAATAAGCCGACCGTGTTCGTGCGCCCGATTCTGGATGGCCTGGGCGTGTCCGGCTGCTTCGAGGCGGTTGTCGGCGGCGGCGACTGCCCTGCGCTGAAGCCCGATCCTGCCCCGCTCGTGCTGGCTGCGACTCAAATGGGCGTGACGCTCGATGCGGAAGACTGGATGATCGGCGACAACTTCACCGATCTGGAATCCGGCCGCCGGGCCGGATTGAAACGGTGCTACTGCCGCTTCGGGTTCGGCGAGACGCGCGGCGAAACCTATGATCTCGCGATCGACCGGATGGACGCGTTCCTCGGCGTGGCGTAAGGGTCGTTAACGTCGCCTATGAACCGCACACTTATTTTTGTGACAGTCACTGTTATGTGTGTGTGTTGCAGGGAAACAACGAAGCGGTTAAGGTTTGATCTGTGTTTGCCGGGGTGGTAACAAAACGAGCCGGACATAATCCTTGATTCCGTCGTCCACATTTTTACCCGCCAGCCAGTAGCCAGTGCAACACTGGCTACTGGCTGGCGGGATCTATTTTCATCTTCTCGTGTTCCTTTATCACATCCTCAATTGCGGATGGACGTGACTTCCCACCGCCATTGGATTCACCCGCAAACGTCGACGGTATCCAAGCGCTGACAATAGCAACCGAGACAATTATGAGGACTGATTTCATATCGACATCCTTTTCATGGTTTAACATGGGCCTGCATCCCCGGAAACGCCCAATCCTTGGTTTCGTCTCCAAGCACACCGTCCTGTTTCGAACGGCAGTACAATTCCTGATCCCCGGTACTCGCATAACCGCTATAATCAGCACCACCCTCTGTGTACCCCGCAATGTTTCAGGTGTCTTTGGTATTTGGGTCAGTACCGATTTCAGCCTCACGCACATTGCTCAAACCGTCACCGTCACTGTCAAGCAACCCATCCCCGCCGAGCAGGACAGAGCGGGTTTCCCGCCTGACAACCC
>Ga0116170_10004188_pt1 | contig 13262 bp, 9 predicted proteins | sample AD_JPNHW1_MetaG_FD_89797 | JGI IMG/M metagenome (GOLD analysis project Ga0116170, IMG submission 89797) | Active sludge microbial communities of municipal wastewater-treating anaerobic digesters from Japan - AD_JPNHW1_MetaG | ecosystem: Engineered > Bioreactor > Anaerobic > Digestate | place...
ACACGGCATTGCTGGTCGTCGTGTTGTTATAGATCTCCCACCCGTTCCAATAGAACTGATAAGCGTCGCCGGGCAGCCCCGACCCCGCGTTGCCGAAAATCTTCATGGGCGAAGCCATGTCGCCCGGCTGAACCGTGTAACGGAACACGGCCTCCGTCTTATAGATGCCCCCCGGATAATCGTAGCGGTTCAAGGTGTACAGTTTCGCCCAGGCGATATCGCCGTTCACGATCAGGCGGAGTTCGGGGAGCAAGGCCTCCGTTCCGCCGATGCTCCGGCGGCGGAAATCGCCGAACAACCGGATCTTGATATCGACGTTGGCACCGGCGGAATGATACGTCGTGTTGGCCTGATCCGAATAAATGCTCACGATGTCGCCCGTCGTCTGCGCGTGGGCAGAGGCCCCCGCCCACATCACACCACAGGCCACCAACAACGGGAAAGCCAGCATCTTCACCACGTTCTTCATTCCGTTCGTTTTCATGCCTATTCTCCTGTTCTCACAGTAAATCGTGTTTGCCCCGCCGGCGCCTTTCGGCGCCTCACTTGGCTGCTGCGGGGTCCACCGCTCTGGCTTTGCCCTCGGCTACCGCCTTAATCGCCCTCGACTCCGCCAGCATCCGCTCGCGGACCGTCTTCCGCGCGTCGGCCAAGGTCTGTTCGATCTCGCCGATCACCTGCGCGTTCTGCGCTTCGAGTTTACGCCATTCCCCGTCTTTCGCCAACGCCGCCTTGACGGCCGCATCGTCCGCCCCCGCCGGCAACGAAGCCCTGACGCGCTCGAGATGCGACTTCATTTTATCGACAATCGCGCTGCGTTCCGTCGCCTTGGCCAGCTGCGCCTTCCGGACCTGATCGAGCGCTTTAATATACGAAACATCGGACATCCGGTTGGTGACCACGGGCTCCAATTCCGGGGCGGCAGACGGCGCGGGAGAGACAGAGCGCTTCTTGCATCCGGCACACATCAAACCCACAATAACCGTTGACACGATGACCACGCCTATCATCGCGTTCAACTTGATTCGCATGCCACTCCGCCTTTTTAAGGCATCAAAACTGAACATTTCGCTCTCTTTCCGGCCCGTTCCAAGGCGTCTTTTCTCACCTGCGCAAGGCAGTGTGCACACAACGCCGTCATTTTTTTATCTTACCATGAGGAAAACCGTGCGAGCAAGGCGTTTCTGAAAAAACCTTTTCCTCCGCGCCCCCCGTTTTAGGATTGCCTACAAACGTAGGCATGCGTTATAGTGAACGCACTATGACAGAAGACCGAACCAATGACGTCGCTGCCGAAACCCTCGTCCTCGCCAACGGCGATAACCAAGACAACCTTTTCCGCGTCCGCCGCACCAAGCTCCTCGTCATCAGCGGGCCCTTGCAGGGTCGCGAGTTCGTCGTCAACCGCGACACCTTCACGATCGGTTCCAGCAGCCACAATGACCTCTCCATCGAGGATTCCACGGTCTCGAAACGCCACTGCGAAATCGATGTGGAGCAGAGTGGTTACCTCATCCGCGATCTGGACAGCACCAACGGCACCCTGGTCCAAGGGGTCCGCGTCTCCTCGGCCCACCTCGCCCCCGGCTCCGAGATCCAGCTCGGCAAGACGCGCATCGTCTTCTGCCCCCTGCAGGAGGCCAACGACATCCCCCTCTCCCATAACGAGGCCTTCGGCGCCATGATGGGGCGGTCCGTCCCCATGCGGCGGATCTTCTACCTGGCCGAGACCTACTCCCCGGCGGACGTCACGGTCATGATCACCGGCGAGACCGGCACCGGCAAAGAGATCCTCGCCGAGGAGATCCACAACCATTCCTCCCGCCGCGACAAGCCCTTTATCGTCATCGACTGCGCCGCCATCTCCAAGGAGCTCATCGAAAGCGAGCTCTTCGGCCACGTTAAGGGCGCCTTCACCGGCGCCAACGCCGATCGGCAGGGGGCCTTCGAGCTGGCCGACGGCGGCACGGTCTTTCTGGACGAGATCGGCGACCTCTCACCCGATCTCCAGCCCAAGCTCCTGCGCGTCCTCGAAAAGCGCGAGATCAAGCGCGTCGGCTGCAACAAGGTCCGCAAGATCAACGTTCGCATCATCTCCGCCACCAACCGCAACCTCGCCAACGAGGTCAACGAGGGCCGCTTCCGCGAGGACCTGTACTACCGGCTCTCCGTGGTCCATCTGGAGCTCCCCCCGCTGCGCCGCCGCCGCGAAGACGTCCCCTTGCTGGTCAAGCGTTTCCTGATCGACCTCCACGGCGAGGAGGCCCTCAGCCAGCTCGCCGACTTCGACCGCACCATGGAGATCCTCAAGCGCCACGAATGGCCCGGCAACGTACGCGAGCTGCGCAACCTCATCGAGCTGGCCTTCTACAGCGAGCGCCGCCCCGTGGACCTCAGCGCCTTCCTCAGCCTGGGGAACCTGCGCGCGGGCCGCAAGAACGGCGAGCCCGAAGTCAACTTCGTGACCGACAAGCCTTTCAAGGACGCCAAAAACGACCTGATCGAGGAGTTCGAGAAGACCTACTTGAACGACCTGCTCGCCCGAAACAAGCAGAACATCTCGCGCTCGGCCCGCGAGGCCGGCATCGAGCGCGCCTATCTCCAACGCCTCATCCGCAAATACGGCATGCGCGAGTGAGCGGATAAGAAGTTCGTTCGTGCGTCAGTCCATCCGTTCAGCGCGTTGATCCATCGCAGCCGGCATCACGAACCGGCACGGATCCCCTGATCTCCCTCGCCAACGCGCCCATGAACGTCTCTACAGCACCGTGACCTTGAGTCCCTGGCGGTCCACGTCGAAGTCGAAGAACCGCGCATGCGTGTTGGGCGGCTTCGCCTCGAAGACGCGCCGGATGCGCTGCGCCGCGGCCGCGCTTTTGGCAATCATGAAAATGAAGCCGCCCCCGCCTGCCCCCGGCAGCAGCGCCGCTTGCGTCTCCTTCGCCACCGACCGCAGCAGCGCCTCGATCGGCGCGTTGGTCGATCCCGGATCGATCCGCTTCTTGAGATCCCAGTACTGCGCCACGCCACGCGCAAACCCGTCGATGTCCTGCGCGTCGAGGGCTTCCTTCGTCGCCACGGCCGAGGCCTTGAGCGCCTCGACGGTCCGCAGGACCAGCGGATCGCGCGCCAGATACCCCGAAACCACGTTCTTCAGGATGTTCCGCGCCATGCGCTTCTGCCCCGTGAAGTAGAGCAGACAACGCCGTTTCAGCTCGCTTCCCTCCGACATGTCGAAGACCGTCCACCGCAAAGACACCGTCTGGTCCGGCCCCGGCTGGGTCCGGATCAGCTTGACGCCCGGCATGATGCCGCCCACCTGATCCTGCCACCCCCCACCCGTGCACATCCGCTGCTCCAGAATCGACGTCATGCGGATCAGCCGGTCCGTGTTGAACGGCACGCCCAGAACGCGATCGAGGCAGGCGATCACCGCAGCCCCCAGAATCGAACTCGTACCCATGCCCGAGCCCTTCGGCAACGAGGAGAAGATCGTCAAGTCCAGCCCGCCGCCCAGGACCTTCAGCCACTGGGAAAGAGGCTCCCCAGCGCGCGAAGGCCCGATCCCCGCCAGAATCAACGCGGCCTTCGCCAACGCCGCCCAGTCGTGGGGATCGCGGTGGTCGAGCAGTTCCTCGGTGGTGCTGATCTCCTTGCGCTCGCCCAAGTCTATGCTGGAGAGGCGGATACAGCCGTTCGTGTTGAGCTTGGCCATCACCTGCACGGGATAGAGGCCATTGAGCGTCACCGCCGCATTGAGCACCGTCCCGCCCCGCTCGGTGCAGATCGGCGGCGTGTCCGACCAGCCGCCCGCGAAGTCGATGCGCACCGGCGTCGTGACCCACACGACCTGGTCGTGCAGAATCGCGGCCGGCCGGGGGGTGCCGCAGGGCTCGAAGCTCACCGCCACGGCCTCGGCCACCGCCGCGAACGCCTCGGCCTGGGGGTCCGAACCGAGGGCCAAAGTCTGAGGGCCCGAGAGAGAGGTCCGTCCTCGCGCGGGCCCCCGGCTTCCGGCCTCTGTCTTCCGGCCCCCGCCCTCCACCCTCTCCCGGATCATCGCCATGAGCCGCAACACCCGCGCCCGCAGCAGCGGCCGGTCCAAAGCCTCACCCTCCAGCAGCGTCGCGAGCTGCCTCAGCACCAGCGACGCCTCCCCTTCACTCCGGATCTCCCCGCAAACCGTCGCGGACGGCAGCGCGTCATCGCCCAGCAGCCGCTCCGCCACGCTCATCAGATTCACCTGACGCCGGATCTCTTGACGGACCTGCAGCAGCCGTCCGTGGTTCACCCGCGGCAGCAGCTCCGCCACGCCGTACCGCCGCCCTTTGTCCGCCGCCTGCAGCCCCTCGCCGTTCGCTATGGCGACCGCCTCCGCCAGCACGTCGTCGAGCGCGCCCACGCGCCACAGCCTCGCGCGCCACAGGCCGTCCTTCTGGTCGCCACGCCACAGCTTCTTTTCCGACAGGCCGGCGCGCGCCATCCACGCCTCAATCGGCGCATTCAGGAACAGGCAAGGCTTGCCGCCCCCCAGCGGCGTCTTGAAATCGTCGTCCAGCCCGTAGGCCACCGCCGCCCACTCGCGCTTGCCGACGGGCAGGCAGACCAGCCCGATGCCTCTCGCCAGCCGCACCGCCACCGTCGCCTCGGGCGGCAGCCCGGTCAGGATGTTCTCGCCCTCGAGCTCCAAGCCGGCGCAGCTCGCCGCATGCGCCGACTCGATCAGTGCGGGGCCGGTCTTGAGCGGACACGCGATCCGGGAGTTGAAAATAAACGCCCGGCCGGTCTCGCCGCCGCTGCTCACGCATGCGCCGCTGCCGTTGGCGAAGCGGTACTCCTGCGCGGTCCGCGAAAGCCCCGAGAAGCCGGACAGCAGTTCGCGGCTGCTGCCGATGTGGAAAAACTCGCAGTACGGGACGACGTTCACCTGGAACGGCACCCCGCGCATCGCCCGGTAGAAGGCGCGCATGCGCCGGCCGTGGGCCGCATCACGCCCGCGACCGGTCACAAAACGGGCGAGAAAGCGCGCCTCGTCGAAGCGCGGCGTCACCGCCATGGTCAGTTCCTCATACAGGTCCAGCGCGGGACAGCTCCCGCCGACGATCTCCGCCAGCAGCCCCTTCCGCGCGAACGCCAACAGCAGCGCGCAGGTCGCGGGATCGAAGCTCACCAGCCCCGTGTCCACCGCCACGTGACCGAACGGGTCGACCGCGCCGCGGGCGCGCGCCTCGCCCTCCGAAGGCTTCTGCAGGAAATCGACGACCGGCACGCACTCGGTCCGCAACGGATTGCCGCGGAACGCCTCCGGCACGTACACGCCATGATGCGACCCGCGCTCCACAGGCCCGAAATAGGCCACGCCCGTCATGCCCGTCTGCGAGAAATCGACCGACGCGTGATCGAAGGTCAGCAACACGTCGCCGGAAGTGACCAGCACGTGCCCACCCTCAGGCGAGGGGAGGTTCGACACGGTCTGAAGAATCAGGTCGAACAGCGCCAGCGGCGCGCCGTTTGCCGCCACGGTCGGGACCGGCGTGAAAACTTTTCCCTGCGCCGCGTAGGCAGGGGTGCGGCGGCTGTCGCCGCCGGAGTGGCAGATCAGAATGCGCCGGTTCCTGAAAAGGTCCTGTGCCTCTTTTTCTCCCGGCAGCATCTTCGCGAGTTCTGCCAGCACATTCAAGGTGGCGCCCAGCGACCCCACGCGCCGCCCCCCCGGATCGGTGATCACCAGCGCACGCGTGGCCGGATCGAGCAACCCGTTCGCCTGCCGCCACGCCAGCTGCGCCCGGTAACCTCGCGCCTGCGCCTCGTTCGCCGCCGTCAAAACCAGTATGTCAAAGGGTGTCATACCCAAACGGTATCACGTCCCCTCAAAACCCGTCAATACGCGAGCGCCCCAGCGCTCTTCGAACGGGGAGGGCGACCGGACCGCCCGTTGTGCCGGCCGGGTTTCGCGTCCCTCCGACCCCCTCATCGTCGTCGTCCGGCAGCGTTTCCAAGCCGCCCCGTCGGCGCCAGGCAAACGACTTTGCTTTCGGATCGGGATGGCGGTAAGATATGCTCTGATGTTAGAAAACTTCCTAGAGAAAAACAGCGACAGGCGAACGCTTGCGCGGGCGATTCTGCGCGGCGCGGCGTGTGCCGCGGCGGCGCTGTGCGCCTGGCCGGGCGCGGGGTCCGCCGCTTGGCGGGCGGGCCTGGTGCCGTCGCTGAGCCCGTTCAACGCGCTGCTCGCCGTGGCGGCGGGGGCGGGCGGGCTTTTTCTGCTGGGTTCGCTGGCTGTCGCGGTCGTTTGCGTTTTCTGGCCGCGAGCGTTCTGCCGCTGGCTGTGCCCCGCCGGCACGTGCCAGGACGCGGTGTCGTGCCGCGGCAAGCGCAGAACCTGGATCGGCCGGGTGCCGCAGATCGGCGCGGGCCTGGTCTTCGTCGGCACGGGCGCGGCCCTGGTAGGTTATCCGCTGTTCGGCTGGCTCGACCCGCTGGTGCTTTTCAACTCGGCGTTCGGCCTCGCGCGCCACCCGCTCGAGTTGAGGGACTGGCTCGCGGCGGCGGGATTCCCGCTGCTCTTGCTGGTCTCATTCCTCGCGCCGGGGCTCTGGTGCGGCAGGCTTTGTCCCTTGGGCGCGCTGCAGGACCTGCTGCGCTTTCCGCTGCGCGCGCGGCGATCCGAAGAAGCGGCGCGTGCGAAGGAGACGTCCGCCCTTGGCCGGCGCGCGTTTCTGGGGCTGGGGCTAGGTGCGGGCTACCGCCTCGTGGTCCCCCCCGGACGCTCGCCGCGGGCCACCGTAATCCGTCCGCCGGCCAGCGGGCGGGAGGCGCGTTTCACGCGGCTGTGCGCGCGCTGCGGCGCGTGCGTGCGGGCATGCCCGGGCGGCATCATCCGTTTCGGCGGGGCAGACGCCGGCTGGTCCGGCGTGCTGGCTCCGGAGGTGTCCTTTGAGGAGGGGTTCTGCACCCCCTCCTGCACGGCGTGCGGCCAGGCGTGCCCGAGCGGCGCGATCCCGCGGTTCAGCGCGAAAAAGAAGTTCGCGGTCCCGATGGGCATCGCGGGTGTGCGCGAGGACGCGTGCCTTTTGGGAGAAAGGCGCGAATGCGGGGCGTGCGCAAACGCGTGCCAGTACGGAGCGCTGGATATGGCCTGGGATCCGGTGAACATGACGAGCCGCATCGTGGTTGACCCCAAGGCCTGTACGGGTTGCGGCTGCTGTGAATACGTATGCCCCGCCTTGCCCAAAGCGATCCGCGTTCTCGCGCCGCCATCCAAAGGGTAGGGACCGGGCGGATCGCCCTCGCCTTGCCCCCGGTCGTCCTTCGTGACGAACCGATTAATCGGAGATGCCCATGAAACGTGAAACAGGAAAGTCGCTCGTCGGACAGTGTGTGCGTTTTATCCGAAAAGGCGTGTGGGAGTCGCATTCCGGCGAGTTGCCCTGGCTTCGCCGATTCGGCCTCTGTACCGTGCGCCTGGGGATCTTGGTGGTATCCGGGTTCAGGCGCAACCAGTGCTCGCTCCACGCGGCGTCGCTGACCTTCTTCTCGCTGATGGCGCTGATCCCCATTCTGGCCCTGACGCTGGCGATGGCGCGCGCTTTCGGCGGCGCCGACCTCGCCAAGGAACAGTTCAACAAACAGCTGGACCATTGGATGGCGCAAATGGAGCAGGCGGTCGAAACGCGGGCCGAGCCTGCCACCCCGAACGAGAAGCAGGCAGAGGCCGAAGTGACCAAAGCCTTTTCTGCGCAAGTGCGCGAACTCGCGGACAAACTTTTTCAGCAGATCGAGCAGCTCAAATTCGGGACCTTGGGCGGCATCGGCGCGGTCATGTTGATCTGGACCGTGATCGGCATGCTGGGCAAGGTGGAATCCAGCTGCAACCAGATCTGGGGCGTGGAACGACCACGCACCCTCGTGCGGAAATGCTCCGATTATCTGTTCGTCTGTCTGATTCTGCCTTTTCTGGTCACGGCGACCTCGACCGTGCCGGTGGCGTCAATGGTCACGGGGATCATGGACAAGACGGTCGGCGGCCCCACATCGGCCGCCCTTCACGCGCTGCTGGCCAACGGACTGTTTAAGACGTCCGTCACGCTGCTGATCGGCACGCTGACCTTCGCGTTCCTGCTGGGATTCATGCCGAACACACGGGTCAAGCTCGTGCCGGCCCTGGCGGGCGGGTTTGTGACAGTGGTCCTGTTCACGGGCTGGCTGGAGCTCTGCGCGAAGCTGCAGATCGGCATCGGCAAGTACAGCACGCTCTACGGCAGTTTCGCGGTGCTGCCGATCCTGTTGTTGTGGGTCTATACCAGCTGGCAGATCCTCCTGCTTGGCTCGGAAATCGCGTTCGCGGTGCAGAACCGCGACACCTATGTGCTGGAGCAGAACGCGGCCCGGGCCAGCCTGCGCTCGCGCCTGTTGCTGGCGCTCACGCTCTGCGCGGAAACCGCGCGGCGGGCGCGCGCGGAGAAGGGCGGGCCTTTCGCCGCGGAGGCCTTCGCGAGAGAGCACGGCATCCCCTCCCGCTTCGTGAAGAACATCCTCGACGATCTGGTGCGAAACGAAATCTTGGCGGAAGTGGCGGGACGGCCGGGCGAGTACCTGCTTTTCCGCTGCGGCAGCGCCATCACCATCGCCGACATCGCGAAGGTGTTGCTCGATGACGGGGAACCCCCTGAGGCGCTGGGACTAAACACTCTCACCGCCTCTGTCCTCGAGTTCAGCAAGAAGCTGGACGACAACCTCAAAGCGAGCTTCGCGCTCCCCGTCGCACAGGTGTGAAAAAGCAGATCGCCACGCATGTTCGCACCTCCTTCCGCACGAAGCGCCTTTACTCTGAGGCGATCTCAATGCGCTTCCGCTGAGCCTTCACCTGTTCGGTCTTCGGCAGGGTCAACGTCAACACCCCTTTCTTGAACTGAGCCTTCGCTTTCTCGCGGTCAACCCCTTCAGGCAGCCTGAAGGTGCGGCAAAACTCGCCAAAGCTCATCTCCGAGACATGATAGTTGCGCCGTCTCTCTTCATGCTCGCGCTTCTTCTCGCCGCGGATGGTGAGCTCGTCACCTTCGAGACTGACCTCCACATCCTTTTCGTCCATGCCGGGCAGCTCGGCTTTGACGCGGAACTCGTCATCCGTCTCCGACACTTCGAAGCTGGGAGATTCGGCCAGCCACTTGTCTTCGTGCCGCATCATCGGCAACGACATGCCGCCGAACATATTCTCGAAGTCCCCGAAGAAATCTTCGAACAGATCGTTCATCCTGCGTTGCAAAGCTTGCACCGGTTCATCCTTGCGACGAATCGGCAAAGCACCTTCGCCTTTCTTTCTCCACGGAATCAGGTCTTTCATGATGTGTTCTCCTTCCTTATATGTCTTCTGTTATTCCAGGTCCGTATTCGCCTGATTTTATGCATCGGAAATGCCAGACAACATCGTTAACATCGTAAAATATTACTGATCAATCACTTATGACATAGTCAGGCTAGGGATCAACGCCCAAAGATGCGTCACTTTAACACAATCGCCCCTTCCTGGAAGTGTCAAGATGTCCCGACAGCTGAAGGAAACAAGGAAGAAAAGCGGGAAACAGGTGGACAGGACGTCCAGACGGCGAGCTGACGCTCAGTAGATTTCCTCTGTGACGGCAGGAATATAATCCAAACCTTCGCGGGCAGCGATGACGCGGATCGTCTTCCAATTCCCCTGCCGCCACCGCCACCAGAACCCGATGGCCAACACGCAGACGTACACCGCGAGCCAGATCCACAAGCCGATGATGCCGCTGCCCAGACGGATGAGCAGGAGCGTGCCCGGCACGAGCACCAGCCAGCTGCCGACAATCATGTAGACCATCACGAAACGGGTATCGCCCGCGCCCTTCAAGGCGCCGCTGAGGACGATCGACACCGTATCGAGCAAGCCCCACACGGTCATCAGCAGCAGCATGGTGCGCCCGACGACCAGTAGCTCTTCGGCCGAATAGGCTGCGTCCTTGGAGCGGAACAGCTCGAAATAGCCTCTCGGAAACAGGAGGAACGTCGCGCCGATGAGGCACATGTAGATCAGCCCCATCTTCGTGGCGGTGTACCCCGCCCGCAAGGCGGCCGCAGGGCGTCCCGCCCCCTGGTGCTGGCCGACCACGGTCGAAGCGGCGAGACCGAAACCGAGCAACGGGGCGAACGCGAGATTGTTGATGCTGAAGGCAATGTTACTCGCCGCCAACGACACCTCCCCCATACGCCCGGTGAGCATGATGAAAAGGGCGAACGAGCCGATGTCCATCAGCAGTTGGAGCCCCGACGGCGTGCCGAACCTCACGATGCGGCTCAGCAAGGCGATATCCGGCCTGAGGACAACGGACAGGCCGAGGCTCCACACGTGCTTTGCCCCCAGGAAGAGAACGATCTGCACCAGGCATGTGGCAAATCCCGATACTAACGTCGCATAGGCCGCGCCGGCGATGCCCATCGCAGGAAAACCCCAGTGCCCGAAGATCATCGCGTAGTTGAGGACAATGTTCAGCAAGCAACCCAAGGCGTTGGCGACCATGTTGACCATCGTGCGCCCGACACCCATGAAGTATCCGCCGATGGCCGAGTTCAGAGGCACCATGACGCCGCCCGCCATGAGAATCAGGAAATAGGTCTTTTCCGCGGCAAGGACATCCGGCGCATGGCCGCTCAGCGCCATGAACCAATTTCCGAGCGGGATTTGCAGCAGGATCAGCGGCCATGAAGCGAACGCCAGCCAAAGGCCCTGGACGGTGGCGCGCACGCACTGGCCCGGATCCTTGGCGCCATGATAATGCGCCGTGAAGGTGCCCGCGTAGCCCGCCAGCGCCTGAAAGAAACAGATCAGCGTGTGCGCCAGAATCCCGGCGGGCAGGGCGGCCTGGATCGTCACGCTGCTGTAACGCGAGAGAAACACGCGGTCGCAGAACTGCATGATCGTGTACGACGCCATGCTGAGGATCAGCGGAGCGGCAATACGCCACATCTCGAGGTATCCCCCCGGCAACGGATCGCCCTCAGAATCTGACCTGTTCGTTTTCAAACGAGGGCTAGTTTACCAACGTCCGCGGACGGAGGGAATAGCGGAATGCCGGAACCCTGCACCTTGAACCACGCGCCCTAAACCCTTATCATACCCCGCATGCATATTCTCCAGATTCTCCCGGCCCTTGACGAGGGCGGCGTCGAGCGGGGCACGGTCGAGCTCAATCGCGAGTTCGTCAGACGCGGCCTTGTCAGCACCGTCATTTCCAGCGGGGGCCGTCTGGTGGAGACGATCGAACGCGACGGCGGCCGGCACCTGCCGCTGGATGTGAAATCGAAAAACCCCCTCACGGCCCCGCAACGGATCTGGGCCTTGCGGCGGGCGCTGGCGCAGGTGCGGCCCGATCTGGTGCATTACCGCAGCCGCGTGCCGGGCTGGCTCTTTGTCCTCGCGAACCGGACGTTGCGGCTCCCCTTTGTCTCGACCGTCCACGGCTTCAACAGCGTGAACGCGTACAGCCGGATCATGACGGCCGGCCAACGCGTCATCTGCCCCAGCACGGCGGTGGTGGAGTATGTCAGGTCGAATTACGGAACGCCGCCGGACAAGATCCGGCTCGTCCCCCGCGGCATCGATCCGCAGCTCTTCGATCCGGCGCGGCTCGACTCGGCCTTCATGGCGGATTTCCGCAGCCGTTACGGACTGGAAGGCCGCTTCGTAGTGTTGGGCGTCGGCCGGATCACGCCGCTCAAGGGCTATGACGTGCTCATCCGCGCCACGGCTTTGGCGCGCCAGAAGCTGCCGCAGATCAAGACCGTGATCGTGGGCGGCGCGGAAGCGGCGCGCACCGGGTACGAGCAGGAGCTGCGGAAGCTCGTGTCCGACCTGGGCTTGGGTGACTGTGTGGCCTTCGCTGGCAGCCAGAGCAAAGTCGCCGAGATCTACGCCTGCGGCCAGGTGCTCGTGTCCGGCAATCGCGACAAACCCGAGTCTTTCGGGCGGTCGATGGCCGAAGCGCTGGCGATGGGGTGCCCCGTGATCGCCACCCGTTTCGGCGGGGCGCTGGACATTGTCCGCGACGGCTTCAACGGGTGGCTCGTCGAGCCGGGCGACGAGGTGCAACTCGCAGACCGGCTCTTCCAGGCGACGACGGCCCGGTTTGCCGGCTTGCGGGAGGACGCCCTCGCCCGCTTCTCGCTTGACCAGATGGTGTCCAAGACGCTCGCGGTCTACGAGGAGGTGCTGCGCGCCTGACGCCGTCAGCGCAAACGCCCGCCCCTCCTACTGAACCCACACATGCCGGATTCGCGGACCGTCAAACTCGCAGAGATAGAGCCCCTGCCACATGCCGAGCTGGATGTTGCCGTACGCCACGATCACCTGGACCGACGACCCCATCAGGGAGGTCTTCATGTGCGCGGCGGTGTTGCCGCCCGCATGGGTATAGGCGGGATTCTTCCACGGGATCAACGTATCGAGCTGACGGAGAATATCCTCAACCACATGAGGGTCCTCGTTCTCGTTGATGGTCACCGCGCAGGTGGTGTGCGGCGTAAACACCGTCACGACCCCGTCGGTGATGCCCAGCGCCTGAACCGCCTTCTGGACCTGGTCCGTAATGTTTACGAACTGGGCGTGTGCACTCGTTTGTACATCAAAGCTTTTCATGGCGCTCGTCCTTTCGTTTGATGGTGACCACTGTGCAATGTTTGAAGCACCTCTCTCCCCGACCGTCGTTAATTTTAGTCCCCTCCCGCGGTCTACACAAGATGAAAAAAGACCTTTTGCGTCCACCGCCCTTTGCGATACACTGAAAAACATCATTTGAAACACGACGGAGCCGAACAGGCCCGTCCGAACCTCGAACCCCGAAATCTTCTATGGACAACGCAGCGATCCTTTCACGCGCATGGCAGGTCCTCGATACCGAAATCGAAGGCCTCCGCATCGCTCAGGCCGCCCTCGGCGACGACTTTCTCGCCACGGTGAGCCTGATTCTCGAAATCCTCGACAACGGCGGCAAAATCGTCGTCACCGGCGTCGGCAAAAACCTGCACATCGCCGAGAAGCTTTCCGCAACCCTCGCCAGCACCGGCTCGACCAGCGTGGTCATGAACCCCATCCAAGCCATGCACGGCGATCTCGGCATGATCGCCGAGAACGACGTGCTGCTCGCCCTCAGTTTCTCCGGCGAGTCCGACGAGGTCATCAAGCTCATCCCCGCGGTGAGACGGCTCGGCATCCGCGTCATCGGCATGGTCGGCAATCCGGA
>Ga0116170_10004191_pt1 | contig 13259 bp, 14 predicted proteins | sample AD_JPNHW1_MetaG_FD_89797 | JGI IMG/M metagenome (GOLD analysis project Ga0116170, IMG submission 89797) | Active sludge microbial communities of municipal wastewater-treating anaerobic digesters from Japan - AD_JPNHW1_MetaG | ecosystem: Engineered > Bioreactor > Anaerobic > Digestate | place...
CCAGTTTGCCGACTTTTTTCTGCAGTTCCAGAATTTGGTTTTCTAATTCGTTACTCATAATTTTTTTATTTAATATTTGAAGCAAAATTACGGTAGTTCTGGCTATAGTTTTCAGATTTACGTGTGAGCTATCACAACATAAAATGTGATTTGCATCACACTTATATTTTTTTGTATATTTACATAATTATTCAAATTTTTATCATGCATAAATGCAACGAATGTTCGATTAAATGCGCGGCTGCCTCCAACTTGCATCCCGAACAAATGGAAGTTATGGAAAACAACAGCGTACAGGTAAATTTTAAAAAAGGTGATAACATTTTCCGGGAGGGAGCTTTATCGTTGAATATTGCCTTTCTAAAAAGCGGTATCGTAAAATTACATATGAAGGGACCTGCGCGGGAAAAAATTTTAAGGATCGTAAAAGCACCATCTTATCTTGGATTGCCAACAAGTTTCGGAGATAAAATAAACCAGTTTTCTGCAACAGCGCTTGTTGACACATCGGTATGTTTTATTGATATCAACCTGTTCAGGAATTTTATATATAACAATGGAAAATTTGCTTATGAGATCATCGTTGAACTATGTGAGAACGAACTGATGGATTATAAAAGATACACTAGTCAGTCGCAGAAGCAAATTAATGGAATGATCGCTGAAACCTTGCTCTGCATGTCTGAAAAGATCTTTCAGGATACGAAATTCAATTTTCCTTTAACGCAAAGTGAATTAGGAGATATGGTTGGAACCTCTAGAGAAAGCGTGAGCCGCGTTCTTTCCGATTTCAGCAATGATAAAATAATCGAATTCTCCGGCAAGGAGCTTAAAATAATAAACAAGGATCTTCTGAAACAGATAAGCGAAAAAGGTTAAAAATTATTCTGAAAGACATTCGTAAAACTTCCCGGATAATTCTTCCTTATTTTCATCACCGCAGACATTTTCGACTGTATTATTATACACGCAGGTATATCCCTGACTTTCATAATAAGCTTTCCAAGCTTCCACCGAATAACCATTTAATGCTGTATCTCCCTGACATCCTGCAACTGTATTAAATCCAGTTTTTGAACACGTGCCACACTTTTTTGTGCAGTCATAACATTTTTCACAGGCAGATAACGCAACCCAAATTATCATGGAACAAGCAATAACAACTATTTTTCTCATGGATTTTTTTTACAATATTATAACTTTTTTTTAAAATAAATAAAACCTAACACAAAAAATATCAACACATTTTTTTATTCAAATTATTGTCATACTTTTGTTTACATAAATTTTAATATACTGGTTTTTATGCAGGAAGAAAAAATTGTAAAAATAGCAGATACAAATGCAAACCCCGCACCCCTTGGCCTGGCGGCATTCGGGATGACCACCATTCTTTTGAATATTCATAATGCCGGATTCTTTCCGATGGATGCTGTTATACTGACTATGGGTATTTTCTATGGCGGAATTGCACAGGTAATTGCAGGTATAATGGAGTTCAAAAAAAACAATACATTCGGAACACTTGCATTTATTTCTTATGGATTTTTCTGGATTGCGCTGGTAGGCTTGATGGTCATGCCTAAAATAGGGCTTGGCGATGCACCCTCAAAAGAATCTATGGCATATTTCTTAGGGGCATGGGGATTTTTTTCAATCCTTATGTTTTTAGGAACGTTAAAACTGAGCCGCGCTCTTCAGTTTGTTTTTTTCTCTCTTGTAGTTTTATTTGCTTTACTCACCGTTGCCACAGCAACAGGAAGTGAATCTTTACATAAAATAGCCGGATGGGAAGGCATCGTTTGTGGACTTTCAGCTATTTATACCTCTTTCGCACAAGTCCTAAACGAATTGGCTGGCAAAACGGTTTTGCCGATCTGTCCAATACGAAAAAAATAATGTAAACTCGTATTACAGATATTTTTAAATCAACTCCAGCGAAAGGCAAATGCTCTTCAGCGTATTAAAGTATTAAATAATATATGAAGTTATTTTGTTTGTTAATTTATTGAAACAAAATCATCTGTGAAAACCGGTTCCAATTTATTACAAATGCGTAAGGCATTTCCTGCTTTATGTATCGTAATATGTTTTCTGCAACAAAGTACTTACGGTATTTACCCAAAACCAAATGATAGCGCATAGTTACTGAAGTCAAATCATCAAATACAAACGCATCTAATTTATACCTGTTTTTCATGTAACGGATTACTGTCTTGCAATAGTCCAGATTTTTAAAAGATGCCACATGTATACTATACCAGCCTGGCCCATAATAATCAGCATAATTACCATAAACACACTTGTATCTTTTAACTGGGATAATTTTGTTGTTCGCTTGAAAAGAAGATGAAGTTCCATTAATCGAAATACTTGCCGGAGCTACGGAATTTGAATTAAAAACGCTGATTGGCTCTTTTAGAGTACTTAACAATACATTTGAATTTCTAATAACAACTTCTTTTTCTTTGCACACTTTACTGATTGGGAAAACAATCTTTCTGATCACAGGGTTATAACCGCTATTATCGACAAACTTATGAAGGTTTGACTTTTCAGAAAACGTTTTTATATTTTTTCCGGCTGAATGAATAACATACTGATCATTTGCAACATACCGGGTCGGATTTATTTGGGGAACGCTTTGGTTATAGGATGGTGTACTACTTTGTGATTGATAACTTGGACCAGAAGTGACCGGTGTTACATTAGTTTTCTGAGTATTACCTGATGTATACGTAGCCTGATTTGAAACGCTGTAAACAGCAGCTTTCTGCATATTCGACTGAGCTGCAACAAAATACTGAATTAAACATAACAGCAGAAGGGTATTGATTTTTTTCATTTTTCAGCTTTTTTAAAAATAAATTAATAAAAATGCAGCAAAATAAGCCACAAATATTAAGCCATCTTTTTTCTTAAATTTCAACGCTTATATACGATAAAACGTAGCTCTGATGAATCGTCATTATAAACTTCTTTTATTTTTTCAATTCCGGGAATTTTCTCAAGATATTCCGCCGTAATGCCGGTGTTATTTAATGCAAACCAATTATCCCAAATGATCAAATCCCCTTTTTTCAGTTCTATTAAATTATCATAAGTGAGTTCCAGATGCTTTTTACGGTCAAAATGATCAATGCCTATGGTTTCGGTAAAATAATGATAAGCATAAAACAACTTTCCAGGAATTTCAAAATTCTGTTTTAAATAAACTGTCAACTTCCGGGCACTTACCTGACGTTCAGTTAAATTCAGATCATTTTTAAAATTCATCGCGGCGGGATTCTTTGTAAAGGGGAAAATGCATATATACAAAATGAAAATAATCTGAATGACAAACTTTAATTTTTTATTGAAAAATTCTTGTTCAGTAATAAAATTAAATCCGCTCAGTGCAATGATTGAAATAAGCGGCATTATCCCTATTAAAACTCTCTTAAGACCCATTGAATTAAATATTCCCAGATACCAGAACAAACTATGTGAAATTATATAAGCAAGTGTGCATCCCAAAACCAGTAAACTATTTTCAGAGAATAGTTTGTCCTTTTTCTTTATCCATGAAACAATATAACTAATGATTCCTAAAAAGAAAAGAATGTAAACAGGAACACCGGTCACATAAAACAACTGGGTAATGAAATGGTTTAATTCGCCGCTTCCATAAGCACTTGACAGTCGTGCATAAGGTATTTTTCTGAAAACCCACAAAAAATCGTGATACACAAAAAAACCTGCCAGTGAATAAACAAGGTGTCCGGTAAGTAATAGAAACAAAACCATCCACTTTTTCCGGCAGATAAAAAATAGTGCAAAAACTCCGGCAATGATTATCCCTTCCGACCTTACAAATGGTAAAAATGAAATCAGGATGGCAGCAGCAGCATAGTTGTTTTTTAGAATTAAATAAATGCCTGAAATAAGAAACAACGCAAATAACGGTTCCGTCAAGCCTGAAAAAGTCTGAACATACACATAAGGTGCAAAGATCAGAAATAGCGGAACTATGATACTGTTCTTGATCTTCAGCAAACTACATGAAAGAAAGGTAAAATAAATTGAACATAATGTAACCAACAGGTTGAACAACTTCATACCGTTCATGCCAAATTGAGCAAATGGCGAAGCCAGTAGAACAAATACAGGTTTTGCCCAGTGATCAAAGAAAAGTTCCGGATGTGCGGGAGCATATCGGGCAAAAAGATAATGAAGAATACTGTCTCCATCATCAGCTGTGCCTTCAAAAAAATAAATGGTCAGCAAGCCGCAGATCAGGTATGAAAATAAAACAAAAAATATGAAGTACTTTTTATTCAGCATCCTTGCAATATAAATCCATAGTTTAACCAGCCGCAATCAATTTTTATCATATATGATCTGATCAATGCAAATGACCAATGCAATAATAAAGGCCTCATTTTCACCGCTGACTATGTCCACACCATATGTGTCGGAAAATGCGAACCATTTTTTTGAAATGCTCGCTACAAGCGTATCACCGCGCATGATGGTGAACTCGTGAGACCATTTATCTCCTGCAATATAAAATGGAGTCCCGTTCTGATCAATTTCTATTTTCGGCTTTAAAAACGACAGCTTCTTTTTAAGAACTGCATATAACTGTCCGCCTTTAAATATCTCATATACAGGGAGTATCTTAAAATATTTCTGTTCGATATAAAACAACTGGTTGCCATTTACATCTTCAAGATGTATCTTCTTCCCCACGGTAAAAAGTTTGGCGTTAACAAAAAAACGGTCGTTTTCAAATTCATCTTTAATACTGAAACGGTCGGTGAGTGAAAACACTTTTTGATTGATGATGTATTTCATTTTATTACTTTTACTCATACAAAAATAATTATTTTACGCCCGTTGGTTACAAAAGCTTACGGTAATTGATATATAATTTAAAAAAACATGAAGCCATTTCAATTTATTTTTGTTCTTGTAATTCTCTTAAGCAATTTTAAACCGCTCAAAGCCCAGGAGCCGGTCGCACCAATACCCAATGACTCAATAACTACTTATACCGACCTGCCCACACTGGAACTGAGGCTTGCATGGAATAAAATAGACGACGATTGGAGGCTGCATTATTTCCACGATTGCCTGGCAAAAGACAAATTAAAAATGAGTTGCGCACATTGTGCAAGCATATACCTGACCGTTGACTTTAAGATCGACAGCGTTGGAAAAGTAATAGAATACAAGGTTGTAAAAGAAAATATGTGCGGTAGTGATTTTACCGAAAGCCTGAAAAAATGTTTCCTCGAATATTTCCTGACAATAGAGTTTCCAGAGGGATTTAGAAACATGGTGTTCGAAATTAATATTGGCAATGGGTTAAAGTGTTAGCTTTGTGCTATGGTTCGCATAGGAATTTTATCCGACACCCATTGCTTTTTGCATGAAAAAGTTTTTAGTTTTTTCACTGAATGCAACCAAATTTGGCATGCCGGTGATATTGGCAATCTGGAAACAGCCGAACGCCTTGAAAAATTCAAACCGTTTATAGCCGTTTACGGCAATATCGACGGACAAGAACTTCGGGTAAAATACCCTGAGAAACAGTTTATAAAAGTTGAGCAACAACGTATTTTTATCACTCATATCGGCGGCACACCTGCAAAATACGATGCACAAGCAAAAAAAATAATCGAATCAACGAACCCGACCATTTTTGTTTGCGGCCATTCACACATCTGTAAAATACAATACGATCAAAAACAGAAATTACTTTATATCAATCCCGGAGCTGCTGGAAAATACGGATTCCATAATAAAATAACACTCCTGCGATTCGTTATTGATGGTAACAATTTAAAAGATATGGAAATTCTGGAGCTTGACAAACACTAATCACGCAGGCGGTCCGATGAACTGACCATCTTTTCATCTTTGCGGATAGCCCGGTGAGCTAAAACTATAAAAATTACAGGGATCAATGAAATATACATTCCGACTTTGTACGACGGAATAATTTCAACCTTATCAGCGCCAAGAGCTATGATTCCTTTTGTTAGTGAATCTGCAATAATATTTTCGGCTGAATAAAATAAAGCTGCAATAAAACCAATATGCACCAGTAAAGTTATTGCCGTAATTTTTATCTGCACCGGACGTTTTTTATAAAGAAAAATAGTAACAAAACAGGCAATTGCCATCAGGCATACAGCAATGATAAGAGGCAGCGTACTATTGCTGTTTCCATTGGGAATTTCAAGCATTGAAAAATTGTAGTTATTGTCTAATACGCTGTATTCAGCGATGGGAAAGAAAAACAATAAAACATAAGCTGCAATAGCAAGCAAAAGGTAAAGACTTTGTAGGCGCTGTATCATGGTCGATTTTTTTACAAAAATACGATTTTCCTTTATTTTCCCCCATTCATAATTGTAATTATTTAAAAAAATCAAAATGTAAACTAATATTTATTAATTTTACATAGAGTATCATTCATTAATATGTAATGCATAATCACTAAAGTATTTTGAGAAAAGCCCTGATACTTATAATTTTTTCTTTGACAAGCCTGCATATTTGCGGGCAGGATATTCATTTTTCTCAATTTTATGCAGCACCGCTTGAATTGAATCCCGCGAATGCCGGCCTTATAAAAGGAAGGTTTCGTGTAGGTTTGAATTCAAAACGCCAGTGGAGTTCGGTGACAAAACCTTTCCAGAATATTGCTGCTTATTTTGATATGCAGCTTGTAAAAAGAAAATACCGTAAAGATGCGCTGGGAGCCGGAATCGTTTTTAATGCCGATATTGCCGGAGATTCAAAGTACTCAACAATCAACACCGGAATTGCAATATCATACATTAAATCAATTTCTTACCGCAACAATAATTTCATTTCTATCGGAATAATGCCGGGGCTCATTCAGCAAAGTATTGACTACACAGCGCTGTATTACGACAATCAATTTAACGGTAATTATTACGACCCGAACATAGATCCTGGTGAGCAATATGGACGGAGAAGCTTTCTGAATTTCGACCTTGCAGCAGGTGCACATTGGTTTTACCAGTACGATCAGAGCACCTCTTATGATGCCGGATATTCTGTATCACACCTGACCCGGCCAAAAGTAAGTTATATGAACAATAACGATATCAGGCTCAACATGAAACACACCATTTATGGAAGTTCAAGATTCACGATCGGGCAGGATCTGGATATGCTGCCTTCCATTATGTTTAGTTATCAGCAGCCCTATATGGAGATTTTATTCGGCTCACTTCTCAAATACAACCGCAGTAAGCATTATCTCGACCAGACATCTATAAATATCGGATTATAGGGTCGTTATGCCGATGCGCTTATTGTAGTAGCGGGATTTGATTATAAAAACATCTGTTTTGGTGTCAGCTACGATATTAATTTATCACGGCTACTGCCTGCAAGCCGCGTCAGAGGTGGCCTTGAATTTTCAGTTAGTTATATCTACGACAGAAAAAAATTTAAACGCAATAAAGAAATCCCCTGTCCTATTTTTTGATGCAGATGAAACCTGGAAACTATCATAAAACTCTTATTTTCATACTCGGCTTTATTTTATTACTAAAGGCTGATTACATTAGTGCACAAAATTACGAAGAAAGCATTGCCATAGGCGATGAAGCTTTTGATGAAGGGGATTTTTACACAGCATCGACCTTCTATAACAACGCGCTGTGGTACGATTCGGCAGATATAAAACTTGCCTACAAATGCGCTGATGCGTTCCGTTTTTTTAATAACTATCAGAAAGCGGAGCAATGGTACAGGTATGTTTTGAATAACGATCTCAAAGGAAGCCTTCCTCTTGCAAAATTCTGGCTGGCGCTGGTCGAAAAATCACAGGGGAAATATACTCAGGCACTCTTGCATTTCAGGTCGTATTACAACGAGAACAAGAACAAGGCTGATGAGTATTATATAGAAAAGGCAAAAACAGAGATACTGGCTTGTCAGGAAGCGCCGCAAATGATTGCCAACAAGCAAAATGTGCTCATAGAACATTTGAATGACAGTGATATAAATTCTACTTCTTCAGAGTTCAACGCTGTTCAGCTGAGCGATACCGCACTTGTTTTTTCGGCCATGCGCCCCCTGAATTCCGGAGAATTCGACACGTATCTGCCCAATGCCTACCTTTCGAAAATATATATGTCGAAATCAACCGTGGCCGGATGGGGCGAAGCAAAAGAAATTGACGCTAAGATCAACGACAAGGAAAGCCATAATGCCAATATTTGTTTTTCAAAAGATCACAACAAAATATTTTTTACACGCGCCAAGGCAGATGACAACAACAAACTTAATGCTGAAATATATTCTATTGAAAACATCGACGGGAAATGGCAGAAAGCCCGGAAACTTCCCGAACTGATCAATGTTCGCGGTTTCACTTCCACTCACCCCGATTATGTTGAATATGACGATTACAGTGTTCTGTTCTTCGTTTCCGACCGTCCCGGTGGGATAGGCAAACTCGACATCTGGTATTGCATTATCAAGCAGGGAAACTTTCAAAGACCTATAAATTTAGGTAGTATCATCAACTCACCCGGTGATGAGATTACTCCCTTTTACCATGACACGACTCAGACACTTTATTTCAGTTCCGACTGGCATAAAGGCCTGGGCGGATTTGATATTTTTTATTCAAAAGGAAAATTCAATTTATGGACCGTACCGGCCAATATCGGTTATCCGATAAACAGCAGCTGCAATGACACATATTTTACTGTAAATGAAATTGATAACGATGGCTATTTTACTTCAAACCGGCCGGGTTCGCTATCCATAAAAAGTGAAACATGCTGCTATGACATTTATTCGTACGAATGGCAGGATACACTGAAGCCAAAAATAGCTGTCACTGTTGTGCCTCAGGATACAATTAAAATAGAAGAAAATATCAGATCGATGCTGCCGCTGACATTGTATTTTCATAACGACGAACCCGATGCAAAATCGTTGGACACTACAACGAAAAAGAATTATCAGACGTTGCTAAGCGAATATTACCAGATGGAAGGAACTTACATCACCGAATATTCAAAAGGTTTATCGGGCAGCGACAAAGTGAAAGCTGAAAAAGATATTAAAGATTTTTTTGAGAACTATGTCGCCAAAGGTTTTTCACAACTCAAACTTTTTGCAAAGCTACTGCACATGGACCTTTCGAAAGGCAACAGTATTAAGATAAAAATAAAAGGTTATTGCAGTCCGCTGAATACAACAGAATACAACCTGAATCTTTCGAAGAGACGCATTGCGTCTATCGTGAACTTCCTGAAACAATACTACGAAGGAATTTTCATGGATTATATAAAAGGTACAGCTACAAATGGCGCCAGATTGACAATACTGAGAGAACCTCTTGGAAAATCGACAGCCAGCCCATTGGTAAGCGACAACCCTAATGATAAACGCAATTCCATTTACAGCCGGGCTGCTGCTTTCGAACGAAAAGTTCAGATCATTCTGTATGAATACGAAAATCAAACATCTTCTGAAAAAATCCCAGACATTCAATTTGCCGATACGTTAATAGATTTCGGAACTATTGAACAAGGGAAAGAAGCCAACATTCTGATTAAATTCAAAAGCACTGGTACTGCCAACCTGATGATAACAGGAGTAGAAACAAGTTGTGGCTGCACAATAGTGGATTGGCCGAAAGAACCTTTTGCACCAGGCGCTGACGGTCTTCTCAAAGCTTCATTTAACACTAGTGAAGATTTAGGCGAACATAACGAAACGATAACTATTTACACGAATACCAAAAAAGCAAAATACATTATTCCCGTTCATGTTATCCAGCTGCCAAAAAACTAATCTGCCGAAAGTTAATTTTATACTGATACTTATCATTACTTTCTTAAGCATGGGCGTATTATCATGCAATCAGACTGTAAAACAAGAAATTGTGTGTGCTTCAACCGTCAAAACAAACACATTTTACAAGGTTTTTTTTAATGAAATTTTATCGCCCATTGAGCAGCAAATGATACACCTGGGATTGGTGGATGTATGTGCATTTGATACAACTATTCACGCCAACATCAAGTATTCTACTTTGGATAATTTTCTTAAAAATGATATTTATGGCAATTATAACAAGGCATATTTGCAACCCGAAGTCGCTGAGAAATTAATAAAAGCGCAAATATTTTTAAAAGAACGTTATCCGGGGTACCGTTTGCTTATATACGATGCAGCCCGGCCAACGTTTATACAGAAAATGATTTGGGATTCGCTAAAAATGCCTGTCCGTGAAAAAGGAAAATATGCATGCAGCCCAAGGAATGGCTCGCTGCACAACTATGGCGCTGCGGTAGATCTGAGTATCCTCGATGAAAAAGGTAACGAGCTCGATATGGGATGCCCTTTCGATTTTTTTGGTCCGCTCGCTTATCCTGTAATGGAAAACCTATTCCTTGCCGAAGGTAAACTCAGCCAAAAGCAAGTTGAAAACCGCAAGTTATTGAGACAGGTTATGTATAAAGCAGGTTTTTTTAATATTCAAACTGAGTGGTGGCATTTTAATTCATGCACAAGAGCAGTGGCAATAGCAAAGTATAAAAAAATTGATTAATTTTTAAGTGAGAGCTTCAATTGCATTTTTAGCTTGCGCATTAAACTTAAACTTATAGTAAAACTTTCACTTGAACAGGAAAATCTTAATCATGAAACAACCAGCTAACCCCAAACCTGAACAACCTATCCTGCATAGGATAATGAAGAACAGTAAAATAATCATAGCCAATCAGTCCACTTAAGAAATTAGATAATTTCAGAAATACTCTCAGGCGCTTCACCTTTAGATTGATGAATACATCAGCATTTAGATAGTTTCCAACTTTACGTTCGTCCTGCAGGTAAAAAGTTGCGGTTGCGGGATTATAGGCATTGGCATAATATTTAGTGTTGTACAGCAGATCAATCCCGATCTGGGCAAGCAACGCCTTTTTGAACATCGGCGTTGTAAACATATACGACTGCATAGCAATCAGCTGTGGTTTTCTTATCAAATTTTGTTTATCGGTATATTGATAAACCACTTTATTATCGATCTGAAACTTTCCGAAAACAAAATTCTTATAAATATATGCAGAAATAACGTTGATCGAACCACCGGCATATTGCCTTGGCCGCGAATCTGCATCCATATACACATAGTTGTTTAAATTATAATAATCAAGGCCAGCGCTTAAATTCCGGTAAGTATAATTAAATCCCGCGTAAAGTGTTTCCTGTTTTGCAAAATCATAATCCCATTGAAAATACTTAGAAGAAAAATGTTCGTAAAACCAGGCAGGTTTTGTACTATTATAATCAGTTTTCAGTGTGACCGACCCATAATTCCGCTCCTTAAAAATGAAATCATATTTGATTGAAGCGTTTGCTGAATAGTCATTCTGATAATAATCCATAAGTACATATTCGCCAGATACATTGATTTTCAAATTTTTAACTAGCGTGATAGAAATGCCTGCAGATGGTTTTATATTGGAAATATAATATGTCTTATCAGGCTGATGAACCTCAGTATAAGCATGTTTAACTTTAATAAAATACCGCAACATTCTGTCTTCATTTCTTTTGTTTTGCTCAGAATTAGTCCATTCCAATGTGTTCTCTATTTTATAGAACCACAAAGAATCATTTATAGTTCCGCTGTCATTTGCAATCAAAGGATAATAATTCAGGTTGGGGTTTTCATCAGAAAATTTAAACCGCTGTTTTGTAAAATCAAATGTATGAATGATACGACCCAGATTGAATTTTTTTAAAGGCGTCAAGCTATCGTTACGATTAAATGTATTTTCTCTTGAAAGTGTTACATATTGTTTCAATAAAACTGTAGATTCACGCCAATTTGTCTCAGCAGAGCTAAGGTTAACGCCAAACAGGCCAGAATTGTCTCCTTTTCGAAAATTTAAATATAACGTATCATCGGTAACGCCTCCATTTTCCTGTGTTTTAATCTTGTTAAAAATATAATTGATAAAGACACCATATCGTTTATTCTTAGTAGCATAATACGTGAACACAGATAATGCATGATCGTTCGATTTCTGTTTATAATTATCACGGCCAGGAGAATTTACGATACGATAATCTACGCCCATGAATACTTTATTATGTACATGGTGGTAATGTGTCACCTGAAATATTTGTTCTTTCTTCATCCCAATCGTATAAAACAAGTTGGTGAAGGGTAGCAGGGAATAATATAGTAAATTATTTGAAGAGCAAAATTTATAAGCATCAAATGACTTCAGTCCGTATGTAAACCCGCATTCAGGTTTTGTTTCAAAAACCATATTATCTGAAGCCAAGCCAACATTTCCAAGATTCGAGTTAAAAATATATGTCTTGTGAACCGGATCATAATTTTGGAAATAAATCAGGTTGGTATCAATATTAATTTGAATATCCTCAACCGAAACTGTCGTATCAATTTTATTCATTGTAAATGCAACAACTTTTATAGAATCCTTTCTGGTCAAGACAGTGTCTTGAACCTGACTTGATGCAATAAAAGGATTAATAATAAAAATACTTACAATAAATAAAACAGCGCGATTCATTATGGTTTTTAAGTATCGGCAAAGGTAAAAAAAAACTCCAAGTATGAATATAAAAGAGGTGATGAAATTAAAAAACCCCGAAGCTTTCGCAACGGGGTTAATTAAAATTTGGCAACGACATACTTTCCCAGAACTAAATCAAGTATCATCTGCGCAGGTGGGCTTAACTTCTCTGTTCGGAATGGGAAGAGGTGAACACCACCGCCTTAGTCACCATAATGTCTTAAATAGAATAATGACAATATAGGAAAGAAAACACAATAATGAGAAAAATCGAAATAAGTCAGCATACAGAAAGTTACGGACAATTAGTACTGCTTGGCTTTGACGTTACCGCCTTTACACCTACAGCCTATCAACGTGGTAGTCTTCCACGGTCCTTAAAGGAAGTCTCATCTTGAGCTGAGTTTCGCACTTAGATGCTTTCAGCGCTTATCTCATCCGAGCATAGCTACTCTGCAATGCAGCTGGCGCCACAACAGATACACTAGAGGCTCGTCCGACTCGGTCCTCTCGTACTAGAGTCAGGTGCTCTCAAACTTCCAACGCCCACAACAGATAGGGACCGAACTGTCTCGCGACGTTCTGAACCCAGCTCGCGTGCCACTTTAATCGGCGAACAGCCGAACCCTTGGGACCTTCTCCAGCCCCAGGATGTGACGA
>Ga0116170_10004192_pt1 | contig 13258 bp, 11 predicted proteins | sample AD_JPNHW1_MetaG_FD_89797 | JGI IMG/M metagenome (GOLD analysis project Ga0116170, IMG submission 89797) | Active sludge microbial communities of municipal wastewater-treating anaerobic digesters from Japan - AD_JPNHW1_MetaG | ecosystem: Engineered > Bioreactor > Anaerobic > Digestate | place...
TATTGCATTTTATCGGGAAAGACAATATCGTGTTTCACTGCATCATGTTCCCCGCCATACTGAATGCTGAAGGCAGCTACATACTCCCTGATAATGTGCCCGCCAACGAATTTCTGAATCTGGAAGGTGATAAAATTTCAACGTCACGCAACTGGGCTGTTTGGCTGCACGAATACCTGACGGATTTTCCGGGAAAACAGGATGTCCTGCGCTATGTACTCACGGCGAACGCTCCCGAAACCAAAGACAACGACTTTACATGGAAAGATTTCCAGACCAAAAACAATAGTGAACTCGTTGCCATACTTGGAAATTTTGTAAACAGGGCGGTAGTATTAACCGAAAAATTTTATCATGGGGTTATCCCTGCAAGAACCGAGCTGACGGAGGCGGACCAACATCTTATCGAAGCTATAAAAGAATTTCCAGGACGTATTGCGGCATCCTTAGACAATTTCAGGTTCCGTGAAGCCCTGAGTGAGATGATGAACCTTGCGCGCCTGGGAAACAAATACCTCGCTGACAGCGAACCATGGAAAATTTTTGCCACACAACCTGAACGGGTTCAGACAATCTTAAATTTATCATTGCAGATTTGCGCTAACCTGGCCATTGTAGCACATCCATTTTTACCATTTACCTCTGAAAAAATTAAAATGATCCTGAATTTTAATTTTTCCGGTTGGGATGAAGCGGGAAGTGTAGAACTTCTTAAAGAAAATTCAAAACTTGGCGAAGCTTCATTGCTGTTTGAAAAAATTGAAGATGATGCTGTTTTGACACAGGTTGAAAAATTAAACAAAACCAAAGAGTTGAACAAAATGGCCGAAACAAAAGTAACACCGGCTAAACAGGATATCACCTACGAAGAATTTTCAAAACTCGACATACGCACCGGGACGATACTGACCGCGGAACGGGTGCCAAAGACGGATAAGCTTCTTAAACTTACCGTGGATACCGGGATTGATAAAAGAATTGTGGTTTCAGGTATTGCGGCAAATTATGATCCTGAAAAAATCATCGGACAAAAAGTGGTGATCCTGGTGAACCTACAACCTCGTATGCTGCGTGGCATACAGTCACAGGGCATGATACTGATGGCTGAAAATCCAAAAGGGGAATTATGCTTTGTGCAACAAGAGAAAGATTTTGAAAATGGATCGTTAGTAAAATAATTTTTAATTTCGCAGAGTTTATGGCCATGTACCTGCCCGACTGACGCAGATCAGGCGGGGTTCAACGGATACCCGTCCGACCGATTGAATCGATTGCGGTAGCAGAAGTTTCCAAATTGTTATAAAATTTTATTTATTTTTGTAAAATATTTAGGCCCTGTAGTTCAATGGATAGAACGGAAGTTTCCTAAACTTTAAATCCAAGTTCGATTCTTGGTGGGGCTACCAGATAGGACAATTTAGTTTTTTCACTAAATTGTCCTTTTTTTTTCACAATTAAAGACTATATTGAGAATTACATAATCAATTTGGGATTATTTGCATTTTATCATCGTAGCAAAAAATATATTAAATTTGAAAAAAAAATAAGATGAAACTTGATAAATTGTATAGCGGATCAATATTGGGCATAGCCGGCCTTCTTATGCTCAGTTCTTGTTCAACAATCCCAGAGGGCGCTGTGGCCGTAAAGCCATTTTATGTGGAGAAATATCTTGGAAAATGGTATGAAATAGCCCGGCTTGATTTTAAGTATGAGCGCAATCTAAATAACACCACGGCTGAATATTCACTCAGAGATGACGGCAAGATCAAGGTGGTAAACAAGGGCTATAATACCATTACAAAGGAATGGAAAGAAGCTATTGGCAAAGCGAAATTTGTTGGCGAGAAAGATGTTGCCATGCTTAAGGTCTCCTTTTTTGGACCTTTTTACTCGGGCTATAATGTAATTGCTTTAGACACAGACTATAAATACGCCCTTGTTGCCGGAAAGAATTTAAAATATCTGTGGATACTCTCACGTGAGACAACAATACCGGAAGATGTACGGCTTTCTTATTTAAAAAAAGCAGAGGATATCGGTTATAAAACATCAGATCTGTTGTGGATAGATCACGATAAAAAGTGAATACTCCACTTGCCAGAAACGAAGGGCATAAGAGCAATAGATCGCAATTAATTTTTTAATTTATAATGCCCGGATGCTTTATTATTTTATACTTTTGAATTGAAAATCGTGTTTGTTTTATTTATAAATTGATTCTATTATAAATTTTTAAAAGGTTCAAGAAAAAATTATTTTTCAGCAATGTCAATCAAGGTTATTAACATAACAAAAAAATACGGGAAGCAGAAAGCGCTCAATAAAGTTTCGTTTGAAATAAAAAGCGGGGAAATAGTTGGCTTGCTCGGCCCTAACGGCGCCGGAAAATCAACCCTGATGAAAATACTTACCGGCTTTATTCCACCGACCTCGGGCGAAGCATTTGTATGTGATTTTAATGTAAGGGAACTCTCGATAGAGGTACGAAAAAAAGTTGGTTATCTTGCCGAGCACAACCCATTATATCTGGAGATGTACGTTAAAGAATTTTTAATCTTTATTGCCGGGCTACATAAACTTGGGAAAAATAAAAAATCGCGCGTTGAGCAGATGATCGAAATAGCTGGCCTGGAAGCCGAACAAAACAAAAAGATCGGCGCTCTTTCAAAAGGTTACAGGCAGCGTGTCGGTCTGGCACAGGCATTAATTCATGACCCCGAGGTGCTGATCCTTGACGAACCTACATCCGGCCTTGATCCCAACCAGATTCTTGAAATCCGTAACCTGATTAAAAAAATCGGTAAAGAAAAAACGGTGATGCTTTCTACACATATCATGCAGGAAGTGGAAGCGGTTTGCGGCCGTTCAATAATTATTAATAAAGGAAATATTGTTGCTGACGACCTTACTGGAAATTATCATAATTTATTAAAGAAAAGAAACACGATCACCGTTGAATTCAATGCAAATGTTGATAATGATTTTCTGAAGAAAATACCCGGCGTATTGAAAGTGACTCCCAAACGGGGTTATGTATGGGAAATAGAATCAGATGAAGACACAGATGTGCGTAGCGAAATTTTCAAATTTGCAGTGAAAAGCAATCTGGAGGTACTTTCCATGCATAAAGAAACGATCAGCATGGAAGATGTCTTTCATCAGCTCACAAAAGAATAAAAAAATTTGTTTTTCAGAAAAAAAATGTATTTTTGCACTTTAATAGTGGAAAGATTTGATTGATTGCAACCACAGGAAAAAATGCTAAAACAACAGTTTTCCCGCCAATACAATCCTAAGCTTTTCCAGACTAAGTACTAACTAAAAATTATTTATTATGGGATATTTATTCACATCCGAATCCGTATCTGAAGGGCATCCTGATAAAGTTGCCGACCAGATATCAGACGCATTGCTTGATGAATTTCTTCGCTTCGACTCCGAGTCAAAAGTAGCCTGCGAAACCCTTGTTACTACAGGGCTTGCTGTATGCAGCGGCGAAGTCAAAACTACGGGATATGTCGATATTCAGAAAATTGTCCGTGGTGTCATCAAAGAGATAGGCTATACTAAAGCCGCGTACAATTTCGACTCCACATCATGCGGAGTTATTTCAACCATTCACGAACAGTCGCCCGATATTAATCAGGGTGTCGTACGCCAGAAAAAAGAAGATCAGGGCGCCGGTGACCAGGGAATGATGTTTGGCTATGCCTGCAAAGACATGGACAACTACATGCCAATGCCAATCGAACTGGCGCATATTCTGCTGCAGGAGCTTGCCGCCATTCGCCGCGAAGGGAAAAAAATGAAATACCTGCGCCCCGATTCAAAATCGCAGGTTACCATTGAATACGACAATGATGGCAAGCCGGTATGCATCGACACTATTGTAATTTCTACTCAGCATGACGATTTTATTTTGCCAAAAAGCAATAGTGAAAAAGATAATAAGATCGCGGAAAAAGCCATGCAGGATCAGATCATTAAGGATGTTAGAACAATACTTGTGCCCCGGGTTGTAAAAACCTTACCTGCACGCGTACAGAAACTGTTCCACGATAATTATAAACTCTATGTTAATCCTACCGGAAAATTTATTATTGGCGGGCCTCATGGCGATACCGGACTTACCGGCAGAAAAATAATTGTTGATACTTATGGTGGCAAAGGTGCTCATGGCGGCGGCGCATTTTCGGGAAAAGATTCATCCAAGGTTGACCGTTCTGCTGCTTATGCTGCACGTCATATCGCAAAAAATCTCGTGGCAGCAGGCGTGGCCGATGAAGTGCTTATTCAGGTTGCCTATGCTATTGGAGTTGCACAACCGGTTGGGTTATATGTAAACACTTACGGAACAGCCAAAATAAAAAATACAAATGGCAAGATCATGGCCGATGGAGATATTTCAAAAATCGTTAGTAAGGTTTTTGATATGCGCCCTTATGCCATTGTCGAACGTTTTGGCTTGAAAAACCCGATATTCCAAAAAACAACAGCGTACGGACACTTTGGAAGAACATATTACTCCGATGATGTTGAAGTATATTATCAGGATAAAACGACAAAATCAGTAAAAGAAAATGGTAAGGTGAAAAATTTTAAAAAGGTAGAATTCTTTGCCTGGGAAAAACTCGATTATGTTGATAAACTTAAAAAAGAGTTCAAACTTAAATAAATAAAAAAAACCGGCGAAAGCCGGTTTTTTTTTATCTGTGGTCTATTATCAGTTTTTTTGAATAATATATTTTATTATTGAAAATAAAGGAATAAAAATAAATTCCTTCGGTGAGATTATAAGTGTCAATGCGAATAGTTCCCTCTTTTTCTGTAACAGGAATTACCCTGACTTCATTTCCAATCATATCATGCACAACAACCTTGGCACTTTTATCTGCTTCGGTTAATGCGTAATTTATAATACCCGATTTATCGGCAGGGTTAGGATAGATGTCAGAAATGAATGTTGATTTTAGTGTTTCATTAAGCCCGAAATTAGCCTGTCCATCAAATTTTGCAATAAAGCAAACAGAATCGTTAATGTTTTTCATATCAAAAAACGTATACCTGATAATGGAAACGCCCTCATTCCCATTGGCTTTATAATCTCCTAAAAATTCAGTGGATGTTGCACCGGCGCTAATATCAGTAGAGTCAGGAGTCTGTGAAACATTTATGGGCCAGCAACCGCCACCCCAGCAAATAGAATTCTCTGAGCCCATAACGACTTCAACATGAAATCTTTTGCATTTGACAGATAATGTTACTGCAGCATTATTTTTAACATCAACATGAGCCGAAAGAGTTGACAACAGACCTCCTGTAACCGTCACCGTATCACCATTTGCCAGAATATTTCCCGATGCCGACAATTGCAGACTCTGTGCGTTAACAACTAAGCTTAAGAAAAATGTAATCCAGATGAACGTAATTATTTTTTTCATATAGTTATATTTTGATATTGTCTTTATAATTTATAATTTTAACGTGAATATGTAACCGTTTATTCTTCTTCTTACAAAAATAATACAAAAAGTCGCCATTTACAATTATTAACGAAAAATTAACCCCCGGTTTTATTAATTAGCCTGATTTTTGGTAATTTGTAATAACTTTGCATGTCAAATTAGAGAAAATGAAATATTTAATCGGAATAATAGTTTTTGTTACAGTTTTCTGGGCCTCAGCTTATGCTCAAAATGAACCCGTTACCAATCCGGTTGGGCTAAAAAAATTACCTGCTGTCGAATTAAAAAATCTTGATAATAAAACGTTCAGTTCAGGAGATTTTTTCAACGATGGAAAGCCCATCATTATAAGTTTCTGGGCAACATGGTGCAAACCATGTATTAATGAACTTACTACCATTGCCGATGTTTATGATGACTGGCAAACAGAAACCGGTGTGAAACTGATTGCCATTTCCATTGATGATTCAAAAACTTCCGGCAATGTTAGTCCGCTCGCAAACGGTAAAAACTGGGATTATGAAGTTTACCTGGATGTAAATAGTGATTTTAAACGCGCAATGAATGTTAACCTGATTCCCCATACGTTTGTGCTGAACGGGAACAAGGAAATTGTATGGCAGCATACTTCTTTTTCTCAGGGAAGCGAACTGGAACTGATCGATATTGTGAGAAAAGTTGCCAAAGGAGAGAAACTTCCTTCAGAATAAACTCAGAAAATCCAATATTAAAGAAGTATTATGAAGTTTAAAAATACCCGCCTATTACTTTTTTCAATACTTTTCCTTTTTTCTTTTACCCGTGTTAATGCACAGGGCGTTGAAAAATTTCTTAAAAACAGCCAGATCAGCGGCAATTTTCAGTTCGACGGCATGTATTATATTGATGATTCTGCTATAGGAGCGCCCGATGTGCCACAGAAAGTTCTGATGAATGCTTTTGCAAATGTGAATTATACCAACGGCCCTTTTTCCGCCGGCTTTCGCTTTGAGAACTATCTGTATGCATTGCAGGGTTATGATCCCAGGTATAAAGGAATCGGGATTCCATACAGATATATTTCTTTTGAAAAAGATAAATTCACTATTACTGTCGGAAATTCTTATGATCAGTTCGGCTCGGGGCTTGTTTACCGTGCCTGGCAGGATGCAAGCCTGGGTTTCGACAACTCGCTGGATGGTGTAAATATTCGCGTAAATCCCTGGAAAGGAATTACCATAAAAGGAGTTTGGGGAAAACAACGTTTTTATTTTGAACACGGTCCCGGAGTTGTCAGGGGCGGCGATGCTGAATTTAGTATTAATGATATATTTTCACAACTTAACAACAAACAGTTAAGGGTGAGCATAGGCGGAAGCTTTGTAAGCAAATTTCAGGAGGCCGATGATCCTGTTTACAAACTCCCCAAAAATGTTGCATCATACGGTGGCCGGGGAACAATATCGTACAAGAATTTTATTGTCAACGGAGAATATGTGCACAAGATCAATGACCCGTCAACAATCAACAACCGTATTTACAAACCGGGAAATGCAACATTCATACAGCTTACCTATGCACAAAAAGGACTGGGGCTTTATCTGGCAGCAATACGAACCGATAACATGAGTTTTAAATCGGACAGGGATGCCGAAGGCAACGATCTGAACATAAATTATATTCCTTCGATGGCAAAACAAACAACATACAGCCTCCCGGCAATCTATACTTACGGAACCCAACCCAAGGGCGAATTCGGACTGCAGGCGCAGGGAATCTATACGTTTAAAAAGAAAACAAAATTGGGCGGCAAATACGGAACATCGTTTTCAATAACCTATTCTCGGTACAATGCTATTCATAAAAAGCAGATTGATGAAAACACCCCGATAGATTCTACAGGAACATTGGGTTACAAATCGGATTATTTCAAAATCGGGAAAGATGTTTATTATGAGAATTTCAATTTCGAGTTCTCTAAAAAGGTTAATAAGGTTTTCAAATTCATGGTGGATTATTTTTACATTATGTACAACTCCAAAGTAATTGAAGGACATGAAATCCCCAACATCCATTCACATACCTTTGTAGTTGATATGACCTTTAATATAAACGACAAACATTCTATCCGCACCGAACTTCAGCACATGTATGCCAAACAGGGAGAGGGTTCATGGGCTTATGGAATGGTGGAATATACGATTGCCCCCAAGTGGTTTTTTTCTGTTTCCGACCAGTATAATTACGGCAACAGCATTACAGAAAAACGTTTGCATTATTATAGTGTAGCAACGGCTTTTGCGATTGGTTCGACACGCATCGCGCTCAATTACGGTCGCCAGCGTGCGGGAATTTTATGTGTGGGCGGTGTTTGCCGGTACGTGCCTGCTGCGAACGGATTAACATTATCAATAACCAGTAGTTTCTAAAGAAAATGAGAAAAATAGCGCTTTTCCTTGGTTTTTCATCTGTTGTATTCATCGCATTATTTCTTTCGTGTGATAAGGTAGAGCCACCTTATATGAATGTGACAGACGTGTCTGATTGCCCTGTTCCGGTTTTTCCTGATATTACCACACCTGAAAAAACAATTTTAATAGAAGAATTTACCGGTCATCGCTGTGTATATTGCCCCACAGGCGCATATTATCTGCATCAGATAAAAGAACAGTCTTATGGCAGCAGGGTTATTATTCTTGCCATTCATGCCAGCGGACTGGCCGATCCCGAAGTAGGAAATTATGATCTGGATCTTCGCCCCGAAAACCATGGCGAAGAATTATATTCATATTTTGTCATACCTGTCGAACCCCAGGCCGGGTTCAACAGAGAAAAAATTGATGGGACACATAATTTTTATGGCAACCCGTTTTCATCATGGCAGGCAAAAGCCGAGCAGGTACTGGCGCAAAGCCCCGTGATCACCCTTCAGATCATAAATAATTATGATTCGGCTACACGTAAATTATGTTCGCATGTTAAAGCAAAATTTCTGTCCTCTAACACACAAAACCTTAAAATCGCCCTTTATATTTCCGAAGATAGCATCATCGGTTATCAGAGTAATAATAATTCCACGGTCGGTACAACGCCGGATATTGTGGATTACGTTTTCATGGATGTAATGAGGGACGAATTTGTGGGCACTTTTGGCGAAACACTTACCACAGGAGGCGTAGCACAGGATTCTGCCGTTATCCGCACCTACAAAAAAATACTTAATCCTTCGTGGAATGACAAGCATTGCAAAGTAGTTGCGTACGTTTATGATACGGATACGGATGTTGTTTTACAGGCTGCCGAACAGGAGGTTTATTAAGTCGAATTTAATAATCATAATGACGGTCCGGCACCGACATCCTGACGCCGAGCAAGATTACATTAGCGTAATTATTTCTTAATTCAGATTCCGAGCTGCGGTAATAATACTGTAAAACAAGGCGGAGGTTGTTTTTTGGATTCAACAGGTACGCAAAATTAATTGAATAATAACCGATGTGTGTTTTTATGCCCTGGCCTATTTTGTTGAAATAAGGTTTTAAAACCACATTATCTATTGCCGGATCATACGTGTCCCATGCGGGTTTGTAAATATCCTGCCCGAAATCCGTATGATTTGTGTCAAGCCCCGTGATCGTATAATTCATGTGTGCTTCAAAAAACCACCGGCGATAGCTGTAACGCAGAAATAGGATCGTTTCAAAAAAGTTAGCGCCTGCCGGGTGGGCCAGCGGCTGGTTGTAATGTCCATAATTTTGTGTAACGATGCGGTGTGCATAGGTATAAGGCCTTGCAAAATTAAACTCCAGTTGTGCCGAAAGATTTTTCACCTTGAAGATATCATAAGATTTTACCCCGATCTGCCAGGCTTGTTTGTTTGTCCAGTACCCGTATGTCAGTGAGCTGTCTTTAGGATGGATAATGTGTTTTAAGCGATTGAGTATCCCATTTTTCACTTCTCCGAAAATAATGTCGTCGATGAGCAGCTGACCGTAAAGCGAGGTTTTTTTCCAAACTTTTACCCTAAGACTAACCCCGAGCAGAGAATTATCGGGAGAGCCACGCTGGAATTCCACCGGCCGCAAAAAAATGACGGGATTCAGATAAGCAATATCAAATCCCCGGTTTCCCGAACTGTCTTTTCCTTGCCAGATAATGGATTCAAAAAAGCCCAGATTGACGCGTTTTGAAATGTCCCAACTCAGGTAATGAAAAGCCCCGTATTTATTGGTCATATTGCTCCATCTGGAAGAAGAAACACCTGTCATATCCTTGAAATTGGTGTAAAGGTTCACCAGTTTGATGTTCCATACATTTGTTGTGATTTTAAGATAAGGATAATTGTATGCCGCGTCGGATAAAAAAAGCGAGCGGTAGCCATCACCCCAGAAGTTTTTTCCAAAACCGGCTTCCAGGGTAAAATATTTCAGAAAGCCATACGAAAGATAGAAGTCGTAATCAAGATAATTGTAGCCGCCAAGAGCTGATTTATACGCATAATTGTGGCCGGGAACCGCACGGGCGGATGTTGTTTTTTCTTCAATAAATTCCGGAAAAGATGACTGATTGTACATTATTGTACCGCCAAAAGACAATTTTTTGAAAAAATCTGTTTGAATACGGGCTCCGATACCGGATTCAAAAATTGCTTTTTTTCCGGAAAAATCATACCCGCCAACGGCATCGATCAATGGATCGGCAGTAATGAGTACGTTAGGTTTTTGAAAATAAAAAACGTTTTTAGTAAGCGTTTTTTTGTAAAATTTGGTGTCCTTCGGAATGTTGTAATTAAAAACACTGTCGATGTTTTCAACCACATCAATATCTTTTTGGTAATAAGGTTGGATGTCCGGATGAAAGCGGGTTTTGTAAGAATATAAACGAGCATTTAAAAGTTCGTGCGCACCGGTAAAAACAGTATGATGCAATTGCTGTGCATGTGCAGAAAACAGGGTGGAAACTGCAAAAAATATAAGGATACTATGTATGGTTTTTTTTCTCAAAAATACCCGTGTTTAAAAATCATGGTAAATATTGGTTAGCGATGTTTTTAATCCAAAATAAAAATAATGTGTCAGCCGGTTTGTATAATCGTTTTTCAACTGACGTGCCATGTAGCCGGCTTCAAATTGAAGGTTGGTTTTCGGGTTGAACAGATAGCTTACCCTGATCCCTGCATTCAGAATTTCTGTTTTTACACCTTGCCCGATATAATTTCCTTCCGTTTGATAACCGTTCTGATTTTTCCATTGAGAAACAAAAATATTCTGCCCCCAGTCGGTGTTATTGGTGTCTAAGCCTGTCATGGCATAATTCACCTGAGCCTCAGCAAATATTCGGCGGTAACGATAATTTATAAAAGAGATAATTTCCCTGAAATTGGCTCCAAGCGGGTGTGCCAGCGCCTGATTGTAGTGCGAATAGCTTTGCAGGTTGTTTGCGTTTGAATAAGCGAAAGGCCTTACCTGATTGTATTCCATTTGCATGTTCAGGTTTTGCAGGCCAAACATATCGAACCATTTTCCTCCAAGTTGGAAGCCTATAGCATTACTTTGATATCCTTTTGCGAACAGTTTACTTAATCTGATGTTGTCGATCATCAGTTGTCCATAGAAATTCAGGGTGTTCAAAGGTTTATATTTTGCGGTCAGGCCGAGAACGGCATTGTTCTGATTTTGTAAAGAGTAGTGGATAGTATTGACTAGAATTACCGGGATGAGGCTGTTGAAATTAAATTTAGTGTTTTTTTCAGAAGCTTTCCAGATTATTCCTTCAAACAATCCTAATTCCACGGTTTTTCCGATACGGAATCCGGCATAATGGAACGTTCCGGGCTTGGTCTGATATCCGTGATACCAGACATAGGGCGCATCCAGCACGCCGGCGGTGTTCAGATTCTGAAAGGCGGTAAAAATGGTCTGGTAATAAAACCATTTATAATTCACGAAGATTTTCAAAAACGGGTACTGGTAGCTGTTGTCCGACAAAAGCAGCGAACGGTATCCGTCTCCAATGAAATTTTTATCGAAACCAAGCTGAAAATTCCAATGCAGGTTGGGGCTGTATGAAACCAATCCATAAGGCGTTCCGAAATCATAACCGCCGGCCTTGAAATCTTTTACCCGTCCGGAACCGGGGGCAACGTCATGTTTTTTTATGAAATCACCGACATAATCCGGGAACCGCGCCTGGGTTTCGTAATAGCTGCTGATGAAATAAAGCTTGTCGCTAAAAATGCCTTTCAACTGTATGCCCCGCGTATTATAATACAGGCTTCTGTCATCGTTAAAGGAATATCCGTAACCAAAATTGAACAACGGGTCAATATAAAGATGAAAATCATCTTTATTAATAACGAAAAGGTTTTCACGAAAGATCTTGCGAATTATCCACCGCTCGTTATCTTTAGGCTTTCTGCAGCCCGGCGTCATTGCAGAATCAGGGTTTACAATCTGTTCAACAAAAGCTTTATTATATGGTTTTAATGCAGTGAATAAATTTGAATTTTTGCGGTTCACATATTTATCAAGTGAAAAAACAATGTCGCGTTGCAGGGGAATATTTTCCTGTGCCAAACCTGAAATGACAAGCAAAGCAAGAATTAACGATATGAAGAGTTTTTTCAGCATCAGTCCTGTTTGCCTTCAATTACGATGACTATTTCGCCTTTCACGGTTTTGTCTTTCAATGACAGGGCTAATTCTCCGAGCGTACCGCGTAATATCTCTTCATGAATTTTGGTGAGTTCGCGGATAACAGCGGCTTTGCGTTCGTTGCCAAAAAATTCCGAACACTGTTCAATGGTTTTCAGCAGGCGGTGCGGCGATTCGTAAAGAATGAGGGTGTATTCCTGTTGTGCGAGAAATGTCAGTCGTGTCTGTCTGCCTTTTTTGTGTGGCAAAAATCCTTCAAAGAAAAAACGGTCGCAGGGGAGGCCAGAAGCTACAATTGCCGGGACAAAAGCTGTGGCTCCCGGCAGGCATTCCACTTCGATGCCGGAGTTGATGCATTCCCGTATAAGTAAAAAACCGGCATCGGAAATTCCCGGGGTGCCGGCATCGCTGATCATGGCCATGGTCTCGCCCGACTGAATGCGGCTCACGATGGCCTGCAGGCTGCGGTGCTCGTTGAACTGGTGGTAGGCAAACATCTTATTGCTTATGCTGTAATGCTTCAGCAGGACACTACTGGTGCGCGTATCTTCCGCCAGGATCACGTCGGCCTCTTTCAAAATGCGTATGGCCCGCAGGGTAATATCTTCGAGGTTGCCGACAGGAGTAGGGACAATATATAATTTTGCCATCTGTATAATTTACATCAGCTATAAAAGTAAAAAATTTTACCTGAAAAATTTAAAATATTTTATTTTGTAAAAATTTATTATATTTGCAACCCCAAATTGCGGAAGTAGCTCAGTTGGTAGAGCACGACCTTGCCAAGGTCGGGGTCGCGGGTTCGAGTCCCGTCTTCCGCTCAAAAGAATTCCTCTCGAAGCAGGGAGGATTTTTTTTAGAATACCAAACGTTCTTTGTTGCCCTGGTGGTGGAACTGGTAGACACGCAGGACTTAAAATCCTGTGACCATTGCGGTCGTGCGGGTTCAAGTCCCGCCCGGGGTACTTTTTTTAGCTTCTGAAAGCTCCTATTTTAGGGGCTTTTTTATTTTCAGGTATCCAAATAAGATCCTGAAGTTTGGGATCAACCGGAAAAGTTGAGGAGAGAAAAATAATTTTTTACTTTGCATAAAAAAAGTATGCAAAATGAAAATGAAATAACCCTTGCAAGTTTTGTGTTACCTACAGGTGTCTTAGA
>Ga0116170_10004197_pt1 | contig 13244 bp, 10 predicted proteins | sample AD_JPNHW1_MetaG_FD_89797 | JGI IMG/M metagenome (GOLD analysis project Ga0116170, IMG submission 89797) | Active sludge microbial communities of municipal wastewater-treating anaerobic digesters from Japan - AD_JPNHW1_MetaG | ecosystem: Engineered > Bioreactor > Anaerobic > Digestate | place...
ATTAAGGATACATCCCGGCGCCAGGGTAAAACTGCAACCGGGCGCTCAATTGACTGCTTCCGGCGCCACCGACATCAATGAGGACGAGGGTCTCTGGATCGCTTCCGATGCTACGGGCACCGGTTCGTTCATCGACAACGGCACCATCAACTACGGAACCGGAGCCGATGTGGTAGCCCAACGTTACCTCACCCCCGACCAGTGGCACGGCTATTGCATCCCCTTCACCCAGGTGGGTACCAATCCCTATATCGATTATTTCATGAAGTGGTACAATAACACCACCCATTCATACCGGTATGTCATCGATCCGGCGAGAACAGACTCCCTGCTCAACTCCGACGGCATCGGGTACATGATGTGGTCGTCCTCTTCTACTACCAATACCACACCCATCACCTCCTCCGGGATACTGAATACCGGAACCATGAGCATCCCCGTTGTCCGGTCATCGTATCCGGCAGCGCCCGGACAACCTTACGACAACTGGAATTTCATCGGTAACCCGTATCCCAGCGCCGTCGATCTGGCTTCTTCCAACATCACCTGGAACAACACCATTCAGGAAGCATACTTCTGGAGCCCCGGCGCCGGTAATTATACTACGTATATTAAAGCAGGCGGTGGCACTCATTCGCAGTACGCACCTGCCCAGCAGGGCTTCTTCGTACGGCACGACACCACTACCACCGCAGCCACTACCTTTACTTATAACAATAACAGCGTGCGTGTGCATAACACCGAAGCTTTCCTGAAAGAAGACCTCGCCGATATGCTGACCATCGGAATCACCAATTCGGTGAACGGATATTCCGATCTGGGCGTGATCCGGTTCTCCGGCGAAACGACCCTGGCGATGGACGAGAACATTGATGCTGAAAAACTGACCGGCGATGCCGATGCTCCTCAACTGTTCTTCCCCGTTGCCGGCAACCATAACCTGATCGTGAACGTGATCCCCTGGGCTTCCGTGAATATGACCGTTCCCATGAGCTACACCTTCTCGCAGACAGGCAATAACCTCATCACCGTCGAAGGTATCAACAGCTTCAAAGAAGGCACCAAACTCTTCCTCGAAGACAAAAAGGAAAATATCATCCAGGATATGGTGAAGACCCCCGAATACCAGTTCTCCTCCACTCCGCAGGATGATCCCGCCAGGTTTGTATGGCACTTCACCAAATCTACCATCGGGATCGATGAAAACGACGGCGGATTCCGGATCTATTCCTTCGATCAGTATTTCTACATCAGGAACCTGGTGAAAGGCGATACCTACGGATCGGTTTCGGTTTATGATCTCCTCGGAAGAAATGTCTTCACCGCTGACCTGAATAACCTGGAAATCAATAAATATAACCCGGGCGTCAACGAAGGATATTACATGATCCGAGTGGTCACTCACGACGGTGTTTATACGCAGAAGGTTTACATAAAGTAAGATGATCTGCAAAACTTACGAAGGCTGTCGTATCTTTACGGCAGCCTTTTTTGGTTCAAAGCAACAGGCCGTCATGAGTTTCCCGGGCAACATCCGTTGGGTTCTCCTTTGTTTATCCGTCCTTTTCCGGGCCTTTACAGCGTCCGCCACTCCTGTTTCTCCCGATACCCTTGGTTCGGCCTATGTTGAACGCTATATTCCGCAGAACGCTTGGCACGGTTACTGTCTCCCTGTCGATACCTCGCTTACGTACCCCTTTACCAATCTTTCGATCAGCATGAAATGGTACGACGAGCCCGCTCATAGCTGGCAGCAGGCCGGCATCGGCGGCGATTCGGCGCTGACTGACCGGATGAGAGGGTATATGCTGTATGCGGATGCCGGATTATCGTCGAACAGCACGGTAGGGGTGAAGGGACACCTGAACACGGGAGATCTTTACTTCACGGTCACCTCCACGCCACCGGCCGACGGACTTGAAGGCTTCAACTTAACCGGCAATCCCTACCCGAGCGCCGTGAACTGGTACCTGGTCGGGCTGATCAATGTAGATCCGGTGCTGTACGTATACAGTTCGCGCTGGCGGAATTATGTCTTCTTCAACCGGGCGCTGAACCTGCATACCAGCATCTGCAGCTGGATCATCCCGGCGATGCAGAGCTTTTTTGTCCACTGTTCCGCCCCGGCGCCGGGAACGGGTCAGGTGATCATGACCAATGGCTGCCGGTTGCACAGCAGCGAAGGACTTTATAAAGGGAATCCCGATTATTCGGAAATGATGACCCTCTCGGTTTCGGGCAATGGCTATCACGATGAGGCGCAGTTGTTGTTTACCGACACCGCCACCACGGGGTTTGACACCCGGTTGGATGCCCTGAAGATTTTTGGCGACCCGGCCGCCCCACAGTTATTCAGCATGACGGAATCGGGGGTGAACCTGGCCCTGAATACCCGTCCCTGGGCGACTTCCTGCACCAGGGTCGATATCGGCTTTGTCACCGGGGCGACGGGCGTGGACACGCTGACCTTTGCCGGGCTGGAGACCTTCTCCGACACGACAGAGATCTGGCTGCAGGATAAAAAAGAAAACCAGTTCATCTATCTGAAGGAAGATCCGGATTATCTTTTCACCGCTGCTCCGGGCGACGATCCGGCCCGTTTTACGATCTGGTTCTGTAATCCGTTTACCGGTTCGGGAGAAAGTCACCCCCCTGCCTTCCGGATCTGGTCGTTTGAGGATTGTGTTTATGCCGACCTGACCTCGCCGCGGAATTCCGCGTATGCCGGCAGTGTTGCGGTCCTCGAGCTGACCGACCTCGCGGGAAGGACGGTTTACAGGGCTTCTCTCGTGGAAGGCATGCTGAACAGGCTTCGGCCGTTCATTACACCGGGGTGTTATCTGGCTAAGGTTGACAGAGGCGGACAATCGGTTGTACAAAAACTTTTTATCAGGTAACGCGCGCATTTTGTGGATGGTATGTGTTGTAACCTCCCTATGGCAGTGAGTTTTCCTTGGTCATCTCCAAAAAAAATCCGTTCTTTGTGCCCTGAAAATTTAAAAACACCCTCATGAAAAGAACCTTGCTGATCCTTGCTCTTCTCATCTCTGTTGCCGGATTCGGACAGAAAAGTTGTTATTTCGGGATAGGTGGCTTTTACGGCGCCTCCGGAGTGACCAATCAGAATGCCTACGGTCAATCGGAGATGGACTATGAAATACCTTCCTCCTATGGATTCAATGTGACGGCCGGGTACGGTTTTAATGATAAGATAGGACTTCAGCTCGAGGTCGGGTACGGCCTGCTTGGGCAGAAGTATTCCGATACCAGGGATTATCAGCCGATAACGCGCGATATTGACCTGACATACATCCAGATCCCGGTGTTGTTCAAATACCATACCACCGGTGAATTGGCCCGTTTTTACCTGTTAGCAGGTCCTCAGTTGGCTTTTCTTACCTCAGCCAAACAGGATTATTTAATGAATGGCGAGCCGGCTCCTCCTTTTTACAATGAAGAGTATGGGGATACCATCGACGTATCGAAGTCAGATATCAAAGACCGGTTATCGTCGTTTGATCTGATGGCCCGTTTGGATTTCGGGGTAGAAGTGGTGATCGCGAAGAATCTCATGCTGGATCTCGGGTTGACCATGCGGTATGGTTTACTGGATTTGAATGCAGAAGATTGGCAGTTGAAGGACAAAACGGGTAATTACCATGCCTCGCATAATTTCTGTGGAGGGTTGAACCTAGGGATCAATTATCAGATACCGTTTAAATAAACAGGGGTACGAAAAAAATATTTTCTAACCCAGTGGAATTCAATCCACTAAAAAATAATATTGTTCTTTCAAAATAATTCTGGTACGTTTTTTGTGGAAAAAAAGGATTGGTGAAGAGGAAAAGTTCAAAAAATGCTTTGATAATATCCGATTTGTTTCTAATTTTGCAGTCCTTTTTCTAATTGGACTGCTTTTTTATTAGGTTAGATAGTCCTATAAAGTTGTTTAACAAATATTTAGGGGGACAGTTAGGAACGGCGATGATGACAATACAGAGCAAAAATATGTTACCGCACACTCACACACAAGCGCACATTCATCACGCCGATGTAGCTCAGTTGGTAGAGCAGCTGATTTGTAATCAGCTGGTCGGCGGTTCGAGCCCGTCCATCGGCTCTTTTTGAAAGGTTCTTTGAAATAGCAAGGGGAAGTCTGCGAGGAGCAGGCGAAACCACACCTAAAGCGGGGAGATACCAGAGCGGTCAAATGGGGCAGACTGTAAATCTGTTGGCGCAGCCTTCGGAGGTTCGAATCCTCCTCTCCCCACACTACACACACTCACACGCGCAATGCGGAAGTAGCTCATTTGGTAGAGCGATAGCCTTCCAAGCTATAGGTGGCGGGTTCGAGCCCCGTCTTCCGCTCATTGCCTTTGTAGCTCAGGGGTAGAGCACTTCCTTGGTAAGGAAGGGGTCACGAGTTCAATTCTCGTCAAAGGCTCAAAAGGTTAATTAATCAGAATAAAGTTACAGTAATTAAACAATAATTTATATGGCAAAAGAAAAATTCGAACGTTCGAAACCGCATGTCAATGTTGGTACCATTGGCCACATTGACCATGGCAAGACCACGCTGACGGCAGCCATCACTTTAACGTTGGCTGATAAAGGTTTATCCGAGTTCAGGTCATTTGACTCCATTGATAACGCTCCCGAAGAAAAAGCGCGTGGGATCACGATCAACACAGCTCATATCGAGTATCAGACGGCCAACCGTCACTATGCACATGTTGACTGCCCGGGTCACGCTGACTATATCAAGAATATGGTTACCGGAGCTGCCCAGATGGACGGTGCCATTTTGGTTGTTGCCGCCACTGATGGTCCCATGCCGCAGACCCGTGAGCACATCCTTCTCGCCAAGCAGGTAGGTGTGCCCAAGATGGTTGTTTTCATGAACAAATGCGACAGCGTTGACGATCCTGAAATCCTCGAAATCGTCGAAATGGAAATCCGCGACCTTCTTACCTTCTACGGATTTGATGGCGCCAACACGCCGATTATCCAGGGATCTGCCTTAGGCGCCCTGAATAAAGAACCGAAGTGGGTAGAAAAGATCATGGAACTCATGGAAGCAGTTGATACTTACATTCCGCTGCCCGTGCGTGACGTTGACAAGCCCTTCCTGATGCCTGTTGAAGACGTATTCTCGATCACTGGTCGTGGTACCGTCGGAACCGGCAGAATTGAAACGGGTGTTATCTCCACCGGAGATCCCGTCGAAATCATTGGTATGGGTGCTGAAAAACTGAAATCAGTTGTTACGGGTGTTGAAATGTTCCGTAAGATCCTGGACCGTGGTGAAGCTGGTGACAATGCCGGTTTGCTGCTCCGTGGTATTGACAAGGATGAGATCCGCCGTGGTATGGTTATTGCAAAACCCGGTTCCATCACCCCGCACAAACACTTCAAAGCTTCCGTATACGTACTGAAGAAAGAAGAAGGTGGCCGTCATACTCCGTTCCACAACAAATATCGTCCGCAGTTCTATTTCAGAACCACTGACGTTACCGGTGAAGTAACGCTTCCCGAAGGAGTAGAAATGGTTATGCCTGGTGATAACCTCACTTTCGAAGTAATGCTGATCGCCGAAATCGCTATGAACCAGAACCTGCGTTTTGCTATCCGTGAAGGCGGACGTACCGTTGGTGCCGGTCAGGTGACGGAGATTCTTGACTGATAAACAATATGCTTAGGTACAGGGTCCCTGGAGGGATCCTGTACCTGCCATATAAATGATGATTAATTACAAACGGGTGTAGCTCAACTGGTAGAGTGGCGGTCTCCAAAACCGTAGGCTGTGGGTTCGATTCCTACCACCCGTGCAAAAAATTGGATCAATGGCTAAGTGGAAAATTGTTACTTACGTAAAGGAAAGCTACGATGAGCTGATGCATAAAGTATCCTGGCCGACCTGGTCGGAGCTGCAGGGAAGCGCAATCGTTGTTTCCGTGGCTTCGCTGATCATAGCCCTCATAGTTTTTGCGATGGACGAAGTATTCCGCAATGTCCTATTGCAGTTCTACAAACTTTTCTAGCTTGGTCCGGAGGCCTTCTGTACGCTAAAATACAGCCGGATCCGTCAGTAATTATTTAGAAGTGCAGCATGAGTGAACAGGTAAAAAAGTGGTACGTTGTAAGGGCCATCAGCGGGAATGAGAAGAAAGTCAAGCAATATCTCGAACACGAGATTGCGCTGAAGAACCTGCAGGATTCTATCTCACAGGTACTCATTCCTATGGAAAAGATATACCTGATCAGGAACGGGAAAAAAGTGAGCAAAGAACGCAACTTTTTCCCCGGTTATGTTTTGGTCGAAGCTGTCCTCACTGGTGAAATTCCCCATCTAATCAGAAACATCCCGGGCGTACTGGGATTTCTTGGCGCGAAAGGAGAACCTCATCCGCTCCGTCCTTCCGAAGTGAAAAGGATCCTTGGCAAATTCGACGAATTATCCGAACAGGGCGAAGAAATGAACATCCCGTTCATCGTGGGCGAAACGGTGACGGTGATCGACGGCCCGTTCAACAGTTTCAGCGGCGTGATCGAAGAGATCAACGAAGAAAAGAAAAAACTGAAGGTCATGGTAAAGATCTTCGGACGGAAGACACCCCTGGAACTGGGATTTATGCAAGTTCAGAAAGAGTAGTTACGCACTCATATAAACATTTAATTTCTTAAACAAATGGCAAAAGAAGTAAGTGGTATCATCAAGTTGCAGATCAAAGGCGGCGCAGCAAACCCTTCTCCTCCCGTTGGACCGGCATTAGGTGCAAAAGGAGTGAACATCATGGAGTTTTGCAAGCAGTTTAACGCCCGTACACAGGACAAGGGCGGCAAGCTAATCCCCGTGATCATTACGGTTTACAGGGACAAGTCTTTTGATTTCATCCTGAAGACACCTCCTGTCGCTGTTCAATTGATGGAAGCTACCAAGGTTCAGAAAGGCTCGGCGGAATGCAATCGCACCAAAGTCGCCTCTGTAACCTGGGAAGTAGTGAAACGGATCGCCGAAGATAAGATGACGGACCTCAACGCTTTCACGGTCGAATCAGCCATGAAAATGGTTGCCGGCACCGCCAGAAGCATGGGAATCACCGTCAGCGGTCCTGCTCCTTTCTGACAAACGACAACGATAAGGAGAAAGAAAAAGAGTCATACAAACGAATAAATAGAAGCAAATGACTAAAGTAACAAAAAAGAGGAAGGCCGCCCTGGCAAAATACGACAGGACAGCTTTGTATTCTCTTGCAGATGCGATCGGTATCGTGAAAGAAATTTCCGATGCGAAGTTTGATCAATCTGTTGATATTGATATCCGCCTGGGTGTAGACCCCCGCAAGGCTAACCAGATGGTCAGAGGTACTGTGGCGCTTCCCCACGGAACCGGTAAGACCCTCCGGGTTTTGGTATTGTGCACTCCTGACAAGGAGGAAGAGGCAAAACAGGCCGGTGCCGATTTCGTCGGACTCGAAGAATATATCGATAAGATCAAAGGCGGCTGGACTGATGTCGATGTGATCATTACCATGCCTACCGTGATGGCAAAGGTCGGAGCCCTTGGAAAAATCCTGGGTCCCAGAGGCCTGATGCCAAACCCCAAAACGGGTACGGTGACCATGGAACTTGGCAAAGCCGTGAAAGAAGTGAAAGCCGGGAAAATCGACTTCCGGGTCGATAAATTCGGAATCGTTCATTCTTCGGTGGCCAAGGTCTCCTTCGACAAGGAAAAGATCCTCGATAATACCAAAGAACTGCTCCAGACGATCATCAAACTGAAACCCTCTTCGGCAAAAGGTACGTATATCAAGAGCATCTTTCTCTCGAGTACCATGAGCCCGGGCGTTCAGGTTGAACCTAAATCTGTTATGGCTTAATTAATCAGGAAATTGGAGGAAAGCGATTATGAAAAAAGAAGACAAAAACCAACTGGTCGATTTTCTGGTTGAAAAGCTTAATACGACAAACAATTTTTACCTTACCGATATCTCTGACCTGAATTCTGTCGCCACCAGCAAGCTTCGCAGAATGTGTTTTAAAAGAAACGTTCAGCTGCAGGTTGTGAAGAATGCCTTACTGAAAAAGGCCATGGAAAGAACCGGCCGGGAAGAATTTCAGCCTCTCTTCGAGGTGCTGAAAGGCGCTACCTCGATCATGTTCAGCGAAGTCAATAACGACCCCGCCAAACTGATCCAGGAATTCCGCAGAACAGCACTGAAGCCCATCCTTAAAGGAGCTTATGTGGAAGAAGCTGTCTATTTAGGTGATGATCAACTGGATACACTGGTTCACATCAAGTCGAAAGAAGAACTGATCGGCGACATCATTATGTTACTCGAATCGCCCGTCAAGAACGTTATTTCGGCTCTTCAATCAGGTGGAAACAATCTTACGGGAATCCTCAAGACATTGGAGGAAAGACCCGAATAAGAGAATACAATTATTAACAACGAGTAATTACATTACATTTATAAACCTTGTCCACTGAATCGGACACAAAAACAAGAATAAAATGGCAGATTTAAAAGCTTTTGCAGAACAGTTAATTAACTTATCGGTTAAAGAGGTAACGGAATTAGCAAAGATTTTAAAGGACGAATACGGTATTGAACCTGCAGCTGCTGCGGTTGCTGTTGCAGCCCCCGCTGCTGCCGCTGGTGCCGGCCCTGCTGCTGAAGAAAAAAGTACATTCGACGTCATCCTGAAATCAGCCGGTCAGGCTAAACTGCAGGTCGTGAAACTGGTGAAAGAACTCACCAGCCTCGGACTGAAAGAAGCTAAGGAACTGGTTGATAACGCTCCGAAACCCATCAAAGAAAACGTTTCGAAAGATGAAGCCAATGGACTTAAAGCTCAATTAGAAGAGGCTGGAGCAGAGGTTGAAATTAAGTAGGGTTCTTTGAATATAAGATAGACATTAGATCTCTCCCGGAACATGGGAGAGGTCTATTGTTTATTTAAGACATTCTGCCTGCGGGGAAACCCACCGGTATTTAAGAGCGATTTTTAATTTCTAACGTCCTTGCAATAAAGGACACAAAAAAAATGACCTTGGCTTCAAAAAAAACCGAACGAATCAGTTTCTCCTCCACAAGGATAAAGGCTGAAGTCCCAGACTTTCTTGAAATCCAGCTTCAGCCCTTTAAGGATTTTTTTCAGCTTGAGACCAATCCTGAAAACAGGGTAAACGAGGGACTGTACAAGGTATTTGCCGAAAACTTTCCCATTTCTGATGCACGTAACAACTTTGTACTTGAATTTCTGGACTATTTCATCGACCCGCCCAGGTATTCAATGGATGAATGTGTTGATCGCGGACTTACCTATAGCGTGCCCCTGAAAGCAAAGCTGAAACTGTATTGCACCGACCCGGAACATGAGGACTTTGAAACGATCATCCAGGATGTCTACCTGGGAATGATCCCCTACATGACCCCGCGCGGCACCTTTATCATAAACGGAGCGGAACGTGTGGTTGTGTCCCAGCTTCATCGCTCCCCCGGTGTGTTCTTCAGCACCAGTTTCCATGCAAACGGCGTACAACTGTACTCCGCCAGGATCATCCCCTTCAAAGGATCCTGGATCGAGTTTACCACCGACATTAACAATGTCATGTACGCATATATCGACCGGAAAAAGAAATTGCCGGTCACGACCCTTCTCCGGGCTATCGGTTACGAAACCGATAAGGATATCCTCGAGATCTTCGGACTCGCCCAGGAAATTAAGGTCAACAAGGCTTCTCTGAAAAAAGTGGTGGGCTCTAAGCTCGCAGCCCGCGTCGTTCGTTCCTGGATCGAAGATTTTGTGGACGAAGATACCGGTGAAGTGGTATCCATCGAACGTACGGAAGTGCTGATCGAACGGGAGACCGAACTCGATAATTCACACATCGACCTGATCGTGAATGCCGGAATCAAAACGATTCTGATCCATCGGGAGGATGCACAAGCCATCGACTATTCCACGATCTTTAATACCCTTCAGAAAGACCCTGCCAACTCGGAAAAAGAGGCTGTGGAATTCATCTACCGCCAGCTCCGTAATGCAGAACCCCCCGACGAAGAAACAGCCAGGGGTATCATTGAGAAACTTTTCTTTTCAGATAAACGGTACGACCTCGGCGACGTAGGACGTTACCAGATCAACCGTAAACTCAATCTGGAAATACCGATCGAGATCAAAGTCCTCACCAAGGAAGATATCATCTCTATCATCAAGTACCTCATCGAACTGATCAACTCCAAAGCGGAAGTTGATGATATCGACCACCTGAGTAACCGTCGTGTACGTACCGTCGGCGAACAGTTGTATAACCAGTTCGGTGTAGGCCTCTCCCGGATGGCCCGTACCATTCGCGAACGCATGAACGTGCGCGATAATGAAGTGTTCACCCCCATGGATCTGATCAACGCCAAGACACTCTCTTCGGTGATCAATTCCTTCTTCGGGACGAACCAGTTGTCGCAGTTCATGGATCAGACCAACCCGCTGTCGGAGATCACTCACAAAAGAAGGATCTCGGCCCTCGGCCCCGGTGGTCTTTCCCGCGAACGGGCAGGATTTGAAGTCCGCGACGTACACTATACCCATTATGGACGTCTGTGTACCATCGAAACCCCGGAAGGTCCCAATATCGGTCTGATCTCCTCCCTGTGCGTTTATGCCAAAATCGACCGCCTCGGATTCATCGAAACGCCTTACCTCACCGTCAAAGATGGTGCGGTAAACCTGAAGGAACAACCTACCTACATGACGGCCGAAGCTGAGGAGAAAAAGATCATTGCCGAAGCCAGAACCAGCATGGACGAGAAAGGAAAAATGACAGACGAACGCGTGAAAGTGCGTTACCTGGCCGACTATCCTATCGTCGATCGCTCGGAGATCCACCTGATGGACGTTGCTCCCAACCAGATTGCCTCTATCGCAGCTTCGCTGATTCCCTTCCTGGAACATGACGACGCCAACCGCGCCCTGATGGGATCGAACATGATGCGTCAGGCTGTTCCCCTGCTGAACCCTGAGATCGCGATTGTAGGTACCGGCATTGAAGACCGGGTGGCCCGCGATTCACGGTTGCTGATCAACGCTGAAGGCGATGGTCTGGTGGAATATGTCGACGCCAGCGAAGTCGTGATCAAGTATGATCGCACCGACCAGGAACGCCTGCTGAGTTTTGACGACGATTCCAAGTCATATAACCTGACAAAATTCGCACGTACCAATCAGAATACCTGTATCAACCTGCGCCCCATCGTCAGAAAAGGGGACCGGGTCTCGGCAGGCCAGGTGCTGTGCGAAGGATATGCCACCAAAGATGGCGAACTGGCACTGGGAAGAAACCTGATGGTGGCGTTCATGCCATGGAAAGGGTACAACTTCGAAGATGCTATCGTGATCTCTGAAAAGGTGGTCAAGGAAGATATCTTTACATCTATCCATATTGAAGAGTTCACCCTCGAAGTACGCGATACTAAACGCGGCGTGGAAGAACTTACCAACGATATTCCCAATGTAAGCGCTGAAACCACCAAGGATCTTGACGAAAACGGATTGATCCGTATCGGTGCGGAAGTGAACGAAGGGGATATCCTCATCGGGAAAATCACCCCGAAAGGCGAAAGCGATCCCACTCCGGAAGAAAAACTCCTCCGGGCTATCTTCGGCGACAAAGCCGGCGATGTGAAGGATGCTTCCCTGAAAGCACCACCATCCATGAAAGGCGTGGTGATTGATAAAAAACTCTTCTCCCGGGTCATCAAGGACAGAAAAGCGAAAGCAAAAGAAAAAGATGACCTGAAGAAGCTGGAAGATGATTTCCTGAGTGAAGCCGAAAAACTGAAAACCCGCCTGGTTGAAAAACTCGGTGTCCTCGTTAACGGAAAAATATCCCAGGGCGTCTTCAACAACTTCAAACAGGAAGTGGTCACCAAGGGCACTAAATTCAGCCCCAAAGTGTTGATGGATCTGGATTATCAGAATGTCAACCCGAGCAAATGGACCACCGACAAGGAGAAGAATGACATGATCAAAGTTCTTCTGAACAACTATATCATCAAATACAAAGAGCTGTTCGGAGTCTATAACCGGAAGAAATTCATGGCCATGGTCGGTGATGACCTGCCTGCCGGAATTATTCAGATGGCGAAAGTCTATGTGGCCAAGAAACGCAAACTGAGAGTAGGCGATAAAATGGCCGGTCGTCACGGGAACAAAGGTATCGTCGCGAAAATTGTTCGCGAAGAAGATATGCCTTTCCTGGAAGACGGAACTCCGATGGACATCGTACTGAACCCGTTGGGTGTGCCTTCGCGTATGAACCTCGGACAGATTTACGAAACCATCCTCGGATGGGCCGGACATAACCTGGGACTGCGCTTCAGTACCCCGATTTTTGACGGCGCTACGCAGGAAGAAATCAATAATTACCTGCAAAAAGCCGGACTGCCCGATAACGGTAAAGTGTACCTTAACGACGGGTTGTCGGGTGAAAAGTTTGCCCAGCCGACTACGGTGGGATTCATCTACATGATGAAACTGCACCACATGGTTGACGATAAGATGCATGCCCGTTCCATCGGTCCGTACTCACTGATTACCCAGCAACCCCTGGGTGGTAAAGCCCAGTTTGGTGGTCAGCGTTTCGGTGAAATGGAAGTCTGGGCGCTGGAAGCCTTCGGGGCTGCCAATGTCCTGCTCGAAATCCAGACCCTTAAATCCGACGATGTTCTCGGTCGTGCCAAAGCGTATGAGGCCATTGTCAAGGGAGAGAACATGCCGGTGCCGAGCATTCCGGAATCCTTCAATGTATTGGTCCACGAGCTGAGGGGACTTGGTTTGAACCTGAGCTTCGATTAATCCGTCAGGGAATCTGTAAGTTATTATTATTTAGTTACATCCGACAATATAAAATATATGGCGTTTAGAAAAGATGGTTCTTTAAGTAGCAACAGCTTCTCAAGAATCACTATCAGCCTCGCTTCCCCGGAAAAGATACTGGAACTTTCCAGCGGGGAAGTACTGAAGCCGGAAACCATCAACTACAGGACGTATAAGCCTGAGCGTGATGGCCTTTTCTGTGAAAGGATCTTCGGCCCGGTAAAGGATTGGGAATGCCACTGCGGTAAATACAAAAGGATCCGGTATAAAGGGATCGTTTGCGACCGTTGCGGTGTTGAAGTGACCGAGAAGAAAGTGAGAAGGGAACGCATGGGTCATATCCAGCTGGTAGTGCCCGTTGC
>Ga0116170_10004202_pt1 | contig 13239 bp, 13 predicted proteins | sample AD_JPNHW1_MetaG_FD_89797 | JGI IMG/M metagenome (GOLD analysis project Ga0116170, IMG submission 89797) | Active sludge microbial communities of municipal wastewater-treating anaerobic digesters from Japan - AD_JPNHW1_MetaG | ecosystem: Engineered > Bioreactor > Anaerobic > Digestate | place...
CATTAAAGTTTTGACCGCCATATTGAGTATATGAAGATCCAAGTAAGAAATAAAAATATGCTGATTTTGAATTTGCTTGTTCAATTGACTCTAAGATTTCAATAACATCTTTATATTTATTTTTGCCAAAAAGATTTATTGCATATTCAAGTGTTTTTTCTTTGCCACATTTTGAACAACTCTTTTCAATCCATGTATGCCCTGTATCTCTTGATGCACCGCATTTTGTACATAAACATCCAGTCCAAGAATGTTGTTCTTCTACAATTTTTCTTGTTTTATTGCATTTTTGACATTTACAACCATCCCATGTATGAAAACCTAATAAACATTTAAAAGACATTGCGCCCTCCTATTTTTGAATAATTATTATTGCGATTGATTCTTTAGTTTTTACTTTTATTCTTATCTGTAAAATTTTTTATGTGAATCATCCCCTATGTCTTTCTGATTATCTATTTCGATATAATTCTTTTTTTCAATTAAATCATCTTTATCAGTTTCATCAAACTCATCAATTTCATTATCATCTTCTTCTTCATCATCAAGATGGTAATCTTTACCGAGAGCCAATGATGTACAATTGCCAGCAACAATTAATCCTAAGAAACTATCTGCTGCACCTGAACCCGGCGGCAGAAAAGTTTTTTTAAAACGCCACCATTGTTTGCTTTCCCACCATTTAATAGCATAGTTTCTAGTTACTGTATTATCAACCTCGAATAATGATATGCAATTTGAACATACTAACCAAGGAGACTCTTGCCCTGACATTTGGAACCAACTTTGAGTCAAAAAATTTTTTAAAATGAACTCACCAAAAGAATGAATACCTAATGATGCAAAGTACCTTTCATTTGATTCATAATAAAATTTCCAATATTCCGGTTGAGAAACCACTTCTGTAGTTGTCAACAAGTGCACATTTTCGCGCGTTACTTCTTTACTGCATATATCACATTTCATGTCTTTAATTTTTAGTTATTATTATATTGGATTAAATTTGTTTTGTTGATAACCACTACGAGTACAATAAGTATCATAACCTTTATTCCTAAGTTCTGAAGTGTACTTAAATAATAATGTTCGGTCTCCAATTTCAGCCTTGCTAAAATCGGTCCAAAGAGATGCAAGAATTCCAAGAAAGAAAAATGCAGAAATAGATGATGCAACAATTGAAAATACTTTCCATCCATCAAGGTCTACAAAGTAAAATACGAAAATCAAAATAAAAAATACAATAACAGAAATACCAGAAATTTTTAAATATTTCCGGTGAAAACTAATGAATAATTCTCTGTGGAGATTTATGCAGCTTGTACACACATACCCTGTAAATGGTGACGTGGTAATTTGATAGGTTGGACTACCGTTTGAATAACCAGTTCTATTTCCAACGTGAAAGCCATATTCTTTTATACTTTCTGATTCATGTAAGCAAATTTCACATTTCATAAGTAGTATTTTTTAAGGTTAATATTTTGTTGTCTGCATATTTTTTTCCAATGAACGATAACGGATTGGCGGTATGTTTTTGTTGCCGATTTCGAAGCACTTTCCTGTCAAGTTACACGAAAGTTTATTAGATGCAGAAACGCTGAAACCCGCACTGTCTCGGCAATAAAATATACCGCCTGTTACAAGCTGGCCTTCATTCTTGTCAAGCGACATACTTTTCTGTTTTTCAACTATTTCTGTCATTCCGTTTTTGTCTGTCGGGTTGTGTGTCGGCAAAGTTTTATTTTTCTTTAAGGGGGGAGATTTTTTGTTTTTTCTCAAGGTCGGAAAAAGCATACTCTTTTGTAAGCTTTGGATTGTGTCAAGGCTTGTGCGGCTTGCAAATGTGTATGCTTGAGCGTGGGAGTTATTTTCTTGATTTAATAGCATCCTCAATCCAGTTTTCAAGATTGTCTTTAATATCGTTGTACGTGTCAGTTGAATCAGGATTATAACATTTCACCTTTGTTGAAAGTTTTTCTCCACTTTCTTTAAATGAAAACTGGTCAAAAGGGTTTTTCCCTTTTTTACATTTACCATACAGTGGTGGGTTTTTTGAATACCTTGGATCCTTAAGATTGTGAATGTAAATACCAAGTAAACCTTTTCCATCTTTCCATGCTTTCTCAATTTCATATTGTACCCATGGTCTTTCAGATGTATCTTCACCAACTAAAACAATGACACAACTACGATTATCCATATTATCGTCTATCCATTTTTTAATGGCTGTGTCCTTACCTTTTCTAACTGTTTCCCATTCATTTGCAGAAACAGGTTTGTTTTCTTCAATTGCCCCAATGTTTCTTATTTGTTGAACTCTAAAGACATCATTATCAAAATGAAAACTATAAAACACTTGTCTTTTTGCCATATTTAAAATTTTAAGGGATTAATATTTCTTTGTATTTTAAAAAGAACCCAAGCAGAAGTAAAAAAATCATAATCGAAAAATATAATGGAAATATTGTTTTAGAAAAAAACACATTACAGTACTTGTATTTTTTGTCGATGTTCTTTGTATATTCCTTTATTGGCATTTCATATAGATTGACTTTAACTTTATCAGAAATTCCAGCAGCATCATTATATACTCCACGGAATTTTCTTTCTTGCTGTAGATAATAGCTGTCTAAAAACCAAAATAAAATGGTTGGTGGTATTCCGATAAAAATCAACATAATTTTTGGTGTGGAAGCGTAAACTGCTAAAAGAGCCGATACAATTGTTATTGCTATTCCCTTTATTTGAAATGAATTAGTATTCATCCGAGTTATAACGTTTTGAATAAATTCTAGATGTTGTCTTTTTTCTTCTTCCATATTTTTAGAATTAACCATGTAATGATTTTGAATAAGATGAAGGAGGAGCTATTGAATAAAGCTTATCCAAAGCTATTTCAGCACTGTTAAGATTGGGTATTCTTTGCCAGTTATTTAATGTAATATGGTCAATCTGTACCAAATTACATAAGTCGATTTCATAGGAAAAATCAACACCTTTTGAAATCTCTTTTGTTCCATCTGCCGAGAAATATTTTTCTTCTAAAACTAATTTTATTCGATCTGGTATTCTCTGCCGAATTAATTTACTTAAAACAACTTCAAAATAAATCCAAGGTGATTTAGTCCGGTCAGTGTCCTTAAATGGTTTGATAGAATTATTTGTGTCTAAAATTATTAAGCACTCTGCTTTGTCAATCATAAAAGCCAATGCAGTTGATAGCATCATATGAACATGGCTAGTTGAATAATTTCTTTGTTTGTAGTCATACAAATGAGTAATAGGATTAAAACAATACTCATTATCAATATTTCTCAACAATTCATTTGAATAGCCCCAAATACAAGAATCAATAAATGACTTTATTTTAAAATTAGCAAAAAGCCAACCAGCTAGTGCAATTGCGAAAGTTTCGTCATTATGAGAATGAGAAATAAAAACATCTGCTTCTACTTTAGGGAACCATGTTTCACTAATTTTAGTGCCATCTAATGAGTTATCCGATAAAATAAAACTATCAAGAGCATTCTTTGCTACTTCAGTATTTTTTTTATAAATACCTCGTCCGATATTTACCAAAGATTCTAAATCCTCAAATTCAACAGGTTTTATTTTATAACCTCTGTACATACAAATTATATTACTGCTTCAATTAAATTATACTTTTCAGATTTCTCCAATTTATCAAACTTCACCTTTAGTTTTGATAGTTCCGAATTAGAATCAGCAATTTGATCTCTCGAAATAGTATAGTGCTTCAAAACATTTATTACTTTCTGATTCCTAGTTAACTTGTCAATTTGCTTGAAATCGTTTCTCTCAATAATTCCTTTTGCCAAAATCATTTCTTTTGCTGTCAATGAATTGAAGCTATTCCACCAATCTTCTGTAAAACCTTCTTTCTCGAAGAAAAATCTAAAAAGAATATATGTTTCAGGCATATAAAGGAGTTTGTGAAATTCTTCCTCAGTATGACCAAATGCTTTGTAGAAAAAACTCTTTCCTTTTCCAATCTTACCTTTTGTGGCATTTAAAATAACTTGAACTGCTCTTATAAACTTTCTGTTCCAATGCTCGCCTAAATAATCTCTATTTAAATGATAATCGCCAAAAATTGGGTGAAATTTCATTGGAAAAGAATATATGTCAATTTTATATTTTTCGCAAAGTTCAACATTCAGTTTTAGCCGTTGATATAATTCAATAGGCTTGTCCTTGTAGTTGTACAAAAGGTAATTAGAAAAATGTTTTATTCCATATTTTTTTGAGCGTAAAATTGCATTTAAATAATCTTCTTCATATTCCATGCTATCAAACGCAATCCTAAGTGGCTTTATAGGTATTTGGCTAAGTAGTTTGGCTTTTTCGTCTGTCAGTAATCGAGCATCAACACCCTGATTGAAATCTACACTTCTTTGTTTGGGGACTTTATTTCTGTATTTTTCATATAAAGGATTAATTACCGGGAAAACTTCAATTATATGTTTTTTTTCCGATGTTTGAGGGTTTAGTAGATTTTTATCAAAAAGCAGGTTGTAAATTTCTTGTTTTTGCTTTCCTTTTAGTTTGCCTAATAACTCATTGAAAAGAGAAATGCTTTTATTAATGTATGCCTTATCATTAAAGCTTTTACCTAAATTATTTACTGCTATTTCCAGTTGATTTGGCTCATAATATTTCTGTTTTTTATCAAAGCCAACTTTTCTGATTTCAGAAATAATTTCTTTGAAGCAGGTGGAAGCAAGAACATTGTTGTCTAATAATAACAAATTCCTTTTCTCCCCATAGGTTTCAATAACTCCATTTAATTTTTCAGTAAGTGGAACATATTTATTGAATTTTGGCTCAATTATCGGTACTGCACAAAAATCGCACTTTCTCACACATCCACGTGTTGTATAGCCATAATATGCGTTGTTCTCAGGATACTTATATTCAATTTCATCAAGTATTGAATAATCTAATGGTAAATCATCAATTACAATATCATTCTTGTCTAAAACACCTGGTTTATTAAGTAGTCCAACATGAATGTTTTTTAATCCTGTTACTTTTTTTATTTCATTCGGGATTACCGAAGCCATTACACCTCCTACCCAAATATCATCTTCCGATTTTACAAGTAGTTTTGCAAATTCTATGGTTTTTATTGTAATACCCCAGTGAAAAGTAAAGAGTGTTGCAATATAGATTCTATTCCATTGATGATCGTTTCTAAATTCTTTTTTCCAGTAATAGTCTTTGTAATAATTCAATGCATTTAAAAGAAGAATTTCATATTGAGTACCATAGATGCCAATTTCATCGATTGAAGATATGTGACGCTTTTTAATGAACTCAAATATTTTAAAATATTTTGCTTTCCAATTAATAGACTTATCAATCTTTGACATTTTTTTAATGCACAAATCAACAGATTGTTGAATAATAAAATCTTTCAATTCACCTTTGAAAAAGACAACTTTATCTCCCAGCATTTTGTGATATGTAGCCAGTTTCATTAACCCGATTGGCGGGTATTTGTTTTTATAATTTGGTTCTATTAAAAGGATATTTCTCATTGCAATTCTTCTTCGATTTTCTTGATTAAATTTTCCGAGGTTTTTTTATCAAGCACATCAGTAATTATTTCAAATATCTTTGATAGAAATTTACGCTGTTCTTTATTTAATCTCGTTAATTTATCAACTCTGTAAGTGGTTTTGTTGCCATTCCCATTTGATAACTCAATTTTTTCAGGTGTAATTTTATGGGTATCGACAACTTTTTCAAATATCTTTTTTACAGATGTTTCGTTTTCGTCAAATTTGGAGTATATTTTTTCTAATTCCTTTTTAGCTTTTGTAGCTTCCTGTTTCTTGTTTTCAAAATGCTTTTGAAACTCCTCGCGTTCTTTATTACTAACAAATTCCTTATTTTCAGATTCTTTTGCTAAGTTTTTAAAATCATTTACACGTTTATTCGCATTTCGGATTTTTGAAGCATCATAATACAACTGATGTAATTCATTATGAAACAATGATTGCAGTTTCTTTTCAAAAAGTTGACAATATGAATTTTCTAAAAAGTAATCTCGTCTTGCGTTTGGAATTAAGTCAGGCGAAAAAGCATGAACTTCACCGAAAAAATAATAATTACCTCTTTGCTGGTCTCTGAAAAGTTTTAATAAAGTATGTTTACTCCCAATTTGGATATTCCCTTTTCTTAGCCTGATGCCTTTACCAATATTTATATCATCAATTACGCCCTCAAATTGAGAAACACCGTACCATCCCCAATAAAGCAATTCGCCTGTTGCGGTATGCTCTCTAAAAAAATGAATATCAAATATCTCATCACCAGTTCTTTCTTTTTTGCCATTAATATCCTTATAAATAGTTGTCGTATATAATTTATAAAGTTGATTTGTATTTATAAAGATTGAATATTCGTCAATACTGATATTTTCCTTTTTTAATTGGTCGTAGATTTTTTGCTTTAGAATAAACCCTTTTTCATAAGGAACAGGAGCAACCATTGATAAGTATGTTTCAATTTCCTTTTTTTCAAGTAAAATTTCATTTGAAACATTTACTAGAGTAACTTTGAAATAATGTTCTTCTTTTTCTTCCTTTTCAGTTTTTATAGAAGTTACGCTATCGATTACCTCTGTTGCTTCCTCCTTGTTTTTTCTATTGTTAATTATTTCTTTAAGTTTTTTTGCATTCCAAGTCATTGTGGTTTTAACAGCTTCCCCTTTATATGTCGTTTCAAAAATTAAAGTTTCACAATAGCCAAGTCCGCCAAGTCTTCCTATACCTCTAAAACCTTTGTCAACGCCTCTTTCTTTTGTTGATTGAGCAATGTTTTTTAAAATATCACTAACTTTACTCTGTTCAATGCCTGTTGCATTATCTTCTATTGAAATACATTTTTGTTGTCGGTTTATGTCTATATGAATTGCTCCTTCTTCTTTACTAATTAAACCCTCTCTAATTGCTTTGTCAATTTGATCAGCAGCATTCTGTATGTATTCACGATAAATAAAACGACAATCTTCATACATTCCAAGTGTTAAAGATTCAATTACGTCTTTCCCAATTATTGTTCTTGTCTTTTCCATTTTTACTTGAATTGCTTATAAATTGGTTTTGGGAATTTAATATTCAATAGTGACCGAAACACCGGATTCTGAATAATGTATTCACCCTGTTTCAATCTTGTCAACATTGACTTATAAACTGGAGGAACAAAATGATAATCTCCTTTTGAAACTTCAATTGCGTTTGTCCTACCATAAGCATATGATGCACAATTACCTTTTACTCTGTCGTGTATATCACTTCTAAACTGTTCCGCACCAAATAAAATAATTCCGAGAGAACGACCTCGTTCAGTAATATCAAGAATCTGTCTCAAAATAGGTGAACTTTTTGGAACTTCTTTGGAGGCGTACTTATTCAATTCATCAATAAAAATGATGATTTTGCTTGGGATGTCCTTTTCTTCTCTTTCAATTTGTCCCAATTTTAAATCATAAACAGCTCGCATTACATCACCGAAAACAAAACCTTGTGTTTCTTCATCAAGTTTTGCAACATCAATAACATAGACATCATTCTTTTTGATATTTTTAATCTGGTCTTGAAGTCTTACTTCCCCGTCACCCAATCTGCTCGCAAAAATTGAACTTTTGTCAATGGTTTTTTTGAAAAGTCTGTAAAACTTTCTCCAACTTGAAATCGAAATCTCTTTATCTTTTCCTGTATCACCTTTTTTTGTATGTTCTTGAATTTCTTTAAGTAATTCCTGCCAGTTTGTAATTCCCCCAAACTTGCCTTGTTCAGTTGTAATATAGTTTACAATGGATTCCATTGTTTGTGTGGGGTCATCAACATTTGAAAATAATAAATCAATACTGTCTTTATCATCTTCAAAAATATATTTAAACTGAAATGCTTTACCTTGCTTAATTTGGCTATTTACATCTTCTCTTAAGGCGTATGTTGTTGGAAAATCTTTGTTATAAGGGTAGAAGTAATTGACATTAGAAAACGGTTTTGCTTCTAATTCAAGCATTTCATAAATCTCAATATCCTGCTTCTCTAAATTTTTGTTTGGTTCATCAATAGCTACTAAGTCTTTCCCTTTCACATTTAAAATAACAAATGCAACAGATTCTTTGTCATTATCAGAATTCAGATATTGATTTTGAATTGCTTTTAGCAGAAACATTGCATACGAGGTTTTTGAAGCAAGTCCTGAAATCCCTGAAATATTTAAGTGAGCCCCTTCTGGTCCGATAAGAAAATGAGAATTAAAATGAACAGGTATTCTAATAGAATTAGGTGCTTCATACATTTCAATATATCCACAAGGTAAAGGGTTTTTGATTTCATCAAGACCCAATGCTTTTTTTACATCAGATTCATCAGCCAAAGAAACCAAATGACCATCAAGAACAGGTGTAAAAATACCTTCGGTATTTCCAACAACTCTTGCTTTGACATAGTTCATCCCAATTCTTTCAGTATTGGGCTTGTGTTCAACGCTACCAAAATCGCTTGAAATATAACCAGATAAAAAACTTGGTGAATCAGTAAAATGCGATATTTCTTCAACAACACCAAAAGTCACAGAATTACTTACATGGTCAACTTTAACAACATCAAAAGGCTTTATGATTCTTTCTTTGTCAGTCCAAAAATAAAAATCATCAACCGTAGTTGGCATTTTTTCAGTTGCAACAATTTTTCCTATATTTTTCATTTAAAACAAGTTTAAAAAATGTAAATCACTTATGTATTGGCTTTTCACATACTTTTCCGTCAAATAGATCGGATAAAGATGATTTGCCCAGCGTGTATCTGTTCCGTATGCAACGGGACTTCTTTCATTTATGATATTGGCACTGATTAAATCAATTTCATCACTGCTTAAACCATTCTCAATTTCATCATCAGTGACCAAAACCTTTTCAATTTTTACGACACCAGAAAAAGGACTTTCGGTATATTTCACGTCTCTGATTCTAAGATACCAAATACAGAAATGAACTTCTGTAGAAACAATATCTGTTTGATACATAAAAGCAGGTGTTCTATGATATAAAGGCAATTTTGCGATTTTGGTCGCATTACTTTTACCACTTTTATCTTTCGAAAGTTCAGGATTAAAATGTTTTGAAAGCCCTATAACACAACGATAATTTGATTTAATCTTAGAGAGTTCTCGGAAATCGCCTGATTTCATTGGTTTATATTGAAGCGAACCGTCTTTAATCAAGTAGTTATCCTGATTCAATAAATTTTTCTTGACAAGTTCAGAAACAATTTTCTTTTCGCATTCAATCATTTCATCTTGTATTTTCGCAATACCTAAATTTTCAAATTTCTCTCCTGGGTCAAGTGCTTTCGATGCATAAGTAAGAATTTTTGAAAATTTTAAATTGTATTGTTGTAACTTAGGAAGATTATTGATTTTTTGAGTAATTGCATTAAAAAATTGCTCTGAATTTTTTCCGTCTTTGTCAGCCTCGCTTGGTAAAGATAAAACAAGGTTATGCTCTAAAATTGCTTTTTTAAATTGTGATGGGCTTTGTCTTTCACAGCATGCAACACCAATTTGTCCTCCAATAATTGGGAATATTTTCTTCCCTAATTCAATATCATCAATTTTATAGATTCTACGCGAACCATCAAGAAAATATCTAAACAATGGCTTATTTCCTTCGATTTGTTGCGCTGTTTTAGAAATATCTTTTATCGTTTTTAAACTTGTGTCTGTTTCTCCATATTTGTCTTTTTGTAAAGTATATGCGTGGCTCTCCTCATAATTTACAGATGGTACTTCTCTTTCATCAACACAAAATTTATATGACCTGTAACAAGTGCCACCAACCTGTTCTTCTAAAAAAGGTATTATTTTATCCATCTATAAACAATGTATAATATTAATTGCAAATGTATTAAAAAGCGTTGGCAAAATTGCACTCTTTGGCAAGTTTTGGTCTGTGTGTCGGCTTGTGCGACTTGCCAATGTGTGCAATGTGGGTTGGCTCTTAAAAAACAAAAAATGTGTGTCGGCAAAAAATAAAACTTTATCGGGTCGGCTGGTGTGGTCGGCTGTCATTCCTGTTTGATTTTCTTTTCTGTCTTTGTATGTCGTCCTGTCAATTTTCATGTCGCTGTCTTTTTTTTAGGCTTGCTTGTAACGACTCGGTGCTGCTGCATGGCGGGATGTTAAATCCGAATGTGTCAGAAGATAACCACCCTTTCCGATGCCCCGTCAATTGTCCGACAGGCTGGTTTTCCCGCTTGCAGCAGCACAAAGTTATGGTGCGTTATTATTTTATTTATAATTCTATTTATTAAGTTCCAGGGTGTGAATAAATTATTTTAAATGATTCGCTATTACCTGACTTAACCAAACCATTCCACCTTTCAATATCAATTAATTTTAGTTTGTTGTCATGATAACAAATCTTCTCATGTGGTTTAATATTAGTCAAAATTCGTTCAAATTTGAGAACTTTTGCTGGTGATAATGTTTCAAGAATATTAAAATTTATATAATTTGCGTCTTCTCTATTCTTAAGGCGCAACAAAACTTTTTCTGGTGTCTCTTGTTCGGTTTCTTCTTTATTAAGTTCAGTTTCTGAATCTAAACTGTCAGTTTTATTTTCAGCAATCTGTTCTCCCAATTTTTCTATTTCTTCTATTCTTTCATGGTGTTTTTTTATAAAACTCTTTCTTTTAAACCAAAAAATGATTGCAACAAGAGGTAAAGAAAAAGACAATATCCATGGAGCAATTACTCCCCATTTTACGAAGCCTACCCCAAATAATGTAAAATTTAATAGTTGGTAATCAAATTCACCTGTTGTCCAATTAAGTTGAAACTTAACAACACCAAAAATAACGAGAAGAATCCATAACCATTTATATTTTAAAGGTGTGCGAATAATAAAGATAATTGTAAGAATAATAAAAATGGGTATAAGAATCATTAGAGTTAGCCACAAGTAATGGAAGAACGATTTCCCTTTTAATGTGAAATCATGAATGTTGTCTAATGATTTATAAGTTGGCAAAAAGTTAAATGATATAACCTTATATTGGTTATTTTCTTCTAGTAGAATAAAACTATAGTAAGCCCATCTGTCTGTGCTATACTGATATTCGTATTCAATTGAAAAGGTATTAAAATCATTTCCATTACTTATTGAATGTGTTTTGGAAAATTTATAAGATATAATCCTGCTATTAATTTGTGCTTTATCTTTAAGTAATTCGTGCATATTTTTTAAGCCAATTAATAGCGAATCATTTTGATAAGTTTCTTCAATTTTATTATAACACGAATCAATTTCGCCTTTATTAAGATTATTAATAAAGTCTCTCGCAAATTTATCTACATTTTTTTTAATTAATTTGTCAGGTACTTTGTCCATGCTACAACCTGAAAATAAAATAATAAGTAAAAAAATAATTGAGATTTTTTTCATTTTAATTTTTTATTATAATGCACCATAACGTTCCGGGGCTTTGCAGCGGGCGGAACTTTAACATTCCCACCGTTTCAACCCGTCCATAAAAATAGTTAATATTTCCATACGTTTCAAGTTTTCCTGCACTCCGCCTGAGGCAAAGCCCCTGTTATGTGCAGCTATTATTTGTTCTTTACCACTGTTGGATGTGCGAATTTCTCATTCACTTCAAGAGGTGGTTTAATAAAAATCGTTTTTGTAGAGTCCCATTTAACACATGATGGATAATAAGGGAAATGTCTTTTCTTAAAATTCATAACTATATTTTCCTCAATTGTCGTTAGTCTTACATTAAAATTCAAATCCTTAGTGCTGTCGGAAAGGTAATTGTAAAGTTTTGTAAATTCTGCTGATTTTATGGTGTCTCGCTGAGAAGAAATAGAAATTTTAATATATTTGCTTACACCGAGAACATTACATTTTAGAAATTCAATAATACTATTAGGGGGGACTTGAATTATTTGTTCTTGTTTTAGGTTTGCAAATACTGGACCTAGCGCTGAAGTTTCAAACCCCCATTCGCCTGGTTGAAATGAATAATAGTAAATTAAACCTGATGAATCAATGAGGAAGTTGAATTGCTGGTAAAATTCCTTTTCATGATAATAACCTAATGGAAGCATGAAATGAGAATTGCCTGATTTAGCTAGTGAAGAAATTATATAAATGTCCTTTAATTCGTTCTGTTCTTTCCTGCAACAAGAAGATAGTAAACAAGTCAAGATTAACATTCCAATTATTACAAATTTGTCAGGTCTCTTCATTTTTGTTTTTCTAAAGTTGCACATAACGGATTGGCGGTATGTTTTTGTTGCCGATTTCGAAGCACTGTCCTGTCAAGTTACACGAAAGTTTATTAGATGCTGAAACGCTGAAATCCGCACTATCTCGGCAATAAAATATACCGCCTGTTACCAACTGGGCGTTCTTGTCTGTCAATGGTTTGAGATTACTTTTCAATTCAGTCATTCCGTTTTCTCTGTCTTTAAAAGATTTAGTTTTTTTAGTGTCGGCAAAGTCAGCGTAGGGAAACAGACAAGCTCTATGGCAGGTTTTGGATTTAGCGTTAGCTTGTGTGACCTGCCATTGTGCTTGGCTGTGTGGTTTGGCATTAAAAAGTCAAAACTTTATCACTGTCAGCTACCCAATCTGCTAATGCTCCCATTGTTGATTTTTCTGCTCCATCGAAATAAGGTTGATTTTTATATACACCACAACGAGCCATACAAGTTCCGCAAACTTTTACAAACACACCGTTTGAAATTAAGTCTTTTAGCATTTGAGACAAATCTTGGTCATAACCTTCTGGCGGTTTACAAGCATCTCTCGCCATATCTACTGAATCATTCATTAAGAAAATTCGTATTTCCAGACCGTTTTTTCTCAATGTTTCAGCAAGTCGAAGTCCATTCCACGTTACATCTGTATTGTCATAAGGCTCTCGATTGAAAATAATTAAAACTTTTTGCATATGAAAAAATATTTAGTGTTAATAATTCTTGTCATTTTGTAATCATTGGTCATTGACCCAGTTTAATAACTCCACCATCATTTTCATTCTCCCCATTCTTTTGTGATTTGCCCGATTTAAAAGAATTGAAATTATAAGTCAAACCTATCCATAAAATTCGGGTTTCACTTTTGCTGTAATTATTGAGTTTATATATTGCATTATCTGATTTTAACTCCCAACTACGTGAATTGAAAATGTC
>Ga0116170_10004204_pt1 | contig 13235 bp, 14 predicted proteins | sample AD_JPNHW1_MetaG_FD_89797 | JGI IMG/M metagenome (GOLD analysis project Ga0116170, IMG submission 89797) | Active sludge microbial communities of municipal wastewater-treating anaerobic digesters from Japan - AD_JPNHW1_MetaG | ecosystem: Engineered > Bioreactor > Anaerobic > Digestate | place...
GGAGCGGCAAGGATCGAATCTCTGCACAGAAAATTTATCTTTATCTGCATCGGCATATCAAGCCAGCCGAATATATCAATGTTGTCCCAGGCTTCTTTGGCATCGCCTCTTGGCGGATAGTAATTTATTCTCACTTTATGATAGTATTTACCATAAAGATCGGGGTAATTTTCCGGTTCAAGAATGGTATCAAGAACAGAAAGTTTTGAAACCTCCTTACTTTTGAAATTCTCAGGATTGTCAAGAACTTCACCGTCACGATTGCCCAGAATATTGGTTGAGAACCAGCCGGCAAGACCGAGCATTCTTGTTTTAAGTCCTGGTCCAAGTATCGTTTTCATAAGTGTCTGACCTGTCTTCCAGTCTTTTCCTGCTATCGGAACCTTGTTTTTGCTGGCAAGTTCCTGTATTGCCTTGTTGTCAACCGCATAATTGGGAGAACCATTAACAAAAGGGAAACCCATTTTTAAAGCGGCATAGGCGTATATCTGGCTCGGAGCGACTTCGGGATGATTTTCATTCATTGCTTTTTCAAAAGCCTCAAGGCTTTCATGAATTTCACATGGTTTGTGATAGGCTTCAGTTGAAGCGTTCCATACCATTACAGCTCTTGTGCAACCTTTTTCAGCCATACATTTTTTCATGTCATCCATAAGCTGATTGGCAAGATCCATGTGGTTTTTACCTTTTTTAACATGTTTTCCATTCAGATTCTTAACCCAATCGTGATAAAAAACGGCTTTCATCGGCTTGAGAGCCTTCATTTCTTCTTTTATAGGGTCAAGATGTTTTGAAAGCACAACATCAGCATGAACTGCGGCATCATACATATTTTCTTCAAAAACATCCCAACCGGCAAATTCAATATTATCCAATGAAACCAACGGAACAAAATCCTTAATCATCGGTGATTTTTTGTCTGTTCTCTTTCCAAGTCTGATATGACCCATCTGGGTTACAGAGCCGATCGGTTTTGCAAGACCTTTTCTTATGTTGAAAATACCTGCAAGAACAGTTGTGGTAATAGCGCCCATTCCGGGAATGAACATCATAAGCTTTCCATCAGCCGGTTTAATTGAATGCTTCATCAAATTCTCCTCAAAAATATATAAAAATAAAAAAACAAAAGTGCGGCCCGATTGAGCAAAAACCGTGCCGTTGTGATACATTAGTGATTACGGCACATAATGTCAAAAATTTATATTTTTTTCGTAAATACAGTTTCATTCTTTTCGCTGAATGTAAAAAACATTTACGAAATCAATTTTGTAAAGTGGCTGTTTTTATGTAGAATCACAATAACTTTTGAGGTTGTTCATGAAAAAGAAAGTTGTTTTGTCACTTATATTGACTGTTGTTATAACTATCACAGCTTTTTTCATGAACTATTTCAAAACCCCTGTGAGATACTACGCATTCCCTGCTGTTCTGATCTTTCTTCCGCTAATTCTTGATAGAACTTTTTCTCCTGCAAATCTTCTAAAACCTTCTATAAAAGGATTCAGGCTTTTCTTTTCTGTGTCTATTGCGGTTGTTTTAATCTATCCAGTTCTTTTTTTCTTTTACTGGATAAACTTAAAACATTATCAATTTGCAATTCCTGATACCTCAGAAATTTTTAAAGCGGTAACAAAAGGAATTGCCGCTGTAGCTGTTGCAGCAATACCCGAAGAATTCTTTTTCAGAGGATATGTACAGGAGCACGCCTTTTCACAGTTTAACAAAAAGTTCTTTAAAATAATCACTTTAAAAAATCTTTTCACTTCACTATTATTCGGTGCAGTTCACGCCATAGCATTTCTTGACATAACACGGGCTTCCACTTTTTTTCCTTCACTGCTTTTCGGACTGTTCACTGAAAAAAGCGAAGGGAGAATATTCTACAGTATTTCATTTCATGTCATTTCAAATATTCTGGCGTTTGTACTCTGGACTTTTATTAATTGATGAGATCAGAACAGATATTTTATTGCGAAAAAACCTAAAATTATAAGTACAACAAAAGCTCCGGAAAGAAGGTTGAAATATTTATCAATGAACTTCTTGATAGGTTCTCCGAAAAAATAGATCATCGCACTGACAATAAAAAACCTTGCGGAACGGGAAATAACTGAAGCAAGCACAAAAAGTGGAAAACTCATCCCGAAGACGCCGCTTGAAATTGTAAAAACCTTATATGGTATCGGAGTGAATCCGGCAATAAGAACCGCCGCAAAACCATATTCGTTATACATTCCCTGCACTTTTGCAAAAATCTCGGGGGTAAACCCCGGAATATATGAAAAAAAGATTCCGGAAAGAAGACTCCAGAGTCCTGCTCCTATGTAGTATCCCAGCATACCTCCGACAATCGAAGCAATTGAACAAACAAGTGCGTAATAGAAGGATTTTTTTGGTTTACCCATATTGAGAGCGATCAAAAGAACATCAGGCGGAACAGGGAAAAAGCTTGATTCTGCAAAAGAAAGAGTTGCAAGAGCCGGTGTTCCGTATTTTGTATCAGCCCAGTGAAGCACCCAGTCATAAAGTCTGCGGACAATGTTCTTTTTTTTTGTTTCAACTGTCATTTCTTTTTCCTGATATTTTGTAATAAAATTTCATCTGTCATTTGAATAAGAAGAGGAGTTATCGATATTGAGCCTTCAGTTACAGCATTGCAGTCGCTACCGGCAATATCGCTGAAAAGATTCTGAGTTCCGCCTATCCAGTAGTATTCATGCCCTCTCGGGTCAAGCCTTTTTATAACTTCACCGCCGTAATGCCTTTTTCCAAGATGCGTCCATTTAATTTCATGCTTTTTACCGTCACAAACAGAATCTGGGATATTTATGTTAAACAGATACGGTGCTGAATAAAGATTTTCTACGCCGATCTGTAATTCGATCTCAGGAATAACACGATCAAAAAATATTTCTGCGGCAGCTTTGTATGTATCTTCAGAAAAAGAGGTGTAATCTTCAATATAAAGCGAAACTGCAAAAGAAGTTATGCCGTTATAAAAAGTCTCTATTGCAGCTGCAACTGTTCCTGAATAAGTAATATCATTGGCAAGATTTCCGCCCCTGTTTATCCCTGAAATGGCAAATCTGGGTTTGGAATCGCTCAAAGAATGAAGTCCCAGAAATACCGCATCAGTCGGAGTTCCGGTAACTGCATAACGATTTTCATCTATTTTCTTTGCACGAAGAGGCTTTTCGAGAGTTATTGAATGACCTGCTCCGCTGTTTTCATGCATTGGAGCTGTTGTGAAGAACGGAATATTCCTTTCTGTTAAAACCGCTTCAAGAGCGTTCAGTCCGCCGGCATATACACCGTCGTCATTAGTTAAAAATATTCTGTTTTTCACAATAAACTAAATAGTGGTCGGGATGACTGGATTTGAACCAGCGACCACTTGAACCCCATTCAAGTACGCTACCCAGGCTGCGCTACATCCCGACCTTTCATAAGCTCTCAATAAAGAGAGTTTTATGATTATTTTTTGTTATTGAGTCTATCTTTGAGCACCTGGCTGTGATGGAAATTAGCCACTTTGCGTTCGCTGATAGTCAACGGTTTATTTGTCTGAGGATTGCGACCTTTTCTTTCTTTTTTCTTCTTAACTACGAATTTTCCGAACCCGCTGATCTGGATCTCACCATCTTTTGCAAGACCTGTCTTGAGTTCCTCAAAGAACATGTCAACCAGCTCAGCAGCTCTTCTCTTGTCAACCTTCATCTGCTCATAAACAAGTTCAGCAAGCTCTACTTTTGTTACGCTCATTTTTGTCCCCCAATTATCCGTTAACACTTCTAGCTTCTTCGATCACCTTATCGAAAGCCTTGGGATCTTCCATTGCAAGGAAAGCAAGAACTTTTCTATCGATGTCAATTTTAGCTGTATTCAACATATTGATAAATGTAGAATATGTAAGCCCTCTTTCTCTGACAGCGGCATTTATTCTTGTTATCCAGAGTTTTCTGAATTCCCTCTTTTTCAGTTTTCTGTGAGCAAAAGCATAGGCCCAGCCCCTTTCAACTGTCTCTTTAGCAACTCTGTAGGTTCTTGACCTTGACTGGAAGTTGCCTTTAGCCGCATTCATTATTGTGGCTCTTCTTCTTTTTGCTTTAAATCCTCTTTTAACTCTCATTACGAACTCCTTAATTTACGAATAGGGCAGAAGTTTCTTAAATGCGGGAACATCACATCCTGTGATCAAAAGACCCTTTCTGAGATCTCTTTTCCTTTTGCGGGTCTTTTTTGTAAGAATGTGGCTTTTAAAAGCATGCCATCTTTTAAGTCCGCCGCTGCCGTTAGCTTTAACTCTTTTTGCTGCGGCTCTATTGGTTTTCATTTTGGGCATAGCAATCTCTCCTTCAATTTTTCTGTGAAACCATCATTGTCATTCTTTTATTTTTTACAACACTGTCCAGCTCAATCTGAAGAGCATCCTCTCCGCCAAGTTCTTTGACTATAAGATTGAGATTTTCAAGCGCTTTTTCAGCAAACATAATTTCTCTGCCTCTGAAGAATACGGTGAATTTGACTTTGTTTCCATCATCGAGGAATTTCTTGGCTTGACGGACTTTAGTCATAAGGTCATGCGTGTCGGTATTAGGCCTGATTTTCAATTCTTTAATCTCGACAACAACCTGATTCGCCTTGGCTTTTTTAGCCTTTTTCTTCATCTTGTAAAGGTGTTTGCCGTAATCCATGATCTTACAGACAACAGGATCCGTGTTCGGGGAAACACAAACGAGATCAAGCCCGAATTCTCTAGCTTTTTCCAAAGCTTCCCTTTTTGTAAGAACACCCAGCACTTCACCGGCCGGATTGATAACTCTCATCGAAGGTGACTTTATTGTTTCATTAACAAGTCCGACACCCTGAGGAGCTGCAGTCGCTTCGGCTTTGGTGTTTTTAATCAATAATAAACTCCGTTATAGTTCTGTTTATTCAAATCATCAATAAATTCAGCAACACTTATTGTTTCCTGTTCTCCGCCTCTCTTCCTGACAGTGACGGTCTTCAGATCTGCTTCATTGTCACCGATGACAACAATATAAGGAGCTTTCTGAACAGACCATTCGCGGATTTTGTAACCTATCTTTTCGTTTCTGTCGTCAAATTTAACTCTCAGTCCGTTCTCAACCAGCATCCGGCGGAACCTGTCAGCAGTTTCAGTATGTTTATCTGAAACAGGCATTACAACAACCTGAACAGGTGAAAGCCAGAGCGGGAAAGCGCCTTTAAAATGTTCAATGAGAACACCGAAAAATCTCTCGATCGAACCGAGAAGCGCTCTGTGGATCATTATCGGTCTATGTTCAAGATTGTCATCTCCGGTGTAGGAAATGTTAAATCTTTCCGGAAGATTGAAGTCGACCTGTATCGTCGACAGCTGCCACAATCTGCCTATTGAATCAGTTATGTTGATGTCTATTTTAGGACCGTAGAAAGCACCGTCACCCTCGTTTGTCTCCCATGGAAGACCTGATTTTTCAAGAGTTTTTCTGAGAGCATCTTCAGCTTTGTTCCATACTTCGACGTCGCCGACATATTTTTCGGGACGGGTGCTCAGGAACATTTTAAACGCATTGAATTCGAAGCTTTTAAGCATGAAAAGAGAAAAATCGAGAACTCTTTTTATCTCTGCTTCAAGCTGGTCGAGTCTACAAAAAAGATGTGCATCATCCTGTGTAAATCCGCGAACTCTTTTCAGTCCGTTCAAAGTTCCTGACTTTTCATATCTGTAAACTGTCCCGAGTTCTGCCCATCTGAACGGAAACTCGCGATAGCTCCATTTTTTTCTTTTGTATAGCATGACATGGAAAGGACAGTTCATCGGTTTGACATAATAATCTTCGCCGTCAATGTCCATCGGATTGTACATGCCGTCTTTATAGAAACCGAGATGTCCGCTTGTCTCCCACAGAAGACTTCTGCCGATATGCGGAGTGAAAACAAGATCATAGCCGTTACGGACATGCTGTTTTCTCCAGAAATTCTCCACAACAGTTCTTACTACACCGCCGTTTGGAGTCCAGAGAACAAGTCCGCCGCCGACACTTTCAGAAAATTCGAACAGATCAAGGTCTGCACCGAGCTTTCTGTGATCGCGTTCTTTCGCCTCTTCGAGCATTTTTATGTGGGCATCAAGGGCATCTTTTGTTGCAAAAGCAGTTGCATAAAGCCTCTGAAGCATTGCGTTTTTTTCATCGCCTCTCCAGTATGCACCGGCGACAGACATGAGTTTGAAAGCTTTAATAAATCCGGTATCCGGAACATGAGGTCCGCGGCAGAGATCAACGAAGTCGCCGTGAGTATACAAAGAAACTACAGGCTCGCCGAGATCTTCAATTATTTCAACTTTGTATGTTTCGCCCATTTTGGTAAAGAGCGCTATCGCATCTTCCTTTGAAACTTCCTTTCTGATGAATGGTGACTTTGCTTTAACGATCTCATTCATTTTCTTTTCTATTGCTTCAAAATCATCCTGAGAAAAACGGTGAGGTGAATCAAAATCATAATAGAATCCGTTCTCTATTGCAGGACCTATCGTAACTTTTGTGCCGGGAAACAGCTTCTGGACGGCATCAGCCATAACATGTGAAGCGGAGTGCCTGATTATTTCAACGCCTTCAGGGTTTTTGGCAGTAATTACGGTCATGTTGCCACTTTCAACGATTGAAGTTACATCGACAGCTTTTCCGTTTATTGAAACAGCTACTGCCGCTTTCGCAAGACCTTCGCCGATCTCTTTTTTAATGAATTCCAGCCAGCTTTCGTTTCTTTCGGAACTTACCTTCTTGCCGTCAGGAAGGATGATTTCAAACATACACACCTCTTAAAACAACACTATCCCATGGTAGGCCCGAGTGGGATCGAACCACTGGCCCCTGCTACGTCAAAGCAGTGCTCTCCCGCTGAGCTACGAGCCCCCAGAAAAGGAAAAAGTGCTGGTTTTTATAGCAGTTAGCAACTTTAATGTCAATGTTTTTTCCCAAATCGGGGGTAACTTATTGATTCTACTCGAAAAATAATTCGGCTCAAGAAAAAAGTTTTCTATCTCTCTTTTTGTTAAACACTTAAATTAACAATTGTTTTACAATTTTAAAACTTGCTGTGATAAAAAAAAGGTTTAACATTTACTAAACTTCCGAATTGACTTTGGAGTCTGTTATGAAAAAAATCACCAGCCTGATACTGATACTTATTATTTTCACCTACAGTTTTGGTGTCGAGGCAAAAAAGCCGGTTTTCGGCGGATGGGGAACTCCGGCATTAAAATTTACATCGTTGGGTGACAAAAACCCGTTTTCCAAAAATTCCGACTTTGCCTTGCTTCTTACATTGCGAGGAGGGTTTATACTTAATAATTTTATAATTGGCGGCTCAGGATCAATTTTAACCAATCCGATAAGTTATAATTGTAAAAAGGCAGGCGTTTCTTACGAAGACTATTCTGGCGATTCTGATGGCTGGGGTGGAGATGGAACAGAAGCTTGCAATGATTTTAAAGATCCGGATCTCGATTTTTTTTATGCCGGAATTTTTTTGGGATATACTTTTCAGGTCACCAAGATCTTTAAGATCGAAGCTTTGGATTTTTTCGGATTTGGAAGTATAAACGGCGGTGACTATGGTTTTTTAGATGCCGGAGAGACATATGATCAGGACTTTTTTATAATGGAGCCTGAAATCTCATTCCTTTTTGTAATAGCCAAATTCTTTGCGATAAGCCTTAACATGTCATACAGAATTCCCGCAATGCTTGAAAATGAACATGACCATTACTCATCATGGGATATCAGCGGTCCGTCAATGGGTTTTGACCTGCGTTTCGGTTATTTCAATTACAAGGACAGTCCTTAAAACCTGAAATTTTGTCTAAAAACTACCTCTTCTTCTTTTTATCCGGTGGATTTAACACACCGTTTTCAGTTGACGATTCAAGTTTTTTTGCATTTTTTTTTGAAACTACTTTTTTACCTGTTTTTTCTTCAATTTCCTTGCGAGTGTTTCCGGCAATTGTTCCGCCTTGTTTTGCTATTTTCTTATTTTCTTCAAAATTGTCAGGCTTTTTTTCTTTTGATATTTCGGTTGTAGTTGCTTCTGCCAGCATATTGAGCACAAGTTCAAGATTTGTCATGTGATCACGGAGGTTTTCTTTTTTCAAATCCTTGTAATTTTTGTATTCTTTTGTTGTAAATCCACTCCACGCTTTTGAAATTTCATCAGTCAGAATAGCAAATTCATCACCTTTTTTAACACCTCTGTTTTCCCATTCGTCGGTTAGTTCTTTGCGAATTTCAATGCTTTTCAGCCGCTGATTTATCCATTCTTTTGAATAACCCTTCCGCAAATAGATTTCCATCATCCTGTCAAGTCCAATTTCAGGATCTTCGATTTCATCCATCCGCTCACGACCCACTTTTGCAAGCCACATTTTAAACGGTTCGGCTTTTGGTGAAGGTATTGATTGTATTAGCCTAAACAACTGTTCTGTATCTGCAATGTCTGTTGTTCTCATCTTGCCGTCTTCAGCAATCATTTTCAAACCGTGACAATTTGTCACGGTTTCGTTCCCTTCTTTTTTTAATCGTTCTTTAAGTTTACGCCAATACGCCGGAGGATCAACACTTTCTGATAGAATCCCCACAACATCCACAATTGAAAAGTACCATTTCTCTTCCTGCTCATTCCATACCGAACGCACTTTTTTCTGTTCAAAAAGTTTTATCGCCGTATCTTTTGTCATATTAAACCTCTCCAACAATTTCAAAGTTTATTTTTACAGCAAAAAATATCAAATGCAGGTTAAAAATGCAAGAATTAGTTTGCTTTAGAATCAACTTTTTTGAAATCAAACAGATCCATAATGTCAATCTGAAGCATTTGAGAAATTTTGTAGACATTTACTATACTTATATTCCTAATTCCTCGTTCAACTTCTGAAAGATAAGTCCGGTGAATTCCTGTGCCCATCATAATCTTTTCCTGACTTAGACCTTTCTCTTTTCTTATCTGCCTCAAACGAAGCCCAAACATGACTTTTATATCGTATTCTTTCTAGAGTTCAATAAATTTTTTATTAGAACTGAGATATTTTAAGCAAACAGGCTTAATAACTAAAAACTCGTGTTATTGGTACGACAAACAGAATGGACAAAAACCTAACACAATTCAGAAAAATTTGTCTTATTTATTCAAAAAGGTAAGAATCGGTTGTCGGTTGCTTTTTCGAATATTCAATTTTGCGAGGTTATAAGATGGGACAGACTTTTGCGGAGAAGATTTTTTCAAAGATGGCGGGAAGGCCAGTTGTTCCGGGGACGATTCTTACGATCAGACCGGATTTTGTGCTGACTCACGACAATTCGAGTGCTATTTTTTCGACTTTCAAGAAAATGGGCGGAAAAAAAGTCAATGATCCGGATCAGATACTCATAATTCTTGACCACATTGTTCCTGCAAATGATGAAAAGGCCGCAACAAATCACAAGACTGTGCGGCAGTTTGTCAAAGATCAGGGTGTGAAGAACTTTTATGACGGCGGTCGCGGAATATGTCATCAGGTCGTACTTGAGGAAGGTTTTGCGCTTCCCGGAAAATTTATAGTCGGAAGCGACTCGCACACTACAACTTACGGCGTGATGGGTGCTTTTTCGACCGGTATCGGCAGAAGCGAATCGGCAGGTATCTGGGCGACTGGCACTATCTGGCTCAAAGTTCCCGAATCAATGAAAATAGTTCTTAAAGGAAAACCGAAACCTTTCGTCTCTTCAAAAGATGTTCTCCTTCACATTGCAAAGCTCATTAAAGTTGACGGCGCACTTTATAAAAGTGTAGAGTTTTCAGGTGATTACATTGATTCAATCGAAATAGCGGACAGGATAATTTTCACAAATATGAGTGTCGAGATCGGGGCAAAGAACGGCTATATCGCTCCAGATAAAAAAGTTTTTGACTATCTTGAAAAAAGGGGAATTAAAAAAGACAGTTATCAGGCAATTTATCCTGATGCCGATGCCGAATATGCAGAAACTCTCGAAATTGATGTGTCTGAAATAAATCCGGCGGCGGCAACCCCTCACTCGGTTGACAATGTAAAAGATATTGCTGATATTAAAAATCTCAAGGTGGATCAGGTACTTATCGGAACATGCACAAACGGTCGTATCGAAGATTTCAGAGTTGCAGCTTCAATACTTAGAGGTAAAAAGATAAATAAAGACACAAGACTTCTCATCCTTCCGGCAAGCTCTGAAATTTATATCAAGGCAATGGAAGAAGGTCTGTTCAAGATTTTCATCGAAGCTGGCGGAATGATCCTCAATCCGGGTTGCGGACCGTGTCTTGGTGCTCATGAAGGTATCATGGCTCCGGGAGAAGTGACAGTTTCGACTGCAAACAGAAATTTCAAAGGAAGAATGGGATGCAACCAGTCGGATATCTATCTTGTAAGTCCGGCAGTTGCGGCGGCTACGGCGATCAAAGGATTTTTAACAGTTCCGGAATCAAAATAAGGAGGCGGAAATGGCAATAATTAAAGGAAAAGTCTTTGTTTACGGACATGATGTCAACACAGATGTCATTTTCCCCGGAAAATATACTTATACAGTTACAGACCCGAAAGAAATAGCCAGTCATTCACTTGAAGACGAAGATCCTGAATTTATTAAAGAAGTTCAGCCCGGCGACATCATAATCGCAGGCAAGAATTTCGGTTGCGGATCATCCCGTGAACAGGCGGCTTTCTGCTTCAAATATCTCGGAATGGGAGCCATAATCGCTGAATCATACAGCAGAATTTATTTCAGGAACTGCATCAACGCAGGACTTCCCGCACTTGAAATAAAAAACCTTCTCGGCAAAGTAAAAAGAGGCGACACAGTTGAGATCAATACAGAAACCGGCAAAGTAAAACTTCCCGACGGCTCAGAAGTCGCATTCCCGCCTCTTCCACCAGAAGTTGACGAGATAATGCAGTGCGGCGGACTCGATGAATACATCAAAGCAAAACTCGCAGGGAAATAAAGCTGATTTTAAAAGATCCAGGATGTAATATTAAATGTCAGCGTAGCACTTAAAACCCATGAATTGGAAAAAGTGCCGTAAGAGGCCGATGTCTTAAACTCAAAAAACTTTGTCAGGCTCATTCCAATGTCACCATAAATCCCAAATTCATTCGATTTTTCCAGACTGAAATAACCACTACCTATTGATGAAAAAACTCCAAAATATTTCATTAGATTTTTGTCACGCCCACGAGCATTTTTGTCATTATATTCAAAAAAGTAATAGCGAAATATCCCGTTTATGTTGTAATATCTGAAATCTGTATAAAGTTTGTCATTTTCATCAGTATTTAAGTTGTAGTAAAAATCGAAGTCAACAAGCCACATGAATGGACCGTATTTTAAACCTACTGGAACATCCATCCCAATTCCTCCATCATTGCCTTTTTTATTTATGACACTGTGAACAGCTCCTCCGATTCCGAGAAGAAAACCGAATCGGTAATGCTTGCTGTTGTCTGTATTTGTTTTTACTTGTCTTTGAGGTGACGCGTATGGTTTATATGGTGCTGTATATGATTTTTTCGTTTTATCAGGTTTATATGTTGTTGGCTTTTTGTATTCCGGTGTTTTTTTCTTTTCGTAATATTTTCTGCTAAAAACAAATTTCACATTTCTTTCCTCCTTTTCTTTTAAGAAAAGAGGTTTGGTTTCCTCCTGCAATTCATATACAGCTTTGATTTCTTTTGTACATGACGGAATTTTAAAGGTGCCAGGTGTATTACCAATAACATAATCATCAGCAAACAACTCTGCCTCAACATCATTGCCATCATCGTCTTTAGCCATAACAGAAACCGCCGCTTGTTTTGGAATTACAGGAAGATCAATCGTAACTTTTCTGTTTTTTTCAACAACAAATTGTTCAGGGACAGAATTAAAACAATTATCTTTTGCTTCAATTATGTGGGGGCCTGGTGAAATCAGAAATGTATCTATCGGGGTTTTTCCTATAATTTTGCCATCCAAAAACACTTCCACACCGGAAAAAGTTGTTTTTATTTCAATCAATCCGGAATTATTTTCAAGAGAAACAAGAATATTCCGACCTCTCTGGATCATTATTTTTTCTTTTTTTGTTTCGTATAATTCCTTCTGAACAGTGATTTCTCTTTCACCTTCGTCAACCACTCTTTCACATGGCGTGCTTTGGCAAACCAGAACGCCATCAATTCTTACCATTGAATCGGGCGGAGTTGTCTCAATTATTATGCCTTTATTCAAAGAAAATTTAACTTTGGAACCTTTCTTTAAATCAACAATTTTTGTTTCAGGATAATAGTCTTCTTTTTCCATTTTAATAAGATGTTTGCCAGCAGCAACCATTTTAGATTTGAATTTTGGTGTCTGTCCGGCAACTTCTCCATCAATTGAAACAGTGGCTCCGGATGGGTCACTTTCAAAATAAACTATTATCTGTTCGCCAGTTCCAGCCATTTCAGGATTCCATAAATCTTCAAGTTTCCCTGTTTTTCCTGTTTGGAATGAAGTTGACTCTCTACTTGCATCACCAAAATTAAATCCGTCAATTGCTTCATAAAGTCCTTTTTCGGCACAATTGAACTTTGCACTCCATGTACCGACACCAGCTCTTTTTTCTACATCAAACTTACTGATGCTTATATTACAAGTTCCCTGATACAACTTTTTTATTTTTGTATTTATAAGAAAATTAGCCTGAAGCTGTGCAACAAGAGACATTTGGCACTTTTCATCAACACACTCTCTTCTTGAACCCTCTAATGTTTCATCTATTGCCTGATCTAAAGCAACATCTCTGTCCGATTTCGGCACCATCCAGAATAATCTTGTACTGTCAAACTTTGAAAAAATATAATCCGTAGCTCTTGTTACAGTCTTTTTATCAAATAATTTATCCTCATCCTGAACATCCATAACTGTGATGCGGTCTTTTTCCGGTTCTATACCATACAAAAAAAGTGGAAACATTATCAGAAAGATCCCGTGAATAATGAAAAAATACATTTATCCTCAATTTAATTTCAGAAGCACAAACCTACATGTTCCAAACAAGAACTTTTAACTTAAGATAACTAGAATTGGCAATATAATGATACTCATATTTTACTTCAGCATCATAGCCAAAAGCATTTAATCTGCCAACAATAAGCTCTCCTTCCCAAGAGAGTTCATACCCAGAATCCCAAAATCCTA
>Ga0116170_10004209_pt1 | contig 13224 bp, 9 predicted proteins | sample AD_JPNHW1_MetaG_FD_89797 | JGI IMG/M metagenome (GOLD analysis project Ga0116170, IMG submission 89797) | Active sludge microbial communities of municipal wastewater-treating anaerobic digesters from Japan - AD_JPNHW1_MetaG | ecosystem: Engineered > Bioreactor > Anaerobic > Digestate | place...
AAACTTGCCATCAAGTTGATAGCTAGGGAATGAAGCATCGACTTGACTTAGATAACAATTACTAAATGAGCTATTCAGCAGTGATAGGGCATTTAACGATACAGGAACAATTACATTTGCTTCCGATGGATGGAACTTGAACCACACATTCCTATACCCCCATATCCTTAAATTTGATAAGTCATCTTCTTTTTTCCATTCTCTAATTGCTTCTGCAATTGCCTGCAAAACCTTGTAATGGGTATCGGGTCCACTTCCCTCAGGATCAAATGCTAAACTGATAACGGTTGGACGAATATCCTTAATAAGTTTTAAAATAGGCATTACATCACGGGTTCTATCAGGTTGCTCTGTAAAAATATCACCCGTATAAAATCCTAACCTAAGGTGATGAACATTCTTAACTTGCACCCCATAATGCGCCCAAACCAATTCTTCCTCAAATTCCCTTACCATTCCTTTTAGGATTTGAATCTTTTGGGGATTTTTTTCACCATCGTAGCTATTCTTTAGGGTTGAAAGAATTTCATCAATGCAGTTTAGCAGTTCTTGCTTGTTCTTAACTTTATAGATATCAACAATTGAACGAACAATTCTATGGCACAATCCTCTTCGGCAACTGCGAGGATCTCTTGCAGCAACCTTATTTAGGTAATGGTAAACATCTTTGTCTCGCTTAAATTGATATCCTTCATCAAAGAAATCGGGATATTCGATCATTTCAATCTGACCTGCTTCAAGGAATTGCTTTGTATCAATCAGAACATCTTTAATAAATGAGTTTGTTACAGCGGTAAAGCCAGATGTTAAAATTGAAAAATGGAAAGTATTTGTTGCCGATCGCAGTTGTCTGTTAATGTGTGGAAGTATTCCCAACATAATGTCGTCGTGATGGGGCCCAGTATGCAAGAATACCTGATTTTGCTCGGGGGTATAACCCTTTTCAAGTTTTCTTTTGATTGATTCTATTACACTATTTACAGTATTCTCGTTTATGTTTGGAATCAATTTACAGTATTTATCATCTTTTAAATCTTCAACGAGAACATGATGCCCGTACTTATTGATGTTTTTACATAGGTTGATTACTGCTCGTTCTGTTTTTTCTTGGGTCCAATCACCGGTTTTAAAATACCTATCCACACTATCGTTTAGCTGTGATGCAGCACCATTGGTAAGATAAAGCCTGCTATTTTTTAATTTGTGTAAAGAAGTTGCAGGGTAGAGGTTTGATAGTTCTCCATCAAGTGCATTTTTTACAACATCGGCCTTTGCCTCACCAGCAGCAATGATTATTGCAACAGCCTCAGGATTATAGGTTATTGTCCCTAAGCCGATTGTTATAACCAACCTATTCTTAGAAATTTCAATTCCACCTAAATCACCAGCGGCAACGGCTTGTGTTTCAAAGTTGGTGGCAGTTAACCTAGTGGTTGAGAAATGATCCGATCCCTTTGTGTTAAATGCAATGTGGCCATCGGGACCTATTCCTCCAAGGAAAAAACCAATGCCCCCTTTCTCTCTGATACTTTGCTCATATTCTACGCACCAGTTGTCAATCATAAATATTGATTGTTGTTGCAACCTTTCAAAGTCAGATTTGCAATCTCGGTATCTCAACGACAGATCAACTTTACTATTCGGGAAGATTTCTGAAAAATGCTTGCCATCGGCAAGAGGAATCTCATCGGAGTTTATAAGCTGCGCTTTATTAATATCTAGCCCAAATCCATTGATGTAGAAATTAACCACATAATCATAAAAGCTATTATGCTGCTTGGACGATATCGGGTAAAACTCATCTATTTGGACAAACTGTAAACCCCTTAGATCGGGCTTTTTATTTATAGGAAGATTGTACTTTTCCTTTATTTCCTGTACTCGTTTCGAGTTCCAATTATCTAAAATGAATTTTGTCCATTTTATAAAAAACTCTGGGGTTTTTCCAGTTGGTAAGCTAATTATCCCGTTTGGATTTTCTGATACCCATTCAATAAATCGTAAGGATGTTAACAAGCCTAGTTTTGGGAAGTTCTCGACAACTACATACGGGATTTTTGTGGTTATTTGGTCAATTTCTGAAAGGTCAAAAAATGATTTCTCAATTTTGGTAAATCCATGTGTATTCATTGTATATACATTGAAGTGGATAGTAAGAGAAACTATAGTTTTAAACGATTCCACTAAAGTACCAAATTTAGTCAATCAAAGGAATAAAAAAGCCCATCCAATTCTGGATGGGCTTTTACACTAAAACCTAAACCTTTTTGTTATTCATAATCAGGAAGCGCATTCATTAGTTTTTGCCTTGAGAAGAAAATTCTACTCTTAACAGTTCCTATTTTTAAATTTAGCTCATCGGCTATTTCTTTGTATTTATATCCCGAAGTATGCATTTGAAATGGAATCCTAAAATCGTCATCCAATTCTTCAATCTTTTTGTTTATTTCACTATGTGAGTACTGTGATTCAGGCCCATTATTCTCTGATTTGCTATTCATTAAAAACTGATTATCGCTAGAATCAAAGGTTGTATTCTGCTTTGTTGCTTTGCGATAATTGTTAATGAAAGTATTCTTCATTATTGTGAAAGTCCATGCTTTCATGTTGGTATCATCGGCAAATTTATCGCGATAGGTAAGGGCTTTTAGATATGTTTCTTGTAAAAGGTCTCTTGCATCTTCCATGTTGGAAGTTAAACTGTAAGCAAATCGCTCGAGATTTGGTTCGAGTCCGATCAGTGCGGTATTAAATTCTGCTTGTGACATGGTTATATGTTTTTAATTATTATTTAGACTAATTCCATATAATTTGTTAAAGCAAAAATAATGTCCTATTAAACAAAATCCTAATCGACATAACTATTTAAGGCTAATTTCTAAACTTATTCTAAATAAGAATAAGCCCGAACAGCCGAAAAATATTAGGTGTTTAGAATCATTGTTTAAATTACGTCTAAATAAAAATAGATTTATTTACAAAAGGGTAATATAAAGAATATCAGGCTGTTGTTATTTTGCCTGTATGGCCTTAATTTTTTGTAAAAACTGATTGATGGAGGTAATTATAACGACTTCTTTCGGAACTCTGATCCTGTTTATAATATCCTTGTTTCCTGCAATATACATTGCACATCCTTTCAAACTCTTTTTAATATCCTTTGTAATCCCTTCTATTTCGAATTCTGGAAGTGAGGTGCTTATACCACTAAATATTATGGAAGGTTTAACTGCATTCAAAACTTCTATCAGATCATTTATTGGAGTGGATTGCCCAAGGTAGAATGTATTCAACCCCATTTTTTTAGCTACAAAAGCATACATCAAAATTCCAATTTCATGGTACTCACCCTCGGGTAAAAAGAATAGAATTGTTTTAGCATTGCTTTTGGGTTCTTTGAGCAATTCATACTTAACAATGATGGTGTGTTTTATTATACTCGATACGAAATGTTCATGAACAGGCTTTATCATACCTGTTTGCCAAAGAATACCAACCCTTTCGAGAAGTGGTAGTATTATTTTTTCGAAAACTACTTCAAGCCCAAGATCATCAATCTTTTTATTAAGATTAGACTTAAAGGCTTGTTGATTGAAGGCGAACAAATCGAGAAGGAATGGTTCTAAATCAGATTCTTTAACAGTTGATTCTTTGACAGAAATATTAAGAACAAGGTTATTAAGCTCTTCGGGAATTTTTGCTGCTAGTTTGCTTATTCTGTAACCATTACGAAGTAAGAGTGCAATATTTAGAATTAATTGTACATCATGATCGTTGTACCTACGGATATTTGTATCGGTACGACGAGGAGAAAAAAGACCGTATCGCCTTTCCCACATCCTAATTGTATGTGCTTTTATCCCCGAAACCAGCTCAAGCTGTTTAATTGAATAGCTGCTCATGGCTAACTTTTCTAATTAAACAAGTTTTGAGATGAGATTGTTCAATATTAAGTAATTATATGAGCAAGAATGGGTGATCAATTTTAATCAATCAACTTATGAATAAGCATTAGCCCATCGCGCATTGGGAGTAAAGTATTTTCTACCTTACTATCAGTCTGAACCATTTGATTAAACTCAAGTATAGCCTTTGTGTGTAAGTCGTTCGAGTCAGGATCAAGCACCTTTCCGTTCCATAGAACATTGTCAGCAATTATAAACCCCCCAACTTTTACTTTCGGAAAAATGGCCTTATAGTATTGTGGATATTCTCTTTTGTCTCCATCGATAAAGGCTAAGTCATAGGCGGTATTCATTTTTGAGACGATTTCAAGCGCATTCCCAATATGAAGGGTTACGAACTTATCAATCTTAGCAAGGTTGAGATATTTCGTAATAACATCTTTGAGCTCATCGTTAACCTCAATAGTATCTAAATGGCCATTGGGAGCAATTCCGCGAGCAATACAAATTGCAGAGTAACCTGTAAATGTTCCTATCTCAAGAACATTTTGTGGTTTATACATCTGACAAAGCATCTGAAGAAAAAGTCCTTGTTGCCTTCCACTAAGCATTCTTGGATTGTAGGTGGTAAGATTGGTAAATCGAACCAATTCGGCAAGTACATTGTCCTCGGGGGAAGAGTGTAAAGCAAGGTATTGCTCAAAATCGTTATCGATTCTACCCATGGTTAGTTTATTTGTAGATTAGGGTTGAAAGACTATCTGGATTTAGTACTTCGTTTGCAATTTCAAGAAGCTCAGATGAATTAAGGTTCTCAATCTGAGAATATATTATTTCAAGGTTATCCGAGGTGTTGTAAACCATATAGCTTTTTGCAACAGAGAGCATGAGGTTTTCGTTGCTATCTGAAGCTATTGCCAGTTGCCCCATTAGCTGGCGTTTGGCTTTAAAGAGCTGGAGTACGCCAAGCTTTTGGGTCATGATTTTTTCTAACTCTTTATTTACAAGCGATAATGATTTTTCTAGATTATCCTTATCGGTTCCAAAGTAGATACAGAACAAGCCCGTATCAGAGTAAGGATTGTACATCGATTCGATGTTGTAGGCGTAACCATACTTTTCGCGTAGCACTAAATTTAACCGAGAATTTAATCCTGGACCACCTAGAATATTGTTTAGCAAATGCATTCCAATCCTCTTTGGATCCTGAAGATCGTATGCTACGTTACCCACAATGCAATGGGTTTGAAAGGTTGATTTTTTTACAACCTTTGTTTGTGGGGTATAATTTTCGAATTGACTACGTTGAATTTTACGAAAATTGGGAGTTACCCATCCCAAATACCTATCAGCGAGTTTTTGAACCCTTTTAAAAGAGATGTTCCCGATGGAACAGAAGATGATTTGATCGGTATTGTAGGTTCTATTTATAAACCGTTGGATATCTGATCGTGTAAACCTTTTTATATCCTTTTTTGATCCAAGAATGTTCAATCCAAAAGGATGACCATCATATATCAATTCTTCAAAATCATCAAAAATAAGTTCAGAAGGATTATCCTTGTAAGAGTTGATTTCGTCGAGAACGACCTCCTTTTCCTTTTTAATCTCTTTATCGGGGAAAGTGGATCGGAATGTGATATCGGAGATTAACTCAACGGCTCTATCAAAATAGTCTTTTAAAAATGTAGCATGAATAACAGTCTCTTCCTTGGTTGTATAAGCATTTAGTTCACCGCCAACATCCTCAAGCCGACTCATTATATGGTATGCTTTACGCTTTTTAGTCCCTTTAAAGATTACATGCTCAATGAAATGAGCAATTCCATGTTCACCATCCAATTCATCGCGAGTTCCAGCATTGATAGTTAATGAACAGTGTGCAACTGTTGAGTCACAACGTTTATGAATAATTCTTATTCCGTTTGGAAGAGTGTAAACTTCAAACTCCATTTATTGAAATTTGTGTGCGCAAACCTAATTGAAAAGATGCTAACGAACAAGGTTTTTGTTAAAAAGAGGATTAATAATAGATTATGAGAAATTTTTTAGGCATAAAAAATTTGAACCAACTCTTTGATTGAAAAGGGAGAGATAAATTTATTGTAAAAAATTTTCATCAGTTTGCGTTAAAGTTTTTGGGATAAAAAAAAAAGTATATATTTGCACCGCATTTGCCGCTGGTGCCATAGCTCAGTTGGTAGAGCAAAGGACTGAAAATCCTTGTGTCCGTGGTTCGATTCCACGTGGCACCACCAGAAAAGCCTCAGGATTCCTGAGGCTTTTTTTATTTCTTTTGTACAGAATCCAATCTGAAGATCACCTTTTGATCAAGGATCATATCATAGGCGTCGGGATTAAGAACGGTAGCTACCCTAAATGCAGTATCAAGAAAAACCAAATCAGCATGTTTAACTACTTCTCCAGAAACATTTAAGGTTTGATACTTATGAATTATTGTATAACCCAAAAGCAGCCCCTTATTTTTATCGAGAAGATCGGAAAGGCTATCAATTTTATGCTTATCGACTGTTGGTTTTGATTTTTCATACTCCATTTTATCTAAAAGGTAGTGAGTAAGTTCAGTCCTTTCATATCTTGGGGTAAACTCATCAAAAGAGATGGGTTTGTATTTGCGATAATCCTCCTTATTGTTTTTTACCCAATTGGTAATACTAACCTTTGCTTTTTCTTGCAAAGATATTTCCTGATTTTTCTTTTCTTTTACTACAACCGTTTGGCACGAAATAATGCCAAAGGATAAGATCAGACTAATTAACAACAAATGGTTATTTAGTTTTTTCATAGTGCTTAAAATTTGTCTGTACTAAGTTAATAAAATTGAGCTTAGGAATATGACAAATTATGAAAGAAAAAAGGAGCAAATCGGCTCCTTTTTATAATGATCACTTTTTAGAGTATTCAGTAAAGTACTTATAAAATCTGGGGACAACCTCAATTCCCTTGTAGAATATGTCAACTGAAAAGTTTTCGTTTGGTGAATGAATTGCATCTGACTCAAGACCGAATCCTAGAAGAATGGATTTTATTCCAAGAACATTTTCAAATGTGCTAATAATTGGAATACTACCACCGCTATGGTAAGGAATAGGTTTTTTCCCAAATACATCAACCAATGCTTGGCTTGCAGCCTTGTAGCCAGCAGTATCGGTTGGAGCAACGTATGCTTGACCTCCATGATGAGCAACTACTTTAACCTTCACACTCTTTGGTGCGATAGATTGAAAGTAATCCTGAAATAGTTTAGAAATCTTTTTATGATCTTGGTTTGGAACCAGGCGCATCGAAATTTTAGCAAATGCTTTTGATGGAAGAACGGTTTTTGAACCCTCCGCAGTATATCCACCCCAGATACCATTTACATCACAAGTAGGTCGAATACCAGTTCGTTCGATGGTCGAATACCCTTTTTCTCCATGGATATCATCAATATCAAGGGATTTTTTATAATTATCAAGATCGAAAGGAGCTTTGGCCATTTCAGTGCGTTCCTCATCATCAACTATAAGAACATCATCGTAGAAACCGGGGATAGTAATATGATTGTTTTCATCATGAAGTGAACCAATCATTTTAGCCAATATATTAATAGGGTTTGCTACAGCGCCACCAAATAAACCTGAGTGTAAATCCTGGTTTGGGCCAGTTACTTCAACCTCCATATAGGCTAAGCCTCTAAGACCTGTTGTGATTGAAGGTATATCCTTTCCTAGCATTGAGGTATCGGAAACTAGAATAACGTCGGCCTTAAGCATATCTTTATGAACTGCGCACCACTTTGTCAAACTTGAAGAGCCGATTTCCTCTTCACCCTCAATCATAAACTTTACATTGCAAGGGAGAGTATTTGTTTTTACCATTAGCTCGAATGCTTTGGCATGAATGAAGGATTGACCTTTGTCGTCGTTTGCACCTCGAGCCCAAATTCTTCCTTCACGAACTTCTGGTTCAAAGGGACTTGATTTCCATAGTTCAATAGGATCAATAGGCATTACATCATAATGTGCATAGACTAAAATAGTTGGGAGTTTTGGATCGATTATCTTTTCACCGTAAACGATAGGATTTCCTTCTGTTGGCATTACTTCAGCTTTATCAGCGCCAGCGTCGAGTAAGGTTTTTACCCAATACTGAGCTGCCTTTACCATGTCGGGTTTACTCTGGCTCAATGAGCTAATTGAAGGAATTCTAATTAAACCGAAGAGTTCTTCGAGAAACCGATCTTTATTCTCTTCTACGTATTTTTTAATGTAGTCCATATGATTGTGTTATTTTTATAAAAGTTGAGCTAAGTTACATTAGGCCTTTTCATTTTCCAATAGTAATGCAGCCTCCTCAATTTGAATGTAGAAATCTTCACCAAATGCTCGTATAATCGCATCCTTAAGGAATTTGTATACTGGGAGTTTCATGCTTGAACCAAGTTTTCTTGCAGGTTCGCATACATCCCATTTATCGTAATTTAGTCCGGTAAATGTTTCGTATTTTTTAACTCGGATAGGGTAAAGGTGGCAGGAAATCGGTTTGCGAAAATCAACCTTTTTCTCGATCCAAGCTTTTTCAATGGCACAGAAGCTTATTCCGTTTTCGTTAATACAGAATGCACATTCCTTGCCATCTATTAAAGGAGTTACTAAATCACCATCGCTATCAATGGTTGCAACACCCTGTTTTTTTATTGATTCAATCCCTTCGGGTTTAATGTACGGTTTTACCTTATCTAGTATATCCTCTAGGATTATAACCTCATCTTGTAAAAGGGGTGCTCCTGATTGCCCATGAACACAGCAAGCACCCTTGCATAATTTTAAATCACAGCAAAAGTGCTTCTGAAAAATATCAAGGCTAATTATTTTATCGTCAATCTGAATCATCCTAAATATAGATTGAGTTAGTTGCAGAGAACCTTACCTGTCATCTCCGAGGGAATAGGTAATCCCATTATAGAGAGGATTGTTGGTGCAACATCCGACAGAATACCACTTTCAACTTTTTTATACTTATCCGATACAAGGATAATTGGAACAGGGTTAAGTGAATGTGCTGTATTAGGCGAACCATCAGGGTTAACAGCATAGTCAGCATTACCATGATCGGCAATGATAATAACAGTATAACCGTTGGCCTTTGCTGTTTCAACAACATCGTGAACACAGCTGTCAACAGCCTTAACTGCTTTGGTTATTGCTTCGTAAATGCCTGTGTGACCTACCATGTCGCCATTTGCGAAGTTTAGGCAAATAAAATCATGAGTTTTATCCTTTAGCTCCTTAACAATTGCATCTTTTACCTCGTAAGCACTCATCTCAGGTTGAAGGTCGTAAGTTGCAACTTTAGGCGATTGGATAAGGATTCGTTTTTCATTTTGGAAAGCCTCCTCGCGACCACCAGAGAAGAAAAAGGTAACGTGAGCGTATTTCTCAGTTTCTGCAATTCTCAGCTGATTCAAACCTGCCTTAGATACGACCTCGCCAAGTGTATTTAAAAGATTGTCCTTCTCGTAAATAACATTAACCCCTTTGAATGTGTCATCATAACGAGCCATTGTTAGGTAATGCAAAGGAATGGTTTTCATTCCATGGTCGGGCATATCCTTTTGTGTGAGAGCGATAGTTATCTCACGTAAGCGGTCGGTGCGGAAGTTGAAGCATATTACTACATCACCCTCTTTTATAGTACCAACAGTGTTACCCTGCTCATCTACACGAATTATTGGTTTAATAAACTCATCGGTAACACCTTCTTTATAGGACTCTTCGATGGCTTTAACAATATTTGTGGTTGGTTTTCCAACGCCGTGTACCATTAAATCGTAACCAACTTTTACCCTTTCCCAACGTTTATCGCGATCCATAGTGTAATATCTACCAACTACAGATGCTATAGTTCCGTTGCTTGATTTAAGATGCTCTTCAAGACTTTTAACAAAGCCTAATCCGCTTTCTGGATCGGTATCACGACCATCAGTTAAAGCATGTATGAAAACCTTTTTTAAGCCATAGTTTTTTGTTAAATCACATAATTTATAAAGGTGTTTATCCAAAGAGTGAACACCACCATCCGAAACAAGTCCTAAAAAATGAACTGCTACACCCTTTTCCTTTGCAAGGTTCAGAGCATCTACAAGAACAGGGTTATGATCAATTAAATTTTCTTTTATTTCTTTGTTTATCCTAACAAGATCTTGGTATACTACTCTTCCAGCACCTATATTTAAGTGGCCAACCTCCGAGTTTCCCATCTGACCATCGGGAAGTCCAACATTCTCGCCACTTGTAAGTAGTTGAGCATTAGGATATGTGGCTGTTAAGTGATTTATATACTCTGGGTTTGCATTAAAAATCACATCTGATTTTTGCTTGTTACCGATTCCCCATCCATCGAGAATCATTAGTAGAACTTTAGAATGACTATTCATAATTAGTTGATAAAAAATGTATTATGTAAACAAAAAGTAAATCAATATGGTTCAAATTGGTTGAAAAAACAGCCAAAGTTATCCTTTTTCAACATAAAGTTGATGTAAAAGTTTAAAAATTAAAAAAAGAACCTAATTGTTTAAAAATATAAAATAAATATTTATTACTAATAAAAACAGGGGTATAAATTTATAAAACATATAAAAAATAAAACTAATGATAAAAAATTAGGGGGTATGTGATTAAAATATTTATTTTTGTAAAAAAATAATGATATGGCACATCTCAGATTTAAAGCTATTGATGAAGCGGTTAATAGAAACCCGGTTCAAACCGAAGTAACATCAACTAGAATTACAGATGTTTTTGGTGTTAATGTGTTTGATAGGGAGAAAATGAAGCGGTGCTTGTCGCGCGAAGCCTACGAAAGCGTAATTAGCGCGATTGACGAGGGTCGTAAGATTGATCGTAAAATTGCAGGTCAGGTTGCGGCGGGGATGAAGGCTTGGGCTATAGAAAGGGGAGCAACCCACTATTCACACTGGTTTCATCCATTGAATGGTGCTACAGCCGAAAAGCATGATGCTTTTTTTACAATCGATAGAAGAGGTGATGCTATTGAGAGTTTCCATGGCGATTTACTAGTACAGCAAGAACCAGATGCTTCAAGTTTTCCAAGCGGTGGAATACGAAACACCTTCGAGGCTCGGGGTTACTCAGCATGGGATCCAACATCCCCGGCTTTTGTACTTGAGAATACCCTTTGTATTCCAACAATATTTGTTTCTTATACAGGTGAAGCTTTAGATTTTAAAACGCCACATCTAAAATCGCTTAATGCATTAGATAAAGCGGCAGTTTCAGTTCTTTCATATTTTGATAAAGATGCTAACAAGGTTTTTGCAACCTTGGGGTGGGAGCAGGAGTACTTTTTAGTTGATGAATCATTATTTAACGCTCGTCCAGACCTTGCTCTTTGTGGTCGTACGCTGATGGGACATGCTGCTGCAAAAGATCAACAGTTGGAAGACCATTATTTTGGCTCTATCCCTGAAAGGGTATCTGCTTTTATGAAGAACTTTGAGATGGAAGCCTACAAACTTGGTATTCCTGTAAAAACCCGTCACAACGAGGTGGCTCCGAACCAGTTTGAATGTGCTCCGATTTTTGAAGAGGCCAACCTAGCGGTTGATCACAACCAATTACTCATGTCGTTGATGGAGAAAATTGCCCGTAGGCATAAGTTTAGGGTACTTTTTCATGAAAAACCATTTAAGGGTGTAAACGGATCGGGCAAGCACTGCAACTGGTCGTTGATGACCGATTCTGGCGTAAACCTACTATCACCTGGTGGTACCCCAAAAAATAACCTTCAATTTTTAACCTTTTTAGTAAATACTGTAAAGGCAGTACACGATTATTCTGCGTTGTTATTAGGAAGTATTGCGAGTGAACCCAATACACATCGGCTAGGCGCTAATGAAGCACCGCCTGCAATTATGTCGGTGTTCATTGGTAAAACGCTTAATAGTGTACTTGATGATTTAGAGCAAAGGATATCGGAAAAGAAAATGACCCCAGACGAAAAAACAGAGCTGAAATTGGATATCATCGGGAAAATCCCTGAAATTCTTCTCGACAACACTGATCGTAACCGAACATCACCTTTTGCATTTACTGGGAATAGGTTTGAGTTTAGGGCAGTGGGTTCATCAGGCAGTTGTGCATCGCCAATGATAGTCCTAAACACCGCTGTAGCCGATCAACTTAACAAGTTCAAAGTTGAGGTTGATAAACTTATTGATAAAGGAGTTAAGAAGGATGAGGCCATATTCCAATGTCTACGAAAAGCAATTATCGAATCCAAAAAAATAAGGTTCGAAGGGAATGGCTATAGCCAAGAATGGGTTGAAGAGGCCGAGAAACGAGGATTACCAAATCTCCCAGATGCTACCGAAGCTTTTAAGACATTTCTTTACCCATCGTCCATTAAACTTTTAGGTGATAATAAGGTACTATCGGAACGAGAGCTTGAAGCAAGGTATGATATCCGCAACGAAATCTTTGTAAAAAAGGTTCAGATTGAAGCGCGAATACTCGGCGATTTGGCCATAAATCACATTATCCCAACTGCTATTGCATATCAGAATGTGATTATACAAAATGTAAGGGGATTGAAAGAGCTGTTTACAGATGAAGCCGAATTCCATTCACTTGCCGAAAATCAGCTGCAAACCTTAAAAATGATGGCTGAGCATATAAAGGAGATTCGTGAGCTTGTGAAGCAGATGGATGAAACCCGTAAGGAGTTGAATTTAATCAACGAGTTCCCCGAAAGAGCTCAGAAATATTCCGCAAAAGTTAAACCGTTCATAGATGAGGTACGATTCCACATTGATAAGTTAGAGCTCATTATTGATGATGAAATGTGGCCATTACCAAAATATCGTGAGCTACTATTTGTTCGATAAAATTAAAATGGGAGGTTAACTCCCATTTTTGTTTCGTTTCTTATTTTCGAAATATTGCTTACTTTTACACTTTCGGTAAACAACAATAATAAAGAGAGTAAAGTCGTTTACAATAGATTGTACAAATAGCCATTCTAAAGTTTTGGCAATGAGAAAATATTTTTTGATTATCGTTATCGTTTTTTCTGGACTAAACCTTGTTCAGGGACAAACTGCAAAGCTTCAAAAAGCCGATCAGCTATTTAAAGCAGGTGCATATTTTGATGCAATTGATATTTATAAAAACGAACTTGATAAGATTCAACAGGATAAGGTTGAACTATCAAAGTATCTTTATAAGATTGCTACCTGTTATCGTTTAATTGGCAATGCTCGCCAAGCTGAGCTTTGGTACCAAAAAGCCATTCT
>Ga0116170_10004213_pt1 | contig 13219 bp, 10 predicted proteins | sample AD_JPNHW1_MetaG_FD_89797 | JGI IMG/M metagenome (GOLD analysis project Ga0116170, IMG submission 89797) | Active sludge microbial communities of municipal wastewater-treating anaerobic digesters from Japan - AD_JPNHW1_MetaG | ecosystem: Engineered > Bioreactor > Anaerobic > Digestate | place...
GTACCCGGGGTTGTCATGGTCCTTACTGCCAAAGATGTGCCGGATAACGAATACGGGCTGGGCGTGAGGGACCAGCCGGTGCTCTGCGGTCCGGGCTCGTCCAAACCCTTCGCGGAGCGCGTGCGCTTTGAGGGCGACCAAGTGGCATTGGTTATCGCGGAAAACGAACACGCGGCGGTTCAGGGCTTGAAGGCCGTCCGGGTTGAGTATGAGGATTTGCCGGTAGTGACGGATGCGGAAGCGGCTATGCGGGAAGATGCGGTCCGGGTTCATCCGGAGCTCGAAAGCAATATTTTCCATCACAACATCGTACGCTTGGGAGATGTGGAGGCTGCTTTTTCGCGCTGCGCGGTAATCTGCGAACGCGAATACCACACGCCTGTCCAGGAACATGCCTTCCTGCAGCCGGAATCCGGCGCCGCTTACGTGGACAAGGACGGCGTGATAACCGTAATCGTCGCCGGGCAGTGGACACATGAAGACCAGGAACAAATCGCGCACGCGCTGAATCTTCCCCTGGAGAAAGTGCGCGTCATCTATCCTGCGATTGGCGGTGCGTTTGGCGGGCGTGAGGATATGTCCGTGCAGATTATTCTGGCGCTGGCAGCCCAGAAGCTGCACGAGGCTGGCATTGACCGGCCGGTCCGGATAGTCTGGAGCCGCGAGGAATCCATCATCGGGCATCACAAGCGCCACTATTACGTGCTGAGAGCCAAATGGGGAGCGGACGCGGACGGGAAAATCCTGGCGGCGCAATGCGTGATGGTTAGCGACGGCGGGGCGTACGTGTATACCTCCCCGAAGGTTCTGGGGAACAGCACCTTACTGGCCAGCGGCCCCTATGATATCCCCAATGTCAGTACAGACGCGTATTCCGTGTATACCAACAACATTCCCGCGGGCGCTTTCCGCGGTTTCGGCGGCCCGCAGGCGGCCTTTATGGCTGAAATGCAGGTGGACGCCCTGGCGGAAGCGCTGGGTATCGACCCTGTGGAAATGCGCATGCGCAACCTATTCAAGGAGGGTTCCATCCAGTCCATGGGGCAAGCCATCCCCAAGGGTGTGAGCATCCGTGAAGTCGTGCGGGCGTGTGCGCTGGAAGCCGGCTGGCAGGAAGTACCAGGCGGATGGCAAAAACCGATAATTCCGCAGGGGGCAGACCCAAACGTCAGAACCGGACTCGGTTTTGCCTGCGGTTATAAAAATGTAGGCTTTTCGTTTGGATATCAGGAAAATTGCGCGGCAAAGGTCGTCCTGTTCGGCGAGCATGAAGTTGAAAGAGCCAGGCTCTTCCATGCCGGCGCTGAAGTCGGGCAGGGGGCGCACACCGTGTTCGCGCAGTTCACCGCAGAAGCCCTGGGCGTGCCGATGGAGAAGATTGAATTGTGCCTGTCTGACACCGCGACATCGGGAAATTCGGGCAGCGTATCCGCTTCCCGCATGACCTTCATGGCTGGCAACGCCATCCTTGGCGCGGCAAGAGCTGCTCGGGAACGCTGGGAAGCTGGCGAACGCCCTGCGGTAGGGGATTTCACTTACCTCGCGCCAAAAACGAGCGCGCTGGATAAAAAAGATGGCCACTGCTATCCGAACTTCGCGTACGGATATGTGGCCGAAGCGGTGCTGGCGGAGGTAAACATCACAACCGGCGAAGTGCGTCTGCGCAAGGTTATCTGCGCGGATGATGTTGGCAAAGCGATAAATCCCTCGTTGGTTGAAGGGCAGATTGAAGGCGCGGTGGTTCAGGCAGCCGGATACAGCCTGATGGAAAACTTCATCACCCGGGACGGTATCACGCGCACGAAAGAGCTGTCAACGTATATGATCCCGACGGCTGTGGACATCCCCGACCAGGTACAAAGCGTCATCTTGGAAATTCCGGACCCTATCGGCCCATACGGCGCGCGCGGCATGGGTGAGATGCCCTACCTGCCCTTTGCCCCGGCCGTTATCGACGCGGTCTACCAGGCGACCGGAGTGCTGTTCAATCGTTTTCCGCTGACCGCGGAAACAGTTTTGCGCGGATTGGGAAAATTCTAACAACCGTGGCAGATTTGTTGCACAAACCCAAGGGACTTTCGGCAATTGCCGGAATTATCCTGGCTGCTGGCGATTCGAGCCGTTTTGGCGCGCCTAAACAGCTGCAAGCCTGGGGGCAGGGCTCGTGCCTGGAAGCTTGCATCCGGACCGCGGAAACAGCCGGGCTTGATCCCCTTGTGCTTGTATTGGGCGACCACTATGAAGAAATCTTTGCGCGCACGCAGTTCGGCCGCGCGCTGGTTGTCCGGAACCCGGACTGGGAGAAGGGACAAAGCACCTCCTTGAAAGCCGGGCTTGCCGCTCTGCCAGCAGACTGTTTTGGTGCAATTTTTCTGTTGGCTGACCAGCCGCAAGTATCGGTCAATCTCGTTGGCGCGGTGAAGGAACTCGCCTGGCAGAAAGATGCGGTGATCCTTCCGCTGATCAATGACCGCCGGGCGAATCCGGTATTTTTCCCGGCCAGGGCTTTCCCGCGCCTGATGGACCTGCAGGGAGACCAGGGCGGTAGAGCCATCCTTGGAGAATTCTCTGCGGTGCAGCTGCCCTGGCTGGATGACGACATGGCGCTGGATATCGATACCCGGGAGGACTATGACAGACTTTCGCGCATATTCTTCGGGAAATCCTGAGGGTGATGATTAAGGTTCTAGATAGAACTTTCAAAACATTATTGACGAACATGCGTACGAACAGCCTTTCCCCTCTTGCTTTCTTTCCCAGCGGAATCAATTAATCCTACGATCCTGATGAACTATCACTGGGACGGGGAGGTGATATTTGATCGTGGACAGCGCCCCCTACCGAACGTTTTTCCCTTCTCCAGCGGACTAATCGCGCTATAAAATCCGCTTGCCGCCGGGGTATAAGGTGGGGGTCAGGGAACCCTGTGGCGCATTCTTGAGAATAAGGCTACCAAAACGAAATCATCCTGAAAGTCAAATTGTTGTTTTTCTACACCCTCGAACTCTGAAATTTGTTTTATTGTATAATCCACGCAGCACCGGAAACCAGCGCCAGGCCTGGCAAAAGCCAGGTGACGAGGACGGGGGTTCCTTTCCGCGAGGGAAGGTTAACCAATTTTCATTGGGAAAATCGAAAGATCGGCGGATGCCCCCCGGATGACACACCATCCGATTTCCTGTGTCCGGAACATAGATGGACTCTCAAGCCCAGCGCCTGAGCGTCTCCGAAGCTGGAAGGAGTACTAAGATGTGCGGAATTGTGGCTTACATCGGAGGGCAGAACGCCACGCCGATTGTGGTCAATGGATTAAAGAAACTTGAATACCGCGGATATGATTCCGCGGGCGTGGCTGTGCTGCAGAATGATAAGATCGAAGTGCGGCGCGATGCCGGCAAAATTGCCCGCCTGGAAGCCTTAATTGCAGAGCAGCCTTTGCGGGGCTGCGTCGGCATCGGGCATACGCGCTGGGCAACACACGGCGCGCCGAACCAGCAAAATGCTCATCCCCACCTGAGCTCGAATGGCGAGATTGTCATCGTCCATAACGGTATTGTGGAGAATTATCTCAGCTTGCGCGATGAGCTGTTGGCTGAGGGCGCGGTTTTTCACTCTGATACCGATACCGAAACGATCGTCTATCTGATTGAACGCTATTACGCGCTCACCAGCGACCTTGCCAAAGCTGTGGAACTGACGATGAAACGCGTCAGAGGCGCGCACGGCATTGTGGTCATGTCCTCCCGGGAACCAGACCGGCTGTTGGCGGCCCGTCTGGGTAATGCCGGCGGGGTAGCCATTGGTAAAGGCAGCGGCGAGATGTTCATCGCCAGCGACCTGCCTGCCATCGTTGAACACACCCGGGAAATCAGCTTCCTCGAAAGCGGCCAGCTGGCAATCATCAAGCGCGACAGCCTGGTCGTCCAAACTCTGGATGGGGTGAGAGTCCAGCCGCAAATCCATCACATCTCCTGGGATCCGGTATCGGCCGAAAAAGGGAATTACCGTCACTTTATGCAGAAAGAAATTCACGAACAGGTGCGCTCGCTTTCCGACACCATGATCGGGCGTATCGATTTCGACGATTACCGCATTACGCTGCCTGACCTGAACCTGAACGCGGCGGGAGCGAAAAGCATCGAACGCATTTTCATTACGGCTTGCGGAACCGCGCTGCATGCCGGCATGGTTGGCAAGACTGTCATCGAACGCCTTACCCGCATTCCGGTGGAGGTGATGGTGGCCTCCGAATTCCGTTACATCGACCCAATCGTGGATAAAAATACGGTCGTGCTGGCTATCAGCCAGTCCGGTGAAACAGCGGATACCCTGGCTGCCATGGAAGAAGGCCGACGCAAAGGCGCCAAGCTGTGGAGCATTGTAAATGCCATCGGTTCGCAAGCCATGCGCAGCGCTGACGGTTCGATTCCCATGCAGGTGGGGCCTGAAATTGGTGTGGCATCCACCAAAGCTTTTACCGCGCCGCTGGTGGACCTGTACATGCTGGCGGTTTTTCTGGCCGACCTGCGCGGAAGCATCAGCTCCGAGGAGCGCACAAAGCTGATCCGGGATTTACTCAAGGTGCCCACGCTGGCAGGGAAAACGCTTGAGCACGAAGCAGAAGTCGAGAGATCTGCGGCACGCTTTAAGGACATGCGCAGCGTGCTGTATCTGGGGCGCGGAATTAATATGCCCATCGCGTATGAAGGGGCTTTAAAATTAAAGGAAATTTCGTATATCCATGCGGAAGGCTATCCGGCGGGCGAAATGAAGCACGGACCCATCGCGCTGGTGGAGAGGGACCTGCCTGTGTTGGTCATCGCGCCAAAGGATGCCTGGTATGACAAAATGATCAGTCAAATCGAGCAGGCAAAAGCCCGCGGCGGGCAGGTGATTGCCGTTGCCACGGAAGGCGACGCGCTGATCCCCGGTCTGGTGGACGAAGTGTTGTGGGTGCCAGAGGCGCCCTGGCTCTTGAGCCCAATCCTTACTTCGATTCCGCTGCAGTTGTTTGCTTATCATATTGCCACACAGTTAGGTCTGGACGTGGACCAGCCGCGCAACCTGGCAAAATCCGTCACCGTGGAGTAAGGTCTTACGTTTTTGCAGTGCTGACGGGAATTGCAGTAAACTAATAAAAAAATACAGGAGAACACTTTGATTACGAAAGATCAGGTATTGAGTGCTTTATCTGTGGTGATTGATCCGGACCTGCAGAAGGACCTCGTCACCCTGGGAATGATCGAAGACGTGGAAATCATCGATGATGCGGTGAGTTTTACCTTGGTGTTGACCACACCCGCTTGCCCGCTGAGAGCCCAATTGGAGCGCGATGCCCGCCGGGCTGTACAGGTGATGACCGGCGCAAAGGAAGTGAAAATTCAGACCAAATCCCGCGTGCAGAATGCCAAACAGGTTGAAATTTCGACCAACCAATTCAAGCATATCATCGCGGTTGGCTCCGGGAAGGGCGGCGTTGGGAAAAGTACGATAGCCGCGAACCTGGCGATCAGCCTGGCTCAGGACGGGGCTTCGGTCGGCCTCTTGGATGCCGACATTTATGGGCCAAACATTCCCCGCATGCTCGGAATTAGCGGAACACCGCAAGCCAAAGAGGGCGAGAAGGTAAAACCGCTGACCGCTTACGGCGTACAGGTAGTATCGATTGGCTTCTTTGTCGCGGACGGACAGCCGTTGATTTGGCGGGGTCCCATGCTGCATTCCGCCATTCAGCAGTTTCTGACCGATTTTGAATGGGGCTGCCTTGATTATCTTGTGGTTGACCTTCCGCCTGGCACGGGCGACGTTCAACTCTCGCTCTCGCAGACTTTGCCCATCAGCGGGGCGGTGGTCGTTACCACGCCGCAAGCCGTCTCGATTGACGACGCATTTCGCGCGGTTTCCATGTTCGATAAACTCGAAATCCCTGTCCTCGGAATTATCGAGAACATGGCATACCTGAGGCTTCCCGACGGTGGTCAGATGCCAGTTTTTGGCGAAGGCGGCGGCAAGCGGCTGGAAGACCTGACCGGAGTACCCCTGTTGGGTAGCATTCCACTCGAACCCGAGCTCGGCCTGGATGGCGATCGCGGTACCCCGGCAGTCATTAGCAGCCCGCTTAACCCTGCAGCCGAAGCGCTCCGAATGATTGCCAGGAATATCGCGGCTGAGACCAGCAAACAAGCCCACCTGGCAAAAGGATAAAACAACACACCATGGCAGAACAATCCATCATTGGCGTTCAATTTTCTCCGGTCGGGAAAATCTACCATTTCTCGGTACCCGAAGGCGCCAGCGTCCTGGAAGGGAGCTTTGTGCTGGTAAACACAGCCCGCGGCAGACAGCTTGGCAAGGTGCTTCAGACTTCCGTCCAAAACCCACATAACCCTGAAGACATTCAACCGATTGAAAGGGTGGCAACAGAACAGGACCTCCAGGTCAAAGAGAGAAACGCGGAGAAAGAGAAACTTGCCCTGGAAAAAGCCAGGGATTGTCTGAAAGATCCGCACTACTCAGCTGTGAAGGCTTTCGCTGCGGAATATTCGTACGATGGAAATCGGCTCACTTTCTATCTCAATTATGAACCTGACACCGGCTTCGATGTCCGCGGTTTCCTGAGGGAAATTTCCCACTCCTTCCGTGATGTGCGCCTGGAAGTACGGCAGCTTGGTCCGCGGGATATGGCGAAAGCGATTTCTGGTCTGGGCGCCTGCGGTATTGAGAAACGCTGCTGCTCCAAGTTCCTGACCGAATTCAGTTCTATATCCATCAAGATGGCAAAGTCGCAGGATATTTCGCTCACTCCTATGGAAATTACCGGAATGTGCGGGCGCCTGCGCTGCTGCCTGAATTATGAATACGAAACCTATGAAGAAGCGCGCAAGAACCTGCCCAAGCACAAGAAAGTGGTGCAGACCCCGCTGGGTGAAGGCAAGGTAATTCAAGTGCTTCCCCTCAGAGAATCTGTAATTGTGGAACTACCGGAAATTGGGCCGCGTCTGTTCACGTTGGAAGAATTGCAGACGGGAAAGCTGGACGAAAAAAAGAGCGTGCCTGAAGAGAGTATTCCGACCTTTAGTGAAACCAAAGGTGACGTGGAGATGCTTGCTTATGGTGGGAAATCCAAACCCGAAAGCAGCGGCAAACCGAACCGCGAAACCGGGAACAGACGCGACAGAAGAGGCCGCGGCGGCGAGCGCCGGGGCAGCCAGCAGGGATTCCATTCAAACACAGAGAATCCCGGCGCCTCTCCCCAGCAAAAGGGAAGCCCGAAATCCCAGCAAAGCACGAATACGGGCCCCAATTCCCAGGAGCAATCAACCCAAGGCTTTCCTGAGAGGAGAAAAAAGCGCAGATGAACTTGGAGCAAGCAGATAACTGGCCCGCAGGCACGACTATCCTCGTGGTCCTTGCGCATCCGGATGATCCCGAGTTCTTTATGGGCGGAACCATCGCGCGTTGGACCGCGGCTGGCTACACCGTAAAGTACGCTTTGCTGACGAGAGGGGAGCGCGGAATTAGCCCGGAATTTCCGGACAGCGCAGCGCTTGCGAGTGTGCGCGTGAGGGAGCAAAAAGAAGCCGCAGCTGTCCTGGGTGTGCACGAGGTCACATTCTTCGATTACCAGGACGGGTATCTCATCCCGAGCCTGGAAATCCGGCGCGAGGTGACGCGATTGATTCGCAGCGCCAAAGCGGATATCGTCGTTTCCTGCGACCCGCAGAACTACTTTATCGGGGAAGCTTATCTCAACCATCCCGACCACCGCGCAGCTGGTCAGCTTGTGGTAGATGCTGTGTTCCCGGCTGTGGGCAATCCAAGCTTTTTTCCTGAGCTCATTCTGGACGGGTACCCTGCCACGAATGTTTCCGAGCTGTGGCTGAGTTTGCCGGCGCAGGCGAACGTCCTCCTGGATGTGAGCGAATTCTGGCAGCAGCGCGCGCTGGCTTTGCTCCGGCATAAAAGCCAGGTCGGGGACCCCGAAAAATTCCTTGCCCATATCGAAGAGCGCCGGCTGGAAAACAGCGGCACTGACGACCGCTATGACGAACGCTTTCGCCGGATTATTTTCCGGAAGTGAAAAATGAACTTCCTGGCAGAAGCTGAAAAATTCTTCCCCGAAACTGCCGCGCTGCGGCAAAAACTGCACCAATATCCCGAATTAGCCTTTGCTGAACAACAAACCTCCAGGCTGGCGGCTGAAGAGCTGACCAAGCTCGGCTTTGAGGTCACGACCGGGCTCGGTGGGACGGGCGTGAGCGGCTTCCTTCCCGGGAAAGCGTCTATGCCGTTGATTATGCTGCGCTTTGATATGGACGCGCTGCCCATCCAGGAGGAAAGCGGGGCGGTGTACGCCTCACGGAACCCCGGGGTCATGCACGCCTGCGGGCACGACGCGCACACCGCGATTGGCATCACCACCGCACGGCTGCTCTCCCGCCACAAAGCAAAGTTGGACGCATCGTTCATGCTGGTATTTCAGCCGGCTGAGGAAATCGGGCAGGGCGCGCTGGCTATGCTGAAAGACGGCTTATTCAGCAGCCGGAAGCCTGATTATGCGCTGGGTGTGCACGTCTGGAACAGCCTGCCAAGCGGCAGTTTCGTAATAAATCCAGGCGAACTCATGGCGGGCAGCGGCGTGTTCGAAATCAAGATAACCGGGAGAGGCGGGCACGCTGCCCTGCCGCACCTGGCAGTCGACCCAATCGCTGCTGGAGCGCGGATGGTTAGCGCCGTGCAATCCATCAGCGCGCAGAATGTGAACCCGCTGGAAGCCGCGGTTTTGGGCGTCACGATGTTCCACGCAGGTACAGCCAGCAACATCATCCCGGAGCAAGCTGAGCTGCAAGGGACAATCCGCTTTTTCAGCCGGCAGACGTGGGAATTGCTGTGTGAGCGCCTGACCCGCGTCGTGCAGGATACTGCCAGCGCCTGCAGCTGTACGGCTGAGCTAAAGCTGCTGCAAAGTACGCCGCCGCTGATCAACGACCCGTTCGCAGCGCGTGCCGCGCAGAACGCGCTCAAGAAAATCCTGCCGGATGCCGCTCTTTTGACGGATTACCGCACAATGGGTTCAGAAGATATGGCTTTTTTCCTCGAACAGGTTCCGGGAGTGTTTATCTTTGTGGGCTCGGGCGGCGCCGTGGAGCAGAATGCTTATCCGCACCATCATCCCCGCTTTGACATTGACGAAAACGTACTGCCAAGCGCCAGCGCTTTACTGCTGCAGACTGCTGCTGAACTTCAGCATGCTGCCGCCGGGGAAAACCCGCGGTGATCTCGATCTACGGCATCTGCGGTACAAGCGGGGAGGGGAAAACGCGTCTGGTTTCTGCCGTTCTCGCTGAGGCCAGCCGGCAGCGCTGGAGCACGCGGGGAGTTTATTGCCCGGCTGTTTTTGAAGGTACTATGAAAACCGCAATTGCGGTGCGTTTGATTCCCGGGACAGAATCCAGAATTTTGATGCGGCTGGCACAGCCTGGCGATTCCCAGGTGTTTGGTCAGTGGAATCTGGATTTGGAAAGCATCGCCTGGGCGCGGACATATCTGCTGGATTTTCAGCCCGCGGACATTTGGGTTATCGATGAAATCGGTCCGCTGGAAATCATCTACGGTCAAGGGTGGGCGGAGATTCTGCCCTACCTTCCCTTACTGCCCGCCAGGAAGGTGCTGGTAAGTTTCCGTTCAAGCCTGCAGCCGTGGTTCCTGGAGCACTATCCCGGCATAACTATTACCACAGCCGGGCAGCCCGATGCCGAGGCTGCGCTGCTTCAATCTCTGTTCAGGTAGGTTCTATCAGCATGCCTGGCGACGCGCGGCGTACAGGCCTGTAAGGGGCAGCGTTTCCATGCGCTGTATAATTTGAAACGTGGAACCACAAGAAGAAGGCCTTACTATTCCCAATCACCTGGAAGAATTCCGGAGCGCGCTGCTGCGTGCTTTGCTTGGTTTGGGCGCAGCAATCGTCGTCAGCCTTTTTTTCACGAGCCGGCTGATTGACTTCCTCGCCCGTCCTATTGGCGGCCTGGAAAAGCTGCAGGCAATTGAGGTAACGGAGACCGTTTCCGTTTATATGCGGGTCGCGCTGTTGGCTGGCTTTATCCTGGCCTCCCCCTGGATTTTTTACCAGTTGTTCGGGTACCTGGCCAAGGGCTTGAAAGCGGAGGAGCGCAGCCGGGTGCTTGTCGCAGTCCCCTTTGCGGTGCTCTTTTTCGCGGCAGGCGCCGCATTTGCTTATATCATTATGCTGCCATCAGCGCTCAACTTCTTCGCGCAATTCCTGGGAGTGCAGACTCTTTTCCGAATTAAGTCCTATTTTAGCTTTGTTACCGACCTCATATTCTGGATTGGTGTCAGTTTTGAACTGCCCTTATTGGTATTTGTGCTTGCGAGGATAGGCATTGTGAACGCATCCATGCTGATAAAAGGCTGGCGCGCGGCGGTTGTGGTTATCGCGGTGCTCGCGGCGGTTATCACGCCCACCGCGGACCCTGTTAACATGGCCATTTTTATGCTGCCGCTTTTTGGGTTATATTTACTGAGTATTGGTTTGGCCGCGCTTGCCGGGAAGAAACGGGCGGCGGCTGAGCAGGAACAGGAGACATAAAGTGTTTGGATCGATTGGTTTACCGGAAATTGTTTTGATTTTGGTTGTGGCGATTCTGATTTTTGGCGTCGGCCGAATTTCAAAGATTGGAGGGGAATTGGGCACGGGCATCCGCGCCTTCAAGGAGGGCCTGGCTGGCGATAAGGCCAATGAGACGAAGGAAACGCCTGCTGAAAACGAGAAAACAGACCGTTCAGAGTAAGCGCATAGCGAAACGGTAGTTTAGCATGGAATTCTTTAATCTTGGATGGTCCGAGATATTCCTGATTGTATTGGTGGCATTTGTCATCCTCGGACCAGGGAAAATTTCTCAGGCAGCCCGCGATTTTGGCGCATGGCTGCGAAAACTGGATAAATCGGAAGCTTTCCGGGACGTCATGCATACCACGGACCAAATCCGTAATTTTCCGCGGAAAATCATGGACGAAGCCGGGCTCGATCCGGTCTTTCCGGATCGGTCCATGTACCAGGAAGTGCGGAAAACTCCCGGCGAGCGTTTTCCGGATGAGAAATCCCCGCCAGCAGATAGTGGCGACCTGCCCTAAAGCATTAATCCCTGGAGGCTATCCATTTTTGAGCGGCGTTCAGGGCGTCCATAAGCGCTGTATCCGGATCCGAAGCTATCGGGTCCTTTTGTTTCCCAAAAATTAACTCGAGCACGGCAAGCGTCTGCGCAGGGGAGAAGTATTGCCAGATTTCCAGCAAACGTTTGGGGTGCTCAAGGAAGTCGGCAATGCGCTTGCTGAACATCCATTTGACCGAGGTGGGAAGGCGCGCAGCCCTGAGGAAGCTTTCCAGGTGGTTCTGCACGCCAGAGCTCTGTCTCGCGGGGGCAGCGCCGCTAAGCTGAACAACGATTTTTTGGGCTGTGGGAATTTCTTCCAGAGAAATTGTTAACCGGTGAGCGGGCGTATCATATTGGGATTCAAACCCGATAAGTTCGTCTTCGCTGTGAATCAAGATATTCTCAGGCGCAGTGATGTTTTCAAATTCAAGGATCCAGGCGCGGGTCTCAGGCATCCCGGGGAACCTGCCAAGCGCCGGGCCGATTTTCAGGCAAATCTCATCCGGCAGCGTTTCCTGTGTGAGGATAGTCTGCGCACAGGCGCCCTCCAAATACTGCTGAGTTTCTCCGTCGTCTTCATAGAGTTCGAACTGCGCGTCTTTGCCAGGGAAGCACTTGAGGCGCATCGTCTTTGGCAGGCTCACGCCGTTCGCAGGTTCATCCCCGTTGAGCGGGATAATCGCGCCAGCTTTGGCAAAGACCGGGATGTCCTCCTTGCCCCCGTAGATGGGATACCAAAAGCCGCCCTGAACATATTCGCCCGTAAAGAAATGGTACCAATCGCCTTCCGGCAGCCAGACGACCTGCCTGGCAAGGCGTGTGTCCGGATTGACCTTCTGGGTGAAGGGCGCTGCCAGAAGCTGGCGGCAGAAAAGGTATTCCTGCGGGCAGCGGTAAGCGGCAGATTCAGACGGGGCTTCGTAGTAAACCGGAAGCACCAGCGGTTCGCCGTCTTCCGCGCTGCGGTGGTTAGCGGAATAGAGCAGGGGGACCAAGGCGTGCCGCAGCTGCATCGATTTCCGAATGCTCTCGAAGGCATCGGCGCCAAGCTTCCACGGTCGGCGGTCAATGTAGGGGTTGTTCGTGGAATGGATGCGCAAAATCGGGCTGAAGACGCCGTATTGCACCCAGCGCAGGAATAACTCCGCTTCCTCTATGCCGTCGCAGTGCCCGCCGATGTCATGGCTCCACCAGCCGAAAGCCACATTCGCGGCAGTGGCAGTGAATTCCGGCTGAAACTGCAGGGATTCCCAGGAGACGACCGAATCACCGGAAAAGCCGATTGGGTAGCGGTGCCCGCCCAAGCCGGGCCAGCGAGAGAAAATAAAGGGGCGTTTTTCGGGGTTTCTGCCGAGATCGTAGTAATGCAGTTCGTTCAGAGCGTAAAGCGGATCCAAGCCTTCTTTTTTGGTTCTGGTACCCTGCTGCCAGTCTATCCACCAAAAGTCGACGCCCTGCTGCTCGTAAGGATGGTGCAGGATTTCCAGATACGCGCGCGTGAATTGGTCGGACGTTATGTCGAAAGGCACAGGTTCTTTCGTTGCCGGGTCTATGCCGACCGCGCGTGCCATGCTTTCATACTGCGCTTCGTGCGGGTGCACGCCTTCCGCGGGGTGCAGATTCAGTGCGGTTTTGAGCTTGTTTGTGTGGAGAAACGCCAAAAAAGCCGCGGGATCCGGAAAAAGCTCCTTGTTCCAGGTGTAACCCGTCCAACCGCTGGAATTATTTCCGGTGTTGGTGATATGCCAATCCATATCCACAATGCAAACTGACAAAGGAATGCAGCGCTCCTGGAAATCCAGCATAAGCTGCGTCAGTTCCTCCTGGGTGTATGCCCAGTACCGGCTCCACCAGTTGCCCAACGCCCAACGCGGGATAAGCCCGGGTCGGCCGGCGATATGCTGGTATTCGCGGATTGCTAAAAGGTAATCCTGCGCGTAGCCAAAAAAGTAAATGTCCCAGTACCCCTCCACCGCGTTTCTGCTCGTCAGCGTGCCTTCCGGGTCTATTACCAGGGAACCCGTATCGTCGACGACGCTCCAGCCGGA
>Ga0116170_10004215_pt1 | contig 13216 bp, 12 predicted proteins | sample AD_JPNHW1_MetaG_FD_89797 | JGI IMG/M metagenome (GOLD analysis project Ga0116170, IMG submission 89797) | Active sludge microbial communities of municipal wastewater-treating anaerobic digesters from Japan - AD_JPNHW1_MetaG | ecosystem: Engineered > Bioreactor > Anaerobic > Digestate | place...
AGAGGATGGCGGAGACGGCGTAGACCACCAGGGCGGCGATGAGGAGGAGGTCGAAGAGGGCAGTATGCGCAGGTCGGCGGAGGAATTCTGGCATTGGGATGTGATTTCCGGGGGTGGATTTAAGTAGGTGGTGGCAGGTCAACGCAATGATGGGGTATATCAATATTTAAATTCATTTCCGTCGATCAATATCTTCTTGATGGCGGCATTTCCGAAACGGTCGATGGCGACAAGCACATCGATTCTTTTATTCTCCCATCTCAGTCTCTCAATCTCCTCGCCCAGGCCCTCCGGAACAAAATAGCTCTCTATGCCGTATTCAACCCTGAGCTTGGGGACAGGCGGCATGCTTGCTTTGCCTTCAGGTCTTTCATAGGTTATGCCCTTTGCCCGGCCTTTGATGAAAAGCTCGCCGTCTGGAGGATTTTTATATATTTTTTTGGGGACGGCGTATCCTTCTTTCAATTGCAGAGCCAGATATATCCTGCCATTGTTCTTATAATTCATATAATCGGTATCTTCTGCCTGGCCATGGCCGAGGTCCAATGCACTTATCTCATATCTCAGGGTCACATAATCCCCTCTGAACAAGTCCCTCGGGTCCACGGGCTCTGTCTTCAAGAGCACCTCTTTGCCGCTTTGAAGCGTATACTCTTTGTAAGCGATAAATCCCGAAAAGATGAGCAGCCAGAAGACCACCACGAGATAAAAGGACTTTCTGGCATTCATCAGTTCCGTCCCCCTGTCCTGGCAAATTGAATCTTCAGCTCCCGTCTCTTTCTGTCCATTATGACGCTCATGGCCAGCAGGATCAGACCGCCGACAGCGAAGAAGATTGATCTGGGGAGCATCTCCCAGAAGAAATCGAAGTACCTGGCAAATATTAAGAGCATCAGCCAAAACAGTGTGCTATAGATGGTCCTGAAATCCTCTCTGCCATAGCCGGCATAGAGGAGAAGTATCAGGAGGGCGAGGAAGATTATGTTGAAAATAGCCATGTAGGCTTTATCGGAGAGTGGCGAATATATCCTTGTCAGATTGATCGCTGCCATCAGGAATGCAATTGCAGGCATGCTCAGCATGCTCAGATCTTCACGAAATCCGGAAAGCCCGGTTCGGATGGACCTTGAGAACAGGACCGCGGCTAAAAGAAGGACGCTCAGAAGAGCATAGACTACGGAAACCATCGGGTCAACGGAGAGACGATGATGTTGAAATGTGAATACAAATAAGAAAAGAAGAGTAGCCTGCAAACCTATGAACTTGATGGGCATTGATGCGGACCTGGTCCTCTCCCAAAGTTCATGCAATAGCCCGATAAGATACAGGCCTATGCCGGAGATGAGGCAGAGGTCCCATATTTCAATGAATTTATTGAGGTCTATCCTTTCGCCGTGCAGCAGGACAATCCAGAGGAAGGACAAAATGGCGCATAGCCCGGCGATTGGGGCAGACTGGTATCCATAGACCAGGGGAAGGGCTCCCAAAATCCAGATGAGTATCAGGGTGGATTCGTTGGCATTGATGTTGTATATCTGAGCGATCAGAAACAGGCTGGCTCCAAAGAGCAGAGAAGAGAGGAATATCAGGGCCCGGCCAATCCTATTCCTATTGTACTTTCCTTCTTCCTTTTCATACCTCAAAAGGTAACCTGCATAATGAACGCCCAAAGTGCTTGCCACAAGCAACAGGACTCTAAATACATCTCCCATCCTCTGCCAGTTGGAGGCTACAAAGAGGATGGCTCCAATTCCGATCAATACAACTCCGATGATGGAAAAGGCAGTGGTCCTCTTCCGGGACCTCCTTTCCAGGGAATATTGAGCGAGGTCCGATCTCATCTTCCCGGCTTGATGCTGGTCAATTGTCCCTTCATCCAGCCATTTCTGGACAAGGTCCTCATTGAGCATATACAAAGATTATAGTTCATTATTGTTAATAAAGTTTTGGTCGAGATATTGCGGGGCTAATAATAAAAATTTAAAAAGTTAAGGGCGGAATATAAATACGGATGAATTGAAATACTTGCGCAGAAGTTGCATCTTATAAAACCAAGGATCGCCGCCGCCGAGCTGGCCCACCCATGCAGGCGGTGCAGGATCCTGGCCATCCGGGGCAAATCGCATCATACGCCTCCACACTGCATAGAGGGAGATGCGGGGGCAGCGAAAGGGTGATGCTGGTGCTATCTCTCACATCTTCTTCAGCTCATCGATGAATGCTGGCTTCCTTTTATTCTCCGCCAGCAGCCGCGCCAGAATCTCTTGAAACTCCGCCTCCGAGCCGGCAATTTTCTTCATCTTCTTTAGAACTGATGCCACATCCCGGTAGTGCTCCCTGCCCATGTGAGATCCGGCAAAAGGATAAATCAGTTCCCGGTATGCTCCGAAGTATTCCTTGGGATACAAATCTGCCAGCTCCCTGTGATACGCTCTCAGCTCTTCAATGCTCTTTTTGGCTATCACCACCCTCAGAGCGGCATCGTACATATTCTCCCGCAGGTATATTTCCACACGCTGCGTCCTGCCGGATCTCTCTTTGGCAGCACATGCCAGTATATTTTCCAGCGTCTTCTGCCACATATCTTTCGATTCGAATGCCTTTTTCAGATCATCGTAGTACTTCCAGTCCCCGGTCAGGAGGTAGAGCGACCGCAATTGCTCCCGATAATTTTGTGGATCATCTTTCCCATAGCTTTCGCTCAAAAACTCTCGCAAAAATCTTGATTGATATCCTGGGAAGATGGCCGTGCCCTCTTCAGCGATCTTGATCGCCTTTTCGCGATCTCCATCCTGGAGGAGCTGCCGGGCATACTGCAGGCACAGATCCGGGCTGGCGCGGTAATGATCATCCATCAATGCATAGAATCCGTCGTTCTCCTTGAGGCTGGAGTGCAGATGAAGCTGCATCGAGATCAGCTTCCTGGCCTGATGCTCCTCTCTCCTACCAGGCTCCCCGCCGGCGGTCCTCTGGGGAATGAGCGGCTTAACAAGAGCCTTCCAGTAAATCAAATCCTCTCTGGCGGTGCACAGCACCTTCAAAGCATTGAAGTAATCATCCTGGAAGTAATCGGGTTTATTGAGCAGGTACCTGCCCCAGAGATAGTCGATATATCCTCTCCTGGCGTCGGCCGGCAGCCTGGCCGCCAGAATGCATTCAACAAACGCCTTCAAAGAATCCGAGAACTCTCCGGAAAAGTAGCCGTAAGAGTCATCCACATGGTTCATCCTCCCGGCAATCGTCTGAGACAGAGCCTGATGGATCTTGGCAGCCTCCATAAAATCTTCCTTCTGGGTGTAGATCTCTGCCAGTTCCTGAAACTGCGAGAGATTCAATTCGTTGCCGAAGGATAGCAGACCATGCTCATCTTCCGCCTCATCAAAGGCCGATTCCATATCATCTCTGTATTCGGAGAGGCTCTTTCCAGTGCCCACCGAAGAGAACCTGGCCACAAAGCGGGCCCTCAGCTCAGGATTTGCCTTCATTTCCTGGAGCAGGAAGCCTTGGATGGCATGCGGATCAGTTTTGTTCAGCAGATCATCCACGCTCTCCTGATCTAGAGTGTACTGTCTCCTCATCCCTTCGACCTTCTCAGGCTCCTTATCGATTGCTAAAAAAACGGCGACAATATGCTTGCAATAGCCTTCCAGGTCATATGGACAACTACAGTTGGCGGAGAGATCGTCCAAATCAATCTCCACCAGATAATCATCAGTTCCGACTACTGTTGCAGATATCCTCGAGGAGGATGCTTCCCTGATCTTCACCCGCCCTTCTTCGAAGTACATCAATCCCCTCTGGAATGACTGCTCAGTGCACAGATCCCTTAATTGGCTTTCATCGAACATGATCATAATCCCCGGGCGCTCCTCTCTTTGAACTGCCATCAAATACTTTATTGCCCAGGCCATACATCTGCTCAGGGAGGAGGGCAAGAGTTGCAGAGCAAAGTCTATTTTGCATCGGTTCGGGCCAGGAGCCCTTCCGAGAGCAAGGTCAGCCGAATTGAAAGGCTCTTTGATGCGGCGGGATTTGACCAGGCCGTGAAGAAAGGAGACCTCACCGCAATCAAGATTCACTTCGGGGAGATGGGAAACGACTCTTATGTTAGTCCGGCCCTGGTGCGGCCCATATCCGAGAGGATCATAGCCTGTGGGGCCAGTCCCTTTTTGACCGACACCAATACCCTTTACGGAGGCAGCCGGGCCAATGGCGTGGTCCACCTGCAGACGGCGGAGAGGCACGGCTTTGGGCGAGCCGTAGCGAGCGCGCCTGTCATCATCGCCGACGGCATCTACAGCGACAACTACCGGCAGGTTCCCGTCAGAGGAAAGCACTTCCAGAGCGTCAAGATCGCGGGGGAGATCGCCGCCGCCGACAGCCTGATCGTGGTCTCCCACTTCAAGGCCCACCTGCCCGCCGGATTTGGCGGAGCCGTCAAGAACCTGGGCATGGGCTGCGCCCCGGCGGCCGGCAAGGCTGAGCAGCACTCGGCGAAGCCCATATTCAACGCCGAGATCTGCAGCGGATGCAAAAGCTGCCGGGACAACTGCCCTCAGCAGGCCATCACTGTGGACAAGAAGATCTCTGCCATCGATTATGATAGATGCACCGGATGCGGCAAATGCCTGCGGGTCTGCCCCACCCACGCCCTGGACTTCGACTGGTTTGTGGCCGTGCCGCCCTTCATGGAGAGGATGGTCGAGTATGCCCGGGGGGCTCTGACGGGAAAACAGGAGAGGGCAGGCTTCTTCAACTTCCTGATAAACATCACCCCGGACTGCGATTGCGTGCCCTGGAGCGATGCGCCCATCGTCCAGGACATCGGCATCCTGGCATCAAGAGACCCGGTGGCCATAGATCAGGCCAGCTTCGACCTGGTTAACCGGCAGATGGGCCTTACCGGGACTCTGCTCCAGAAGAACCACGAGCCTGGGGCGGACAAGTTCCGGGGGCTGTGGGAGAGCACCAGGGGCGGCATTCAGACCGAGTATGGTGAGGCTATGGGCCTGGGCACCAGGAACTACCGGCTTGAAGAAGTATAAATCAAGATAACGGTGCGCTTACGGAACTAAACCACAGAGACGCAGAGGCACAGAGTAGAATTTACTCTGCAATTTTATGGAGAGAGATACATGAAGGTCTTGGCAATAAACGGCAGCCCGAGAAGAGAGGGCAATACCGCCGCCCTGCTGGCTGCGGCTTTAGAAGAGCTGGAGGACCAGGGGATTGAGACGGAGCTATTGCATCTCAAGGGTCCACTCTCCGGCTGCATCTCCTGCGGGAAGTGCTGGGAGAAGAAAGACCGGCGATGCGCCCTGGACAACGACATGATCAACGACTGCATCGAGAAGATGGTCGGGGCAGATGGCATCATCCTGGGCTCGCCCACCTACTTTGCCGATCTCACCCCGGAGTTGAAGGCCCTCATCGACCGGGCGGGATTCGTGGCCAAGGCCAACGGGGACCTGTTCAAAAGAAAGGTGGGCGCGGCAGTGGTGGCCGTGCGCCGGGCAGGGGCCATTCACGTCTTCGACTCCATCAACCATTTCTACCTCATCAGCCAGATGATAATCGCCGGATCAAACTATTGGAACATCGGCCTTGGGCTGCATGAGAAGGATGTGGAGGGCGACTCCGAGGGCATGGCGACCATGAAGACCCTGGGGGAGAACATGGCCTGGCTCCTGGAGAGAATCAATGAGAGCGATGAATAGTATCATGAATAGTCTCATGAATAGCAGCCTGAAAAGCCTCAGGCTCTGATCCTCATGACCTTCATGCCCCTGGACCAGACAGCAGCGGCCTTCTACAACCTCGCCCTGCAGCTCATCCTGACCGCCGCCCTGGCCTACGCCGTCATCCTGGCCAGGATGGGCCAGACTCAAAGGCACTGCCTGGTCACACGCCTGGCTTTTACCGCCCAGATCATCTCCATACTGGCCATGATGTCTCCGGCCATGGAGGGCATTCTGGAGCCGGGCCGGCCCAATGGCCTCTTTCGTGTCGAGGTGCTGGCCCATCACGGCCTGGGGCTGGCTGCGGTGCTGCTCTGCATCTACATCAACCTGGTCTTTCTGCGTCGCATAAAAGCGCGCCTGCCTGCCCGGCAGGCCATGCAGGCGGCGGCAGCCTGCTGGATGGCGTCACTGCTGCTGGGATTTCACATCTATCTGTTGATGTACAGCTAAAGAGGAGCCATTCTGGGCAGGATATTGGGATTGATGCCCTTGGCGAGCTTTGTCACATCCTTGAACCTGCTCTCCGCTGCCTCACCGCTGGCGGCAGCGTCCTGCTGGCCCTCTTCGGAAGCCTCCACATCATTTTCATTCTCTACTCCGGCCTCTGCCTGCTCACCAGTCTGATCTGCCTGCTCAGGGGCAGCAGCGGGAGCCGCAGCTGACGACTGGGCGGAGGCAACTGTCGCCGGCGTGTAGGCAGATGTGTCCGGGCTGATCATGGTGGCCGCAAAGTCGCCCCGGCTGGCCATTCCGTTGCTCTCCGTGCGGATGAATATGCCCAACATGGCTCCATCCTGCACATCCGCCCGGATGAATGTGGATGTGACTGCATCTCCCTCGAGGGCAGCCAGGGAAAGGAAGGCTGTGCCCTGAGGAGCTGATGCTTCTGAAGTCGATGACAATGATGCTGATGATGCAGACGAAGATTCTGCAGGAGAGGCCGCCCCGGAGACGGCACCATTCCAGGGATTGTCTCCCTCGAATTTGGCCAGGCCGAAGAGAGCCTCCCCAGACTGGCTGATGGCAATGACTATCTCCTTTTCACCCAAATTGGCCTTCCATATCCCTTGCAGGCTGGCATCCGAAGAGCTGTTTGCAGCCGCCGCCCCGTCCGATGCTGACCCATCCTGAGCCGGCGCAATCTGTACGGAGAGAAAGAGCGCCAAAAGAAGGAAAGCCGTCAAGCCGAAATTTTTAATCATATGAACCCCATGCCTCCTGGTTTACCAGATTTATCAGAGGGAGTACTCGTATTAATATGGATCGCTTTGTTCTTTCTCTCAGTTGCCAAACCGTCTCAGTGCGTCCTTTATTCGCTTCTCGTGTGGTACAAAAATGCCTTCTTTGTGCGTCCTTTGTGAGCTTTGTGCTCTTTGTGGTTATTAGTAGCTAGCAAATTGCCACTCAAACCCAGGGGGCGTCACCACAAAGACCACAAAGACCACAAAGCTCACAAAGGACGCACAAAGAAGGCAAAACGACGGTGGGACGAAATCTTAAATACAAATGCCGTCAATTGTCCTATGATGAATGCATGGCTGGCCCAGACCGGCATTGATGCCGGCGCTCTCATGAACAACCTCTGGTTCATTCTTTTCATACTGCTCTTTCTCGTGCCCATGATGCAGAGGTACTACCTCCAGGCAGCGAGAAAGACGGTTTTGGGAAAGCTGGGCAAGAAGAGGGGCACAACCGTCATCACCCTCATCCACCGCCAGGAGACCATCAGCTTCCTGGGCATTCCCCTGGCCCGCTATATCGATATCGATGACAGCGAACGAGTGCTCCGGGCCATCCGCGCCGCCCAGAAGGATGTGCCCATCGACATCATCCTCCATACTCCCGGCGGCCTGGCTTTAGCGGCGACCCAGATCGCCATGGCCCTGAAAGCCCATCCGTCGGCCAAGACGGTCATCGTCCCCCACTACGCCATGAGCGGGGGAACTCTCATCGCCTTTGCCGCGGATAAGATCATCATGGACCCCCACGCGGCCCTGGGGCCGGTCGACCCGCAACTGGGAGACGCCCAGGGTAGCTACCCGGCCACGTCGCTCTTGCAGGTCGTCGGCAAGAAGAAGATCGATGAGATCGATGACAAGACGCTCATCTACGCCGAAGAGGCTAAGAAGGCCATGCAGCAGATGAAGGCCCTCCTGGCCAAGATCCTGGAGGGAAAGTGCGGCGGCGAGAGGCTGGAGAGCATAGCAGAGGAGTTTGTATCCGGAAAGTACACCCACGACCATCCCTTCATGGCCGAGCAGGCCCGAGTCCTGCTGGGCGAATGCGTGCAGACGGACGTCCCGGCGGAGGTCTATGCTTTGATGGACCTGTACCGCATGGAAGCGGGCCGGAGCAGGCCGGGCGTGGAGTACGTGCCGCTGATGAGGCGCTGAGGGGAACGGATAAAAAATTTGGCTCTTCGCTATTTCCTTTGGCTAAACTGATTTACTCTGTTTTTCAGGTTTTATTCTCATCTCTGTGCCTCTGTGGTTTTGTTCAGTAGCAGTAGGCCTAACTAAACCACAGAATCTCTGACTTTCACCCGAAAGTCTATCACCACATTATGTCTTCGTGGCGCGTAGCTCCTCACAATCTCCCGGCGCAGCACTTCGACCTTGACACCAACTGACGCTGCCGCTTTCTCTATCAGCGCTTCGTCCCGGTACAGCTCCGCCTCCGGAGCGATGCAGTAGTAGTGGATGACGCCCCCGGTAGCCGCCGCCCGCATGGCCGGGACCAGGAAGGCTGAGGCGCTGTGGGGCAGGTTCATGATCACATGATCGGCCCGCCCCTGGTAGCCCAGGGCCAGCTCTGCCGCATCGCCCTCCAGGATCTCAATGTCCCTGATCCTGTTCAGGCGCGCGTTCTCCCGCAGGTACTTGACAGCCACGGGATTCTTGTCCATGGCAATGACAAAAGCCCCCCTTTTGGCCAGCAGCAGTGCGAAGGGCCCCACGCCCGCGAACATATCCAGCACCACCTGGCCGGGCGAGACCTGCTCTGCCACCCGCAGCCTCTCTGTACCCAGCCGGCCGGTGAAGTATGCCCCTTGCAGGTCCACCCGATAGGTGAGGCCATGCTCCCTGTGCACTGTCACCGTCCTCTCCTCCCCGGCTACGTGACGGAAGCGACGGGTGCGATACTCCCCTTCCACATCGGACACGGCGGAGATGACAGTCTTCAGGCTCCTGTTGGCGGCCATGAGGGCGGCGGCCACCCTCTCCGCCTCGGCTGCGTCCTCCACCTCGATCATGGCGATATCCCCCACCACATCGAAGCTGGGGCGATAGCCCAGGATCTCCTCCGGCGTGGGGATGTGCTCCTCCGGGAGAAGGCTGACCTCTACCAGTTCAAACTCGGCGATAGAGGCCAGGCTGGCCGCCGATGATTCGTCCAGGGGAATGGTGGGAAGATAGAGGATTTGGCCATCGGAACGGATCTTGCGGCTGCGGTCGAACAGGCCCGCCTCGATGAGCGTTCTTCTCATCAGCTCGCCGCTCTTTCTGTCAACCTTGATCGCCGTGGACATGGATTGTTCAGGCATTGGTGGGAGGCTTTGCGCCTTTCATTAATATGCCTATGCTTGAAATAAGCTTTATCTCCCATCAAATCCTGCACAAAATCATCATGTTCAAGCATAAAGATCAGGGCAAGGCGATATCTGCCTCGGAGATATCTCAATATGTCTACTGTCCAGTCTCCTGGTACCTGAAGAGGTCCGGCGTCAGACCGCAGTCGCCCGGCCTTCAAAGAGGCATCGCCGAGCACAAAAAGGCAGGGGGAAGGCTTGCCCTCTTGGAGAGGCGGGAGAAGACAGCCGGAGCCTTTCGCTGGCTGGGAGCCGTCTGCTTTCTCCTTGCACTGCTTCTCGCCGGACGGTTTCTATGGATGCATTATTGACAGTCATTCTCTCCGTCCTGCTCCTGCTGGCAGCAGCTATGGTATTCAGATCTCTATCCCGGCGGGAGGAGTCATCCGCGAGCCGCATGCGTCTGGCTTATGGCATTGTTGCCGGAGAGGTGATCTACTCCGACCTGGACAGGCCGGCGAAGGCCCTCTTCTCCGAAAGCCTCGGCATCAGCGGCAAGCCGGACTACATTGTGAAGGGAAAGGGAAAAAGCCTGATTCCCGTGGAGATCAAGAGCGGTCGCGCCAAAAGCCCCCATAAAAATCACGTCATGCAACTGGCGGCCTACTGCCGGCTGGTGGAGGACAGCTACAACCGCCCGGTGCCCTGCGGCATAATCGTATACTCCGACGGGCGGCAGCATGTGATCAACAACGACTCCGCTCTGCGCCGGGAATTGCAGGCGACAGTTGCCGAGATGAGACGGGTCTTGCAGCACGGCTGCCCGAATCGGGGTCACCGCCAGGGGCAGAAATGCCGGGGCTGCTCCTATCAGGGGAGCTGCCCGCAGGTATTATAATCAAAAAAAACATGGAGGCTCTCATGATGCGCTGCCCCGCGAGAATCCATTCAACCATGCTCTGCTCATTTCTGCACTGCTCATTTCTGCTCGGTTTCACATTGATGCTGGCCTTAAGCACCGTCAGCGCTCTGCCCGATGAGGCCGTGGGCCGGGTGGTGAGCGTCATCAGCGGGGACTCCCTGGGGATAGAGATGCTGATCGGCAACAACAGGACGGCGGCCATCGACAGCATCAAGCTGGCCGACATACAGGCGCCCTCCTTTGTCCTCCCGGAGGGAAAGACGGCCCAGAAGTACGCCTACAGCATTCTCAAGAACAAGACGGTATACCTGGACATCGATGACAACACCAGTACGGGGCGCAATGAATGGAATCAACTGATCTGCGTCATCTACCTCATGGATGCAGACTATCGCCCCGTCTGGCCGCCGGTCAACCGGCTCATCGTGGACGCCGGCCAGGCTCAGGTAAGCGACGACCCCGGCAACGAGTTCGATCCCACCTCCTGGTGGGGGCAGTCTCCCTCTTTTTATCCGGGAGACAAGCGCGATCAGCTCAAGGCCATGCTGAGAGAGCAAAAAGAGCAGATGCGAGCTGCATCCGCAGCCGCGACTGAATCCGGATCAAGTTCTGCTTCAGGGCTTTCCATGGGCGTGGATCGGAAGAGCAGCATTCTCGATAAGAGCGTATCCGGGCGCATAAGCATAGGCTACAGAAAATGATCTTTTATAGAATGACACCACTCTCAATGAATACAAAATGAATGCAAAGGTCGTTATCAGAACACTGAGCCTGCTGGCAATATTGATGGGGGTACTCATGGTCGTACCCGGGACAGTATCCGCAATATACAAGGAGCCGCTTGGTGTGGTAGCCTTCTGCCTGTCCGCCTTCATAGCCATCATCACAGGCCACATTCTGGGCCGTTTTGGAGCCGATTCCAATATGGCCCATCGAGAGGCCCTTGCCGCAGTCTCATTGAGCTGGCTTTTTGCCGCCGTGCTCGGCGCCCTTCCCTACATGATCCTGGGATTGGCCCCTATGGATGCTTTCTTCGAATCGGTTTCAGGTTTTACGACAACGGGCGCTACAATCCTCAGCGAATACAACTCACAAGGCTACTGGATACTGAATAATGATATGGTGCAGTCAAGCCTCGCCTATGTGCTGGCTGAGGGCATCGGGGAATATGTGCTGGGCTGGCTTCCTTCCGGAACGATGGACCTTCATTTCGGCATTATTCTGGACCTCGATAGCCTGCTGGCCATCAAAGGGACATATTTTGGCCTGCTCTTCTGGAGGTCATTCACGCAGCTTTTGGGCGGCCTCGGTATAGTGCTTCTATTCATTGCCATACTCCCCAATCTGGGTGTGGCCGGCAGGGAGCTATACTCTGTGGACGGACCGGGACTGACCAAGGAAGCCCTGACGCCCAGGGTAAAAACCACCGCCAAAACCTTCTGGGGTATATACCTGGGCCTGGCGGCAATGGAAACCATCCTTTTGATCTTCGCCGGCTTGCCGATCTTCGATTCAATCTGCACCTCCTTTTCAAGCATCTCCACGGCAGGATTTTCTCCCATGGCCTACAGCATTGCCGAATATGACAGCTTGCTGGTGGAGGCCATTGTCTGCATATTTCTGTTGCTGGGCGGGACGAATTTCATTATCTACCATCAGATACTCCTCAAAAGGAATACGAAAAGCTTGATAGGTGATCCTGAGTTCAGGCTGTACATACTGATCATGAGCCTGTCGGTGATCATGCTTATGCTATGGGGAAGAATAGCCGGCGATCTTTTCACCGTCCTTCGTTCATCGGTTTTTCAGGTAATCTCTACCATGACCACGACGGGCTTTGTAAACAACTTTAATTATGATGCCTGGTCACTGGCTGCGAAGATAATCCTGATAATGTTGATGATAATTGGAGGTTGCACCGGCTCGACCGGTGGCGGGATTAAGGTGGGGCGGGTCCTGATCCTCCTCAAATACACCTACAACGAGCTGATGCGAAGCCTTCACCCCAAGGCAGTCATGGCAGTAAAGATTGGTGACAGGATCATCAAAGAAAATACCGTCAAATCTGTGCTCCTGTTTGTGCAATTGTATATATTGATTTTTGTTCTCGCCTCACTGGGCTTTGCCATAACCGAGGCGGACAATCCCCAGTTCAATGCCCTATCAGCTATCTCCGCTGCGGCATGCTGCCTGGGTGTGGTCGGTCCGGGCTTTGGCGTGGTCGCACTCGACTTCACCGCCGTCTCCCAGGCGGGGCGGGCTTTGGGGGCCTTTTGCATGTATGTCGGACGACTGGAGATACTGCCAGTGCTATTGATGTTCCTGCCGGAGACCTGGAAGAAATAGAAGGCAAAACTGCTAAGATAAAAGTGCATTCATGGCTGGAGATAAGCCCGACCTACTCATTGGACTGTTGGCTATGGAGATGTGACTGCGGAGCAATGTAGCACAGGCGCCGGGAAAATTTGAAGTAAAATGCCTGTCGTTGAATATTCTGTTATGACAGTCAGATGGGTGGAATGCTGGAAAGCAGCACCTGATATACATATGCTGCTCAAAGAGAGCAAGACGCTTGAGAGCGCCCGCAACAAGGTGGCACGCTACATAGAAGCCAGAGAATGGACCTATTCCTGTGATGCGATTTATCCGATTATCTCAATAATACTTTAAATATTGGCCATTTTATTCCATAAAAATAGATTACAAAAGAATCAATTATGATATGAAAATACCCTAGAAAATGATATTTTATTTTCTGAAATTTTCAAATTTACTATTTCTTAGAAATGAGTTATGAATATCTTAGGCAAAAAAGGTAAATAGGATAAGAGGTCGCGGGTGAATGTTACTGAAAATCATCACAGTAATCGAATACATAGGAATCATTTTGGCAGTAAACGCTCATTGAATCGATTGCTATCTCTTTTCAGCAGCTCACGTACGCGACCGGATAAGAGGGAGGTATTATTTGGCCACAGTTGAAGTAGATTGTGATTTTTGCGTCGGGCAAATCTGAACCGCCAT
>Ga0116170_10004221_pt1 | contig 13208 bp, 10 predicted proteins | sample AD_JPNHW1_MetaG_FD_89797 | JGI IMG/M metagenome (GOLD analysis project Ga0116170, IMG submission 89797) | Active sludge microbial communities of municipal wastewater-treating anaerobic digesters from Japan - AD_JPNHW1_MetaG | ecosystem: Engineered > Bioreactor > Anaerobic > Digestate | place...
CATTGCAATGCCTGTTGTGCTCTCAACTCCGATTGTTATGGTGACTGTGTATTCAGTATCAGAATTAAGATCGCTGTCAGGATTGAATGTTGCAGTCTTTGTCAGTGCATCATACGAGACCACACCGTCAACAGGTGTTATTCCTGATTCTGTCACGGTAAATGTGACATCAATAAGATCAGTTATAGTAAGTCCGTTCATTTCTTCACTGAACACAGCTGTAATTTCTGTGTCCAGAGCAACATCTTCCGCCATATCAAGCGGTATTGTCGATATAACAGTAGGAGCTGCATCTGTTGTGAAAGTCCAGATATAGTCCAAATCCATTGCAATGCCTGTTGTGCTCTCAACTCCGATTGTTATGGTGACTGTGTATTCAGTATCAGAATTAAGATCGCTGTCAGGATTGAATGTTGCAGTCTTTGTCAGTGCATCATAAGCGACCGCACCGTCAACTGGAGCAAGTAAATCATCAGTCACCAGGAATGTAAGATCAGTAATTGTAAGATCGTTCATTTCTTTGCTGAATTCTGCTGAAATATCAATGTCCAGAACAACATTTTCCGCCTTATCCAGCGGTATTGAAGAAATTATTGTCGGAAGTACGGCTTCTGATGCAGTTGTAAATTTCCAGACATAATTTTCTTTCATCGCATTGCCGGCAAGATCAGTTACATTATTGGTTATAGTGGCAGTATATTCTGTACCAGGTTCGAGATCGTTTGTTGAATTGAATGTTACAGTGTTACCACTCTTAGTAATTTCACCATCAATCATCACAATGCCGTTTTGCAGTGTGAAAGTTTCATCATTGATAGTCAGCGGGTTGATCGCTTCGCTGAATACAGCAGAAACATTTGTGTCAATTTCAACATCAATGTCACCATCATCAGGAATGGTTGATATGACTGTTGGACTGATAGTATCGAGGATAACAGAACCTGTTGTAAAGCTCCACACATATTCTTCAGCCATTTTATTGCCTGCAAGATCTGAGACTTCTGCAGTAATGACTGCCGTATAGAGAGTGTTTTGATCAAGAATGTCGATCGGTGTAAAAGTTGCAGTAACACCTACATAGCTTACAGTGCCATCAACAGGAGTTGTCCCGTCAAGCAATGTGAAGTTGGCTGCTGTAATTGTCAAAGGATTCATAGCTTCACTGAAAACAGCAATGATTTCAGCGGTAAAAACCACATCCACTGCATCTTTCAGAGGAATGGTTGCAATGACTTGCGGCGGGACGGTTTCAAAAGTTTTTCCTGTAGTAAAATTCCACTCGAAATCTTTTGTCATCAAATTTCCGGCAAGATCTTTAACTTTGCTTGTGACAGTTGCAACATATTCGGTTTCAGGATCAAGAATGGTTGCGGGTGTGAATATTGCTGTTACGCCTGAATAGACCACCGTACCGGTTACCTGAATTGATCCTTTAAATAGTGTGAAAGTGCTTATCGTGATCGTTTCCGGGTTTATCGCTTCGCTGAAAGTAGCTGAGATCGATGCGTTGATTGCGACATCAGTCGAATTGTCAGCAGGAGTTACAAACTTGACTGTCGGAGTTGTGCTGTCTGAATCGGGCCACCCGACGACCTGTCCGCATGCAAACAGCTGAGTCACGAGAAGAAGCAAAAGGAAAAGGAGTCTTTTCGGAACACCCCCAGTTCCTTGCGACCTGTCTTTTTTTAAATAGTTTTCGATTTTTTCCATAAAAATTCTCCTTTCTTGAATTTGTTTGCATTATTAAAAAAACATTTTAGTTGTCTGATTTAAATTGGTTGAACAACTTTAAATGTTAATATGTAAATTGATTTTACGATGCGACTGGTTTTAAAGCATTGAAAAATTAAGTTTTCGAGTCACTGAAAGAAATTGTGTACCAAGGTGACGGATCATTTTTTTTGCACCTGCTGGAAGCGAGGCAACCTAATCATATCGTTTTACGATTACTAAAGAGATAATATACCGTTTAAAATGAAAGTCAAGAAAAATTAAACAAATTGTTTAAATTACCTATATATTCGTAATAAATTAATACTATATGATGCAGTGTGCTGGACTTTTAATTATTGTGCAGATTATTTTTAAGCATTTCAAAAAGTTCCGCAAGTCTGAAAGGTTTGCAGATGCTTGCCGTGAATCCGTATGCTTTTGGATTTGCCATTACCGGATCTTCAGAATAGCCGCTTGCAACAAAAACCGGAATGTCTGCATCAAGTTTCCTTATCTCAGAAACTGCTTCTTTTCCACCCATACCATTTAAAATGGTAAGATCAAATATCATTCCGACAATTTTCCGGCCTGTTTTCTTTTTATCTATAAAAAAGTCAACAGCATCGCGACCATTTGATTTGCAGATAACGGTATGTCCCATAGAAATCAGCATTTCAGAGATCACTTCCAGAATGGCATTTTCGTCATCCATGATCAGTATCACACCGGTTCCTTTATATTTTGGCGTGCTTTTTTCCATACCTGAAGTCACATCATTTCTGGAAGCCGGAAGATAGATATGAAAAACCGTTCCCGTTCCTTTTTCGGATTCAACTTCGATCGATCCGTTGTGACGGCTGATTATTGAATAACTTGTGGAAAGTCCAAGACCGTTCCCATAGGTTTTTGTTGTAAAATAAGGATCAAAAATGCGGGGCAAGATCTCTTTTGATATTCCGTTGCCACTGTCATGAATCGATATTTTTATATAACAGCCTGCAGAAAGTGACGGATGTTCATCCTGTGCAAGGGAAAGGTTTTGTGCTGAAACCCGGATCGTTCCGCCTGCGGGCATGGATTGTCTGGCATTAATTACTAAATTGTCAATGACCTGCTCCACCTGATTTCTGTCGAAATTGCATGTCCACAGATCATCAGAGAGATCAAAATTACATGAAACATTTGATCCGTTTAGTGCAAATTGAACAGTTTCTTTTAAAATATGCTGCAAGTGATCGAGTTTTTTTACAGGAGTTCCGCCTTTTGAAAATGTAAGAAGCTGCTGGGTCAATCCGCGTGCCCGGTCAATATTGCTCAAAACTTCAGAAAGATATTTCTTCACCTGTTTTTCGTTTGAAATTTCATACGCCATATCAATATAACCGAATATTCCGCAAAGAAGATTGTTGAAATTATGTGCGATCCCTCCGGCAAGAATACCAAGTGATTCAATCCTTTGGATCTTTTGAAGACCTTCTTCAACTCTTTTGCGTTCTGATATATCAACCATTGTGACAAAGCAGAGTTTCCCGTTTTCAATAGCGATTCCATGAAGATAGACTGGTGTTCCAATGTTATCATTGTTTAAAAGGGTTACTTCGCATGTTCTTTTTACGGTGTCTTTAAATATAGTATCAAAAAAAAGGTTGAAAACCGGCTTCGTTTCATCTGAAATGAAAAAACGAAACTGACTGTTTTTTAAATGTGAACGGTTTTTGCCTATCATTTGCGATCCGCAAAGGTTTGTTTCTAAAATTTCACCATTTTGGGAAAGTGTAAAATATCCTATCGGAGCAAAATCGTATAACTCGGTATATTTTTCAGCAGCAGTCTGCGCTTCTGACCGGGCAAACATAAGTTCTTCGTTTTGCATTTCAAGCTCTATCTGATGAACTTCAAGTTCGTGTATGAGTTTCAGATTGTCGGCTTCAGAAATGGATGGTTTTTTTAAATCGGACTTCTTTCCCAGCAGTGTTTCAGCCTTTTGTCGAAGATTCATGGAATCAGATCTGTTTTTTTCATCATTCATGGTTTTTTTGCCTCCAGAAGAGCTTCGTTTGTTTTTTTGAGCTTAAACTCCAGATTTTTTGCAATAGTAATGTCGGCAAATGTTATAACCAGACCATCAATTCTGTCATCAACTGTCCGGTAAGGCATTATTCTGACATTGAACCATCTTTTATCTGTTGTTGTGATCGCAGTTTCAATTGGTGTAAGAGTTTTCAGCACCATTCTCGTATGATTTTCAAATTCGGGATAATGCAAATTTGAAACAAGATCTGTAAAAGGTCTTCCGGCATCTGAATGCCGCAGTTTAAATATTTTTATCACATTATCGGTAAATCTCCTTATGTTTAATTCCCTATCCAGAAAAAGTGTTGCAACTTCTGTGCTGTTGAGCAGGTTTTTCATATCGTTGTCGGCTTGAATAAAGTCTGCAACTTTACTTTGAAGTTCAGCATTGACTGTCTGCAGTTCCTCGTTTAAACTCTGCATTTCTTCTTTGGATGTTGTCAGTTCCTCGTTTGTGGACTGAAGTTCTTCGTTTGTGGACTGCAACTCTTCATTGGTGGATTTAAGTTCTTCCTGTGCGGTCTGCATCTCTTCCCTTATACTTTGATGGTCTTCAAGACTCCGCCGAAGCTCAAGCTCAAGCTCTTTCTGTTTTTCAGATGTTCTTTTTTTACCTGTTTTAGAGAGAACATTTTCATTTTTAATAATTATCGGCACATCGTTAAAAACAACCATGATGAGACATCTTGCAGAACCGGGAGCTTCAATCCGTTGAATGGTGACATCGACAAACTGAGTTCCCCCATTTGTTCCGAATTTAATGTTGTGCAGTATTATGGGGTCTAAAGTCTGTTTAGCTTTCCTGAAGGCACCCGGTAGTTCACTTTGCAATCCGGAGCGAGCCATTACATGAATATTCCAGTTCGCTTTTCCTGCAACAGGCTCAAGATATTTTCCTGTTTTTCCGGTAATATAAAGAATGTCACCTTTTTCATTAACCATTACACTGGCAGGAGCAAATCTTTGAAGCAACGCCTGTTCAGCAAGCAACTGAGTGCTGTCTTCTAATTTTGTTTGTGCCATTTTCTCAGTTGTTTCCGGTTTTTTGCGGGAAAAAGAACTGGGGAAATCAACAAATTCAATTGTATTTGCTTTCCCGGATTTCTTGAAAATTCTAAGTTTTGTATCAACATCGACAAAGTTGTTTTTCGCATTCCCTGGTGTTTCGGCGATACCAAGCACCATAATTCCATCCGGATTAAGACTGTAGTTGAAAAGTGACATCAATTTTTTCTGTAATTCCGTTTCCATATATATCAGCATGTTTCTGCATGTAATTATATCAAGCTTGGTAAAAGGCGGGTCTTTGATAACATTCTGAGAAGCAAACACCACCATTTCCCGGAGAGCTGGATTTACCCTGTATCCTTCACCGTCAACGGTAAAATTATGATTTAAGCGATCAGGCGAAACATCAACTGCAATGTTTGATGAAAAGAATCCTTTTCTCGCAATTTCAATAGCTTCGCTGTCGAGGTCAGTAGCAAATATCTGGAGCGAAAGGTTTTTGTTTTTTTTAAGCTTCTGCTGAATTTCTTTGAAAATTATAGCCAGAGAATATGCTTCTTCACCGGTGGAACATGCTGTTACCCATGCCCGGATAACAGTTCCTTCAGGCGCTTCTTTCATCAGGTCAGGCAGAACTTTTTCCTTCAGCTTTTTCCAGACCTCAGCATCACGAAAAAAGCTTGTCACACCAATCAGGAGTTCTTTGAATAATATTTCAATTTCTTTCGGATTTTCCTGTAAAAAACGGACATAATGAGAAAATGTGTCTATCCGGTGAATCCCTTTGCGTCTTTCAATTCTTCGAAGCAAAGTGGTTTTTTTATAAAAAGAAAAATCATGTCCGCAATGATCGCGGAGTAGAATAATGATCTTTTCAATGCTGCTTTTATTTTTACTATCTACTTTAAGATCTGTTTTAACCGCCGGAATATATTTCAGAAAAGCAATCAGTTTAGAAGGAAGTTCTTCGACTGTTGCGACAATATCGGCAACTACAGTTTCTATTGCACTGACCGGCATACTGTCAAATTTGGCAGTAGCCGGATCCTGTATTGCGACAACGCCGTTTTTTTCTTTAATGGATCTAAGTCCCAGACTACCGTCCGATCCCATTCCTGAAAGAATAATTCCTATGCTTTTTTCTTGTCTGTCCTCAGCCAATGAACGAAAAAAAATGTCTATCGGAAGTCGTTGTCCTCTTGATTCAACAGGATCGAACAAATGCAGAAACCCATTGAGCAGAGACATGCTTTTATTAGGAGGAATTACAAATATGCAATCAGGCGTAATTTTAAGATGGTCTTTTGCCTGAAAGACTTTCATAGGAGTAACCCTTTGCAAAAGCTCAGGGAGAATACCTTCATAATCCGGGGCAAGATGTTGAATTACCACAAAAGCCATGCCGCTTTCTTTGGGCATGTTCTCAAAAAACAGCTCCAATGCCTCAAGCCCTCCTGCAGAAGCGCCTATACCGACAATGGGGAATTTATTGTTCAAGTGATCTCTCCTGCGATTATCTAAGTTGCGAAAATTATTGAAATATTGAAAACACAAAAACCTTTCAAGTATATTCCTGATTGAATTTAAATGCAAATTAAGAATTAAACAACTTGTTTATTGTGATGTATAGAAAAAGCGACCGCTTTTATGAGAAAGTTCACTTTTTTCTATTAAAAAATCTTTTATATGCCGGAACGGCAACTTCCATGATATCTTCTTCTGATTCTTTTGCCCTTTCATATCCGTGGTTTATGGCTGATTCAGGATTGGAAAGGTCAATATTGCTTCTTTTATCGCTGGCAAATATTTCAAGGTCCGGAATGTTCGCCGGGTTTTTCTCGGTAATTCTGCTGTTTATAAAAAGAGCTTCTATTATTACATCCATTCCTGTTTGAAATTTCTCAATATTTTCAGGGATATTCTGGTTAAGATTTATAGCGATTACATTTTTTATTCCCAGTTGTCTGGGTATTGAAACAGGCAGATTATTGTAAACTCCGCCATCTACAAGAAGCATTTCACCCATTTGAAAAGGAGTAAAAAATCCAGGCACGGACATGGAAGCTCTAATCGCATCGGCAATTTTTCCCTTCCTGTGAATAACATGACAGTGATTTATAAGATCGACAGAGTTGCATGCAAAAGGAATTGTTTCTTCTCCGAAGTTCTTGTCTTGTGTCAACTTGCTGATTATGTTATGTAATTTGACTCCGGTATCAACACCCTGCTTAAGAAAAAGATTTTTCAGTGATTCACCGATAACTATGGCTTTTGAAATTGAAATGTCAGGCAGATGGAGAGATTTCATGTCAAAAAAATGTTTGAACTCAAAATCGTTCACAATAAAATCTTCAATTTCACGCCCTGTCATGCCACAGGCATAAAATCCGCCGATTATGGCGCCGACAGATGTTCCTGCAATCATGTCAGGTTTTACACCGATTTCATCAATGAATTTAAGTACTCCGATATGAGCAAGACCTTTTGCTCCGCCGCCTGAAAGCACTAAAGCCCATTTTTTTCTGAAAAACATATTTTGCAACTCCTCTGAAAATTATTCCGAAGTGCTTTGAAAAGTTTCAGAACTGAATTCGTTCGGTGCAATTCCTGTAACAATCCTGTACTGACTGCCGTTATTTTCGACATGAATCGTAACAGCTGTATTTGCAACAAAAAGTTTCGGGCTGCTGCCTGAAGTCCACGCTTTTGCGTTTGCCCATACCATGCCTGTTCCAAGTCTCGGAGCAAGAGAGTCAAGCACAGACTGAGCAGGAGAGGTTACATATATCCCTGAAGTTCCGACAATAGCATTTCTGTTTTTTCCATCGTTCGGGAAAAGCCAATCCACCCATTCAGTCGAAGTGGATGATGCAAGTCCGTGGTGACTGAGATGAACTGCATCGGCACCAGTTGTTTCTATAAGTTTCTGTCCGTTGATATCAAGAAGTTTATCGCTTCTGCCGGCAATGAATTTCTCCATTTTTATATCTCTGCCCTGAGTGTCACCTGCAAAAACATAATTGAATCCGCCCCATTTCAATACTGCTCCGAGACTTCTTGCATTTTCTTCATCTGTATTTCCCCAGCCGATCGTAATACCGTTATCTTCAGCTTTTACCGGGCCGTCATTTGCAGCAACCCAGCCGTTTGCATGGGTAAAATAGATCTTTGCACCGCCGCCGATAGGAATGAATGATGTAATGTTTTGAGAATCATCAGAGCTGTCGGACAGATCACCTTTCAAAAGTCCGTTGCAGCTGGACGCTCCCCATGGACCTCCGCTGCCTCCACCGCAGGGCATCGTTGTTCCTTCACACAAAGGAATTGAAATGGAAGCAAGTTCTCCTGAAGTAAGGGTGCAGAATTCGTTAAAATCTTCAACGCCTGGCATATCTGAACCGATGTCGAGCATTCCACGGTAAATAATTCCTTTTTTCACATCTATTTTGTCACTTGCGCCGGTTCCGAAAAGATTGTCAAATCCGCCGATATGGTCATTGTGATAATGTGTAACTATGAGCCAGTCTATTTCGCTTTTTCCAGTTCGGCGAACTATTGCTTCGGCTATCTGCTTTGACTGTCCGTCATTTGCTGTGTCAATAAGCACAGAAGTTTTGTCGGGACCGATTATCAGTATTGCTTCACCCATAACTTTTCCTGGAAAGTAGATCTGCTCGATATCAAGAGTGCTTCCGTCAATAATTTCATCGGGAGCTTCTGTATTATCTGTATCGTCAATATTTGTGTCTTCATCCGGAACTGTAATTTCATCGACTGTATCAGAAACTTCACTTTCATTATTTTCAGTATCGTTCTGTACATTTTCATCAATTACTGAATCGGTAATTTCATCAGTAAGGTCATCAGAACAGTCAGCGGTTTCAGAGTTTCCGTTGTCAATAGTGTTTTCCTCGTTGACAGTGCAGGCCGTGGTCAGAAGAATAATTAACAGCGTCCATAGTAATAAAGATTCTTTCATTTTTTCCCTCAAATTAAACACACACCAGAGTGGATTATAAATATATTTTTATTTTTTTCTACCAGAATCTTTATTATTTATCTGATAGGTTTTCTGTTCGTCAGGCAGCATATAAAGTTCTTTCATTTTTCTGTTTGCCATTCTTATGATATCTTCGACTTCGTTTTTAAGATCGGGATCTTTTTCAACGGCTTCATATGCGTGCTGAACTGCCATTTCCGGCATGTCTTTTTCAAGAGCTATTTTTGCCAGCCTTAAATGAGCAAGAGGCGAAGATTCTGTCAACTCAACTATACCCGATATAACTTTTTCAAGCTTAGCTTCGTCAAGAAGAAGTGAATCATTACTTTCAAGTGCTTTGAAAAGAATAGAAGTTCTTTCACTTTTCAATTTTTCCGTAAGTTCTTTTTTAAGATCAAGATAATCTGAACATTCAGGATTAAGCTGACTCGCAATAAGTACTTCGTTAAGAGCTTTTTTAAGATCTTTCTCATGATTATATCTGATTGCAAGTATAAAATGTTCCTCTGCAGATTTCAGAGGTGTTTTTGCCGGCTTTTCTAAGGAGATCGTCGCATCAGACTTTGACTGAGATTTTAACGAGCTGTCATAATCCTCCCTAGCGTTGATTTCTTCTATCTGACAGGCTGTTTTTATAATTGTGCGTACTTTTTCAATTTTAGTTTTATAAGTTCCCAGCTCAATTCCTTCAAAGTGTCTGCCGGCAGTTATCATTCTGTAAAAATTGCATTTTTCAGAAATTTTCTGAAAACTTTCTCCTGTTTCAGCATTTAGATTCAACACTTTGTAATAGTTTATATTACTGCCGTAATAATATAGAAAAAGCATTTCCTTTTTAAAGTTGATAGGAAGTTCAGGAGCTTCTTTGAGTTCATCGGAATTAAAATTGATACCGGTGTAATCTCTGAAATCAGCACCTTCATTGAATTCAAGAACAGTCGATCTGCCGGACTCTTTTTCAACAGCTTCCATTTCAATGAAATATTCAATTGTATTTTCAAACTGATCTTTTGAAACTGCTCCTGAAACGGCTTGGAATAGTTCTTTGCAAGGTTGCCAGTCTACAGTGATCTTTGAAGCAATGAACGCTTCAATGGAAGATCTTATACCCAGCTTTTCACTTGAAAGTAACCTTATTTTGCTGTTGCAGTTCATTCAATCCTCGAATTACTGTAAAATATTAATGGATATTAGGCTATAAGTTGAATAAAGTCAAAAAATGCACACAAGATTCAATTACATGTTAAAAACAGTTCATTGATTTTAACAGAAATCAAATTATAATCGCCATGTTTTTTGACTGGAGGTAGAAAAAATGAAAGCATGTCATTGCGGAAGCGGAAAAAATTACAGTGATTGTTGTGAATTGTTCGTCAAAGGGAAATCAAATCCTAAAACTGCAGAAGAGTTGATGAGGGCGAGATATTCTGCATTTGTTGAGCATGAGATTGATTTTATAATGAATACTGTCTCTCCTGATCAGCCCAACGCAATGACGCGGGAAGCTGTTAAAAGATGGGCTGAAAATACTAACTGGAAAGGACTCGAAATAATAAGCATTGAAAAGGGTGGTGCCGATGATTCTACAGGGATAGTTGAATTCAAGGCGTATTCAACTGTTGAGAATATAACACAGGCTCATCATGAAAAAGCGCATTTCATAAAAAAAGGAAAGAAGTGGCTTTTTGAGGACGGTGAAGCTGTCTCTCCCGAACAGATGAAAAGAGAAGTTCCGAAGACCGGAAGAAATGATCTTTGCCCATGCGGAAGCGGGAAAAAATATAAAAAGTGCTGTGGATAATATCACTTAGCGACACACCTGAATCCGAAACTATCGAGAAGATTGTCTGCCGAGCTGCTGAAATAACGGCTTGATGCCCTTAGATCTATTTTATTTCTATACCATGATCCGCCTCTGAGAACTTTGTAAGAGCCGCTTGCAGGTCCTTGAGGATTGATCTGAGGAGAAACTGAATAATATGTTGCAGAATATGAGTCGTTGCACCATTCTCTTAAATTTCCGGACATATCTGAAGCTCCGAATGGACTGTCGCCTGCAGTTTTGCTTCCTACCACCCATGTTGTTCCGGTTCCGCATCCGAGAAATCCTGCTTCTTTCATGACTGCATAATCACAAGTTGCATCAGTATCACCCCAGGGATATATCCTGTCATCATTACCCTTTGCGGCATATTCCCACTCCGCTTCGGTCGGAAGTCTCATTCCAAGCCACTCGCAATAAGCTTTTGCACCGTACCAGCTGACACAGTTCATCGGCTGTGAGCTTTCTCTTGATGACCCGAGGTTGCAATACATATAATTCGTGGTATTGCTCCATACTGCATAATGAATCTGGGTAGGGGTACTGTTATTGCAGTTCCCGGCAGTTACGCAGGCTTCATATTCAGAAACAGTGACTTCGTTTTTCATTATTTTGTAAGATGAAAGTATTACAGAATGTCTAGGCGTTTCATCAGAATTACAATCAAGGTCTGTAAGAGCGCAACCCATAGTGAACTGACCGGCAGGGATATCGCACATTCCGTCAGCACAATTTGCGACTATCTCATCATCTGTCATATAGTCTTCATCAAAAACAACCACATCGGGATCTGCAGTATCTTCATCAGGTATGACAATGTCATCTGCAGAATCTGTGTCAGTGGATATTTCATCAGCAGTGTCAGGATCGGGAATCTCTTCGTCGGTAGCATCAGCATCAATAATATCCGAATCAAGGGTTTCTGTATCATTTTCATCAAGAGTTTCATCAGGTTCAGCAATATCCGGATCGGAGATCACAACATTGTCATCATCTGCCGTTTCAACATCGTCAACAAAATCGTTGTCGAGAACAGCGTCACTGTCTTCAATTGTATCAATGTCGGAAAAAACATCTGAATCACCTGAATTGTCAGAATCGGAAAAGATATCTTCATCAGAATGGTTCGAATGTTTGCTTTTACAGCCTAATGAAAAAATAACAGCAATGACAAGAACGATCAGAAATCTGAAGCTCATATTTGATCTCCATATATAAAAAAACTTGAATAAAATTATACATGAAAGAAAAAAAAGTTCCAGATAAAGAAAAAATACCTTGCAATGCACAGTAGCGTGTGATATATAATACCGTGTATTGTCTTGTAGGGGGTGTCATGAACATACAATTCAAAAAAGGGGTTCTCGATATGTGTGTACTTTCAGTTATAGCCGAAGGCGACTGCTACGGGTATGAACTTGTTGCCAGAATTTCCCAGAACATCGAGATAGCTGAAGGGACCATTTATCCGCTGCTCCGTAAACTCCAGACGGAAGGTTATTGTGAAACTTATCTGGCAGAATCGAGCGGAGGTCCGCCACGAAAATATTACTGCCTGACACCGGCAGGAAGAGCGGTACTTAACACATTAAAGGAAGAATGGATTCATTTTTCAAAAAATGTTGATACAATATTATTCCAAGGGGGTAAATAATGGACAAGGCACTTTTTATCACAAAATTGAGAGACAGTCTTTCGGGTCTTACTTTCAAAGAGATCGAAGATATTGTTGCCGATTATGAAGAACATTTCAGGATCGGGCTGGAAAAAGGCAAATCAGAAGCGGAGATCTCTGTTTCGCTCGGTTCTCCTGAAGAAATAGCCCTTCAGTATACCGGGGAGAAGACAGACAGAGCAGAGTCTTCGAAAAACCCTGATAAAACAAAGATGTGGGTTGTCGCCGCCCTGCTTATTGCTGTGAATGTGACAGTGTTTTTCACGCCGCTTCTAACGCTTTTCTGGGTCTGGTTCGCTTTATGGGCAGTAAGCTTTGCCGCTGTTGCTGTAGGCTTTATCATTGCAGTTGCCGGACTGATAAATGTAACAATTCCTATTCTGAATTTTCTGCTTGCTCCATTTCTTACACTTTTCGGTACCGGCACTGTTTCTCTGGGCATCGGAATGATAATAGTTCTCGGCTGGTTGACAAAACTTGCGGTAAAAGCGATAAAGTGGTGGGTGAATTTTAACATTGACATCGCTAGAAAGGCAGGAGGGGTCAATGCGTAAAAGATGGATAGTTATAATACTGTTTACAATCGGCATTATCTGCTACATTTCGGCTTTTTCCCTTTTTTTTGATTACAGCAAAGTAAAGTCTGAAATTGAGAAAAGTCCGGCAGGTTCAGTTATTGATGAAATTCTCAAAGCAATAAAAAACGAAACTCATTCTCAATCAGGATGCAAAGGATCAGATATTGAAATTGAAGCAAAAACAGCCTCGGGCAATATGAAAATAGACTCAGTTAAAGGAGAAAATTAATGGAAACGGCAAAAAAGACTTTGACAAGGGCGGAAGCAAGCGGTGCATCGTTCATGAGACTTCAGATGAACACAAATTTCGGAAAAAAAGATGACGCATTTTTTCTAGTC